>Ga0185307_1000257_pt1 | contig 35534 bp, 47 predicted proteins | sample LHCtaG_FD_128010 | JGI IMG/M metagenome (GOLD analysis project Ga0185307, IMG submission 128010) | Hot spring microbial communities from Little Hot Creek, USA to study Microbial Dark Matter (Phase II) - LHC4sed_matched (SPADES... | ecosystem: Environmental > Aquatic > Thermal springs > Hot... | reverse complement strand
CAGTGTGTGGCTTTGATGGGGCCAAATGGCTCCGGTAAAACAACTCTGGTCAAGCATATTAATGGTCTGCTCAAGCCGATTAAGGGGAGGGTTATCATTCTAGGCAAAGATACTAGGAGGTATAGCACCGCGCAGCTATCGAGGTCTGTGGGCATGGTTTTTCAGGATCCGGACAAGCATATAACATGTGAGACAGTTTGGGATGAGGTTGTATTCGGGGCGAGGAACCTAGGCTTAAGCGAGAAATATGCGGAGGACGCGCTTAGGGATCTCGGCCTTATTGATCGCAAGGATGATCCACCATACCTCCTCAGCATGGGTGAGAAGATTAGGCTCTCGATAGCGGGAGCTCTCGCGATGAATCCTGAGATCCTGATACTAGATGAGCCCACAACAGGACAGGATGAAAGAACGCTGGCAACAATCTCATCTATGATAAGCCGCCTAAAGTCAATGGGCAAAACAATAATCGTGGTAACACATGATAGCGACTTCGCGTTAAGTGTAAGCGACAGAGTAATAGTGATGAGAGATGGCACTATAGCGGCTGACGGATCTCCTCGAGAGATCCTCTTGAATCGGCTTGTTGTCGAGGAGCTGGGGCTGGAGCCTCCGGCCGAGCTCCTAGAGCTTGCGGAGGTGGTGGCGTGATGGCCGACCTAGATCTCGATCCGAGAACAAAGATTATCGCCTTCTCCTCGGTTATCGCATTGGCCTTTATAAGCAAGGACCTTCTCGTGATCGCCGCCTTAGCAGCGGCTATGATGGCCGCGCTGCTCCTCAGTGATAAACGAGGCTTCATAATGAGGGGCTTAAAGGGCATGATCCCCCTCCTCATAATCGCGTTTCTATTATGGTCATTCATGCATGAATGGTCTCTATTCCAGCGCTATGAGAGCGGCGTCAACCTACAGCTCGGCGTATTCATGAGCTTAAGGCTGTTTCTGATACTATTAACCTCACTTGGGTTTGTCGCGACAATTGGCATGAGGGATCTCGTTAACGCACTGAACTCCTTCAGGCTTCCATATAAGGCGGTCTTCGTGCTTGGCCTTACGATGAGGCACCTACACACCATAGCTGAGGACTATAAAGCCATCAAGGAGGCGCAGTCATCAAGAGGACTCGAGCTGGACAGGGGCTCACTATTTAGGAGGATTAAGAACTATGTACCTGTCCTGATCCCCCTATTCGTTAGAAGTATTGAGAATGCGGAGAGGCTTACCCTAGCGATGGAGCTTAGATCATTCTCGCTCAATAGGAGGAGGTCATCAAATCGGGAGCTCAAGATCTTGGACCTCGTCATAATTGGGGGCTTCATATCGGCCTTGACCCTAGCAGCTCTCCATTACTTGTTTGCGGTGATCTAAGATGCTTGAGCGCGTTGAGCTATATAGAGGTCAAGAATCTCATAGGGTTTGCGTGGCTGGCATCGTCAGGTATCTGCCCCTAGTTCAGGTGGATAAGGGCTTATGGATAGCCTCTAATGGTGGGATAATTTTCGGCGATATAGAGTTCATCTCGGCGGCGGCGAGGGCTATTGCGGAGAGGCTAAAGCCGTTAAGGCCCGATATCATAATTACCCCGGAGGCTAAGGCCATAGCCTTCGCATATGAGGTCGCGAAATCACTAGCCCATAAGAGACTTGTCGTAGCTAGGAAAAGCATCAAAGCATACATGAGAGATTATCTCGTTGAGGAGGTCAAGTCCATAACCACGAGAGAGAGGCAGATAATGATATTAACCAAGGAAGATGTTGAAGAGGTCTCCGGTAAGAGGGTCTGTATACTCGATGATGTCGTCTCAACTGGTGGAACAATAAACGCGCTGGAAAAGCTTGTTAAGAGAGCTGGGGGAAAGCCGATATGCAAGGCAGCAATATGGATAGAGGGGCCATGGTATCGAGATGGCCTAATCTACCTAGGAGAGCTGCCGGTATTTGTCACAGAAGATAAACTGAGGGAGCTTGAGGAAGCTCTAGCTCATCCCTAAGACCTCATGTGCTCTGTGAATATCATTGCTTAATTCCCAGCTCTTCGACGGCCTCAATTATATTTCCTCTTCCATAGGGTATTATCTCCTTTATCTGCTCCTTTAGACCCCTTATTGTTTTTGAGTCTAGTTCGATGCCCGAGAGGAGTTTTTTGAGGATCATGTCCACGAGCTCGTCTGCCTGTTTACTCCCCGGCTCGAGCTTCACGTATGATTTGGCTCTCCCGGCCACGGCTGTTGGCGGGCCATATACCAGCTCAAGATCCTCCGTGATCCCTATTGCCAGCTCAAGCCTTGTTTGAATATAATGCCTCTCGCCCTTTATGATGAAGCCTCCTCTCGGGAGATAATGGCCCGGCGGCGGCTCAAAGGATATCTGGCCCGGCTCGACATAATAGACCGTCATCGTCCTTAACCCCTCTTTCCATGCCCTGCTATAGACCGCGGCGAACTGCGCTGCCTCTATCCTCGACCGCTCGCCGGATAATCTTCCATTCTTCAGGATAACCGCCGCGGCCCCCCTAACCTCCGCGTGAAAAACCAAGTCATCGGGCTCCAAGTGCTTCTTCAGTAGGGCTATGTTGCTTGATGCATCCTTGCCAGCCACCGCAAGGAAGCCCTCGGACGTGATGACCCATCTATACCTCTCATACCACTTGGCCCTGCTCGGCTTAATCCTCGCAGACACCCTGAGCAGCAGCTCCTCAGCAGACCTTCTCATCGACTCCCTAAGCTTCTCGGCGCGCTTCCCAAGCTCATCGGCCTCCGCCCTCAGCTTCTCCGCCGCGCTCATCACCCTCTTGGCCTCATCGAATATCCGTGAGGCCTGCCTCATAACCGGCTCATCAAGACTCAGCTCAACCTCGACGCCATCATCGGAGACAAGCATCCTCCTGCTCCTTTCATCAACGCTTATCCTCACCCCAACAATATCATGTTTCCCCGGCACATGCTTTAGGGATTCGATTTGGCCCGATGCTTGAAAGAGCTTCTCAGCAATCTTCCTCAACCCCACTGCCCGAGCCGAGAGCTCATCAGCCTTAGCTCGCCTCTCCTCAATCCTCTTCTCGAGATCCCTAAGCTTCTCCTCCAAGGCCCTCCTCTTTTCCCGCTCGAGCATGCTGGCCAGGTAATGCTCATAGGAGATCCTGAAGGCTTCATTCAGGCTTTCAGCCTTTTCAAATCTCCAGCCCCTAGACTCATAGATTTTCATGGGGTATGGTAGTGGCTGGACCACGCCATCGGGGGAGAAGGCGACGACTGGTTGGCCATTATCAATCATCGCGAAGACCTCTCGTGCCGCCTCCAATATCCTAGAGACCTCCTCCGCGCTAAGCTCGCTAATCTTTCTCGAGCGATCGATCCCAGCGAGCTGTAGTATCTCCTCAGCATATCTTCCACCAAGCCCAGCCTCCGAAGCGAGGATGGATACAATCTTCTTCTCCGGCGCATGCCGCCTCTCCAAAACCTCTTTCAAGGTCTCGAGTGAGGGCGCCGGCCTGCGTGGTGGGAGAATATACTGTTCCCCGGGAGCTATCCGCCTATCCCGCATCTCCAGCCTCTGAAGGCATGCAAGTATCCTGCCAGCCTCATCCGAGACCACGATAGTCCCCTTTGGGAGGAACTCGCAAATCAGATTGAGCCTCTGCCTACCCTCCAGCTCCATTATCAGGATTCTCTCGCCCTCGACCAAGCTAACCCCGCTTACCCTCATGTCCTCAATCAGGCTCCTCATCATCTTACCAACCTGCGAAAGCTCAATAGGCTTCTCATAGCCACCATGAACAAGGTAAAAGAATAGGCCCGGCACTATCCTAAGCTCCCCGGAAAAACTATCGGACCTAAGCTTAAGAATAATCGACCCATCATTCATGTGATAGAGCTTGAGGATCCTAGCTCCAAATATTAGGCCCGAGATCTCCCCAAGAGCCCTCCTGAGCTCCAAGTATGATGCAGGCTCCAATCCTTCCACCAGCCCTCTCCAGCCCCATCATTCTAGGCGAATCCTTTTATTAACAAGTGTTGCCCGCAAACATTAAGAGATCTTGGCTTTCCGGATTCTAGGTGGCGCGGCCTTGAAGCTCGAGGACAAGCTTTACTGGGCTAGGTTCTTTGGCGGTTTGATGATGGGTTCATTAACAGCTCTCCTGAGGCTGTATGAGCCGACTATATTCCTCGGGATAGCGCTCGCCATCGCCGTCTACGTAATTTCAGCGATCATACTTAGGATAATATTGCCCCAGGAGCAGAGGATGATGCTTGGGAGGAGATTATACTTGAGCGGGGCAACCGCCTATGGAGCTATGTGGATCATCAGCCTGATAATCGTCTTCAACATACTTTGATTCAGCATCAATAACTGGGCTTAAATTTAATAGGGAGACTCTCATTGTCACGTGAAGATGAGTGGAAGATCTCTTGACGAGGTTATCATAAATACCATCAGGTTTCTCAGCCTTGATCAGATTGAACGCGCAAAATCCGGCCATCCTGGAATGCCCCTAGGAGCAGCTCATATAGCACATCTAATCTTCAGCAGGTTCCTAAAGTTCAATCCCAAGAACCCGAAGTGGATTGATAGGGACAGGTTTGTCCTCTCCGCAGGACACGCTAGCGCTATGCTATATGCGACACTCTTCGTGAACGGCTATGATATAACACTTGATGATCTTAAGAGGTTTAGGCAGCTTGATAGCATAACGCCTGGTCATCCGGAGAGCTGGCTGACACCGGGCGTCGAGACCACTACGGGGCCTCTTGGTCAAGGTCTCGGGAACTCGGTTGGAATGGCGATCGCTGAGAAATATCTCTCAAGCTACTTCAATAGAAAGGGTTTCAACATAATTGACCATTACACCTACGTGCTATGCAGTGATGGCGATCTTATGGAGGGGGTGTCAAGCGAGGTAGGTGCTCTCGCCGGCCACTTAAAGCTCAATAAATTAATCGTCATATGGGATAATAACAGGGTCTCGATAGATGGGCCGACGTCGCTTGCATGGTCCGAGAATGTTGTGGAGAGGTTTGAGGGATTTGGCTGGCATGTCCAGAATATTGAGGATGGATATGATCTTGACGCGCTTGAGAAGGCCTTGAGAAGGGCGAGGGAGGAGATGTCTAAGCCCTCATTCATAGCTGTGAGGACGCATCTAGCCTATGGGACTCCTATGCAGGATGATTGCAGGGCGCATGGTGCTCCGCTCGGAAAGGAGGTCGTGATGGAGGTTAAGAAGAGGGCTGGATGGCCGCTGGAGGAATTCCATGTACCCGAGGAGGTTTGGGAGTATAGGAGGAGGAAGATCGAGGAGGGTGAGCGGAGGGAGGCCGAGTGGAGGAAGCTCTTCGAGAAGTATCGCGAGAATTACCCGGAGCTCGCTGACCTCCTAATAAGGGCGTTTAATAGGGATTGGGGCACCGAGTATAGGAAGCATCTACCCACCTTCAGTAAGGATGAGGAGCTCGCCACCCGACAGGCGAATAATAAGGTGATCAACGCGATCACGAAGTATCTGCCCTTGATGATCGGGGGGTCCGCGGATCTCGCGGAGTCCACCGGCACATATCTCCATGACTATGGCAGCTTTCAAGCCGATAATCCTCTTGGCAGGTTCATACACTATGGTGTCAGGGAGCATGCGATGGGGGCCATAATGAATGGCATGGCATATCATGGCGGGATCCTGCCATATGGTGGAACATTCCTCGTCTTCTCAGATTATATGAGACCCCCGATCAGGCTCGCGGCGATGGCTAGGCTACAGGTTATCTACGTATTTACTCATGACTCGGTCTGGGTGGGGGAGGATGGGCCCACGCATCAGCCCGTGGAGCAGCTTTCATCCCTCAGGCTCATACCAAACATGTGGGTCATTAGACCATGTGATGCGAATGAGGTTGCGGTCGCGTGGGATATGGCGATAAGCCGGAAAGATGGCCCCACCGCCATAATTCTCACTAGGCAGAAGGTCCCAACCCTTGATAGGAGCATATATCCGCCGGCCGAGAGCATAAGGAGGGGAGCATATGTCTTGGCGGATGCAAGGGATGGCGAGCCCGATCTCCTCATCATAGCCTCGGGCTCCGAGGTGCACATAGCCCTCGATGCAAAGAAGATACTTGAGAGCCGGGGGCTCAGGGTAAGGGTTGTCAACATGGCATCATTCGAGGTCTTCGAGCTCCAAGATGAGGAGTATAAGAGAAGCGTCATTCCAAGATACATCAAGCGAAGAGTCGCGATAGAGGCTGGGGTGGGGCTCTGCTGGTACAAGTATGTCGGGGAGGATGGCCTCGTGATAAGCATCGAAAGGTTTGGGAAGTCGGCGCCCTACAAAGACCTGATAAAGGACTTCGGCTTCACCCCTGAGGCTGTCGTCGAGAGAATCATTAAGCACTTCGGGCTGGAGTAGACTTTTCCCTATGATTCCTGCTCGGCCTCTGCCTCTACCTCGCCTTCCTCCACGCTTTCTAATGCTGCCTGTTCTTTAGCAAGCTTATGTGGCACTGGAAGCGAGTCTATCATGTCTATTAGGTCTATCCAAGCCTGTATGAAGTCCTTGGGTGGATCATAAGCCTCCTTGAGTAGATCTGTGAATATCTTCTTGAGGTTGGCCTTATCCTCGCCGCCGAGGTACCTTTTCCAGAGCTGGAATATGAAGGAGTCCCGATCATCGGTGATATAGGCGTAGTATATCCCGTAAAGAGCCTTGTAATAGCCGTTATTGCCGAGCTTTTTCTCCAGCCTGCTAAGGGACTCCTCGGCCTTGCTTATCTTGCCCGAGAAGAGTAAGGTGAAGAAGTTTTTCACGGCTCTACCAGCCTGCTGGCTCATTCAGCCTCCTCCCCCTCCAAGTCCTCTATCCCGTTCTCCGTTATCCTGAAGAGCGCCTCGCCCTCCGGAAGATATGGGCTCGCCACGAGCCTCGCTATCCTAACATTCTTCCCAGCCGCTTTTCTCAGATATATTCTCGTGTGGCTCGTGTGGCCGACGATGTGGCCTCCCACCGGGAGCACGGCCATGGCGCTGAAGAACTCATCAGGCCTGGCCATCACCTGGTTCGTAACAACCGCTGCGGCGTTAAAGGCCCTAGCAAGCCTGAGAAGCTTATGCATATGCTTGTTAAGCTTCTGCTGCCTCTCAGGCAGGCTCTGCCTCCCAACGTACTCGCTCCTGAAATGCGCTGTGAGCGAGTCTATTATTATCAGCCTGACATTATTCTCCTTGATCACCTTATCAGCCTTCTCGAGTAGTAGAATCTGGTGATCGCTATTGTAGGCCTCCGCGTAGATTATCCGCTCACAGGCCTCATCCGGGTCAAGCCCCACGTGCCTCGCCATCTGGGCTATACGCTCGATCCTGAAAGTGTTCTCAGTGTCTATGTAGAGGGCCGCGCCGTTCAAGCCGCCCCTCTCAGGCGGAAGCTGGACGTTAACCGCTAGCTGGTGGCATAGCTGGGACTTGCCGCTCCCAAACTCTCCAAAGAACTCCGTTATCGACTGTGTTTCAACCCCTCCGCCGATCAAGTTGTCGAGGGCCTTGCTGCCGGTCGTTATCCTCCCAACGCCCTTCTTAAGCTCGGCCAGTTGCTTTGCCGTCACCCAGCTTATCTCTATCGCCTCCCTAGCAGCCGCTATTATCTCAGCAGCCCTCTTTTCACCAATCCCAGCAGCCGCCAGCTCGGCGATCGTCGCCGTCGCCAGCGACTCTATCGTCGAGAATCCTATCTCCCTAAGCTTCTGGGCCGTGGCCGCGCCGACCGAGGGCAGATCCTCTATGCGGAGATAGATCTTTTTCTCAGCCTGCATCTCCGAGCCACCTTCAGACTCTCGGCCGCTTCGACGGGGCACGCTATCCCCCGACAACGATATATAACGGGCTATCTATTGAGTCTTATCTAGCCTCTTTCCCAAGCTGCATGGAGCCCAGTTTTCGGGAGAATTAGCTGGTGTTCTGCCGCTCGAGGCTCTCCGGCCGTCTCCTTCTACTCGGCCTCTCAACCAGCCTTTCCAAATATTCGCTGAAGAAGAACCAGATCGAGAAGATCACAAGGGATGATCCTATCCCGATGGCTAGGCCCATGTATAGGGCCTCCTTGACTGGCTCACTTAAGGCGGTTACATCTATCAGCATCGTTGTTATGAGGAGCATCGCGACGAAGAGCAGGAATCCCTTCAACCTGCTCTCGATCCTTATCTTCTCTATCAGCGCTGAGAACGCCGTAAAGAGGATGAGCGCTAGGACTATGACGCTTATCACCCTAGCGCCGTAGATCAGCGCCGAGTTGGCTAGGCTCAGGTACTCAGGCCCCAAGAATATGTGGATCAGACCGTAGAGAGATGCTAGGAGAACCCCAGCATAGAAGATCCAGAGAATAACGGAGTTAAAAGATATTGGGAGCTTCACGCCAAGGCTCCTCTCCACAAATCCATCCAGATTCACGATGGAGAGAAGCTTCTTAATGGCCCCGCCTACGAACTTGAGTGCTAGAAAGGCGATTATCACCACGATTATCCCGAGGATGAGCTTCGGGATGAGCGTGATGAAATCCAACAAGAGCTTGGATGCGAATTCTCTGAGAGCCTCCTCACCTAAACCATTCATGCGATGGATTAGGGAGACTCGGCTGCTTTTTAGCTTACCCCTAGATTCCGGCTAGGAAGAGGATGAATTTGTAGAGTATGTAGAGGAGGATCAGCACCATGGCTAGGGCGAGGAGCCTGACTGTGAGAGCCATCACTTCCTTGCTCGTCTCCAAGATGTATGAGTATCCCATGAGGCTATTCGTGTAGATGAGCTGGGAGTAGGTCCTTGCGACCTCCTCAGGCACCGCCGCAACCTCCGGCACCGTGAGAAACGCGAGGGCCACGGATAGTAGCCTGATAAAGATCACTGAGGCGAATAGGAGCATGTAGTCCTGGCTGAAGAGCATGCCAAATGGTGTTGCCAAGAGCTGGGAGAGATTCGTCAGCATGGAGAGCATTATGCTGGACCTGACCGCTCCGAACTCCCTCAAGTACCTGGCGAACAGGAAGTTCCCGAGAAAGCTCGCTCCTGTGAACATGAATGTGCCGAAGGCGGTTATCCCAAGATGGGCTGTGGGTATTGGCGTGATGAAGGCGGCGATTGGGACGAGCATCAAGCTGCCGATAGCGATCCTAAAGCTCCTGAGAGATCTCCTAGCCCAGAAGAATGAACCCATAATGCCGAAGATCGTCGAGACGAAGTTCATGGCAGCGGCGAGATAGTCCGGCGCCCCTAGAACCCCCATCAGATAGGGCGTCCAAACTATTCCGAGGAGGTTGCTGGACATCAGCATCGCGAGCAGGAATGACGATATAGAGAACATCTGTTCAGGCCTTCCAACCCTCCTCGGCACCCTAACGCCCTCGAGATGTCCCATGTCCGCTGCAGAGAGCATGAGCGTGGCGAGAAGGCCTATCATCGAACCCGTGACGAATATTATGGCGAATTTCAGGTCTCTCGGCAGGATTGCTAGCATCGTCATCGCCGCCGCGGATCCAATGATACTCATCAGGTTTCCGGCGATCGTCCTCTTCGCAGTAACATCCCTGACGTCAGACTCGTCGAACGATGAATAGATTAGGAGGTTCATGAAGGCTGTTATGATTGTTGTCGAGGTGCTTATCACGGCGTAGAGGGCCGCTATGCTCGCCAAATCCCTCACGAGCACCATTGGTATCCAGAAGATCCTCTCGAGCGCGTGGAATAGCAGGAGCTTCAGCTTAACCCTCCGGGTGAGAAAGCCCGGAAACCTCCATAAGGTCACTGAGACAAGAGACGCGATGGCGGTAGCGATTAATGTTATGAGGGAGATCCCGCCTATATCAAACCCTATCGAGGTTAGATAGATCACGAGAAGATTTCTGGTTAGGGCTAGGTATATCCCCGCGAAGGCCATCTCCAAGGTCAGAAGAAGCTTCAAGCTCGGGATTATGCGAGCTGAAGACAACTTAAGCCTCATCATGAATAGGCGGCCTAAAATACGTTCCCGGCAAACTAACACACATATATCATATAGGGATAAGGCTTGGATTGAGGTAGGGTCATGGAGTATAGGTTTTTGGGTAAGACTGGTGAGAGAATAGCCGCGATAGGTCTTGGGACATGGCTAATTGGTGGTGGCAGCGCGCCAGACTACTCGAGAGATAAAGAGGCTATTGAGGCGATAAGATATGCGATAGAGCTTGGCATGACACATATAGATACTGCTGAGATGTATGGCGGTGGCCACGCGGAGGAGCTTGTCGGAGAAGCGATAAAAGCCTTCAAGAGGGACGAGGTTTTCATAGCGAGCAAGGTATGGCCAACAAACTTGAGATATGATGATTTGTTGAAGGCTTGTGAGAGGAGCTTGAAGAGGCTTCAGACAAGCTACATAGACCTATACTACATACATTGGCCGAGTGATGTGATTCCTCTCTCGGAGAGTATGAGGGCCATGGAGCGCCTCTATAAGGATGGTAAGATAAGATACATTGGGCTAAGCAACTTCTCGCCCATCCAGATAGAGGAGGCGAGATCCTATCTATCCACAACCGATGTGGTCGCGATCCAAGCAGAGTATAGCCTCTATAATAGGAAGATTGAGGCGGATCTGATACCATACTGCTTCAGGAACGGCGTGACGGTGGTGGCCTATTCCCCTCTCGCGAGGGGCGCTCTTCTAGCTGATCTCAAGAAGCCCGCGGAGAGGAGGATCCAGCTGCTCATGGAGCTCGCCGAGAAATACTCCAAGACGCCTGTTCAGATAGCGCTTAACTGGGTTATCTGGCATGATCAAGTGATAGCTATTCCGAAAGCCCTGCAGAAGCAGCATCTTGAGGAGAATGCAGGCGCGGCTGGCTGGAAGCTCACGAAAGAGGATTATGACATAATTTGCAAGGCTTGGTAGCCGGGATATCACCGCGGGGGAGAGCATATATTGCGAGAAAACAATAGCTGATCATGGCTTGAGCATGGCTGGATCTCGCCGCGTCTACATGGATTATGCCTCGACAACGCCGATTGATCCTAGGGTTCTTGAGGCTATGATGCCGTATTTCCGCGAGAAGTTCGGGAACACGATGAGCCCCCATGCCTGGGGTATGGAGGCTAGGGAGGCCCTCGAGAGGGCTAGGGAAATTGTTGCCGCGTTCATTAATGCAAACCCCATGGAGCTCATCTTCACGAGCAGCGCGACGGAGAGCAATAACCTCGCCATAAAGGGCGTCGTCCTAGCCAATCGAGGGAAAGGCAGGCACATCATAACATCCAAGATAGAGCATCCAAGCGTCTTGGAACCATGCAGGTGGCTCGAGAAAAACGGCTTCGAGGTAACATATCTCCCAGTGGATGCTCACGGGATCGTTGATCCCGGCGACGTAGAAGAGGCGATTAGAAGAGACACGATACTCGTCTCGATAATGCATGCAAACAATGAGATCGGCACAATAGAGCCCATAAAGGAGATTGGCGAGATTTGCAGGGAGCGCGGGGTGCATTTCCATGTTGATGCTGCTCAGAGCCTTGGAAAGCTCCTAGTGGATGTTGAGGAGATGTGCGTGGACCTGTTGACCCTGAGCGCCCACAAGATCTATGGCCCTAAGGGTGTTGGTAGCCTCTATGTCAGGGATGGCATCAGGCTGGAGCCTCTACTTCATGGAGGAGGCCACGAGTATGGATTGAGATCCAGCACCGTGAATGTCGCGGGGGCCGTGGGGTTCGCTAAGGCATGTGAGATCGCCAGAGAAGTCATGCATGAGGAAGCCGAGAGGCTGGGGAGGCTTTGTAGAAAATTGATCCATGAGATGCTTGGGATAAGCGGCGTCCACCTGACCGGGCATCCGGAGAAGAGGCTACAGACGATCGCGAGCTTCTGGCTAGAATTCATTGATGGCGAGAGGCTGATAATGGAGCTGAATGAGAGGGGTGTAGCGGCCTCAACAGGCTCCGCCTGCTCAAGCGGGAAGATCGAGCCAAGCCACGTCCTACTAGCCATAGGATTAAACGAGAGGCAGGCTAAGAGCGGACTAAGGCTCAGCATAGGAAGATGGACCACCGAGGATGAGATCGATTACGTGATCGAATGCATGGAGGAGATAGCAGCGAAGTATAGGAGAGCATAATGCATTTGCCTAAGGGTGCGATATTTAAGACGGACGTACATATAATATTTTCCGTGGATGGTGATGAAGGCGGTCTCGCTGATCTCGGGAGGGATAGATTCACCCGTCTCATCATATCTTATGCTTAGGAGGGGCGTGGAGCTGGTCTACCTGCATTTCCACAGTTTCCCAATCGTCTCGAAATCCAGCGTCTATAAAGCGATGCGACTCGTCAAGATTCTCTCAAGCCACGGGCCCACGCGCATATTATACCTCGCACCCCTCGCTGAGATACAATCCTACCTGAGGGCGAGGGTTGATCCGAGATATCTCGTCATCCTTTATAGAAGGTTCATGCTCAGAATCGCTGAGAGGGTTGCTGAGAGGGAGGGGGCCGCATTCCTTGTTACGGGCGAGAGCTTGGCCCAGGTATCCTCCCAGACGCTCCAGAATCTCAGGGTTATAGATGCCGCTGCCAGAATCCCTGTTTTAAGGCCGCTTATAGGATTCGATAAGGAGGAGATAATGAGCTTGGCGAGGGAGATAGGGACATACAATATCTCGATAAAGCCTCAGGAGGACTGCTGCACGCTCTTCGTGCCGCGGAGGCAGGCAACAGCGGCTAAGCTGGAGGAGATCGAGAGCATCGAGAAATCCCTGCCGGTCGAGGAGCTCATCGCGCAGGCATTAGAAAAGATTGAGAGGGTTGAGGTTTCCTAGCCGCCCTACCTGAGCCAATATAGCTCCATGTATCCGCAGACCGTACACACCCTAACTTCAATCGAGTTGTATTCTTGGAGTTCTGCTGGGAGAAAGCTCTTAATGGAGAATGGGCCGACCCTCGCCGAGAGACTCTTGACCATGCTCCTCATCTCGCCGCTACACTTGGGGCACACATGGGCCATGCGCTATCGCGATAAGGCTTCTAGATAGCTTTAATGTCGCAGCATTCATGGTTGGGGTTGATGTTTAAAGCATCCCATAGACAGGGTTTTAGCACGTATGAAGGCTGTTCTAATTGTTTGTGATGGGTTGGGTGATAGACCTACAAGGGCTCTCGGGGGCTTAACGCCTCTTCAGGCGGCTAGGGCTGACACCCTTAACAGGATAGCATCTGAGGGAGAGTGCGGGATAGTAGATGTGATAGCGCCGGGCCAGCCTCCTGGAAGCGATACAGCGCATCTCGCGCTCTTCGGCTATGATCCATATGTGTGTTACCCGGGCAGGGGGGCTTTCGAGGCGCTTGGAGTCGGCGTCGAGCTACAGCCGGGCGACGTGGCCTTTAGATGTAACTTCGGAACCGTGAACAATGATGGTGTCATTATCGATAGGAGAGCTGGGAGGATAAGTAGTGAGGAGGCTAGACAGCTCGCAGAAGCTCTAAAGGATATAAGGATAGAGAGCGTTAGCGGTGTCCAAGCGATCTTCCATCACTCATCCGAGCATAGGGGAGTCTTGGTTCTCAGGGGCGAGAGGCTTTCTAGATGCGTCTCCGACGTCGATGCTCATAAGGCTGGTGTAAAGCCCGCGGTCCCTCAGCCCCTTGACGATAGCCCGGAGGCTGAGAGGACGGCTAAGGCTCTTCGGGAATTTCTCGAGAAGGCTGGCAAGATCTTGGCTGAGCACCCGCTAAACCGGGAGCGCGTCAAGAGGGGCCTCCTGCCTGCGAACATTCTCCTACCCCGCGGAGCTGGAACACTTCCCAAGATCGAGCCGATCACGAGGATCTGGGGCATAAGAGCTGCGGCGATCGCGGGCGGGGGATTATATAAGGGGGTTGCCAAGGCCATTGGCTTCGACCTAATCCAAGTCCCCGGGGCGAATGGGACCGTGAACACGAATCTTAGGGGGAAGGTTGAGGCAGCTATGAGAGCCCTAGACAGCTATGATCTCATCTTCCTCCACGTGAAGGCGACGGATAACGTGAGCCATGACAAGAACCCCGCCAAGAAGGTTGAGATAATAGAGTGGATCTCTAAAGAGCTGACACCACTAGTCGAGAAAGTGGCCTCCGAGGGATACTATCTCGCGATCACCGGCGATCACACGACACCAAGCGAGGTCGGGGAGCATAGGGGAGATCCGGTCCCCCTCGCGATCATGGGCCCTGATGTCCGGAGAGACGATGTCAAGAGATTTGATGAGGTCTCCTGCGCCCGTGGATCCCTTTGCAAAATACATGGAACAGACCTCATGAGAATTCTGATGAACTACTTGGGAAGAGTCCCGTTATTCGGCGAGTGAGCGATGGCCCGCAAGCATTTTCCTAAGATTCTCTAGAGCCCTTCTTCCTTTTTCCAGCTCGAGCTCGCATCTCAGCCTAATGTAGCTCTCGCGATCTAATTCCCCTCGCCTATATTTCTCCACGGCTTCCCTTATCCGTTCATCAACCTCTTTCAGCCCTGCCCTAAGCATAGCCCTAACCCTGTCGCGAACACTCATCAATGGATGCGACCTCCCTCCGCGAGAAAAGTATTTACTATATGAGGGATACTTCTATTCTGCATGAAGGCCGTATCAGTCTGGATATCTGGTTACAGGAGCGCTGTGGATAATGGTAGAGCTCATAGCGTTGTCGTGGATCTTCCAAGAGATCAGGGAGGCGAGGATCTCGGCCCAACAGCCCTCGAGCTGGCACTCATGAGCCTGGCCGGATGCATTGGGACAATCTTCGCCATCGTCGCCGGGAAGAGGAAGCTAAGCTACCAGAGCTTGAGAGTTGAGCTTGAGGGAGAGAAGGGAGAAAAGACGATCGAGAAGATCAGGGGGGTTCTTAGGATAAAGACGGCTGCGAGCAGGGAGGAGGTTGAGACGGCGCTGAAGCTGACGATGGAGATCTGTCCTGTCGGATTAATCTTTGAGAGGGCGGGGATGAAGCCGGAGATCCGATTGGAACTAGAGACCTAAACCTTCCTCATCTTTATTTTCCACTTAGGGCTGCTGAGCCGATACGAATAGAGGAATCCTAGTAGCTATAGGAGCTTTGAGCGATCCTAATCCTCCATCGGCCGCAGCGGATAAGGCGCGTAGATTCGCCCGGGCCCTCCTAAGATACAGGGATGAAGTTATCTTGATGAGTGGTGGTGATAGGAGCTGATAAGGATAGCTTGCAGGGAGTTTGTTGAGGGCGGCGGGCTGACAATAGGCATTATACCAGTCGACGAAGAGGTCATAGGCGAGGATCATCCTAGGTGTAGCCCGTATAACGTGATACCTATTCTCAGCGAGATGACATATCAGATGAGACCATAGCCTAGTGGGGAGAACAGCATCTCTACGACGAGATAGAGTTGTGAGGGAAGTATCTGAGAAAAAGAGATTCCTCAACAGATTTAGTAATAGAGACAATTTGCGATTAAAGCTGATAGAGCTATACTACACACAAAAACATTTCCAAAGGGAAATAGCAAAGATATTCAGTGTTAGTCAATGTTGGATAAACAAGCTCTTCAAATAACTTGGTTTAATTGCTAGAAACATGTCTGACGCTTTTTCACCTGTTAAGTCGAAAGTGAGATATAGAGCATTTGATTCAAATAGGGATGATAGGCTAGTTATCAAATTGAATGCCTTAATTCACACGGATTTCTATAAACTAATATTACGTAGAAAAATCAGAATTGAGACTTCGGCATCGCGCCTAGGAATGATGATTATTTTTGGATAGATTTGCTGAGAATAATAATCTATCACCACCAAGTTGTTTCCCTAAACCCAAGTATTCGAAGAATTTCCCTGCACTCATCTATTCCAGGAGCATTCCTGAATATGTATGAGACCTTCGTTTGACACTCTATGAGAGCTTTGAACAGGTGATGGAAGAGGATAGAAGCACATACTTAGAGCGATTGGTGCGAGCTGATAGAAAATTATTACACTTTTACCTTGCTAGAGTCATAGAATGCGATGGAACGATATTGTTATCCAAAACTAGAGAAAAAGTTACTGGTTACATAGAGATTTGCTCATCAGATCCACGATATATTTTCAGACTTAGAAGGGTTCTACAAGAGATTTTCAAACTTCCAACTTCTGAACTGGGCAAGCGGAATGAGCGCCGTGAAGTAGTCGTGCGGCTGACGCCCAAGAATTTAAAAACTATAAATTTCTTGAAAGAGATGGATTTCTTACATCCAGACAAGACGTGGATGAAATAACTAGCGCTAAAATACATCGGTAAATCCGTGAAACTGGAGATAATCAAAGAGATTGACAACATTAGTAAGACTATTGGGTTGCTAAAGGATGTCACCATCCAGCTGGCGAAGGAGCGGCTATCCCTACCCAAGGGCAGGAGCGCATTCAAAGCAGCGACCTTATTAAACTGGCATTACAACATTATTTCGACAACTATCCCAGTAATGATGTATTGTCAAAATTAGAAGACTACCAGAAAACTAGACTTCCATTAACTAGTAATGGGGTTACGCTTTTGCTAAAACAAAAGTCAAAGACGGCGATGAAGCCCCTCCCAAATCCCTACTTTTTTCCTTTCTTCTCTATTTTCGGATCGTTTCACGCTCACCTTGGAGTGAGACTTATGTTTGAAGTGTTTTGTCTCGTGTTGATTTGTCTCACTTGTTTAGGGTTAGTATGGAACATCTTCCTAGATTTGGGGTGTCGGTCTTAGGCATTGGCTTGAGCATAATCTGATTCGATGAGGATTGTGAAAGGGTTGACGTCCAATGTAAGTGGTATTCTCCGAATAGAAGGGGTTATCGCTAAGGAGGTTAAGGAGTTTATTGAAGTGATAAGACTCTAATAAACCCCCATCACAGACTCAACGCTTGCGAGGAGCTGCAGCTCGATGGTGATACTTAGCGGCGGCGCTGGAACGATAATCGAGGCATTTCTCGCGTATATTTATGCAAAGCCATTGAGAATATTGACCGGGACTGGTTATCCCTCAGATAGGCTCCGGGAATTCTGCGAGGATGACTACCTAGATCATCGCAGAGTTGTTAAGGCGTGGTTTACAGATGATGCTGTGGAGGCCGCTGAGCTGGCTTATAGCCTCGGCAGGGTTAAGTCTTGAGCTGGACTATCGAGCCCAGAATCGTTATAACCGCTATTGTGACTAGCTGCAGGAAGTCTGGCAATGGTACTCCAGCCTGCTGAAGTCCTGCTGTGAATATTAGGGAGCCGATGAAGGCTGTTATGATGGAGAGGATCTTGTCGAAGAGCATGATCACTATTACCAGCACTATCAGGGCGATGATTATTGCTGGGAGTATATCGACGATACCTCTCAGAAGCATGAATGTTGCGAGGCCTGCGATTATCCCCGCGCCGAACTTCATGAGCAGGAGGAAAATCACGCCCACTATAACGAAGCCTACTATAGCGGCGATGTAGGTGTATGGGGGTGGGATGAACATGGGCGATATCAGCAGGGCGAGAATCGCCCCGACAAGCCCGCCTATCAAGAAGAAGACGGCCTTCGCAAGCTTCCTCCCGAAGAACGCGACCACAAGCCCTAGGATTATAAGCATCAAGCCTGATACTAGCTCGACCTCACCACCTAGCCCAAGCATACTATTTCATCACCTAAGCTTGGGATTAAGCTTTTCCTCAGACATTATTTCAAGGCTCTAGGGGACTTGAAGGGCAACGAGGAATCGCGCGGATACTGAGACCACCAGACAGAAGGCTGTAATCACGAAGACCACATAGTCTATAGGCCTCATCCTCAGCTCTCTCAGAAATGTCCTTTTCTCGGATGCGCCGAAGCATTTGACCTCCATGGCCTCGGCGAGCTCATAGCTCCTCCTAAGAACATTGACTATCAGAGGGATCAGCACTGGGACGTATCTTTTGATCCTAGTTATCGGGCCTCCCTTATCGAGCTCTAGGCCGCGGGCCCGCTGCGCATCCATTATTGCCTGAAGCTCCTCGGCGAGCACTGGCGTGAACCTTATCGCGGATATGAGGGCGAACGAGTACATATATGGTATCCTGAGCTTCGTGAAAGTCATCCCAAGCTCCTCCGGCGTCGTTGTGAGGAAGAAGATGGAGAATGATGCGAGGAAGCCTACCAGCCTATAGGCCGCCGCGAAGCTCCTATAGATTATCTCGGGATCTGTGAACACTCCGGCCTGAAGTGATAGGAAGATGTAGTTCATCGCGAAGACGAGCGTTATGAGGGGTATGGCGCCATAGACTGTTTTAGCCCATCTCTTGAGGGTTCTGCTAGCCGCTGAGAGTGCTGCCTCAACGGCGATCACGATGCTTGTGACTGTTATCTCGGAGTAGAGGAGGGCTGTTATGAGGAGCGTTGAGGATATTAGAAGCTTGACCCTCGGGTCGAGCTTATGGATAAAGCTCGCGCCGGGCTGAAAGCGCAGGCCCTCAAGTATCGCCGCCATCAGCCATCACCAGAGGACCCGCCCCCAAACCTCACCTCCACCACTATCATCCCAGCATTCTCGAGAGCATTCTCGCCAAGCTTTAGAGACGAGACGAATGCCCTCACGAGGTTATGGAGAAGCTGCTGAGGCCATGGCCCGAGCGGAATCTCAGCCCCATCCACGATCACCCTAGCCCTAGATAATCCCCTCATGATGCAATCCTTTATCATGGCCTCGCCGCGTCTAATCGCCTCAGCCATCCCCCGGCAAGATCCATACCTGCATTTACCGCAATCCAAGCCTGGAATGAGCTCGACCCAATAATCCTTTACGCTCCTCCTTAGGAGCTCTAGGACATCATCCTCACCCATAACCCTAACCCCGGAAATCTCCCTCGTGGATCTGGGCGACCTTAGAATAATCGCCCTTACATCCGAGATCCTCTTCAGCGCCTCCTCAGCCTCGCGCTCATCCTCGGCGCAGAGAATCTTTGGATAATTCGATTCCTTGAAACCCTCAACAAGTATGAGGTCCGCCTCAACGTGAAGGGATCTTATGGCATCCTCTAAGGATGCTTGAGCGCGCCTAATCGTGATAAGCTCGGATGGCGAGATTATTGATGTCTCGATCGCGCCTGCCTTGAGATGCCTGTAAGAGTCCTTGTCCGCGAGGTCAACATTCTCTCTGGAGTGCTTTATCGTCGCAACCCTCACGCCAAGCTTGGAAAGCTCCGATACAATTCTCTCGATGAGCCTAGTCTTACCCCGACCCCTACCAAGGCTGACAACGCAGAATATCGGCGGCATAAATTCCTCTAAACATCCAATAAGCCAGCTCTTTATTCTATCTTCAAGCTATGGCGATTGGAAATAGAGGAGCCGCATTACACTCTCAGCTCTTTATACCTCTTGATCCACTCCTCCACGACATCGTAGCCATAGAGCTTCTTCAGCATCTCTCTGCCCTCAGGGGTGATCCTCTCCGGGCTCCACATGGGCTCCCAGACCAGCTTGACCTTGACGCTCTTAGCCTCCGGCACCTTGCTCCTAACCTCCTCCTCAATCCTATAGATGATGATGCCGGCCATCGGGCATCCTACAGCCGTCAAGGTCATGCTTATCTCAACATTACCCTCATCATCAACATCAACCCCATAGACTAGCCCGAGATCATAGACGTTCACGGGTATCTCGGGGTCATAAGCCTCCCTGAGAGCCGCTATAACCTTGCTCCTGACCTGCTCTTTATCAATCATTACCATGTTATGGTTTTGGGGCGCTATATAAGGGCTGCTCAAATTCCACGGAGATTTAAAATTTGGGGATTCCGAGCTAATGCTCGAGGGATGGCGTCTAGGAGGCGTAAGCTCGAGGAGGAGGTTTTCGAGAGGCTTTCCGTGGGCTTCATCGAGAGGTTGTCTAGGCTTGGGATAAAGCCCATGGCCGTAACAGCTCTGGCCTTTATCACCGCTCTAGTCTCAGCCGCGTGCTACTATCTGGGAGCGGTTACTCCGGCGAGCTACTTTCTCGCCGTCATATTTCTAGCGCTCTCCGGGTTCTTCGACGCCGTGGACGGGGCTGTTGCCAGGAGACTTAAGATGACGAGTAACTTGGGCGCATTCCTGGACTCGGTCTTTGATAAGCTGGGGGAGGCGGCGATATATGTGGCGATCATAGCCTCGGGGGCCGTCAGCGCCTTCTGGGGGGCGCTCGCCCTAACATCATCGCTCATGGTTAGTTATGTAAGACATAGGGCTGAGCCCCTTGGAGTAAATCTCAAGGGGGTGGGGTTCATGGAGCGGGCGGAGCGCATAATACTACTAATCATCGCATCAATCATAACGCCGTTCATCAAGCAGGCTCTAGAGATCTCCATGATCCTGATAGCCGTACTCGCGATGATTACCGTGGCCTGGAGGATGATCTACGCCATCCAAACATTAGGGGCTGGGACTAGTCATAGGCGCTCCTGAACCTTATAGCGCCCTTCTCGAAGACCAGCTCATAGACCTCATTCACATCCAGTTTTACCCCAAGTATCTCATACTCCTCCTCAGTCAGGAATAGTATCATCTTTGTTTTCGCGGGTGGCGCGAGCACTAGCCCCATTGACTGGAAGTAGCTTGCAAGATCCTGTAACATGGACTGGATCATTAGCGTCTCAGGCGCCCCGGGGATCTTAGGCGATGCTTGGACCCGCTTCTCCTCGATAAGCTCTATCATCTTGCCATATCTGCCGGTCTCGGGATCCTTTACGCTCGAAACCCTATGAACTCTGACGAGCACCATTTTCACAGACCTTCTAAACTGATTCCTCTAAGTCCTCGATATATTTAGAGTATTCATCGGCCTCCATTAGATCCTCGGTTCTCAGTTCCTCGGCCAGCTCTATCTTCACTATCCAGCCGCTGCCATATGGATCCTCGTTTATAAGCTCTGGGTTATCTATAAGCTTGGAATTTACCTTAACAACCCTCCCGGAGACCGGTGAATGTATCTCGACTGACGCCTTGATGGACTCTATCACGGCGAGCGTCTCACCCTCTTCGATGGACTGGCCTATGTTCGGCAGCTCGATGTGAACAACATCCCTAAGCTTCTTCTGACCATAATCAGTCACGCCTAGGGTGACTACGCTATCCTCAGGCTTGATCCAGATGTGATCCCTCGTGTAGTAGTAGCCTTCAGGAATCTGGTATTCTCCCGACAATTTTACCTCGAATGGCGAAATCCGCGCCTGACTATAAAGTTTGCCCTATACTTTCAGGACCGCAATAATTCCTCGATCGACTTATACTCGCCCTTCTTGTAATAAAATATCCGCGATCGTAGTTTTACAGGCATTCCGAGATAATCGAAGAGGCTCATCAGCATGCCTCCCCCTATCTTCTGGCCGATCTCCCCTTTGACTATCTTCTCTGCCAAGATCATCACTATCTTCTTGGTTTGCTCGGGATACTGCTCAAGCGCCGCGTCAAGCACCTCATCACCGCGATCCACGAGATTTTCCCTAACTATCCTAAGAGCCTCCTCGAAGCTCAAATGCCTCTCCGCCTCCTTCTTAACATCCGCGGCTTTCGCCTTGAGAGAGGCGAGCTCCATAAGCTTCTTGAGCTTGAGCGCTCTCAACTCCAGATCCTCATCCATGCCCATCACCCCTAACTAAGCATTTATTCGGCGATCTCGCTATAAAAGGCTTGCAGCCCTCGAAAAGATCATCACAAAATATCCACTAAAACTAATTAAATCTTTCAAAAACATGTTTTCTTTTTCTTGATGCAGCTGAATTCTGCTCGAAACGATATGTTTAATAGCTGCGCGATTGAGGCGAAGGACGATCCAGGGTTGCCCTACTGTCGTGAGTGCGGGGCGAAGATCATCTACGACCGGAACACGCGCTCCTATGTCTGCCCGGGCTGCGGGCTCATTTACACCCCTCAGGATCTAGTAGTTGAGGCGAGAAGGGGTGTTGAGATGGGCGTGGCGGAGGAGAAAAAGAAGAGGAAGTATGCAGAGTATTTGGAGTGGTGGGCCTCATCCAAGAAGTAGGTGGTGATGGGTATGGAGCTCGTTCTCTATGCTGAGAAGGAGGCTGGCGAGAAGCTCATGAACATACTGTTGAAGGACGATATCGTGTCGAGGGCTAATGTGATCTCACGGGATGCGGGGATACTAGGTAAGAGCGGCGTCTACATAAGGATAATCGGGAGCGAGGAGCAGTGTGGGCGCGCCCTCGAGCTGGCCAAGGATCTCGCGGTCGAGGTTAAGGGTGAGGAGAGAGATGAAGTGCTGAGAATTTTGAAAAGCGAGGACGAGAAGATGCTCTCGGGCTTCTCCGGGATCTTTTAGCTGGTTAATGCTCATGATGCTTACTTGTTGGTCAGTGGGGAGGTGGGCGGCGTGAATACAATATTTATCGTTGGCACGGCTGGCTCGGGGAAATCCACGCTAACATCCGCCTATGGAGATTGGCTTAAATCTCAAGACAAGTTCGTTGTGCTTGTGAATCTCGATCCAGCCGCCCAAGTCCTCCCCTATGAGCCTGACGTTGATATAAGGGATTTCGTGGACTATGAGAGAATCATGTCTACGAGGCGCCTTGGGCCGAACGCGGCTCTCATAGCCTCTGTCAGGGAGGCTGCTAGACATGTTGAGGATCTTAGGGAGGAGATAAACTCCTATAACGCCGACTATGTCATCATTGATACCCCAGGGCAGCTCGAGCTCTTCGCCTTCAGGCAGGAGGGATATATTCTAGCCGAGAATATAGGCTTCAAGGATAGGAAGGTCATGGTATTCGTCTTGGACCCCATGTTCTGTAGCGTTGTCAAGAACTTTATCTCGAGCATGTTTCTCTCGGCATCCGTCTATTTCTCGCTCGGGATCCCCATGGTTCACGCCCTGAATAAGATAGATGCCATCTCGCCGGAAGATGTCGAGAAACTGGAGGCTTGGAGCGAGTCCTTCGACACACTCCTCCTAGATCTCGAGAGCATGACGCGGGGTAGGCTTATGAGCTTCTCGCGCGAGGTCGCTGAGACTCTCCGAGACATCATAGCGAGCATCCCAATAGTCCCTGTCTCGTCCACGACTATGGATGGGCTCTCCGAGCTTCACGCCGCGCTCACCAGATTCTTCCTAGAAGAGGATCTAGAGCTGAGGTGAGTATCATGTCTTCCCTGAGCGAATATGAGAGGATCGAAAATGAGGTCTTGGAGCTGAGGGAGAAGTTGAGGCAGCTCAACATGAGGATAAGCGAGGTCGAGGAGGAGATTAGGAGATACGCGGAGAAGAGGGATAAGATCCATGAGGAGATGAAGCCCTACACCGAGAAGCTGAGGGGCCTGAGGGAGGTTGATAGGGAGAAGCGCGACGCCCTGGCCAAACTTAGGAAGGAGCTCGCCTCAAGGAAGGAGGAGCTTAGGGCCAAAAGGCAGGAGCTTAGAGCTGTTAGAGCAGAGTTTAGGAAGCTGCGGGTGGTCAAGGAGTCTAGGGAGGAGATAGAGGCAAGGATACAGGAGATAGACTGGAGGATACAGACGGGGCCCCTACCGAAAGAGGAGGAGAAGAGGCTGAGCGAGCTCCTCGAGGAGCTTCACGCGAAGCTCGAGCAGGTGGTTAAGAGAGAGGAGTTCCAGTCTAGGCTTCAAGCCCTAGAGGAAGAGGTCACTAAGGCTGAGGGCGAGATAGAGTCCTTGAGGGAGATGATTGGCACCTTGAAGAAGGAGCTGGGCGCGAGCTTCGAGCAGAGGAAGGCTTTGAGGGAGAAGATTCAAGAGCTTAAGCAGAAGAGTGACGAGTGGCACGCGAAGTATCTTGACGCCAAGAAGAGGCTTATGGAGCTTGAGGCCGAGAAGATACTGGTCTCATCGAGGCTTATTGAGCTTCAGGAGAGGCTTGAGAAGCTTAAGCAGGAGGAGGAGAAGAGGAGGGCTGAGATGGTCAAGGAGAGGCTTAAGGCCGAGGCGAGGCTCAAGCTAGCCACCGGGAGGAAGCTTAGCTTTGAGGAGTTCAAGGCATTAATGGAGGATGGGGAGGGGCTGGAGGAGCTCGTTGGAAAGGGCTGAGCAACCCTTATTTCATCCCTCCAGAAACTTGATACGTGTAGATAATAAATGGCCGAGGCGCCGAAGAAGCTACTGATCCTCGTAGTGGATCGTGACGATGATATCGGGAGGAAGACTGGCATCTCTACACCCATCATAGGCTTTGAGGAGAATCTCAAGGCCGCTCAAGCCCTATTACTGGCTGACCCAGAGGAGGCCGACGCCAACGCCATATTCGGGGCATTAAAGGTCTACAGGGAGCTCTCCGAGAAGTTCGGAGGCAATATTGAGGTTGCCACGGTCGCTGGGAGGGAGGGTGAGGGCATCGAGGCCGACATGAAGATAATGGGCGAGCTCGAGGAAGTCCTCAAGAGGTTTAAGGCGGATGCATGCGTGCTCGTGAGCGATGGTGTCACGGATCAGTTCGTCACGCCGATAATCACCTCCAAGCTCCCCATAATATCCGTTAGAAGGGTTGTCGTAAGGCATAGTGAGGCCGTCGAGCAGACATGGCTCGTTCTCGGAAGATACCTGAAGCTCGTCTTCACAGAGCCCAGATACGCTAGGATATTCCTCGGGATACCAGGCCTCCTCATGGCGATAATAGGTATACTTTACATAATCAATGTGGCCTCGCTTCCCTTCATACTCTCGGCGATTGGGGTATACTTCATCATAAGGGGCTTCGGCCTCGATCAGAGGATTGCATCAAGTTTCAAGAATATAACAAAGCTATTCAGAATGCCTCCATACACGCAGCTAAGAGCATACGCGGTCTTCACCTCGGTGCTCCTACTCGTGCTCGGATTCTACACAGGCTATATCTCGACACTAAAAGCAATACAGGAGGCTTACCCGGATGCACCCGAATTCTCGACACATGTTCTCTGGTGGCTTGGAAAGCTGCCCTTCATAGCCGGGACATATATAAGCAGCTCGATAGACATAATCTCGATCGCCATCTTCATAATGCTGCTCGCGAACATGGTATACTATCTGTTCATGCGAGATCCAAACTTCTGGCTCATGGTCCGCGGGTCGGTTCTGCTTGCATGGCTCTGGGCGCTGCTCAAGAGGACCGGCATAGTGCTCATGGTCGGCGCGTCCGGAGGCTTCGAGAACCCACACATCCTCCTACTAGTCATCACAGCAGTCCTCGGAATGGCAACAATAATAGTGACGATATGGGTTACTAGAATCCTGCGAAAGACATATTCCAAGTACTTTAGAAGAAAGATCGAGCATTAAGGTTATCAATTGGCCTCGCCCAAGAACCCTTGACCGGGATGGGCATATTCCAAAGCCTGCTGAGGCTTTTAGGCGCCTACAAGCTTTATGAGAAGTGGCTTAGCCGGACGATATCGCGGGGCGTGATACCATCACATATAGCGGTTATAATGGATGGGAATAGAAGATGGGCTCGGGAGAGAGGGCTTGAGCCATGGTACGGTCATAGGATTGGGGCGGAAAAGGTTGAGGAGGTTATCAAGTGGTGCCTCGAGCTGGGGATCAAGGTCGTTACGTTCTTCGCCCTCTCCACCGAGAACTTTAGAAGGAGCGAAAAGGAGATCGAGGAGCTTCTCAGGATATTGCGGGAGAAGGTTGAGGATGTTCTTAATGGCGACTTGGTGCATAGGCATAGGATAAGGGTGAAGGTTCTTGGCAGGAAGGAGCTCCTCCCCGATGATTTGAGAAGCCTTCTTGAGAGGCTTGAGGAGGAGACAAGGGAGTATGATAATCTTTACGTGAACTTGGCGATCGCCTATGGTGGGAGGGCGGAGATAACTGATGCCGCGAGGAAGCTTGCGATGGATGTCTTAGCGGGGAAGCTACGTATAGATGATATTAGCGAGGATGTGATAGGGCGATACCTCTATACGGCGGATCTCCCAATACCGGATCCGGATGTCATTATAAGAACATCTGGTGAGGAGAGGATAAGCAACTTCCTCCTATGGCAATCGGCTTACAGCGAGCTCATCTTCTTGGACGTATACTGGCCCGAGTTCCGTAAGATAGACCTGATGAGGGCAATAAGGACTTATCAGAGGAGGCAGAGGAGATTCGGGGCCTAGCCTGGGGCCAGCTCATAGGGCGCTGAGGTCAGTCTCTCGACTCCATCCCTCTTGATGAGGATCGTGTCCTCGATTCTGACGCCGAATCTTTTCGGGAAGTATACTCCGGGCTCCACGGTTATCACCATTCCCTCGGTGAGTATCTCCTCGGAGTCCCTGAATAGCCTCGGTGGCTCATGAATCTCTATCCCGACGCCATGGCCGAGCGCGTGTAGGAAGTAGTCTGCGTAGCCCGCCGACGCTAGGACCTCATGCGCTGCATGGTAAATTTCTGAGGCCTTTACACCTATCCTGATGAGCTCCTCGGCCCTGCGCTTAGCCTCTAAGACGGCTTGATGCACCCTAGATACTTCATTCGAGCCTAGTCCTAGATAGAATGTTCTTGTGATGTCGGAGCAATAGCCCTCATAGATGACGCCGAGATCGATCACTACGACATCCCCCCTCTCGATCATCCTATTCTTGTATGCTCCATGGGGCTTTGACGAATTCGGGCCCGATGCGACTATCGGGTCGAATGCCGGCCCATCTCCGCCTAGGCTCAGCATCTCCCTCAATATCTCAGATTTCACCTCATATTCTGTTAGGCCCTCTCCAAGCAGCTCGGATGCGAGTTCCATGCATCTGGACGAGACCTGACATGCCTTCCTTATCTTCTCGATCTCAGACTCATCCTTAACCATCCTGAGCTTCCAGATGTGCTGGGAGACCGGTATCATCGAGCCGACGAGCTGGCCTGAGACCTTTAGATAATCCTCCACCTCCATAGCGTCGAATCCGATGCGTGTTTTGAGGCTCTCTGGTATAAGCTCGAAGACTCTGCGAATGTCGGAGCCCTGCTCGAGCTTAACAACCTGAATATCCCCCGGAACTGACTCCTCAGCTAGCTCAAAGTTCAGGGGTGAGACATAGAGTGTGGGAAATCCATCAACCGGGACCAAGAAATAGCCTGTGCCTCGATAGCCGGTGAAGTAGAAGATGTTCGCGGGACTTCTCAGCAGCGCCCCGCTTAACCCATCACCTCTCAGGGACTCTATGAGCCTTCTCACGCGGCTCAGATAGCTCATCCCGATGCCGACCACGAGATTCCTAGGCCGGGGTATTTAAAGCCCTCACTCTCCCGCAGGTAAAGCCTTATCATTTGTGATTACTTAAGTGAGATCCGTTGAGGATCTGTGGGATAGATGAGGCGGGTAGAGGAGCTGTCATAGGCCCGATGGTGATCGCGGGCATCCTCGTGGATCAGTCGAGGGTGGGCGAGCTCATCGAGGCCGGTGTTAGGGACTCTAAGGAGCTGACGCCGGGTGTTAGGGCCGAGCTCTCCAAGCTGATAAGGGAGATCGCGGAGAGGGTTGAGCTAATAGTTGTCGAGGCCCGGCTGGTAGATGAGTCCACGAGGAGAAGCGGCGCCAAGGGGATCAATGAGCTTGAGGCCCGGATGATTGCAGAGATCATTAATAGGCTTAGGCCCGACGCCGCCTTTATAGACCTGCCCTCGACAAAGTATCATGATTTCAGGGCGTTGATAGAGCGGTATGCGGGCCACAAGTGCTCCCTCATACTCGAGCATAAGGCTGATCGAAAATATCCAGTCGTCTCAGCGGCCTCCATTATCGCGAAACATGAAAGGGATACGCTTATCAAGAAGCTGAGGGCCGAGCTCGGGGACTTCGGCTCAGGATATCCATCAGATCCAAAGACTCGGAACTTTCTACTCCAAGCCCTTATGAGGGGGGACCTCCGGAAGGAGCACATAAGACTTACATGGAAGACCATTTCAAAGCTTGCTCAGAGAAGGCTGGAAGATTTCTAGCCCCGGGTGAGGGAGGGAGCTGAGAACTTGTCGAGGATCTCGAGGAGGACGTTTCTAGCGGGCGTCGTCGCAGGAGCCGCTGCGGCAATCTACTCCTTAATCGAGGCGCATAGGATAATCGTGACGAGGCTTAGGCTTGGGCTAGGCGCTAAGACAGCCTTCCTAGTGGATACGCATATCCATGGCATGGGATCTGTTGAGAAACAGGTTCTAGAGATCCTCAGGGAGGAGAGGCCGAGGATAATCCTACATGGCGGCGATGTTATTGACGAGCTTACAGGCTCGCTTGATCAGGTCAAGCTCTACCTCTCATCCATGGAGGCCGATGAGAAGTATGCCGTCCTTGGTAACCATGATTACTGGTGCGGCAGGACGAGGAAGCTCATGCAAATCCTCGAAGAATGCGGCTTTAAGGTTCTCCGAGATGAGGTCGTGGAGAGCGAGATCGGGCGGATACTAGGTGTGGATTGGAGGGATGATAGGAGATATGCTTCTGGGGTGCGCCGCGCCGACATAATATTGGCGCATGACCCTAATGTCGCCCTCTATGCCCATGATGCGGGAATAATCCTCGCGGGCCATACTCATGGTGGGGTGATGTTCGGGCCCTCCACGATACTCACGAACTCCGCCTACACCCGTGGACTATATGATCTCGGCGACACGCTGCTCTACGTCTCGAGGGGGCTCGGCAGCATTATCCCACTCAGGCCAACCTCGCCGCTCGAGCTCGTGATCCTCGACTGATCATGGTAAGCGAACATTCTTTATCACACAAGGCTGTAAAATGTCTCCGGGATATGAGCGCGGGATCTTGGAGGATCTTCTATGCCCTGACTGGGCTGCCGGGGTCCGGGAAGACCACGGCCATCCTAAGGATTGTTGACCGGCTCATGGGGCTCGGGGTCAAGGTTGGCGGGATGTATACTCAGGAGATCCGGGAGCGGGGGAGGAGGATCGGGTTCGCAGTCAAGAAGGTTGGCGGCGGCGAGGGGATACTTGCGCACATAGATCTAAGAAGCGGGCCGAGGCTCGGGAAATACGTCGTCAACTTGAATGATCTTGAGGGAGTTGGGGTTGCAGCCATACTCGAGGCCGTGGAGAAGGCGGATGTAGTAGTTGTTGATGAGATCGGCCCAATGGAGCTCTATAGCGAGAAGTTCAGGCAGGCGGTTGAAAGGCTCCTGGCGTCCAGCAAGCATGCGATCCTCACGGTCCATTATAGGTCGAGGGATCCACTCGTCCTCAGGGTTAAGGAGCTTGCTGGGAGGAGGCTGATTACTCTGACGCCTGAGAATCGTGATAGGGTTCCGGAGATTGTTGTGAGTGAGGTCTTGGGGGTGCTTGGGAAGAGATGATGCCGGAGCCCGGATATGAGCTTGAGCTGAGGAGAGAGGGGATGGCGATATTCTACTCGCCGAAGATCCCTGAAGGAAGGAGTTTCGCTCCAACGAGCCTGCCCGTCTTCTTTAACCCATTCTCGAAGCCGAATCGTGATGTAACGGTACTCTTTCTTGCCGCATGGTTTAAGGGACTCAAGATCAGGGCTTGCGATGCTCTGGCTGGTGTTGGTGTTAGGAGTATCCGGATGCTCCTCGAGACCGATGTTGTTGGCGAGGTGACCGTGAATGATGTCTCAACTAGGGCATATGAGCTCATCAAGCTGAACATGGAGATAAATAAACTCGGGGAATTCGTCGAGGTGACCTGCATGGATGCGAATGAGTTGCTTGCCGAGTGTGGGAGGGAGAGGCCGAGATACCATTACGTGGATATTGATCCAGCGGGGTCGCCGGCGCCATTTATTGAGAATGGGGTTAGGGGTTGTAGGAGGGGTGGCGTGATGGGCGCGACGGCCACGGATATGCCGGCACTCGTCGGAGCCAAGCCAGAATCATGTCTGAGAAAATATGATGCAAAGCCTCTGAAAGCACCATTCTCCAAGGAGATCGCCCTAAGGATTCTCGCGGGATTCATTGTCAGGTCGGTGGCCAGGCTTGGGATCGCTGCCAAGCCCATACTATCATTCTCGAAGGATCATTACATCAGGGTCTTCGCCGTGGTTGAGAGGGGTAGAAGGCTGGCGAACGAGGTACTTAGGAGTATCGGCTGGATCTCCTACTGTCCCTCATGCTTGGCAATACGTAGCGTGAGCAGGTTCGATGGCCCGATCATGGCATGCGAGTCCTGTGGTGGTAGGATGGATTATGCTGGCCCAGCATGGATTGGAGAACTCACGAGCCAGGAGCTGGCGGAGAGAGTTTATCAGAAGGCCTTGGAGAGCCCCGAGCTTTATCGGGAGTCCCTTAAGCTATTAGATGGATTAAGGAGGGAGGATCACGGCTTATTGGGATATCATCCAGTAAACCATCTGGCCAGGATTTTTGGAGGCTCTCCGGTCAAGCCCTCCATGCTCATAGAGAAGTTGAGGGAGCTTGGCTATAGGGCATCAACAACTCACATAGACCCGAGCGGTGTTAAGACTAATGCCCCGCTGGAAGCTTTAAGAAGCGTCTTTGAGGAGCTTAGGGCCAAGAAGCTGGGAAGTTTCTAGCCTCTAACAGGTACATAATCCTTAACCTGATAGCTGCCTTTTTACATCGCCTCCTTATAGCCTAACTATCGCCGATGTTACGTATTTCTCATGAAATCAGCTACCACATTTGATTCCGAGCCTAGGTGTATCTTGATCTTTATCTCGACCTTTGCGTATAACATGAGCAATAAATTCTAATTCTCATTAAACCCGTCTCAGAACCTTTTCCTACACATCTTGCATACCACCCGAATCATCCTCCTATTTACAATAAAGCCCCGAGCCCCTCCTCCAGCTCCTTTCTCATAGGGGCCATGAGCCCTCTGCATAGATCGCATACGGCCACATGCTTCTCAATATGCAGGACCTTTTTGATCCTATCTTTCTTATCGACTAGGAGGGCTTAAAATTTCTCAGGGGGAGGTATCCTATTTTCGGGATGGTCCTTAATGAGTAAGGGAGGGCCTGCATCGGGGAGATGTGGGAATGTTATTGCCTGGGTTTCTAGCTAGTAAACCATTAACTATCGAGGAGCTTGAGCTTAAGATCGGAATTAATAATCTACCAAAGGAGCGGGCGATGCATAAGTTGGAATTGGAATTAATGACTTTAAGGTCATTAAGAGTATCATATCTTATAGCAACAAAGTCATTGGCCGGCGAGTAGTAAAGGCCATAAAGATCAGTAAGGCATTTTAGCTCTTCCCACCGTGAATGGATTTATAAATCCATTCATGGATGGCGTTAGGGCCATTCCCTGCTGGTCTTTTATGGCTACGAGGACTCGCCGGCCAGCTCCACCCTCCATCTCTATTAAAACCAAGAGCTAAAAATATCCATCCGGATGATTATGCTGGCTGGAGGGAATGCCTACCCGGAGATGGATTGAGGAGGCTAAGAGGGATCCATATAGGCGGAGGGCGAGGGGGGAGGGTTACAGGTCTAGGGCAGCCTACAAGCTCGAGGAGGCTCAGAGAAGATTCGGGCTTCTCAAGAGGGGGGATATAGTCGTGGAGCTTGGAGCCTGGCCCGGTGGCATGGCGCAGGCCGCCTCTAGAATCGTGGGCCCGGAGGGCCTAGTAGTCGCCGTGGACGTGAGGAAATTTAAGCCCTTCGAGGAGGAGAATATCATAACACTCCAGCTTGATATCTTGGAGGATGATGTTGTCGGGGAGGTTTTAAGAGTCTTGGATGGAAGGCGTGCAGACCTTCTGATATCTGATGCCTCACCATCTTTCACGGGGATAAGGGAGATAGATATTGTCAGGCAGTATGAGCTCGCCCTGAGATCTTATGAGATAGCTGGGAGCCTAGTTAGGCGTGATGGCTCCCTGATGCTAAAGGCATTTGATAGCGAGGAGGCCATGGAGCTAGCGGAGAAGCTTAGAAGAGACTACGCGGTCGTGAAGAGGTTTGTGCCTCAGGCTAAGAGAAAGACGAGCTCAGAGTTCTACTTCATAGCTATGGGTAAGCGCTTCTAGGGCTGGGCCTCGACGCTCTGCTCCCGAATATTCTCGGCTTGGGCCATCCGTGCCTGAGCCTCGCCCTTGACAGTGAATGACTCAATCACCCACCTCTCCAGCTTCGGGCAGTTCTTCGGCGATATGACGCCGCCCTCCCCACAGACATGCTCCTGCTCGCATGCTAGGCAGGGCGCGCCCTTAATCGGCTCTATCGTCACCCTCCTGATGAGCGGGACAAGCCTCCTCGTCCATCTATCCCTCGCGAATTCCTTAACCCTCTTCACCATCCCCTTCTTCTCAAGCCTAATTGCTATTCTAGAGCCCTCCCTACTGGTCACGCCGAGCTTATGCCAGAGCTCGGACTGGAGAAGACCTTTATCTTGATACTTTAGCAAAAGCGCTATAGCCTTCTCCTCAAGCTTGCTAAGCTTCTGGGGCAAGAAGAGACACCCAAAAGATAGTATATACCCACGCCCATCTTATAAAGATGTCATGTCATAGCGCTGTCTCAGCGCATAGCCGGCCCATTTCCCCTACTCTCCTCCTAAGAGTGGTTAAGCTTATCTTGGCGAGGCCTGCGACGCGCCTTTGAGAGACCCTGTAGCCCAGGCTTCTAGCAGCGATGTATACGGCTGCTGCTGCAAGCGCCCTTCTACTCCTCCCTTGGGACAACCCGGCCTTGATCGCCAGCTCGCAGATCCTGCAAGCATGCTTCTCCACTTCTCCCGGGAGCCTCAGCGCCCCGATGAACCTAGCAATACACGCCTCCACACTCTCCAACACCTTTACTCCAAGCGCGTTGGCGAGTCGCATGGAAAGACTCCTGATAGATGCCGGGTCCAGCCCAGCGACCTCAGCTAAGTCTCCTGCTCCAATTGGCAGGCCATGAACCCTGCTCGATAAATGTAAAAGTGCTATGGGGAGCATGTTGACCTCCCTCGAGTATTCTGCAAGCCTAGACCTCAGCCTTCTCAGGAGAAGGGCCCCGGTCTCAGCAACGGCCCTCGGTAAGCCCATACTTGTGCTCAGGCGATAAATCTCCGAGAGGATCATAACAAGCCTGCGCTCCTCCCATCCCCTCAAACCCCTTTCTACTGGCGAGGGGGTGGAGAGACCGAGATCATGAATCAGCGGTGTCAGCGGTGCTCCAGCCCTCTCCCTCCTAAGCCTATCACCATCGCCATAAGCCCTCCACTCAGGGCCGCGATAAGGGAGGATCCCAGCAACGGCGCCGCATCTCAAGCACACAAGCTCGCCCGAGAACTCATCCTCCATTAACCGCTCTCCACAGACTGGACACACCTCATCCATGCAGTCCTTCCGGAGGAAGACCTAGGCCGAGATCTAATAAAGAGGATGATCTGGCCAGCTTGCTCCGGCTCTCCGCGTATTACTTGGATCTGCGCCCGGTATCCCGCTTACCCCGATCCTCCCGGAGCACATAGAGAGGTGTGCCCTCCTCGTAATGCAGGTTCCCGCCCATCACCTCTACGAAGAAGTGGTTGACGGGCCCGAGGACGCTCACCACCCTTCCAACCTCCCTCAACCGCGAGTCATAGATCTTCTCGCCAAGCTCTGGTAGAAGCTCTGCCTCGACTACTAGGCTCCCCTCAACCCTCCCCCAGACCTTTCCAAGCCTCTTCAGCTTCTTGGCCCCGCGGCTCATCGAGTCTCACCGGATTTCATGGCCTTTGCTAGTGCCTTTATCACCTCGCTCTTCTTCATGGGCTTCCCGGGATTTACTATAACCTTGCCGGTCTTCCTCCACCAGAAGGCTGGATGACCTCCAGGCTCGATCACAGCAGACCAGCCAAGCCTTCTAGCCGCCTCCATGATCTGCTCAGCCCTAGGATTTCTCATGGAAAGGCTGAGAGGAACCCTCCTACAAAGAGATCTGCTAACCGAGGCATCGAAATATATGGGCCAGATAACATATCCCTTCTTCTTTAACAAGTTGTTATCGCACCCTACTTGACTAGGATCGCGTTTATGACCCCATCCTGTCCAGGCCTAGATGTTACAACCGCCCTGCCGAGCTCGGTCTCTATAACCGCGCCCCTTGTTATGACACCCCTCCTCTCTAGATCCTTGTTAGCCGGATTGGCGACAACCCTCAATATCTTAACCTTCCTCGAGACCTTCTTTTCAGGATCAGTTACATTCGCATAGAGATCCGCCATCAACGCGTATTTCACGTTCCCGCCCCTAGCCCTCTTCTCCTTAAGCTTGCGCTCGCCCAGAATCGTGTAAACCGGATCTTCTCCACGCTCATACCTCCGCTTCTTCCTATAGGGCCTCCGCTTTCCGCCTGTCGGCTTCCGCTTATGCAGATCCCAGTGCCACTGGACCATTCCGCCGAGACGGAGAAAATCCAGCTAATAAATGATTCTTAGGGGATGGCGTAAAGCCCTTTATTCTCGCTCTCCTCCGACTCTTCTGGATATGCTTGAGGACATAACAGGCTACTCTGGAGAGAGATTTCTAAGAGTGGGGGGCGCATAGCCACATTAAGGGGCTTGGGCTTGAGGGGCTCAAGGCGAAGCCTGTGGGAGGAGGCCTCGTGGGGCAGGTTGAGGCCAGGGAAGCCGCAGGCATCATAGTCCGGATGATCAGGGAGGGTAAAATGGCTGGAAGGGCCATGTATGAAGCTTTCGACGATGAGCTTGCCAGGTTTCTGAAGATATATCGTGGATGGTTTGGCGGCATGGAGAGGCCGGCGAACGAGCTTAGAGAATTAGTGCAGGCGTCGGAGGAGTGAAATGGAGGCCGAGCAGATAGAGATCCAGAGGAGGGTGAGGCTGTGGAGGCCGGAGGTTCGTGAAGTGTATGAGAGGTTCAGGGATTGCTTGAGGAGTCTGGATTGCTGGATGACTTGACCAAGATGCTGGACTATGGTGAGATGAAGAGTAGGAAGCGAGGTGGAGACGAGAAATTGAAGAAATATAGGTCACTAGGCATATATCAGAAACTTCAGATATATAACGAAGTTTCATGCATGCGGAAAAAGGGATTTAGTTGCAGACAGATTCAAAAAAGTATCGAGGAAAAGTACGGCGTTCAATTATATATTTCAGTAATATCCAAGTGGGTGCGTCAAAAGCAACATCCATTCCGAAATTACAATAGACTGACCACAGGACCCCAACTGGCCTATGCTATCTCTGCATGGCTCGGAGATGGAGGGCTTGCATATATAAAGCGTTACCGTGAATATAAAGTTCATCTTGCCGTTAAAGACTATGACTTCGCGGAAAAATGGGGACAATGTATCGCTAAGGCGCTTGGAAGGAGAAAGCCGTATAAACCTAAGTGGGAAAAACGTAACCGAAGATGGGTAACTAGAGTGCGCAGTAAGTTACTTTATGACTTGTTGAAGAAAGCTAAGAACAATCCTTGGATCCTTATGCCGTATCTAGAGAGCCACCCAGCTGATGCATGTAGGGGATTTTTCGATGCGAAAGGTGGGGTTAACACCAATAGCTATGAACTTGTAGCATATAACACAGACCTCAGAATTATTCAATTGTTTATGGAACTTCTTAAGAGAATCGGCATACAATGCAGTATACGAGAAGTCCCGTATAAGAGCGACATTATCTGCTCACCAGCGAATAATAAAATATACCATAGAAACAAACATAGCTGCTTTCGATTAGCAATACA
>Ga0185307_1000255_pt1 | contig 35675 bp, 29 predicted proteins | sample LHCtaG_FD_128010 | JGI IMG/M metagenome (GOLD analysis project Ga0185307, IMG submission 128010) | Hot spring microbial communities from Little Hot Creek, USA to study Microbial Dark Matter (Phase II) - LHC4sed_matched (SPADES... | ecosystem: Environmental > Aquatic > Thermal springs > Hot... | reverse complement strand
ATGAGGAGAGGAGGAAGGAGATTCTTAACTACTGCGTGATGCAGTTAAAAGAGCTTATCTCTACCCTTGAGGAGATTACGGGTCGCAAGTTCGATTACGATCGTTTAAGGGAAGTGGTGAGGCTCTCGGATAAAGCTTGTAGACTGTATAGGAAGTTCCTCGATATGGCTGCTTATAAGCCCTCTCCCATTACCATATTCGATGCCCTGATCCATATGGCCATAATCGTTTACCTTAGGGGTACCCCTCAAGCGGTTACTTATTACGAGGTTTTAGTCCAAGAAATAGAGGAGAAGGTGAAAAGAAAAGAAGCGGCTGTTCCGGGCGAGAGATTCCGATTATACTGGGAAAACCTTCCCGTTTGGTTTAAATTTCGGGATCATTTTAACCTCCTTGCGTCTTATGGAGCTGCTATCCTGACCTCCCTTTATGTTCACGATTGGGCTCATGAGTTTGAGCCTGATAAGGATCCTCTTCTTACCCTTGCGGAAAATTACGTCTCGGGTTTTTCCAACGTGACCCTTGAGGAGCGGGCGGATATGGCCTTGGAGTTATTTGAGAGGTATGACCTTAACGGGATGATAATGTTCATCAATAGAAGTTGTAAGGCCGTTTCCTTTGCAGTTCACGAACTAAAAGAGCTTCTTACGGAGAAAACCGGGATTCCTGCGCTGGTCTTCGAAGCCGATATGGGAGATCCCCGTTTCTATTCGGAGGTACAGGTTAGAAGCCGTATTGAAGCTTATTTGGAGACGCTTTCACAGCGTATAGGATGAAGGTGTTGATAATAAAGGATAATCGTTATCTTTTGCACGAGATGGGCCCTTTTCATCCGGAAAGCCCAAGGAGGCTTGAGACCATTTATAGACACTTGGAGGACCTAAAAGGTCCTTTCGAATACGCTGAAGGGGAGTTGGTGAAAGAAGAGGAACTTTTAAGTGTTCATGATTACCATTATGTGGAATATATGGCCTCTACACGGGGAAAGTACGTTCAACTTGATCCCGATACCTCCACCTGTCCCCATACTTATGAGGTAGCCCTTTTAGCAGTAGGGGGTCTTCTTAAGGCCATTGATGGTGTTCTGAGTGGGGACTTTTCAAGCGCTTTTGCCCTTATAAGACCTCCTGGACATCATGCGGAAAACAATCGGGCCATGGGGTTTTGTTTTTTCAACAATGTGGCTATTGGGGCAAAGTATGCCCAAAGGAAATGTGGTTTAAAAAGGGTTCTTATAGTTGATTGGGATCTTCATCACGGAAATGGCACCCAAAAGGCCTTTTGGACGGATCCGAGTGTCCTTTACTTTTCGGTTCACCAGTATCCATATTATCCGGGAACGGGTCATTTTCAAGAAATTGGAGCAGGTGAAGGAAAGGGCTTTACGGTAAATTGTCCATTAAGGGTGGGCCATGACGATTTGGATTATGCCAATATTTTCCGTCATCATTTGAAGCCCATAGCCCTTTCTTTTGCTCCTGAGCTCATCTTGGTTTCAGCGGGTTTTGATCCCTATTGTCGTGACCCCTTAGGTGGGATGAAGATCACCGAAAGGGGTTTTGCCCGTTTGTGCGACATCTTGGTGGATATAAGCGAAAAAACGGGGGCCCCTCTGGTCTTTGCCCTTGAGGGAGGGTATCACCCAGAAGGATTAGCTAAATCGGTGGTGGAGGTTTTGAAAAGGCTTGGAGGTGAATTGAGCTTTGATCAGAAACAATGCGAAGAGGAAGAAGATAAAGCCTTTTCTCGAGTAGCCCCCCTTCTTTCCACCTTTCAGGAAGTCCTTAAACCCTATTGGGAATTTGAAAAATAAACCCTATTGGGAATTTGAAAAATATAAAAAAACCCAGGGATCTTTTAAACCCCTGGGTTTTTTCCAGAAAGTTTAAACTTACTTAATTACTTCACCTTTTTAATGCTTTTCGCCACTAGCTTTCCTTCCTTCTCTACATATTGCACTTCAACCTTAATTCCCTTCTTAATACCTTTAAGCTGTTCTGCGGTGGCACTAATCTGGAGCTCTCCCGTATCACTTTTTACGGTGAAAGTATTAGCCTTTGTATCAACCGCCACTACCTCACCGGTAACGGTCTTAACTTCTTCTTTAGCTGCTTCAGGTTTAGCCGGAGCAGGAGCCTGTTGCGTTTGAGCAGGAACTTGCTGCTTCTGAGCAGGAGCTTGAGCCATAGCCGATAAACTTAGACAAACGACCCCTAACGCTACTAAAATCGCCACAAGCTTCTTCATGCTACCACCTCCTCCTTAAAGTTTTGTTTCAAAGTTTTGTTTCTAGGTTCATCAAAATTCATGCCAATTTAAGAGACAGGCTTTTCAACAAATCTTCCTTCAGAAATTTTACCATTTGGGGAAATTTTCCCTTTTGGGGAAATTTTTTAAGAGTCCGTACTTCTTCAATCGATACCAAAAGGTTTTATAACTCATATTAAGGATACGAGCTGCCTTTGCTATCACATAATTAGACTTAATTAATGCCTTTTTAAGTAATTCTTTTTCTAATTCTTGATAATCAATTCCATCCTCAGGTATTTCAATCTCCAAAACATTTTTAGGAAAATGAGTTTTAAGTTCATCTTTAATGTCTTTTAACCTTATTTTATCACCTTCACAAACAATTATTGCTTTTTCAATGACAGATTCCAACTCTCTTATATTTCCAGGCCAGTGATAATTAAGTAAAGCTTGCATTGCTTTTTCTTCTATTCCCTTGATTTCTTTTCCAAACTCTTTTGAATATTTTTCAATAAAGTATTTTACAAGTTCAGGTATATCCTCTTTTCTTTCCCTGAGCGGTGGTATTTCTATGGTTACAACTTTTAATCTATAGTACAAATCTTCCCTAAATCTGTTTTTATGGACCTCTTCAAGAAGATTTTTGTTTGTTGCTGCAATAATTCTCACGTCCACTTTTATCGTTTCTTTGCCTCCAATTCTTCTGATTTCTTTTTCCTGAAGCATTCTTAGTAATTTTGATTGAGTTAATAACGGAAGCTCCGCGACCTCGTCAAGGAAGAGAGTTCCCTTATTTGCTGCTTCTATAAGGCCTATTTTTCTCGTATTTGCTCCTGTGAAAGCGCCAGGTTCGTAACCAAAAAGTTCGCTCTCAATCAAAGTTTCTGGAATAGCGGCGCAATTTATTGGGATAAAAGGATTATCCTTTCTTGGAGAATTATAATGAATAGCTCTTGCTATAAGCTCCTTTCCTGTTCCACTTTCTCCGCAGATGAGTACTGTTGCGTTGGTAGGAGCTACCTTTTTTACCAGTTCGATAACTTGAAGCATTTTTTTTGATTTACCAATTACACCATCTATTTTAAACTTTTCATAAAGTTCGCTTTTAAGGCGCAATACTTCCCTTACAAGATTGATCTTTTCTTCAGATCTTTTAATAGTTAAAAGAAGGACTTCTTTGTTAACGGGTTTGGTTAAATAATCAAAAGCTCCCTTTTTAATTGCTTCGACTGCGGAAGGAATACTTCCAAAGGCAGTGATAATTATTACAGCAGGCTTAAAAGGTTCTTTTGGAATGTCATTTAAAATATCTATCCCATTTTCATTTTCTAATTTTAAATCAACAAGAATAATTTCTGGATGATAAGTGGAGACTATACTTTTTGCTTCTTGTAAAGAACTCACAGAGAAAACATTATAACCTGCTTCTGTAAGGATTGTAGTTAAAAGCTCCCTTTGTAACTGTTCATCTTCTATTACCAAAATAGAAGTCATGAATCAATGGGTAAATAAATTTTGACTTCGCTTCCCTTTTCTTTTTGGCTCAAAAATTCTATCCTTCCATTATGCTCTTCAATTATTTTTTTGGCTAAAGGCAATCCCAGTCCAAGTCCACCTTTCTTAGTGGAGAAAAATGGTTCAAATATTTTTTCTTTAATTTCCTCAGATACTCCTTCCCCGCTATCTTTAATCTTAATTAAAATATTACCATTCTCTAATAAACTTTCAATAAATAAATCCTTAACGAGGGAATTTTCCATTGCTTGTAAAGCATTAGTGATTATATTCAAAAGGCAACTCTTTATTAAATCCACATCGAGATTTAAATAAAGGCCATTGAGTGTATTATATTTCGTGATAATATTAACTCCTTTCTGTTTTGCAGATATTTCTACTAAAGATACAACTTCGTCTATTATTTTTGTAATTTCAACTGGCATTTTTTTAAGTTTTAATGGTTTTGCATATTCTAGATATTGCGTAATCAAATTATTAACCCTGTAAATTTCTTGTTTCATATTTTGCAAAAGATTTACAAAGTTGTCGTTTGCGGTTTCCGCTTTTAACTTATCTAATAAGTAATCTATACTCAAATTAATAAAATTAAGTGGGTTTCTAATCTCATGGGCAATGGTTTTGCTAAGTTCTCCAAATGTGGCAAGATGCTCGGCTTCTCTCAGTCTTTCTTGGAACATTTTATTTTCTTTAAGTTTTTGAATCATAAAATTAAAACTTTCTGCTATTTTTCCTATTTCATCTTTCCTATTGATGTTTACTTCACACTCCAAATCCCCTTTAGCGACCCTTATAGCTGCTTCGCTTAAAGCCTCTATCGGTTTAGTGTATCTTGTGGAGATTATATAGCTAAAGATAATGCCCAATATAAAGCTAACAAAAGTAATAAGCATTCTTTTTAAAGCGTTAGTTTTTAAAACTTTTGAAAAATTTTCTTTGTTTATTTTTAAGTAAATATATCCATATCGCACATTATGAGCAGTTATAGGAATTATGACACTATAAGCACCTTCTTCTTCATCTGACACAGGCTCTCCGAGTTCGGCTTTAATAATCAATTCTCTTTTTTTATGACTTATTTCTTTTCCTATTTTTTGAGGATTAGTGCTTGCAATAATTTGTTGCGTGTTGCTGATTATGGAAATTTCTTTTACTCCTTTGGTTTCCATTTGTCTTAAATAATATGCCAATTTATAGGGATTATTAGCAGTAACTTCGGTCACACCGATTTGAATAACTTTGGTAAGTTCGGCAGTGGTGCGTTCGATTTCTTTAATAAGGGTTTTCTCGCTTTGGGTATAGAAAATATAAAGGGTTAGGATTAAAACGAAATTAAGTGACAAAAGGAGCAAAATCAGATTCCATTTTAGCGAGAGGTTTTCGGTGGATTTTAAAAGCGCAGACGCTAGTTTTTTAATTTTAAATAATTTCATAACTCTAAATTTTAACTTTTGGTTTTTTCGAAAATAAGAATAAACCTTGCGAAAAGCTTGAGCAAGCCGTTTTCCTCAGGTAAAAAGGATCAACTTAAAGGGGTTGATTAAGCCTTTCTTTCATCTCTTTTGCGGTCTTAAAATGGGGTATTTTTCTCGGAGGGACAAAAAATGCTTCCCCAGTGCGCGGATTTTTGCCTTTAAACCCTTGGTGTTCCCTTATTGAAAAAACTCCAAAACCCCTTATTTGGACCTTTTCGCCTCTGGTCAACGCCTCTTCTATCTCCTCAATGATCGTATCCACTATGAGTTTGGCCTCTTTTCGGTTTATATCCAATCTTTGAGCGAGTTTTTGCACCAATTCCCTTTTGGTCATTAGGGTTTTCCTTAGAGATTTTTTTTCACGTATTGAACCGCATTATGAAATAGGGCTACTCCCTCGCCTAATTCTTTGGTTTTTTCCCTTCTCCATCTCGGATGGTTGGTGAAATGTAAAAAGGCCTCCGGATGAGGCATAGTCCCGAATATTCTACCCGTAGGATCACAAATGCCGGCTATGGCTCCGTAAGAACCATTGGGGTTAAAAGGATATTCCATGGTGGGAGTGAAGTCTTCCTTCGCGTATTGGAGAACCACCTGTCCATGTTCAAACAGATCTCTTAAGATGGCCTCATTTGGGGTCACAAATTTCCCTTCCCCGTGCCTTACTGGTAGATATATGCCTTCAAGCCCCTGGGTGAACACGCATTTTGAACGGGGATTTACCTTTAGCCACACCCATCGATCTTCAAAATGTCCGGAATCGTTGAAAGTGAAACTCGCCTGTTGTAGCCCATACCGGAAATCAAGGGCTGGAATAAGGCCCATTTTCACCAGAAGTTGAAAACCATTACAGATACCCAGTATGAGCTTCCCTTCTTGAACGAACCTTAGAAGTTCATCCCAAAAGCGTTTTCCCGTCTTTCTTATGCGAGCATGTAAAAACCGGTGGGCACAGGCCTTTGCTGCTCCAAGGTGGTCGCCATCGAGAAAACCCCCTGGAAAACATAGAATGTGATAATCTTCAAGGTTTTTCTTCCCTTCCAATAACTCATAAAGGTAAACGATTTCAGGTTGCCCACCAACTAATTTAAAAGCATGAGCAGTTTCATACTCGCAGTTTATGCCATTTCCCGCAAGTACGAGTACCTTTACTTCTTTCACCCTCTTGCCCTTCCATAAAAATTTAAACTTAAACCCGCTACAAAACAAAAAGCCCCCAAAAATACTAAAACCGCCCCTGGATCATGAGAAACCTGGATGCCAGTCCACATAATGGACCTTTCCCCCAAAAAGGTGACGGTAAACTCGTCGAACTTAAAGGTTTCTCTTTCCTTCATCCAATAAGCCTGAGGAGGTCTTCCGGGGAGAAACAAGAGCAGAAGGGCTTTTCCCGGAAGACGCTTCATTAGACCTATCCTCAGGTCATCTTCCAAATTTTTAATCTCCCCGGAGGATAAGAGAAAGTTCAAGTTTTTACCTTCTTTTTTGAGGAGAAACTCACCCAAAACCTTTTCTCCGTAGTGCGACTGGTAAAAGGTCAGACCTTCGAATTTTATAGGATGATTCACCCGGAGATCCCTTACCTCAATTAACCTCCCGTTTTTCCAAAAACTCAAACGGCTCAAAAATTCCCGGGGTGTCCCATTGGGCCAATACCTTATTTGAAAGTCTTCACACTTTACCGAAAATGGAAGGGCAAAGGCCCTTTCTCCCGAAATCACAACCTGGGAGGATTCTCCCTTTTCTATCTCCATATATCCTTTAAACCCCAGACTCCCAGTGACGATTCCTCCACCTATTACGATGAGAAGGCTTAAGTGAATGAGATAACTTCCCCATTTTTTAAGGGGCATACCTTTTGTGGGAAGGCCTATCCGAATGAAGGTGCACAGCAAAATGTTAAATCCAAGTAAAGCCAAGATGATTAAAAAGGGATAAGATCGGTAAATGTCGGTAAAACCAAAAGCTTTCAGAAGGGAAAGGGTTTTGGGCAAGAAAATCTGCTGGTACTTTTCCCACGGAAGGCCTTGCGGGATCAGAGTTCCTATTACCAATAGGGAAGCCAACAAAAAGACCAATAAGAGGGTAGTCGTTAGGGATAGAAAGAACTTCACTCGATCACCTTCAGGATAAAGTGGTCAAGAGGCCTTCTTTTTCCTTCGTGGGATCTTTTCTTGGGAAATCCAACGCAAACAATGGCCATAAGTTCGTATTCTTCACTTAATCCTAAGACCTCCCTTACTTTATCCTTAGATTTCAAAACCTCACCTATCCAAACTGCTCCTAAACCCAGATCATGGGCCGAAAGAAGCATATTTTGGATACAAGCGCCGCAAGATTGTACGTCCTTAACGTAATCGTAAGAGCTTTTATGATCTAGAAAAACCCCAATAAGGAGAGGCGCGCCTCTAAGTATGTTCCCGTAATGGGTAAGGTGAGAGAGCTTTTCCTTTGTGTCTCTATCCTTTATGATAACAAACCTCCAAGGCTGATTATTCATTCCCGAAGGGGCCCAAATCCCTGCTTCGAGGATTTCTCTCAAAAACTCCACCGGGACCTCTCGTTCTTCGAATTGCCTTATGCTCCTTCGGGTTCTAATGGCTTCTTTTGTCTCCATGATCTCAGTTCAGAGTTTAAAGATGCCCCGAAGGGGAACCTTACCTTCCAGAAGCTCCTTTATCCTTTCTTCCTCTTCGGCCTCAAACTTCAAAGCGATCCCGCAATCCGAGCTCAAATGCCTTGGCACGGGAATGAGTTTATAAGGAATCCCCTCTTTTTTCAAGATTTTCTCAGCTTTAAGTGCCCCTTGAACGGAGTAAAATAATATTACCTTTTCTTCCATTCAATTTACCCCCTTGACAACCTTTTTAAGGTGATTATAATTCAAAGTGGTCGTTGATTGATCTTTGAAAACTGAATAGTAGCTCCGAAAGGCGGGCGCTTCCAGTGAGTTTAAACTGGAGGGTTTGATCCTGGCTCAGGACGAACGCTGGCGGCGCGCCTAACACATGCAAGTCGTGCGGGAAAGGCCCTTCGGGGTCAAGTACCGCGGCGGACGGGTGAGTAACGCGTGGGTAACCTACCCTCGAGACCGGGATAACCCCTCGAAAGGGGGGCTAATACCGAATAAGGCTACGCCTACTACGGTAGGTGTAGTTAAAGGTGGCCTCTGCTTAGCATGCTACCGCTCGAGGATGGGCCCGCGTCCCATCAGCTAGTTGGTGGGGTAATGGCCCACCAAGGCTAAGACGGGTAGCTGGCCTGAGAGGGTGGCCAGCCACACCGGGACTGAGACACGGCCCGGACTCCTACGGGAGGCAGCAGTGGGGAATCTTGGGCAATGGGCGAAAGCCTGACCCAGCGACGCCGTGTGGGTGATGAAGGCCTTCGGGTCGTAAAGCCCTGTCAGGCGGGAAGAATGCCCTATGGGTCAATATCCCATGGGGTTGACGGTACCGCCAGAGGAAGCGCCGGCTAACTCCGTGCCAGCAGCCGCGGTAATACGGAGGGCGCGAGCGTTGTCCGGATTCACTGGGCGTAAAGCGGGTGTAGGCGGTTGGGTAAGTCGGGCGTGAAAGCCCAGGGCTCAACCCTGGAAGTGCGTCCGAAACTGCCTAACTTGAGGACGGGAGAGGGAGGTGGAATTCCCGGTGTAGCGGTGAAATGCGTAGAGATCGGGAGGAACACCAGTGGCGAAGGCGGCCTCCTGGCCCGTTCCTGACGCTGAGACCCGAAAGCGTGGGGAGCAAACCGGATTAGATACCCGGGTAGTCCACGCTGTAAACCGTGGGCACTAGGTGTGGGGGGTTAATCCCTCCGTGCCGAAGCTAACGCATTAAGTGCCCCGCCTGGGGAGTACGGCCGCAAGGTTGAAACTCAAAGGAATTGACGGGGGCCCGCACAAGCGGTGGAGCGTGTGGTTTAATTCGATGCAACGCGAAGAACCTTACCCGGGCTTGACATGCTGGTGGTACCAACCCGAAAGGGAAGGGACCCTGGGGGTTTCCGCCAGGGAGCCAGCACAGGTGCTGCATGGCCGTCGTCAGCTCGTGTCGTGAGGTGTTGGGTTAAGTCCCGCAACGAGCGCAACCCCTGCCCCTAGTTGCTACCGACTTGGTCGGGCACTCTATGGGGACTGCCGGCGATAAGCCGGAGGAAGGTGGGGATGACGTCAGGTCCTCATGGCCCTTATGCCCGGGGCTACACACGCGCTACAATGGCCGGTACAAAGGGTTGCGAACCCGCGAGGGGGAGCTAATCCCAAAAAGCCGGCCCCAGTTCGGATCGCAGGCTGCAACTCGCCTGCGTGAAGGCGGAATCGCTAGTAATCCCGGATCAGCTACGCCGGGGTGAATACGTTCCCGGGCCTTGTACACACCGCCCGTCACGCCACGGAAGCCGGTCATACCCGAAGCCGCCGGGCCAACCCGCCGCAAGGCGGGGGGTAAGCGTCGAAGGTATGGCTGGTGACTGGGGCGAAGTCGTAACAAGGTAGCCGTAGGGGAACCTGCGGCTGGATCACCTCCTTTCTAAGGAGAAAAAGGGGCGTGAGCCCCAAAGACCTTCCAGAACAAAAGGGAGGCGCCTGTTGAAGGAGCTACTGTTCAGTTTTGAGAGATCACGTGGTGGGCCTATAGCTCAGGTGGTAGAGCGCGCGCCTGATAAGCGCGAGGTCGATAGTTCGACTCTATCTAGGCCCACCAAAGATGGGGGTGTAGCTCAGTTGGGAGAGCGCCGGCTTTGCAAGCCGGAGGTCATCGGTTCAAGTCCGTTCACCTCCACCAGTTAAGAGAAGCCTTGCTCTTTGACAACCACATAGGATGTGCGGGTCGATTCTCTTCCCTTAGGTTGGGCTGCGGTGGTTAAGCTACTAAGGGCACGTGGTGGATGCCTTGGCGCCAGGAGGCGAGGAAGGGCGTGGCTACCTGCGATAAGCCCCGGGGAGCCGGTAGCGGGCTGTGATCCGGGGATTCCCGAATGGGGAAACCCACCAGGGGTAATGCCCTGGTATCGCCCTTTTTGGGCGAGGCGACACGGGGGGAAGTGAAACATCTCAGTACCCCCAGGAAGAGAAAGCAACACGGCCCGAAAGGGCCGCGCCTCCGTTAAAGGACGGAGGTGGCGATTCCCCAAGTAGCGGCGAGCGAAAGGGGAACAGCCCAAACCGCATGGGTGCCAAGCCTGCGGGCGTTGCCCATGCGGGGTTGTGGGGCCTCACTGGGCGGGGCCGCAGACCCGCCGGGAAGTTACAAATCCATCCCCTAGCCGAACAAGGTTGGAAAACCTGGCCATAGAGGGTGATAGCCCCGTAGGCGAAAGGGGAATGGACTTCTTGAGTGAGGTACCCAAGTACCCCGGGACACGTGGAACCCTGGGGGAAGCCGGGAGGACCACCTCCCAAGGCTAAATACTACCTGGCGACCGATAGCGTACCAGTACCGTGAGGGAAAGGTGAAAAGAACCCCGGGAGGGGAGTGAAATAGAACCTGAAACCGCGTGCCTACAAGCAGTCGGAGCCCTATGCAGGTCTTCGAGGCCTGCACGTGGGTGACGGCGTACCTTTTGCAGAATGAGCCGGGGAGTTACTGTCGGTGGCGAGGTTAAGCCGTACAAGAGGCGAAGCCGTAGCGAAAGCGAGTCCGAACAGGGCGTTAAGTCGCCGGCAGTAGACCCGAAGCCGGGTGATCTATCCATGCCCAGGGTGAAGGTGGGGTGATACCCACTGGAGGCCCGAACGGGTTGGCGTTGAAAAGCCATCCGATGAGGTGTGGATAGGGGTGAAAGGCCAATCAAACCCGGTGATAGCTGGTTCTCCCCGAAATATATTGAGGTATAGCCTCACGGATACTTACCGGAGGTAGAGCACTGGATGGGCTAGGGCCCCGAAAGGGGTACCAAACCCAACCAAACTCCGAATGCCGGTAAGTTTAACCGTGGGAGTCAGGCTGCGGGGGATAAGCTCCGTAGCCGAGAGGGGAACAACCCAGACCGCCAGCTAAGGCCCCTAAAGCGCCCTAAGTGGGGAAGGATGTGGGGGTGCTAAGACAGCCAGGAGGTAGGCTTAGAAGCAGCCACCCTTTAAAGAAAGCGTAACAGCTCACTGGTCGAGCGCCCCTGCGCCGAAAATTTAGCGGGGCTTAAGGGCGCTGCCGAAGCTGCGGGTTCGGGAAAGGCTTTGGTCTTTCCCGAGCGGTAGGGGAGCGTTCCAGTTGCCGGTGAAGCCGGACCGTGAGGACCGGTGGAGGTGCTGGAAGTGAGTATCCCGGCATGAGTAGCGATAAGGAGGGTGAGAAACCCTCCCGCCGTAAGCCTAAGGTTTCCCGGGCAAGGCTAATCCGCCCGGGGTTAGCCGGCCCCTAAGCCGAGGCCGAAAGGCGTAGGTGATGGGAAGCGGGTTAATATTCCCGCGCCAGCAGGCGGCGTTTGAGCGACGGGGGGACGCAGGAGGGTAGGCCATCCGGGTGTTGGTTGTCCCGGTTCAAGCCGGTAGGGGGAGGTCCTAGGCAAATCCGGGACCTCGTTAACCCCGAGAGGTGAGGACGAGCCCCGTAAGGGGCGAAGTGGCTGATCCCACACTGCCAAGAAAAGCCTCTAGCGAGCCGCTCTGCTGACCGTACCGCAAACCGACACAGGTAGGCGGGGAGAGAATCCTCAGGCGCTCGGGTGAACTCGGGTTAAGGAACTCGGCAAATTGGCACCGTAACTTTGGGAGAAGGTGTGCCCTCGTGTAGGTGTAGGGGTTTTACCCCTTAAGCCGAAGAGGGTCGCAGCGAAGAGGCCCTGGCGACTGTTTACTAAAAACACAAGTCTCTGCTAAGTCGTAAGACGACGTATAGGGACTGACGCCTGCCCGGTGCCGGAAGGTTAAGGGGAGGGGTAAAGCCCTTCGAGGAGGGGGGTGTAGCTCTGAACCGAAGCCCCGGTAAACGGCGGCCGTAACTATAACGGTCCTAAGGTAGCGAAATTCCTTGTCGGGTAAGTTCCGACCTGCATGAAAGGCGTAACGACTGGGGCGCTGTCTCAACCCGAGGCCCGGCGAAATTGGAGTCGGGGTGAAGATACCCCGTACCCGCGGTCAGACGGAAAGACCCCGTGCACCTTAACTACAGCCTGGCATTGAATCCTGGGGCAGCCTGTGCAGGATAGGTGGGAGGCTGAGAAGCGGGGGCGCCAGCTCCCGTGGAGCCGTCGGTGAGATACCACCCTGGTTGTCTTGGGGTTCTAACCTGCGGGGGTTATCCTCCCGAGGGACAGTGCCTGGTGGGTAGTTTGACTGGGGCGGTCGCCTCCTAAAGGGTAACGGAGGCGCGCAAAGGTCCCCTCAGGCGGATTGGAAACCCGCCGTGGAGTGCAAGGGCAGAAGGGGGCTTGACTGCGAGGCCGACGGGCCGAGCAGGCGCGAAAGCGGGCCCTAGTGATCCGGCGGTCCCGTGTGGAAGGGCCGTCGCTCATCGGATAAAAGGTACGCCGGGGATAACAGGCTAATCCCGCCCAAGAGTTCACATCGACGGCGGGGTTTGGTACCTCGATGTCGGCTCATCCCATCCTGGGGCTGGAGAAGGTCCCAAGGGTCGGGCTGTTCGCCCGTTAAAGGGGTACGTGAGCTGGGTTTAGAACGTCGCGAGACAGTTCGGTCCCTATCTGCCGCGGGCGCAGGAGATCTGAGGGGAGCTGTCCCTAGTACGAGAGGACCGGGACGGACGCACCTCTGGTGTACCGGTTGTCCCGCCAGGGGCACAGCCGGGTAGCCAACGTGCGGAAGGGATAACCGCTGAAAGCATCTAAGCGGGAAGCCCCCCCCAAGATAAGATCTCCCTCCTTGTCTCGTAAGGGACAAGGGTAAGGCCCCGGGGAGATTACCCGGTTGATAGGCCGGAGGTGGAAGCTCAGCAATGGGTGAAGCCGACCGGTACTAATAGGCCGAGAGGCTTAACCATTAAGAACACAATCTAAGGGAAGAGATAGACCCTATTCTATGTGGTTGTGAAGTTTTATTGATATGTTGTGGGAAAAAGGACGCCTCCGGTGACCATGGCGGAGGGGAAACACCCGTTCCCATTCCGAATACGGCAGTTAAGCCCTCCAGCGCCGATGGTACTGTCCCCCCGACGGGACGGGAGAGTAGGACGTTGCCGGGGGCGTTTTTAATTAGAGCGGGAATAGCTCAGTGGTAGAGCATCACCTTGCCGAGGTGAGGGTCGCGGGTTCGAATCCCGTTTCCCGCTCCAACTAAGGCGGCGTAGCCAAGTGGCAAGGCGACGGTCTGCAAAACCGTTATACACCGGTTCGAATCCGGTCGCCGCCTCCAAGGCATTTAATCAATTCTCCATAAACTTCCCCAAATCCCTTTCCTAAATCCTTCAATTCCTCCCATACTTCTATCGCCATTTTCCCACTTGACAAAATTTCCACAAAAGCTACAATATGTAGTGGTTATTTTAAAACATCACACAACATATGGAGGCTGAGGTATGCTTTTTGCTTATAGTGAAAAGAAGGAGGATGTGACGGATGTAGCCCTTTTTGTTAGGACCTCAGAGGAGGTCTTGGAGGGTTGGGATAGGGAGAAAATAGTTTCGGCCCTTTTGAGGGAGACCTTTATTGATCCTGATACTGCCAGGAAGATAAGTCTTGAAGTTGAGGATTTGATAAGAAAGGCGGGTATAACGGTCATCACCTCTTCTCTTATAAGGGAGCTTGTTAACGCCAAGTTAATAGAGAATGGACTTGAGAAAGCCAGAAGACAGCATACCCGTTTAGGGATGCCCCTTTATGATGTGGAGCAATTGATCCTTCATCCCAATAAGGAGAACGCCAATGTGCCTCATGGTCCCGAGGCCACCAATTTGACCTTAGCAGAGGCCATAAAGAAAGAATATGCGCTTTTGAGCGTTTTCAGTCAGGAAGTGGCCGATGCCCATTTAAGGGGTGATATCCACCTTCATGACTTGGGTTTTATCGACAGGCCTTACTGTTCTGGGCAATCGCTTGAGTACATAAAAAAGTTCGGTTTAAACCTTCCCAACGCCATCTCTATAGCTAAGCCAGCCAAACATCCGGAAGTGCTTTTGGCCCATATGGTGAAGTTTGCGGCGGCTTTACAGAGTCACTTTGCCGGGGCCATAGGGTGGGATGCGGTGAATGTGTTCTTCGCCCCTTATCTTGTGGGGATGTCCGACAGGGACCTTAGGCAGTTGGCTCAGATGTTGATCTTTGAGTTTTCCCAACAAGCAGTTGCCAGGGGCGGACAAGCTATTTTTACGGATCTGAACCTTTATTGGGAAGTTCCTAAGCATTTTAGGGATGTGGAGGCCATAGGGCCTGGGGGTGAATTTACGGGGAAAAAATACGGTGATTATCAAAAGGAAGCCCAGAGGTTCGTAAAGGCGCTTTTTGAAGTCTATCTGGAAGGCGATGGGGCGGGAAGACCATTTTTCTTCCCCAAGCCTTTGGTGCACATAACGGAGGATTTCTTCAATACCGAAGGGCATGAGGAGTTTTTGGAATTGATCTGTGAGGTTGCAGCGGAAAAGGGTAATACCTATTTCGTCTTTGATCGAGGCGGCCAGGCGAAGATCTCCGAATGTTGCAGGTTAAGCTTTAAGCTTAACGAATTGGATTTGGAGGATGCCAAAAATCCCTGGAAAATGCGTTATTGTGCTCTTCAGAACGTGAGCCTCAACCTTCCGAGGGTTGCTTACCTTTCGCAAGGCGATACTACCAAATTGTTCTCCCTGCTCGGACAGTTTTTTGAACTGGCCGTTCAGGCACATCAGGAAAAAAGGGCTTTCATAGAGAGGCTTTTGTCGTTGGGTGAAAGAGGTCCATTGGCTTTACTGTGTATGAATCAGGACGGAGAGCCCTATTTGAGGATGAAAAGGGTCACTTATCTTATAGGGATGGTGGGTTTGAATGAGATGGTGAAGATCCACACCGGAAGGGAACTTCATGAGAGTAAAGAGGCGTTGAAGTTTGGCCTTAAGGTCATAGCCCATTTAAAGCTTTTGTGTGAAAAGATGTCCGAGAAGCTCGGGATGAGGTTCGTTTTGGAGCAGACTCCAGCTGAATCAACCGCTTACCGCTTTGCGAGGCTTGATCTCAGGTATCATTCGCCGTTGGCTCTTCATATGGTGAAAGGGAATGTGGCAAAGGGTGAGGTTTATTACACCAATTCCACCCATCTTAACGTCTCAGCGCCCATTAACCCCATCGAGAGGGTTCAGCTTGAGGGAATGTTTCATCCGTTGATAGAGGCGGGTTCGATAACTCACATATGGCTTGGGGAAGCGAGACCTAATGCGAGTTCTTTGGCTAATTTTGTGAAAAAGGTCTTTAAGCTTACCGAAAACGACCAGATTGCCTTTTCGCCTGAATTCACCACCTGTTTGGAATGTAAACGCACAGTAAGGGGGCTTAGGGAAAAGTGTGCTTATTGCGGTTCCGAAGAGGTGGAAGGGATAACCCGAATAACCGGTTACTTCAGCAAGATCAGCCAATGGAACAAGGGAAAACTCGGTGAGTTAAAGGATAGGTTTAGGAATCCTGGCTTCTTCGAAGCAGAGAGGATGGAAGTCCACGGGGCTTAGGAGGTAAAGATGGGAAGGGTGAAGATATTTATAAGTTCAAGTTGTCCCAAATGTCCTTCGGCCAAGAGGTTTGGTTTCCTTTTGGAACAGAAAGGTTTTCACGTGGATTATTTTAATATAGAAAGTGCCGAAGGTTTGGCCGAAGCCACCTTTTATAGCATAAAGGCGGTTCCTGCCTTTTTGATCGAGGAAGACGAAAGGGTCATCGGGAAATGGGTTGGGGAGATCCCGTCTTTAAGAGAGATAGAAAACTTATGCGGAGCTTAATCGGCGTAAAAGTTAAGGGCTTCTTGGAGACCTCCTTTTTGGATTGGCCTGGGAAAGTAAGTTCGGTCTTATTCTTTCCGGGGTGTAATTTAAGATGCCCTTTTTGTCACAATTGGAGGCTTTTTGTTGAGCCCGAGATCTTTTTGGACGTTCCCTTGGATTACATATTCTTTAAAATGGAAAGTCTGCGAGATTGGATCGATGGAGTGACCTTAAGTGGAGGGGAACCTACCCTTCAGAGGGGGCTTATGAGGTTTATCCAGGAGCTCAAAAGGCGTTCTTTCCAAGTCAAACTTGATACCAATGGTACAAACCCCCAGATATTGAGGACCCTAATTGAAAAGGAACTTATCGACTTTGTAGCCATGGACGTTAAGGCCCCTCTTGATCCTTTTCATTATAAAAAGGCCACTGGTGTTAATGTGGATGTGAAAAAAATAAAAGAGAGCATAGAGATTTTAAAAGAAGGGAAAATTCCTTACCTTTTTCGAATGACCTTCGTTCCAGGGCTTCATACCGAGGAAGACCTCCTCCAACTGGCTTCCCAGCTTAAGGGAAAGGGAAGATTGGTTTTACAGAATTTTGAGCCGACAAATGCCTTTGACCCTTCTTTAAGGGCTCAAAATCCTTTTCCCGAAAAACGTTTAAAGGAGCTTCAAAACCTCGTTGATGAGTTAATGGGTTTTACTTCTTTAAAGGATTCGTAAATAATATCCCTAATGCGCAAAATCACATGGGTTCTTTTAATCTTATTAGGTCTGATAGTTTTGGGGGTTTTTCTTTATCGTTACCCCATAAGCTCCAACTTTATTCAGGGACTCGTAAAAAAAGAATTTAAAAAAAAGGGAGTAATTGTAAATCTTGGTCGCCTTTATCTTTATGTATTTCCCCTTCGTTTGGAAGGAAAAGGAGAATTCTTTTGGGATGGGAATTACCTTAAAGCCCAGAAGATAGTTGTAGCCCCAAAGGTTTTTCCCCTTTTGAAGGGCAAAGTAGTTATCAAACGAATCGAATGCGAGGGCTTTGAAATAAGTGAGGAATTACGCGAAGGGAAGAAAGTTCCGCTTTTTTACCCAGAAGAGGGCATTTTTAAGGATGGAAAGGTTAGTTTGAGGATTAACAAGGCCTTAATCGAAGTGAAGATCTTAGAGGGTTTTTTTAGAAAGAAGGGACAAAGCGTTTTGTTTTTTGATATCCAAGGCATTAGGCCTCAGGGAAGGATCAAGCTTAAACTTGAGAAGGTGAATGGTAAATACCTTTTAAGCGTTGGGGCCAATGAGATAAGGGTCCAGGAGATAAAAGAGATTTGGGAGGAGATTTTTCCTGAAAGTCCTATTCCTAAGTTTCTTGAAGGAGGAAAATTCCAGGAGATTTTCCTTCAATACGGGCCATTTGAAAAAGGAGAGGAGTTTGATTCCAAAAAGCTAAAACTTAGGGGTCTTTTTAAAGAAGGAGGGGTCCTTTTAACCTCGGGTGTGGCCTTTACGGGTATAGAGGGTGAGCTTGACATAAAAGATGACCTTTTGACCATAAAGGCTAAAAGGGCCTTCCTTGAGGAGGCCAGCTTTAGAGGGGTTCTTTTTAAGCTTCCCCTTAAGGGGAATGGGAGAGAGTTTTACCTTCAGACTGAAATAGAGGCTTCTGCTCAGGTGCTTGTAAAGTACTTGCCTCTTTTCTTACCCCAAAAGGGCCTTAGAAAGTTTCTCAATCAATACGAGGATCCCAAGGGAGAAATTCGGGGAAGTTTAAAGCTAGAAAATGCCAAGATAGAAGCCCTTATCGATCACTTTGAGCTTAAGGTGACCCATAAAGGCTTTCGCTTTCCTTTCTTACTCACAGGGAATGGGGAGCTCAAAGATGAAAGTCTTAAGATAAGCCTCAAAGGGGAAACACAAGGGGTAAGATTCGAGAGAGGAACCTTTTCGGTTTCTTTTAAAGATGGAAGGGGAGAAGCCTCGCTTAAAGACGGTCTTTTAGAGGTAGCCCTTTTAAAGGACTTTTTGCCTTTTAAAGATATGGGAGGTGAGATTCGGTTTAAAAGCTTGGAGGCTTCTTTTTCCCTATCGCCTTTCAGGCTTTATGACTATTCCTTAAAAGGAGAACCTCACTTAAGGGTGGCTTTTCCTGAGGTATGTGTGATTTCGATTAGAAAAGGGATTCTTACGGTGAGTCCTAAGGAATTGAGGTTTTACGGAAATGAGATAGAGTCGGAAGGGGTGTGGGGAAGGGTTTCGGGCCTTTTGGACCTGGAGGAAGGTAAAATAAAGAAAGGGTTTTTGGAAGGGGAGATTAAATTCGAAGAAAAGGGAAAGAGGCTTCTTTCCTCCCTTTTTGGACCTCAAATACCCTCGGTTTCTTTCCCCAATTCCTTTAAGGGAAAGGTGCAATTTCAAGATGAGATTTTCCAAATCCAAGGGGGTTTGGATTTTGTAAACGGAATAAAGGCAGACCTTTTGGCAAAAAAGGAGGGTGAAAGGGTCGTTGTAGAAAAGTTTAAAATCAATTCTCCAGAAAAAGAGGCCCTTTTGAGAGGTGATTTTGATCCTTGGCCTTCTTTGAAGGCGATCTCCTTTAAGGGGAAACTTGAGAAGGAGCTTGAAGTACTTACGGGGATAAAAGGAGGGATAAAGGGCGATTTTCAGCTTGATCTTAAAGGGAAGACCTTTAACGGTTGGGCAGAACTAAAAGATGTATCCCTTTTGGAGCTTTTGGATTTCCCTTTAAAGATTCATCAAATAAGTCTCCGCGCAGAAGACAAAAGTTTTTTAGAACTTTATGGAGATGGAAAGTTTAAAGATCAAGGCTTCCAAGGAGGGGGTAGAGTAAGTTTTTTGGGTAATCAGGTTTATTTAGACCTGAAGCTTAAGGGGGAATCCCTCGACCTTACGAAACTCGATGAGGTTTTAAAGGGAAAGGGGGAAGCAAGGGTAAGGGGGTCTATTTTTATTGAGCTTAAAGAGGCCTTTTATAAGGAGTTGTGCTTAAAGGAGGTTGAGGCTGCGGTAAAACTTTCAGGCGATGAAGGCTGGAGGGTTTTTCTTAATAAAGGAGGACTTTGTGGTATTCAGCTTGAGGGTTTTTACCAGGAAAAAAAGGGGAAAAAGAACTTCGAATTTCAACTTAGCTCAACCGAAAGCTCCTTTAAGGATGTTTTCTCCTGTTTAGGGGTCAAGGAGTTTCTTTTAGATGGCAATTTCCTTTTTGAGGGGATCATTAAGGCTCAAGGGTCAAAGGAACCCCTTTGGGAGGATTCTGAGGGTTCAGTTTATCTTTATTCTTCCAAGGGGCGCATTTATAAGCTCACCCTTTTAAGTAAGCTTTTTGCCCTTTTAAACCTAACCGAGATTTTAAGAGGAAAAATGCCGGACCTTTTAGGGAAAGGCTTTTCCTATGACAAGCTTGAAGCCTTTGGCAAGGTAAAAAATGGCGTTCTGGATCTTGAAGAGTTTGTAATAGAGGGACCTTCGCTTAAGCTTTTCGGAAAAGGGAAAATTGAACTTAGGTCGGGCGAAATGGATCTTCTGGTAATAGCTGCACCCTTAAGGACAATAGACCTCCTTCTAAGTAAGATACCCCTTTTGGGATACTTAATAACCGGAAAAAAAGCCCTTTTAGCCTTCCCCTTTTCGGTTAAGGGCCATTACAAGGATCCGAAATTCACCCCCTTTCCGCCTCAACTTTTGGGAGGAGGGATTTTGGCCTTCGTAGAAAGGCTTTTTCAATTACCCCTTAAGGTAGTAGAACCACTAATTGGACAATGAAATTACAGAAGAATGCAAATTACTAAGGAACACATAGATTTAAAAGGTTTTACGATAATGTTAATCCTTACCCTTCTTTGGGGTTTAAATTATAGCGCTATTAAAATATCAAACATGGGTTTTTCTCCCATATTTAACTCCTTTTTGAGGTCGTCGGTGGCTTCTGTTTTGGGCATTTTTTATTGTCTTTCCATTAAGCAACCCCTTATTCACCGAGATATAAGACTTTTTCACGGTTTTATGGTGGGACTGCTTTTTGGATTGGAGTTTGTGTGTATCTATGTTGGAATGTTTTATACCGATGCCGCAAGGGCTGGGATTCTAATTAATTTTTCTCCCTTTGTGGTGGCAATTGGGGCTTATCTTTTCTTGAAAGAAAAATTGCATCTTTTAAAGATAATAGGTCTTATCCTTGCATTTTTCGGCGTATATTCGATCTTTTGTGGGAGACCTTCATATTTTGGAAAACACATGATACTGGGGGATATTTTGGAATTGACCGCCGCTTTTTTATGGGGTGCGACAACTGTGTACATAAAGAAATACCTTGCAGAAAGGATTCATCCCATTAATACTTTTCTTTATCAATTGGTCTTTTCCATACCAGTTATATTCCTTTTTTCTCTCATTTTGGAAAGGGAATGGATAAGAGGTGTAAGCCTTTTTCCCCTTTTAGCTTTTATTTACTCATCCGTGATTGTGGCTTTCATCTCTTACTTTATATGGTTCAAGCTCATTCATGAGTATCCTGTATCAGAACTTTCGGTTTTCACATTTCTCTCCCCAGTATTCGGAGTTATTTTCAGTTCCCTTATTCTTAAGGAGGAAATAACAAGAGGGCTCCTTTTAGGCCTTATTTTCGTGAGTTTAGGCATTTATCTTACCAACTATAGGAGAAAGGGCGATTAGTGGAGATCGATTTTTCCTTTTAGAGCTCACTTTGTTTTCTGGGCTTTTTACTCTGTTTTTAACGGGGGTAGGGGCAAGTGTTGTTTTATTTGTAAGAAGAATTAAAGGGAGCTTTTTCTCTTTTTCCTTGGGTTTTTCAGGTGGAATTATGATTTCAACGAGCTTCTGGTCGCTTTTGGGTCCGGCTCTAGAATTTGCTCAAATGGAATATCGTCTTTCTTTCATACCTCCAATGATAGGCTTCATTTTAGGAATGATTCTTCTGAGAGGTTTAGATGTTTTGATACCTCATTTACACTTGGCAAGTTCTCCTCAAGAACAAGAAGGACTAAGGATGTCTTTGAAGCAAGGGATACTCATTTTTTTAGCCATTACCATTCACAATATTCCTGAGGGATTGGCAATAGGGGTTTCCTATGGAAGTGTGATGGGAAGTAAAACTCAGTTGAGTTCTGCTTATAATTTATCCTTTGGAATTGGTCTTCAAAATATTCCCGAGGGTATAGCACTCTCATTAGCCTTAGTAAATAGTGGGATTTCTAAAGCAAAAAGCTTTTTGCTTGGTTTCCTTTCCGCATTGGTAGAGCCGATTTTTGCGATTTTGGGTTTTGGGATTGTTTCCTTATTTAGGTCTTTACTTCCTTATGTCTTAAGCCTTGCTGCTGGAGCTATGATATTTGTAACTATTGAAGAACTTTTGCCCTCCGCTCAGAGGTATGGAAATTCTGATCTCACAAGTTTAGGATTTTCCGTGGGTTTTCTAATTATGATGGTTCTTGATACCTATTTTGGGTGAGAAAACAAGTCCGATCCTTTTGGTTAGGGTTTTTAAGGTTGGCAAAAAGAGGAAGGTGGTTTATCATTAGTTGGGGTTCTCGGAATGGAAAAGAAGGATCTTTTTGATTGGATAAGTTGGGTTGAGAGGGAGACAGAGAGGCATTTTTATGATTTGTTGCTTGAGGTCCGAAGAGGGATCGGTTTTACCAAATGGCGCCCCCCTGCCGACGTGTTTGAGACGGAAAAAGCGTTGGTGATAAGGCTTGAACTCCCCGGTACTTCCCTTGAGGACATTAGAATCACCCTTTCGGAGGATAAGCTCACGGTAAGTGGGGTTCGAAGAGATCTTTATGAAGGAGGAGAGAGGAGGTTTTATCAGGCGGAAATTCCCTTTGGAGAGTTTGAGAGAAGCTTTTTCCTTCCGTGGTCGATCAAGGAAGAGGACATAAGGGCTACCTATAAGGATGGCATTTTGACCATCATCCTTCATAAACCAGAGCCTAAAAAACTAAAAGTACACGTGGAGAGGGAATAGTGAGATGAACGAAAAGAATCAAGACAGTGGGGAAAGCCCTGTTGTTTTACCTCGAGAAGAAAGTTTACCTCCTATCCCTTCTGAACTTCCCATAATGCCCCTTGAGGATTTGGTGATCTATCCCCATACGGTTGTGCCTTTGCTCATTAAGGCCCCGAAATTGGTCAGGGCCGTAGATATGGCCATGGCCGAGGGAAGGATCGTTGGGGCCTTCATGTTAAAGGATAAGGAAAAAGAAGAACTCTACAACGTGGGATCCGCCGTCTTTATACACCGAATGATGAAATTCCCCGATGGCACCACCCGATTGATGGTCCAAGGGATGGCGAAACTCAACCTCAAAGAGCTCATCATAAAGGAGCCTTACTTCAGGGGCAAAGTGGAAGTGGTGGAAGAAATACCGGAAAGGACCACCATAGTGGAGGCCTTGATGAGGGCAGTTCTTGGGCAGTTTCAACGGATGACCTCCCTTGCGCCCTATATGCCCGATGAGCTTCAAGCCATCGCCATGTCGATAGATGACCCGCTTCGTTTGGTTTACTTTATTGCCACTATGATAAGGATGAAGCCTGAAGAGCGTCAGGAGATACTGGAGATAAATAATGCCGAAGGAAAGCTCAAAAGGCTTTCAGCAATCCTTTCGCGGGAGATAGAGCTTCTTGAACTTGGCACAAAAATCCAATCTCAAGTCCAAGAGGAACTCTCTAAACTTCAGAGGGAACACTTTTTAAGAGAACAACTTAAAGCAATAAAACGGGAACTTGGAGAGGATGAGGGTGCGGAGACAAGGGAATTGCGTGAAAAGATCCTTCAAGCCGATGTACCCGATTATGTGAGAAAAGAAGCCGAAAGGGAACTTTCGAGACTTGAAAGGATCCCTCCCGCTTCAGCCGAATATGGGGTTATAAGGACTTACATCGAGTGGCTAATAGAACTTCCTTGGAATAAAGCTACCGAAGATAACCTTGACCTCGATAGGGCTAAGAGGATTCTGGATGAGGATCATTATGACCTTCGAGAAGTAAAGGAGAGGATCCTTGAATATTTGGCGGTCAGGAAGCTAAAAAAAGAGCGAGGGGAACAGGTGAAGGGGCCCATTCTTTGCTTTTTAGGGCCTCCGGGAGTAGGGAAGACCTCCCTTGGACAATCCATAGCTCGGGCTTTGGGGCGTCAATTTATAAGGATATCGCTTGGTGGGATGAGGGATGAGGCGGAGATAAGAGGGCATCGAAGGACCTATGTAGGGGCTATGCCTGGGGCGATTTTACAGGCCATAAGGAGAGCGGGCACAAAAAACCCGGTTTTCATGCTCGATGAGATCGACAAGATCGGGACCGATTTTCGGGGTGATCCTGCAGCGGCCCTTCTTGAGGTATTAGACCCGGAGCAGAACCATTCCTTTAGGGATCATTATATAGATCTTCCCTTCGATTTGTCTCAGGTTTTCTTCATAGCTACAGCCAATGTGATTGACACCATTCATCCGGCCTTGAGAGATCGGATGGAGATTTTAAGCCTACCTGGTTATACCGAAGAGGAGAAGTTGATGATAGCTCGTAGGTATCTAATCCCCAGACAGATGAAGGAAAATGGCCTTGAAAGCGGGGAGGTAGCCTTTTCGGATGAGTCGATAAGAAGGATCGTAACCCATTATACTCGAGAAGCGGGGGTCAGAAATTTGGAAAGGGAAATTGCTCAGATATGCCGAAAACTGGCCTTTCGAAAGGCGCTGGGTGAATCCGTAGCGGTTATGATCACTCCGGAAAATCTCAAGGACTTTCTCGGACCCGAAAAGTTTTATCCCGAAATAGAATTAAGAACCTCAAGACCAGGAGTGGCCATAGGGCTTGCCTGGACCCCTACTGGAGGGGCCATTTTGTTTATCGAGGCCTTGAAAATGCCGGGAAAGGGCAATCTGATCTTGACTGGGTCTTTAGGGGAGGTGATGAAAGAGTCAGCTCAGGCGGCCTTAAGTTATGTGAGGTCAAAGTCCAAAGAATTAGGTATAGACGACAACCTTTACGAAAAGTTCGATATTCATGTCCATGTTCCGGAGGGAGCTACGCCTAAAGATGGTCCCTCAGCGGGCATCACCATAGCCTGTGCTATAGCTTCAGCTTTAACGGGGAGACTTGTGAGAAGCGACATCGCTATGACCGGGGAGATAACGCTTTCGGGGGTGGTTTTACCGGTTGGAGGCATAAAGGAGAAGGTGCTTGCGGCGAAATCCCGGGGGATATTTAAAGTGATCCTACCTGAAGGGAATCGAGGGGATGTGGAGGGGCTAGGAGAGGATTATAAGGATTTGAAGGAAAAGATGACCTTCTTCTTCGTAAAGGATGTGGATGAGGTCTTTAAGTTGGCTTTATCTTAAAAACTTTTCCCCTCAATTGACCACAGGCCGCTGAGATATCGCGGCCTCTGCTTTCCCGGATAAGGGCGGTAAACCCATGTTTAATCAGAATCTTTTGAAAGCTCAAGATCTCCTTTTCCGAAGGGACCTTAAAGGGAATCTCAGGGGCTTCGTTTAAGGGGATGAGATTTATCTTGCACTTAATTCCTTTAAGGAGAAGCGCGAGTTTTTTAGCATCTTCAGGTGAAGCGTTTACATCCTTTATTAAGACATATTCAAAGGTGATCCTATCCCTCGGGGGAATTGGCAATGAACGGCAACACTCAATGAGATCCTCCAGGGGATATTTCCGACTTATTGGCATAAGATAGGCCCGGGTTTCCTGATCGGCTGCATTGAGAGAAACGGCAAGCCTACATCTTACGCCCTCTTCAAAAAGCCTCCTTAGTTCCGGTATAAGCCCTACGGTAGAAAGGGTTATCCTTCGAGCCGAAAAATTTAAGGCCAATTCATCCTCCATAATGAAGATGGCCCTTTTAACGGCTTCAAAATTGGCCAAGGGTTCCCCCATTCCCATAAGGACTATGTTGGTGAGGTTCCGAGAATGGAGGTCCCTTCTTACTTCCAGGATCTGTTTAAGGATCTCTCCCGGGGTTAAGTTCCTTGAGAACCCCATTTGACCGGTTACGCAAAACTTACACCCCATGGCACATCCGACCTGGGTGGAAATGCATAAGGTTAGCCTTTCCTCATCGGGTATGAGAACGCTTTCGATAGCCTGACCATCTTCAAGTTCGAAAAGGTACTTGGTTGTTCCATCCTGAGATATTTCCCTTTTTGTCAGACGAAGGCTTCCGATGAAGGTTATTTCCTTTAGCTTTTTTCTTAGAGATTTTGAAAGGTCCGTCATATGATCTATTTCTCTTATGGCCTTCTGATATATCCATTGCATAACTTGCCTTCCTCGAAAGGCCTTCTCGCCTATACTTTCAAAAAAGGCCTCGAGCTCATCCCGGGTTAAGCCGATAAGATCAGTTAAAGTTTTCTCCATAAAATGACTCCCTCTCGTATTTCAGACTTCAGAAGGTTTTCCGTTTCAAGTTCCTTTAAAAGCTCAAAGATCATTCCTACATGAAAAAGGCGGGGATATCCTTTGGGTTTATCTCCTAATCGGAGAGAAATCGAATAGGCTGTTAATTTTTCGTTTTTCTCAAATGCATTGAGAATTTCTTTTTTCCTCTTGTTCTTTTTCAAATAAATCTCCGAAATCCTTTCTGTTACATTAGAAAAGGGTTCCCCATGCCCAGGGAGGATCAATTTAGGAGAAATATTGGCTATCTTTTTTAAACTCCTCTCATAGTCCTCCCAAAATGCGCCCTCCTCCCCAAAGCAAGGCCCAGAAAGCCAGGTTTCTTGATCCGAAGGAAGAAGAATGTCACCCGAAAAAAGGACGTTTCGTTTAGGCCACCAGAAAGAGACACTTCCTGAAGTGTGACCTGGGGTGTGAATAACTCGAAGTTCTTCGCTTTCGCTTATTTTAAAAGTAGGAGGTGAAGGCAAAACTTCATTTATTGGGTCCACATAAAGGGCTTGTATAGTCCCCAATTCCTTCCACACTTCCTCAAACTCCATAAACCCAAGGCTTCTCCAATGGGATTGGACTTCCTCCTTTCTTGAAAGGACCTCTCTTAAGGCTCCGATAGACACCTTCTTTACGTCTCTTGGATGAACGTAAATGGTGGTCCCGAAGGTCCTTTTTATCTCGAGATAAGATTCGTAATGATCTATATGACCATGGGTTAAAAGAACCTGAAGTTCAGCCCCTGAAGGAAGGAGTTCCTCAAGTAGTAAGGGCAAGCTTTCGTTTTTATAACCGGGATCAATGAGGAAAGATTTTTCTCCCACTATCAAGTAAGATGAACCCGGTACAACCCATTCACAAGGGGCTTTCCCTTCTATTTTATAAAGGCCTGGAAGGATTTCTTGGTATTTCACTTTTAAACCTCTATAAGGTCTTCTTGAGCTGAGGTGAGGGGCACAAGGCCTTCAGAGCTAACCAAATAAGTATTTTCAATCCCTACGGCTCCAAGATCAGGAAATACCATTTTGGGTTCGATAGAGACGATCATGCCTTCCTGGATAGAGTAATCGTGACCCAAAGCCAAAAAGGGAAGCTCGCTTATTTCTAAGCCTATACCATGCCCGACGAATTTGGTCTGGTAAGGTTTTGGGCCGAGAAAATAGTCCCCGAAGCCCTCCTGTTCAGCTATGCTTTTGGCCCTTTTATAAAACCACTGGGCTGAAGCCCCAGGTCTTGCATCTTTGGCCAATACATTTGCTATTTTCCGACATACCTCGTAACCCCTTTTTAAAGGTTCCGGTAATTTACCTATGGAGAAACAACGGGTTTGATCCGAATGATAGCCCCAAAAGCAAGTGGATAAGTCCACAAGGACCACTTCGTTTTTTCCTATGGGTTTTAAACTTGCCCCCATCGGATAGGCTGGAGACGGCCCAAATCCGCCCATAGGAGCATCTATATGACTCAGAATGGTTCCGCTTTTTCCACTTATAACGTGCCAACTATGGGCTTCACGATTAAAACCTCTCATCCTTATATATTCCTGATGCCCCTTTGGCATTATCAATCTCAAAAGTTCTCCTGCAAGCTCAAGTTCGCTCATTCCCTCTCTTAAAATATGGGGAACTTTATCCAAAGCAAAAGACGCAATTTGGGCAGCTTCCTTAATGAGTTCTATCTCACATTGAGACTTTACCATCCTCAGTTTGAGTATCAAAGGACTTATGTTTTTAAATTCCACTTGAGGAAAGATCTGTTTAAGTTCAAAAAATAGCTCCGCTGGAACGACATCAAGTTCAAGCCCTAAAAGCTTGGGCTTTTGAGGAAGAAGAGAAGGTATTTCCTTTAGAGAAGGAATTTCAATGACCTCTAAAGGCGATTCCTCCCTTGCTCGGGGGGCATATTTTTTGATGAAAAATAGTTCCTGGTTTTTATCTATATACAAAGCACCTTCCTGGGCACTAGCAGTGAAATAATAAAGGTCAACTCTTTGAAGAATCAAAGCTGCTTCTATTTGGTTTTCAGACATTAACGATCTTAAAGCCTCGATCCTGCGAGGGACTTCTTCTTTTAAGCTTTCAAGTTGATGACCGAACATAGTTTCTTCTCCACTATGATATGTCCTGCCAGATCGAAGACCCTTTTGGCCTTATCTATGAGGTGGCCATCGGCAGTACATACAATTCCCTTGAATTCCTCCAGTACCTTTTCGGGATTAATTAAGGCCTCACAGGACCCTTCAAGTCCAAGGTTTTTAAGCTCTTCTTTTATCCTTTTGGCCAGTTCTCGACTGTGGCTCATCGGGGCATCGAGCAAGAAAAGAACCTCTTTTACTTGGAGTTCCTTTAGCGTATCAAGGATAAGTTCTATTGCCCTTTGCCCCTTTTCGTCAACCTTAAAAGAAGCCGATACCCCTGCTATGTCCCTTATAAACCCATCATCGGCCAAAAGGATCATTTCCCCCCTGAGGGCACTGGAGAGAGTTATCAAGACGTTATGTCCATCAAGGCCCACCTTATTTCCCCTTAGAACCGAGGGTTCAATCCGTTTGGCTTTTCGGGAATCGGCCACCTCTTGGGGTAAAACGCCGCGTCTTAGGACTTCTCTTAACCGTTTTGGCAGACCAAACTTATTCCCTACAAGTGTCAAAGACGCTTCTTTGGGGTATCCTCGCGAAAGTAACCACCTTAGATCATTTGCGGCTTCTATGAGTTCTTCCAGGTTCATTCTTCCCTTAAAAGGAAGAGCCTTAAAAATCTCGGATCAAGCCCACCGGAGAGATCAAGGTCACCATATTCATGTTCGAAGTCTTTAAGCGCTTCCATGAAGAAGTCTTCCATTAACTTTTTCTTTTTGGTTTCAACGGTCCTTATTAAATCGTCAAAAAAGGCCGTTGCCCTTTGGAGGAAATCAGTCTTTAAAAAAGAGGTTCTGGTGTTTCGAATTTCAAAAGCCTCCCGGAGAAATTCTAAAAGCTGAGGTATCTTAAGGGGTTTGAACCTAAATCCTTCTCCAAGCTCCTGTTGGGCTAAAGCGGTAAGGGTGAGGGTATGAAAGGTAAGATCATAAAAATCTGAGGGGTAACACCCTTTGAAGTCCATGCTCACTATCTCTGGGGGATCCCATCCGTATATCTTGCTGTGAAGCTCGGAGATAGCCTCTATTTTTTCGAGTATCTCTTCGGCCAACCGGACTTCCTCCAGGTTTTTAAAGGTCCGATAATTTGTATTTGACCGGTTGATTATCCCCTCGTAAAACAAGGGCTTTTTGTTCAAAAGCCCTTGAGCGAACTCCCTCAAGGGTGGATCAAGAAGAGAGAGCCTTTTCTTTTCGCCAAAAAACCAAGGGCTTTCTTCCAAGATCTTTTGAAGTCTCAGATGAAGCCGGAAGGTTAAGCTGAATCCCAATTGAAATATCTCCTTCAAGTAAAGCTTCCTCACCGCCCTTAAAGCTTCCTCCAAATCCCCTCCCGAAAGATAACTTAAGCCCAGGTTAAGGTAGTCGTATACCCTTAAAAGCAACGCCTTAACCGCCTCAAGATCCGAAGGGTCGACCCCATCAGCCACCATGGCTTTGTTGCACAAATAAACCAATTCTCCCCGAATCCATCCAAATCCCTTTTTGGAGGCTTCGTCAAGGACCTCCTTTAAAAAGGAATCCCCCGGAAGCGGCAAAAGATAAAAGTTCGAACCTACTGCCTCCCATTGTTTCATCTGGTCATCGGGGCCATAGCGGTCCTTTATGCCATTTTCAATTCTTATAAGCTCGGGTTTGACAAACCGGTATATCTCCATGGCCTCTTCCCATTCGGGGAAACCTCGATCAGCAAGCCTTCCCTGACGCCACCTTCGAGCAAGCTCTTCCACCTCACCCGGTACCTCCCATATAACTCCTTCTAAAAGGTCCCTATAAAGAGCTTGATCCCATCGGAAAATCGTATCCAGAAACCTTTCCAGAATCTCTTCGGCTCGGCGGAAACGGATGTGGATGTAATAGTTATGATCGAGGGTGAAAAGGTCAACATCCAACTCCACCTCTTCGATGGGAGAATCGGGTTTATAAACCTTAAGATACCTCTTGAGGAAGGTCACCAGAAGCTCGTAATCGAGGTTTCTAAGGGTATGAATGACCTTTTCTTCTCCACAATCCATAAGAAGCTCTATCCATTTGAGCATCTTCTGAGGTTTGAGCCGGTTTTTCTTCCATACCTCTAAATCCATACAAAAAGCGATCTGCTGAGGAGAAGCCAATTCTAAAAGGGTGAGGGCATCTTCTTCGCCTATTTCTTTTACCGTGAAATAGAACTCCTCCTCTGGCATACTTTGGACAAGCCTTTGGGGCTCGGTTGAGAGCAAAATAAGCTTTTCCCGATCCCTTCGGCGCAAACTTAAAACAAGGGCCATTTTTTCGAAAAATGGAAGAGCATTAAAACGCCTCTCCGCTTCTAAGGGATCCTTTTCAGCCAATCGTAAAATCGATTGGGCCTTATGAGATAAGAGATCTATTGCTCCTCCTTTCATGGCCTTTCCAAATCCTTTAAGAGATTATCATCCCCGCAAAACTAACGCTTCCATACCCTTGAGGATCCCGCCATTGGCCGTAATCTATGAGCTTCCCCCTACAAGGTTCAAGCACCTTTAAGGTGGCATAAATGGGAGGAAGCCCGCAGATCCTCCTTTTATCCCCTTCATTTCTTATATAGTCCAAAAAACCCCTGGAATCACCCCTTTCGATAAAAGATAGCATTTCTTCATCTTGATCTTTCAGTCTTAAGAGCCTTTCGTAATCGATCAAAAAAGGATCACCAAATTGAGGCCCTATGTGGGCCAAATCAGCACTTGCAACGACTAAGACCTCCTTTCCTTGGAGGAAATCTCTGATTAATTGAAGGGTTAAAATATACTCCGTCTCTTCTTCGGGGTTTTTCCCTTGAAGGTATAATTCAAAGGACCTACATAAAACCGGAATAATTTCGAAATCGCCGTTCCACAAAAGTTGTAAAAATAAAAGCTGAAACTCGATAGTGTGTTCTTTACTGTGTAAAAATGACTCTTCAAGAGGATCGTAAGGTAAAGTTCTCCTTAATTGGTTAAGTATTTCTTTATTGGTTTTGACAAGTCCAAATGGAGTGGAAAAATCCTTATCAATAAAAGCGAAGGGATCTTTCATAGGCAAATGAGAAGTGCCAAAAATTACCACAAGTTTTGGAGGAGTTAATTTTCGCAAAACCCCATAAACCGCTCCATAACAGCTACCACCGCGGTAAAGGTCTATATGGGGGGCTATTATGCCTCTTATGGTGGAAGGAGTGTTTTCGGGTTGATCTTTTAAGAGCTTCCATAAAAATTCTCTTAAGGAATTTTCAGTTTCAGGGTAGGCCAACCCCCGAAAGGCTGATTCGCGGATGGGTGTTTGTTTCCATTCTTTAAGTACTTCTTGATATTTTTTCTTAAAGCGTTCGGTTTCTAAAAGAAAACAGTCGTCCAAAAACTTTACGAGCCTTTCAAGCTCATCGGAGAAAAGCAATTCTCCATATCGACGCATGAACTCCACCTGGATGCTTCGGAGGTCATTTTCGCCGTTAAAAAGACTGACTATAAGAAAAGCCTTTTCCGAAAGGACCACCTCTTGAGCGATTCCAAGGCGGTCTCGTAATAAAAAGTGTCGTTTCCCTTCCTTTAGGAAGGGGATAATCTCCAATGGTCTTAATTTTGGATTTTCCATAGGGGAAAATATTTCCATGCCCTTTTATAAACGTCAAGAAAAGGTTATATAATAAAACTGATGCTGAAAGAGGAGATTTGTAAGCTCTTGATAAAGGACCATAAGAAGGAGATCGAAAGGGAAAGAAAGAAACTCGCCTATTTTGAAGACTGGGAGGTTCTTTACTTTAAGCAAGAGGTACTTGAATACCTAAAGAGGGCAAAAAGCGAAAAGATCGTGGATCTCTCCAGGGTAAAGAGACTTCTCTTAAGCCTTTTAGCCATTGAGCAGAGGATGAAAGAGTCAAGTGGTGGAACTAAGTGAAAAGCTCCGTCAGATCCCCAAAGTGGATCAGATCCTTTCCGAGGAGGCCATAAGGCCTTATCTTGAGCGCTTTTCGAAGAAGCTCGTTTTAAAAAGCATAAGAAGAAGCCTTGATGAAGTAAGATCCGACTTAAAAGAAGGAAAGCTCCAGGAGCTTTCGCGGGAAGCCCTTTTGGGGCGTATACTTGAAAATTTAAAACATGATACCCGTCCGAGTTTAAGAAGGGTGATAAATGCCACCGGTGTAATCCTTCATACCAATTTAGGACGTGCCCCTTTGTGTGAAAGGGCTTTGGATAGGTTACTGGAAGTTGGGCGCTTTTATTCGAATTTGGAATATGATCTAAAAGAAGGCCGAAGAGGCCATAGGTATGCCCATGTGGAGGAGCTTTTAAAGGAGTTAACTGGAGCTGAGGCGGCAGCGGTTGTCAATAACAACGCGGGAGCCGTTCTTTTGGTCCTTAACACCTTGGCCGAAGGAAAGGAAGTAATTGTCTCAAGGGGGGAACTTGTTGAGATTGGTGGATCCTTCAGGATTCCCGAGGTTATGTCGAAAAGTGGTGCCATTTTAAAAGAAGTTGGGACCACCAATCGAACTCATCTTTATGATTACGAAAGGGCCATAGGCCCGGATACGGCGCTTTTATTGAAGGTTCATACCAGTAACTACAAGATCCTCGGTTTTACCAGCGAGGTGTCCCTAGAAGAGTTGGTTAGTCTTGGCCGTAGATACAATTTGTTGGTCGTGATAGATCTCGGAAGTGGTCTTCTCCTTGACCTTTCGGCTTGGGGTTTAAGGGATGAGCCTACCGTTAAAGGAGCCCTTCAGGCAGGGGCGGATGTGGTGACCTTTTCGGGGGATAAGCTTCTCGGAGGTCCTCAGGCGGGCATAATCTTGGGAAGAAAGGATCTAATTGAGTTAATAAGGAAGAACCCATTGAGTCGGGCTTTAAGGGTTGATAAACTTACCCTTTCTGCTCTTGAAGGAACGCTTTTAACTTATCTTGATGAAAAAAGGGCTTTTGAGGAGATACCTCATTTAAGGATGATCACGTCTTCCCTTCAAGAACTCAAAAAGCGCGCTTTAAAGTTCAAAAGGCTCATAACCCGAATGACCCCACCGGGGTTAAAGGTTCAGATTGTGCAGGAGCGTTCGAAAATTGGAGGAGGTTCCTTTCCGTTGAGTGAACTTCCAAGTTGGGCTCTTGCCATAAGGCATGATCATATAGAGGTGGAGAAGATAGAAAAAAAATTGAGGCAGTGGAATCCTCCTATAATAGTTAGGATTTCTGAAGGGTATTTGTTAATGGATATGCGCACACTTTTCGAGGAGGATCTTCCCATAATTGCTGAAGCTTTGGCTTATATCGTGAAAGAAGGATGAGGGAGATCGAGATTAAGGCCGATCGGCCTTCCTTAAGGCTTGATCTCTTTTTGGCTCAAACTCTTTCGGGTTTAAGCCGAACCAAGATTAAAGAACTTATCGAGAAGGGATTGGTCTTGATCGATGGCAAAAAGGCCAAACCTTCGTTTCGCTTAAAAGGCGAGGAGGTGATCAAGGTAATCTTAAAAGAGGAATCGGAACCTTCCACACTTTTACCCGAACCTATCCCCATTGAAGTCCTTTACGAGGATGGGGACATAGTTGTGGTGAATAAACCACCAGGGATGTTGGTTCATCCGACCTCCAGAATAAGAAGCGGTACCCTTGTTAATGCCCTACTTTACCGGATAAAAGACCTCGGTCCGATAGGAGGGGTCTTAAGGCCCGGCATTGTTCACCGGCTTGATAAGGGAACCTCAGGGGTTTTGGTGGTTGCCAAAAACGAAGAGGCTCACGCGGCATTATTACATCAATTCAAAGAAAGAAAGGTTCAAAAGGTTTACCTTGCCTTGGTTTATGGTCCTTTGGAAGGAGAAGGAGAGGTAAGGCTTCCCATAGGTTATCACCCCCGTTATGGTCTTAAAAGGATCCCTAAAGGTAAAAAGGCTAAAGAAGCCATAACCTCATGGAAAACCAAAGAGGTCCTCGGGGATTTTTCACTTCTTGAGGTTACTCCCATAACTGGAAGAACCCATCAAATAAGGGTTCATTTAAGTAGCATAGGTCATCCCCTTGTGGGAGATCCTATGTATGGGAGAAAAAAGTGGGCAAAAAGGATTCCTCAGGACTTAAAACCCATAATCAATGCCTTTTCCCGTCCTGCCCTTCATGCTTTTAAATTGGGTTTCTTTCATCCAAAGGATAATAGATGGGTCAAATTTACTGCCCCTCTTCCTCAAGACATGGAAGAACTTTTAGAGAAAATCCATGCCTATTATAAGGGCTAAACTAATCAAGGTCCCTCACCTTTTTGGGACCAAGGATTTGAGGTTCGAAGATTTAAAACCTTTGGGTTTTTCCTCTCGGAACTTAATCTGGCTTAAACAGGTCCACGGGACAGAGGTATTGGTCTTAAGGGAAAAGGAAAAGATCCCTTCATTTCCCCTTCCTTTTGACGCCGTGATAAGCGATCGGAAAGACACGGTCCTTCTTATAAGGACAGCCGATTGTATCCCTATCTTTATATGGGATCCTGAAAATGGAATAATAGGAGCCGTTCATGGAGGATGGAGAGGGGTTTTGAAGGGCATAATTTCTAAGACAATAAGTAAAATGCAAGAACTTTTCTCAAGTGATCCTCGGAAGCTCATTGTGGCCTTGGGTCCTTCCATAAAGGGATGCTGTTATGAATTTAAGGGAAAAGAAGTAAAGGATTTCCTGAAAAAATTTGGCCAGGAGGTCATCCTTCAAAAAGATGGAATTCCTCATCTTGACCTTCCCCTTTGTGCCATTCGAGAGCTTGAAAAATGTGGAGTTCAACAGATTGAGGAGATACCTTACTGTACCTTCTGTGACCCAAACTTTCACTCTTGGCGAAGGGAAAAGGAAAGAAGGAGAAACTACAATTTCATAGCCCTTTCGGAGTGAGCCCTTTATGAGAAACCCCTTTTATTTTGTGATTCTTCTTGGGATGGTCAGTCTCTTTTCGGATATGACCTACGAATCTGCTCGCAGTATCATGGGTCCTTATCTTTTTTATTTAGGAGCCACTTCAGCAGTAGTTGGGTTTGCCATGGGTTTCGGGGAGTTCATAGGGTATGGTTTGAGGTTTTTTTCAGGCCTGATGGCGGATAAGACCAAAGGATATTGGCCCTTGATGTTTATAGGCTATGCCTTAAACCTTTTCTCGATCCCAGCTCTCAGTTTCGTCAATTCGTGGCAAGAAGCCTTGGTCTTGATCATCCTTGAAAGAACGGGAAAGGCCTTAAGGACTCCTCCAAGAGATGTCCTTCTTTCCTATGCCACTTCCCAGATAGGAAGAGGATTGGGTTTTGGAATTCACGAGGCCATGGACCAGGTGGGTGCTCTTTTGGGGCCTTTGACGATAAGTTTTGTTTTTTATCTCAAAAAGGAGTATAAAGAGGCCTTTTTGATACTGTTGGGTCCAGCTATTATAGCCATTTTGTTTCTCCTTTTGGCAAGGAAGTTTTATCCAAGCCCTCAAAGCTTTGAAAAAAGCACTTCCCAGTTGGACATAAAGGGGTTCGATAGAGCCTTCTGGTTTTACCTTTTGGGCATGTGTTTTTTTGGAGCAGGGTTTGTGGACTTTCCTCTCATAGGGTATCACCTTGAGAAGAGTTCTTTATTTTCAAAAGAATGGATCCCTCTTCTTTATGCCCTAAGTATGGGAGTAGATGCCCTTTCGGCCCTTTTCTTGGGTTTTCTCTTTGATCGAATAGGTCTTAAGGCGGTCATACTCGGTATCCTTTTGTCGTTAGGGGGGGTTCCTTTTGTATTTTTGGGAGGAATTAAACTCATTTTTTTGGGCATGATCTTATGGGGCTTGGGCTTTGGAGCCCAGGAATCGGTCATGAGGGCCTTTTTGGCTCAACTTTCCCCTCCCAAAAAAAGGGGAACCGCTTATGGCCTTTTTAACACCCTTTTTGGCTTCTCCTGGTTTTTGGGAAGTTTCGCCTTCGGCATTCTTTACGCTTTTTCAATCCCCACTTTAGTAGGCCTTTCCCTGACCTTACAAACCCTCTCCCTTCCATTTATCCTAAAGGTGAAAAACTAAAATAGGGTATTGACAAAAAGA
>Ga0185307_1000253_pt1 | contig 35914 bp, 33 predicted proteins | sample LHCtaG_FD_128010 | JGI IMG/M metagenome (GOLD analysis project Ga0185307, IMG submission 128010) | Hot spring microbial communities from Little Hot Creek, USA to study Microbial Dark Matter (Phase II) - LHC4sed_matched (SPADES... | ecosystem: Environmental > Aquatic > Thermal springs > Hot... | reverse complement strand
TAAAAAATGTTTTGGAAAAGAATTTCAATTAAATTTACGCCTAAATATCGGTCTAATGTAGGGTAGGTATTCGTCCTTTAATTTTTCTCTAAGTTTCATGTCCGCAGTATACATGTATGTCTTCTTGATGATTGCTAGGGAGATGTATGATGCGTCGTAAACTGTTCCTCTTCAAATGCTCCATAACTTTCGATAGCCACCATTAAAATAAGATTTTGGGATAGTAAAAAGTTTTCGCTCTTCTTTAAATCCGCCTACTTTTATAACTCTCATTGGAAAGTCGCATTTCCTCGAGTGCTACTGCCTTAAGCTCCCTCACCCTCAAATAGGCTTTATCCGCTGAGATAATTACGCCATCCCATAGTATCGCTGTTGCAGCGTGCAGCGAGTCAAAGTACGTTAATTGATATTTCACCCTAAGATTTAATGCCCCCAATATTATTTCCGATGTTAAGGGCGCTTCTTTCATGTTCTCAATGCTGGTGAAAGATCTTATATCGGCTGCAATATCCTCATCCCCATACCCCCTGGACCTTAAGATTAACTCGTATTCGATGAGGGCTGATGCGGCTATAGCCACGTTTTTTATCTCACCTTGGGAAATGGCATTAAAGATCTTCGAGGCTATTTCATGATGATCGTCCTCTCTATTAACCAGCGCAATCAGCATATCAAGCTCTATCACTGGCATGAACCATCCCCGCAATCATACTATCGGCTTTTTCCTCAACAGCCTCATACCTAAGGTTTGAGTCGCTATACTTCCCCCTCAAGCTTTTAATTGGGTTCTTCACAATTCTAACTAAGACTATCCCCTTAGGCTCATCTATCTCCCAAACTATAATATCGCCTTCCTCCGCGCCAAGAAAATCCCTAACATCAGCAGGTATTGTCGTTAACCACTTCTTTGAAATCCTACTAAGACCCATAACATCACCAAGAAAATCTTATTTTCTAAGAATATAAAATTTACTTAGAAATATTATTATTCAGAAAAAGGAGTTTCCTAAGCAATTCATAATTTTATTAGGCTCTGCGACAAAGAGTTTTCCGAAAGATTTTAAGTGCAGTAAAGCCCAGAAGCATACATGAAGCCGCTAAAATAAGCCATTGAGTAAAACCTAAGCCTAAACCAAAAGAGTCGGATGCGCTGGTTGGATCAATAATGAAGCCGCCAACAGGCTTAGGTGGAAGAACCCAAATATATGCTGTAACGCTCATCTCCCCGCCTGGCACCAAAGCTTTTGGACCCCAATAGTATGCTACAGCGCTATCAGCATCAGCGCCAGCAACTCTTCGACTAGGATCGATGGTGAAGCTCCATGCATTATCATAGAGCCCAGCTGGATCCCTACCCCATGTTGCAAACGTGAAGTTATCCGGCCTAGTTGGCTGTAGGCTGAGGGTTGAGGGCTCGGTTATTGATCCGCAAACTATTAATGTTGGATTAGTTGGATCGTCCGTTGCCTCCCAATGGGCGAAGTTTGGCTGGTACCAGGTATGCTCCATGTTAAGCCAGCTTGACGTTGGGTTAACTGTTCTAAGCCATGAGCCGTCCGTGCATGCAACCTTAAGATCCCAAAGATACCTAATACCAACATTATAGGAGTATGTGCCGTTATTGTTCTTGATCGTCATGGTTATCCTAACGTAGCTGTCGAAGGCAGTTGAACCCAAAACCTCAATATCCTGCGTTATATTGAGCCCCTCAGGAGTAATCCACTGAACAACCATCCTTTTTGGAGTTAATATTGTAACTGTTGGGTTAAAATCATCCAATATTATGAGATTGTAGCTCGGATAAGGTATTATGCTAGAGTCATTCTCTGTTATGTAATCCTTCTTAACATTAAGCGTTAGATTAGCAATATGAATTGTGTTATATGATGTCCAAGCATCACCATCAACACCAAACTGCAGAATATCCTGGTTTGGAACTGGATGATTTGGGCCAGTGCAGATCGTGTATGTTCCAGCACCATCATATCCGGTTTGACTTTCAATATAGACTGTTAGTATGCCATTACTTATGGAAACCTCAGAGTCCGGTCCACTATCAGTTGCGTAAGCGGGTGTTAAGCCTAATAGCAGCGGGATGAACAGTAGGGTGGTTGCATGGATAACCAGGATTTTTCTCCCTAAAACTGTCAACTTCATCGATATCAATCTCCTAAATCCTTAAGCACATAATTATACGTGATTGAATAGTATATAAGACTTTTGTAGTAAATTTTCTTCAGCGGCTTTTTCTAGAGGCGAATTTCATATTTGGATAATGATGTTTCTGATTCGCTTTTACATAATGATTTTTTCTCTACGTATTTTCTATATACGTTTTTTGCTATGTATATAGAATTCTCAATTGATATATATTTGTTAGTGCAGAAAGAGACCTCGATGCCTATGAATAGAGGGCGGTTATTTCCACCGTTATTTATGGCTTCACTGATATTCCTCACCATTATACCAGCCAGCATGGTTATGGATCTAACCAGCACAACAACCTTAATGGTTAGGTTTAAGCCCGGAGTTGATAATGAGGGCAGAGAAGTCATCCTAAACCTTTTAGGCGCTAGGGTCGTTGATGAAATCCAGCCCATAGGCGTTCTCATAATATCCGTCCCATCCAGAAGTCTCTCCATTGTTAGAAGAATCCTAGCATATTATAGCCCATTAATAGACTTCATTGAGGAGGATAAGGCGGTCTTAAGCTCGCTCACGCCAAATGACCCCTACTATTCATCAGAGTGGCATCTACAGAAGATTAATGCTCCTGGAGCGTGGGATATATCCACTGGGAGCAGCAGCATAATAGTCGCAGTTTTAGACAGCGGAGTCGACCCATCGCATCCAGATCTGAAGGATAGGCTTGTTCAGGGATACAACTTCTATGACAATAATTATGATACGAGCGATGTCTATGGGCATGGAACAAAGGTTGCGGGTGTTATTGCAGCCGCAACAAATAATGGTATAGGGGTTGCATCAGTCGGTTGGAGCGCATCGATAATGCCCATAAGGGTTACTGATGCGAGCGGCTACGCCCTCGTATCATTAATCTCAAAGGGCCTAATATATGCGGCGGATAATGGAGCCAGAGTGGCGGTTTTAAGCTTCCAAATATTCGGCGGGGGCTCCATAACGAGTGCAGCTAAATACTTCTTCGAGAAGGGCGGGCTTATATTTGCGGCTGGAGGAAATACTGGCGCATATGTAGGCGACCCAGACAACCCATATATAATTTCGGTGAGCGCAACATCAAACGCAGATTCAATAGCATCATTCTCAACATACGGACCATTCATAGACCTATCAGCCCCAGGAGTAAGCATATACACAACGGTTAAGGGTGGGGGTTACGGAGCAGTCTCAGGAACATCATTCTCAGCGCCGATAGCGGCTGGCGTTGCAGCGCTCATATTCTCGGCAAATCCGTCGCTATCACCAAGCGATGTCGAGCTAATCCTTAAATCAACGGCGGTCGATTTAGGGGATCCTGGACCCGACATGTATTATGGTTGGGGTAGGATTGATGCTTCAGCCGCGCTCAAGGCAACTCTCCCCAATAGTCCACCAGCCCAGGTGGATGTGACGCCGCCAAGCGTGAAGATAACTTATCCACAGGATGGGGCAACGTTATCTGGGAGCGTAACAGTTAAGGTTGATGCGAGCGATGATGGCGGCGTCTCAAGGGTTGAACTATACATAAACAACAATTTGTTCGCGATAGACTCGGATCCGCCATACGAGTTCTATTGGGATACAACAAAATATTCAGCTGGAACATGTGAGCTAAAAGCTAAGGCATACGACATATCTGGAAATGTCGGCATATCAAGCCCGATAAAAGTATCGATTTCGGCGGTAAACACTCAGCCAGCACAAACAATAAACGTTAAAATCCTCTCACCGCATGATGGAGCAACAATCTCAAAGACGGTTTATGTGCAGGCATCCGTCACATCAAACGCGAAGATAAGGAGAGTTGAATTATATGTGGATAATAAGCTCGTCAGCGCCAGCACCAGCCAAAAGAGCATATACAGCTTTAGATTAAACACGAAACTCTACAAAAATGGACAGCACACAATAACAGTTAAAGCCTACGATTCACAGGGCAACAGCGCATGCGCAAGCATAACAATATACATATCTAACAGGTAAACGCAATAGAAGTCTAAAAGAAGAAGCAAAAATAACCCTAATTTTTGGGTTTCTAAACCCTTATGTTAATACTTTAAAACTTGTTAACATGGTCTACCCTATCTCTAAGCGGGGATTGTCTATCAGCAAGTTGATAATAGCCCTCTCATAAGCCTTCTGACGAAAGTATTTTGCAGAAATCTGGGATGCCAAATCAAGTTAAGATAAATCGTGGGTGTCATACGTTCGTGTAGACTTCTATACTACTTAGTCTCATTATTTCCATCTATTAAGCATCTCTTATGAAACTTCAAATGTTATAGTCATAAGGTTACGTGTTGATGTATTTGGAACTAATACTTCTAGGTATGTGTTAATTTGTGAGATGCTGGCGGATGAAGCCGAGATTATTATGGCTATGTTGATTGTGCTTAAGCTTGAGAGGTTGTGCCAGCTGCCGTACTGCTGGCTGTACTCGCCACTCCTTATGAGGATTTGATTGGAGTATTCGCCATTTGCATAGAAGTAGACTGTGCAAATTAATAGTCGGTTAATATTGGATTGATCGTAGGCTCCGAGCCGAATCATCCAAGCGTCCGGCACTTGATTGGCGATTTGGAGAACGTAATCATATTTTAGAGCGTGGAAGCATAGTTCAATCTGATTGATTTCCTGCTGGAAGGGCGATATAGCATCCTTCACGGCCGTGATCTTTATTTTTGCTTCGCCATTAAGCGTATATGCTTCTGGATCAACAGTTATAACTAGTGTTATCGTCTCATTCCCAGCGCCGCTGGAAACATATTGGAGATAACCCTCACCCTCGGTCACATAGGAGCCTAAAACATAATTCCAAACCTGAACGGTAACAGTTACCCCCGTAACATTATATTGGCTCACAACGGTCATATTGAGTTGAGCAGGAGCATCAGAAGTCATGCCAGTAAACAGAAACTCCGTTGAAGCCATATACTCGCTATAATATGTAGGCTCAAACTTAACTAAATCAACCCTAAACTCAAATGGGTCTGAAGCATCTTTAACACATTTAATCTTCATCCTCCAGCCGCCATCACTATCCCTAAAACGCTCAGGGTTAATCACTACAGTTTGAGTTTTCGTTTCATCGGTGTTCGGTGTATCGCTAGACACATAACTGATGTAACCTTCGCCGCCCGTCGAATACTGCCCAATCGCATAATTGAATAGCTGAAGGGTTACATTCACACTAGCCTCCGTAAGGCAGATATCAACAGTCCAAGAAATTTGAGACCAAGACCAAACATTTGAGTCTCCGTAAAACTCAACTTCAGCAGTATACTCAGAATTCCACGTGTGCAATAGAACGCAGTCTATCTGCCAGCTATCCTGCGTGAGATCTTCCTCCTCTATTGTTGCCTTAAACCTAATAGTGAAGGCAGAAGAAGTTAAATAATCAAATACTGAAACATTATTCCACTGGTTAGGCGCTAAGACGCTTATAACTGTAACCCAAGAATAGCCATCCCAAACATCTACCCTTAAATTTTCAGAGTTGAGTGAGCCGGCGTATATACATAAGTATTTGTTCGTTCCCGCGTAATTTGTCTCTACCCATTGAACTTCGAGATCAAGCTGATAAGCTATGGTTAAGGGCCCAAAGTTCATAAAAGCTATTTCAAAGCATTCAAATGTTGTAGCTCCCGTGTTGGCTGTTATAGCTCCTTCCATTATGGTGAATGTCGCGCCATCCCACGTTATGATTCCTATGCCATTATTTGAGTTTAAGTCCGCGCCCAAAACATATTTGTCTCCATTGACGTAGTGCGGGTTTGTTCTCAATTGAACCCATGGATGTGTTCCCTCCGCTAAAGCCGTGGAGGTCAAACTCCACGTGTTCGGTGGGGTAAAAGTTTTATAACTTATTGAATTTGGCGATGTGCCCCAAACTAGCAGCCCGGTACTTCCATCCGGACTCCAAGCGAAGTCAGCGCATCTTGAGGCATGAGTGTCTACGTTACTATCGTGTTCGTTGTGAATTGTCCATGCTGAACCATTCCAGTAGGCGGTGTTAAGGTCTCTACCAGCGTCCACCACTGTAAAAAGTAAACCGTTAGAGTTTGGCTGTGCCTTGAGTGTAACCCAGTTTGTTACACCACCCTGCGCCCTTATTGTTAGTAGAGTTGGATCGGAAAGCGTTGAGCCATTCCAAACACGATAATAGTTCCGTCCTACAGCGTTTGCGCTTCCCCAAATGAACATCGCCCTTCCAGACTGCTGCTCATAGGTTACCGCTATACATTCTTCTGTGGCAATTGCTGCATTATTATCCCATGCTGCTGTTTGACCCATATTGTTCCAAGATGAACCCGTCCAGATGTAACCATAGATGCATCGATTAGAGTCAATGTATATCATGGCTATTTCGTTGTCATCGGATGTGCCGGGGCGTATGCCTGGGCATGAAGCTAAGTTTATCCAGTAAACTTCTCCATTGGTGTATGGTGAGCCAAGTAGATATTCATCTGAGAGAGTTTTTCCATCCCAGATTCTGTAGCCTATTTCTTGTCCATCTGTTGATGTTCCACGGGAATAAACTATTAAGGCTCTTCCAGAAGCGTGCTCATAGGCTACATCAAAGCCTCTATAAAAGGTTGCGTCTTGAAAGTAGCCTATATTGTTGAAGGTCAGCCATACTGTTCCGTTCCAAATGTAAAGGTCGTAGTATCTATCATCTGAGATGGTCATCACAATTACTTCGTAGCCTCTAGATTTAACTGGGCAGTATTCGACCCTAACCCAGCGTACTGGGCTTCCAGCATTGGGCAATTCGATTTCGCTGCCCCATAAAGCTGAATTACCAGTCCAAATTCTGTATTTAGGTGAATAAAGCCCGTTTGTTCCTGTATTGCTGCGATAAGCGATTAAAGCATTTGTTTTAGAAGTGGTATCTTCATTAACAATTTTCTGCTCAATTAAAATGTTGTAATCGCCGTCTGGTCCGGCTTGCATTGCTGTGAAGTTGCTGTGGCTTCCAATGTCCGGGTTGCCGTCTACGTTGCTGGTTTGGTCGACGAAATCTTTGGAATCGTTTTTTATGTTTGAGAGGTACGATTTAAAGGTCATGTAGGCGCCGTCATTACTTTGTAAGTCGTTTATTGAGCCGCTTACATGTGTTGTTGAGCTTAGGAGGTTGTAGCCTAGGGGATAATATGTTGTGGTTGAGGTTGCTGATCCGGTGCTGCGCACGATGAAGTAGTCGTTATCTACAATTCTTACGCTTGATGGGAGACTGCCTGAAATATGTGTGCCAGTTAAAATATTATAATCGCTTGGATAGTAGAATGGTGAGGTTGGCGGGGAGACGGATACTTTAGCGCTCGTGCTATTCCCGTAAATAATGCTGCTGCCAGCGTTTCCAGGCTGCAGAATTACACGCGGCGTTTCAGCGGCAATAGATGCGCTAGCATAAAGCAGATTGTAGGCGTCTGCATGAACTGAAAATGTTATAGAAGCCAGTAGCAAAATGACTTGGATTAAGGCGCTTAAACATATCTTCAAAGGATCTTTATTCATAATAATCTTCCACATAAAATAGTGAATAAGCAGTGTATGTGGTGGCCATCATCTTCCATATGGTTAAAAGGCTATTGGCGGATCCTCCCTCGCACACATAACGATAATAGTGAGGTAAACTATATAAAAGAATAATGAATTTGCAATCCATAAATCATAAAGCATGAAAATTAAAGACTAATGCTTAATTATGATTTGATTGATTTCTCTAAGAGGGATAAAGCCTTTCCCAGCGCTTAGATATTCATCTTCTTTAGTGGTTTTCCGCATGACGAACATTTTCCCTCTTCTATGTCGTCTTCCCTCAATTCATGCTTGCAGTATGGGCACTTAGCGATGGCTTTAATGCGTCTGCGAAAGAAGAAATAATGCCATGGATTAAGCGGATCTAACTTAACCATTAATGAAAACGATATCTCCATCCCATAAATAAGCATTACCCGCGCCTCAAAAAAGAATAAGAGAGAAACTAAATGGTGAATTCAATAAGGGCAGAGGATAGGTTCGGAAGAGCTAAAAAATATAATCTTAAAATTTAAAAATTTAATCAGTATCTGGTTTTAAATCGCGTAGAAAAAGGATAAGATAGATGGGGTAATTGAATAAAATTTAGGGATTTTTAGGGAGAATTTCATCGTTTTTTACGTTTTTATGCTCTTAAAACTTCCTGGAATAGTTTCTTTACTGCTGATATTCTCGATTTCTGCGCTAGGACATCCTTAGTTATGAAGTCTAGGGCTTTTTCAGGGCACCATTCTACACATTTCGGGTTGCCATCGCATGTGTCGCACACAAATACAACTTTCCTCTCAGGGTGGAGCATTATTGCTCCGTAATCGCATGCTTCAATGCACCATCCGCAACCATTACACTTGTCCTCATCAACTAATATTATGCCTGTTGTCTCAGACTGTTTTAATGCATCTCGTGGGCACGCTGCTACGCATGGAGCATCCTCGCAAAGTCTACATGAGAGGGACATATTTACGGTTGTATCTAATCGGACAACCCTTATGCGTGATTTCAGTGGGTTAAACGCCTTCTCCTTCTCATAGGAGCATATGTACTCGCAGACTCCGCACCCAACGCATTTATCTGGATCTGCTGAAACAAATTTTCTTGCATGTATATGTGACATATAATTCCCTCTTTAAAGCCATATTTAATTAACGCCGTTATTAAACCTTACCCTCAATTATGTGGGATAAGTCATCTAAGCCGAGCTCTTTAATTTTTTCGAGCGTTGGAACCCCATCTCTAGTCCAACCCCTATTCGCGTAGTAATCATCAAGCATAAAGTCCAGCTCCTCCTGCGTTATATAGCAGCCTTTTGATACAGTTTCATCTGGAATTGGTGTTGTCATAACCTTAACTGGTAGATGGTCGTCTTTTCTCGTGAAGCCCTCCCTAATATTATATAATCTCGCTAGATTGCTTAATCTCTCACCAGTCCTCCTCAACTCCTCAGCTGTCATCTCAAATCCGGTTACAAGCGTGTAGTATTTGGCTAAGTCCTCAAAACCCTTATAGTAAACGCCCCTGGAGAATTTGCATACTATTAGCGAGTCAATTACCATATATAAGTCTTCTATCTCAATAACCAGCTTAGACCTTCCCTTCTCAAATTTGAATCTATCAACTTTCCCAGCTATGTCTAGAGCATACGCCCCATGCCTATTATGATCAGCACCGCGGAATGATACAGCATAACCAACAGCAGCCGTCTTCAACCCCCTAATATCATAGCCAGTCATCTCAAGACCCTTAATGTGGTTGGCGTATTTATCAGCGCCCTTACCAATTATTTCAGCAGCCCTCTTAACACCCTCAGCCAAAATATTGCCCAGACCCTCACGTCTACCCATCATCTCAGTGAGCTTAACCATTGCCTCGGCATTGCCAAAATTCAACTCTAACCCGCCGGTATCATCCTTAGTCAATATTCCATGCTCATAGCAGTCCATCGCAAAACCAATAATGTTGCCAGCAGATATGCTATCCATGCCATAATAATTGCATAAGTCTATAGCCTTAATTATGGCGTCCATTCGGTCAACACCGCAATGAGGACCAAAGGCCCATAGAGGCTCATATTCAACCCTAGCCATAGTCCCTTTATACGGTCCTTCTGGCACAACAGCTATATGCTCACATCTCATCGCGCATGATGAGCACCCAATAATCTTTGTCACAAAATGCATGTTCAGGTACTCGCCACTAACCTTCTCAGCCCCCTCAAAGACAGCGTTCGTGAAGTTTCTTGTTGGTAGGCAACCAAGCGAATTGTGGACTAAAACGTTCTGCGGGGTCCCAAGAGTCCTATATTTAACTGTGGCTGGACCCTTCATTCTTTCATGCAAAACCTTAACGAATTCTAGGAATTCTTCTGGTTTAGCCACCTGAACATCTTTTGTCCCCCTAACTGCTATAGCCTTAAGGTTCTTTGAGCCCATAACAGCGCCTAAGCCGCATCTCCCAGCAGCCCTAGTCTTATCATTTATTATGCATGCAATCCGAGAGAGCTTTTCGCCAGCTAAGCCTATTGCCGCCACGCGAATATAATAGTCGCCCAGATCCTCCCTAATAATATCCTCAGTCTCCTGAGGCGACTTACCCCAAAGATGCTTAGCATCCATAATCTGCACGCTATCATCATCAATCCAAACGTAAACGGTTTTCTCGGATCTACCCTCAAATATGACAGCGTCATAACCAGCCCTCTTAAGCTCAGCGCCAAAAAATCCGTGAGACTTAGCCTCACCAACACCATTAGTCAGCGGTGATTTAGCGACAAAAGCATGCCCATTACCGCCAGTCGGCGCAATAGTACCGCTGAATGGTCCTGTTGTAAGTATTAGGGGATTTTCAGGGCTGAGCGGATCAATACTAGGCCTAGAACTATCAATTAGTAGGCGTATCCCTAACCCTATACCGCCAATATACTCTTTAGCTAGATCCTCTTTTAACGGCTCAATCAAAGTCTTTCCCGTCGATAAATTTACCCTTAAAATCCTACCAGCATAACCAAACAACTATCCTTCCTCCCAAGAGGGATTAAAGAAAGAAAGTGAAAACTTATATTTATTGTTTATTTTGTTCTCCTAAGTTGTTAAATCTCCTCTCACAATGCCAGTTTCAGTCTTTACCTCCGGTTTAGCATGCTTCTTCAACCACCTAGCAACCTCAACAAGCACCGGGTGGCCTGAAACATCTAAAACAGGTATCTCCAGTCCACCAACCCTAATTGACGGCGAATATTTTGGCATTAAAGCAAAGCTCACGGAGCTCCAGAAAACCCTTCCCTTAAGATAATTTTCCATTAGTTCATCAGTATCCGGCGCCAACGGGAAATATATAAATATTAGCCCCTCAGCCCATTGCGCCATAACTGGCAGCCCCGAATGTATTAATCGAGCAAACATCTGGTCTAGGGCATCCCTAGAGAATTGGAAGTAATCGAGTATAACTATCTCCTTAGCTGGTTTATATATAACTCGTACCCGGCTTTTTTTCTTCGAACCTTCCTCGCTATCCATAGATCACTTACACCCTTTTTATCTTAACCTAAATATTTACTTCCAAGTCATCAGACTAATTTTCCTTATGAAAACATTATTTTCCTTGATTTTTTCTCTAAGTGCATGCTTATAAGCATATCTTTCACAGTCATTAAATAAACTTTGGTTAATCTCCCAACCTCTAAAAAACTTCTTATTTTAACTCATCTTTTAAGCCAATATTATACGCTATCGGCTCAGTTGCAAAATGAAGGTTAAAATACTCCCTTAATTAGAAATTCCCGATCTTTTTAACCTCATTTTATAGAAATCATGTTCGAAGTACTATAAAGGATATAGAAAATAAATTTTTGGATACTAACCCCTTCACTTAAAGGGGATGCTCATGTTACATGATTTAACATCTGAGGAGGTTAAGGCTTTAACTCACGCTGAAGATTTAAAATTCCGTTTGGCAACGGTTGAACTGCTCAGAACAGCAAAAAAATACTATACCTACAGGGATCTATCCGCTAAAACTGATCTTCCAGTGACAGTCCTAAGCAGATATGCGAAGGGGCATGTTCTCCCAAATAAGGATAGAGCCCGCCAACTCTGGGATGTTCTCTCAAAAATTGTTGGGTTAGAGAATGAATTTAGGAGAAGACTGAAATTTAATGATGATGGATACTTTGATAACACGCTCCTAATCGGTGATATAACCCTCCTCAGGCAAGCTGCAAACTATGCTATAGCGAAGTTCGCTGGGAAGAGAATAACTAAGGTTTTAACTGCAGCTGTGGATGGTGTTCCGCTTGCAACCATGGTTGCTAACTCTTTAGGCGTTAATTTAGTCATTGCGAAAACCACTAAAGAGGTTGGGGTCTCATCATTCCTTGAAGAAACTTATGTCTTGAGCGATTCAGGCTACACTTTAACGCTCTACATTCCAAGGGACTCAATTAAGAAGCGTGACAGCGTCCTAATAGTTGATGACATTATAAAGAGCGGGGACTCACAGAACGCGCTGCTAAACCTCATTTCTAAGGCGAGATCTGAAGTTGCGGGCATATTTGCAATGATAGCCGTCGGAGATAAATGGATGAAGAGGATTAAGGTTCCATCCGATTGCCCAATTGAAATAATCCTTAGATTAAACTAAAACATGATAATCTGGTTAATGCCCTAAGTGGAAGGGGAATAAAGCAACACGCTAGAATCAGTAATTTACCTTGTCCTCTCCCGCTTCTTCCACCTTAAATTTCTGCTTCTACATTTTCTACATTTTTCGGCGGTTGGAGCATTCCTAACGCCGCAATCCCTACATATTTTCATATAGAGTCTCTTTCTCTGAGCCAAGCTTCTCTTCAATGGATCAACAATGGGCATAGTTATCAACCTTTAGGGCTATTGATCAAAAAGGGCTATCATCTGAAAAATATACTTTTTGGTTTTCTTACGGGTTCTGTTGGCTTTTGTACCATTCGGCAAACATTCTTATGGCTTTTGCTCTATGAGAGAACATGTTCTTCTCTTCAATCGACATTTCAGCAAATGTTTTACCAGGTCTCTCTTCTGGCTCAAATATCGGATCGAAGCCAAAGCCGCCGCTGCCCCTGGGCTTCTCAGATATTCTGCCATCAGCTACACCATGAAAGCATCTAACGTTATTGATTGAATCGCAGAAAGCAACGGCGGATTTAAATTGCGCCCTACGATTATCTACACCATCCATAAGTTTAAGTATTCCATTCACACCTATCATCCTATAAGCGTATGAGGAATATGGTCCTGGAAAACCATTTAACGCCTCTATGAAGAGTCCAGCGTCCTCGACTATTACTGGTAGGTTAACTTCGCGGAAGGCACTTAAAGCACTCATTTTAGCGATATTCTTTATATCCTCATCCTGAACCTCTAAAGTTTTTATTTTAAGCATTACTGTCGCTAGACCATACTCGGCTAAAACCCTTCTAGCCTCATTAAATTTATGCAGGTTATTAGTTACAAAGAATATTAGTTTGCCATAGAGGGGAAATTTATCTGAATGCAATTGCCAGATCACCTCCCTGTCACGTAGCGACCCCTCTTCTCTATTTCTCTAATTTTATTTAAAACCTCTTTCGTAACCTCAACACCCATTATCTCCTCGTAACCCTTCATGATGGCGTTAAAGCACTCTTCAGCATACTTATAATGCGTGCTTGCTAAAGCCCTCTTCATTAAATGGAGATCCACTCCCCTATCTTCAAGCTCCAAGCTCTGCTCACTTAATCCAAAATCTATGAAAACGATATTCCCGTAGGGTGTTAAAATCATGTTTGATGTCGTTAAGTCACCATGTATTATGCCGCTCTTATGCAGTTTACCTATAAGCCTGCCAATCTGGTAGCATAAGTTAATCCTCTCCTCACTCGGCAGATTATTTAATATCTGCTTTACCTGTCTTCCCTCCACAAACTCCATTATAATTGTTGCCTCCTCCAAGTCAACCATAAATATTATTGGAGTTGGAACCCCAGCCTCCTTAGCTTTATGAATCATTTGCGGCTCATGCTTAGTCCTCTGTATCCGAATAATTCTATCAATTTCGGGGATCCGATAGTTTTTCGGGTGGCGCCTTTTAAGTATGACTTTTCGGTTACGCCAATCCTCAAGATATATGCTTGCCTCAGCTCCCCTCTTTATTAGGAGACCCAAAATAATCAAATCCTCCGAAAGGAGATTTAGTTAGTAAAACTAATTATTTTTGAACCATGGAACCTCCACATCATCCAGCCTCCACTTTAGCTTCACGAAGCTTTTCTCAACAGGTATAGTTAATCCATGTTTATAGCATAGTACTCCAGTCCAAGCTATCATGGCGCCATTGTCTGTAGCGTATTCCTTTGGTACAACATAAAATTTGGCGCCATGCTCTTCGGACATTGTTCTCAGCATCATTTGAAGTCTCTTGTTCGCTGCAACACCGCCTGTAAGTAAGACCTCGGTCTTCTCCGTATGTGCTAATGCTCTCTCAGTAACTTCTGTAAGCATTGAGAAGGCTATCTCCTGAAAGCTAAAACATAGGTCTTCGAGAGCATATTTTCCTTCATGCAATAGATTGATCGCCGCAGTTAATAAACCGCTGAAGGATAAATCCATGCCCTTTACGGTATACGGTAAATTTATGAATTTATTTCCTCTAGAAGCCACTTCCTCAAGGACTGCCCCTAGGGGTTTATCAGCCCTTGGCTTTAAACCCGCTTCCCTGGCGAAAACATCTAAGCAGTTTCCAACAGCGATATCCAACGTCTCACCAAATACGCGATATCTTCCAGCCTCAAATGCCGCTACAATAGTGTTTCCGCCAGACACGTAAAGGGTAACCGGATCCTTCACCCCACCAATCACTCTACCTATCTCTATATGTGCTAGGCAATGATTAACCCCGACAAGGGGTTTACCTAAATAGGATGCTAAAGCCCTAGCGGCCGTTGCGCCAACCCTTAGGCACGGTCCCAGACCCGGTCCTTGAGAGAACGCTATCACATCTATTTCCTTGGGTTTTATACCTGATCTCCTAAAGGCTTCAGACATAACTTTTCCAGCCACCATGGCATGATGTCTGGATGCTTCCCTAGGGTGGATTCCACCTCTCTCCGGAATATAAGCGTCATTAACATTAGCTAATATTTCACCATCAAATGAAGCTATTCCAACACCGAAATCATCAGCTGTGCTCTCAATGCCTAGGCAATAGCCTTCCTGCTTTTGCATAAATTATAATTGTTTAACGCTCCCCTTAAAATTAACATCGCTTGTTCAATATATTTTTATTTGTGAGCAAACAAATATTATTTTAGTGATGTTAAGCGATGTTAAGGCATACTGGGAGAGTTAATACGTCAAAGCATAATGATCTCGAACGAAAGGCTCTTGACATAATAATGAGGATGGGTGAGAAGGGCATACTACAATCAGAGCTCTGGCGCGAAATAAATGCCACTAGCAGAGAGGGCTCCAGAATATCTATAAGACTTGAGAGCAAAGGATTAATTTATCGTGAACCAGAACTCTCAAAAGGGCGATGGACTTATAGGCTTTATTCAAAGCGCCAAATAGTCTCGATAGATTCAATAATCGATTGCCCATGCGTCTCGTGCGAGGAGAACTTAAAATGTGGCGCTGGAGGCAAAATATCCCCTAATAATTGCGAGAAATTGACGCAATGGATCCTTAAAGCGGATCCGAAGTAAGCGGGTAATTTAGTGGTGGACAATTAATTGTCTAAGGAATGGCTTGTAAAGCGGAGAAGAGATTATTATTACAAAAAGGCTAAAGAAGAGAATTATAGGTCGCGCGCAGCATACAAGCTTATACAAGCCGTTAGGAAGCATGGCTTCATGAAGCTGGGCGATGTCGTTGTTGATTTAGGTTCAGCGCCTGGAGGATGGCTGCAGGCTGCCAGACAAATTGTGGGAGAGAAGGGTTTTGTTCTGGGGGTAGATATTAGGGAGATTGAACCCCTAGAATACGAGAACGTTTATACCATTGTTGGCGACATTAGAGACCCTGACATAATTGGGAGGATTAAGGCCATTTTACCACGTTCAGCGGATGTCGTGATATCCGATGTCTCACCAAACATTTCTGGAGTCTGGGAGTTAGATCATGCTAGGCAGATAGAGCTGGCGGAGTCTTCCCTCCACATAGCTCTTTCAATACTTAGGGCTGGTGGAAATTTCTTCACGAAGGTCTTTCAAGGCGAACTTCTCGATCAATTCTTGGGCAAGGTTAAAATGTACTTCAGTCAAGTTAGGGTCATAAAACCAGAAGCCAGCAGAAAGGAGAGCGCTGAAGTCTATATACTCGGGGTAAACTGTAGGGGTTTTATTACGTAAATTTATCAGCGCTATGAATCCTTCCAGCAATGCTTAAAACTGCGTTTACTATCGCTTTTAATCCATTTACTTCCATAACTTTCCTCTGAATCTCCTCAACTTTTATTCTGTACGAGTTGTCCGATAAAATGCGTTTCACCATTTTAAGGAGAGTTTCCATGCTTACATCGCTCTGCTCTATGACTTCAGCTATCCCCATCTCCTTAACTCTCCTAGCATTATTTGCCTGCTCAGTGTGGCTTGGGGTGGGTATGAGTATCATTGGCTTACCATAATAAATGCTCTGCGCCAATGTCCCATGCCCAGCTCTAGAAATCACAAGATCAGATGCTTTTAGATACTCAAATCTGCTCGGAATCCAATTATAAACTGTGAAGTGGCGCTTATATTTGGCTACCTCAATTGGATTGCCTGGGCTACCAGTGGACATAATAATTTGATAATCGCTTGGAAAATTCATAAATATCCTCTTTAGAACCTCAATTATGTAGGTCCGCTCCCTCAGAGGCCCACTTATGGGCACAAATATCAGTGGTTTATCAACATCTAAACCAAGGCTTTCACGCAGATCCTCCTTACTTGGCAACTCATTTGGGTAGACTGGTAGTATTGGGCCAACAAAATTTACATGCTTATAATAGGCCATTGGCATTTTAAGATTCCCAGACGATATAGTATATGGTGGCGGAAAATCTGGGATCATAAGGGGAAATGCTCCACTAATCCATATTTTACCTATTATCGCCAACTCTCCAGTATCCACTATTTTCGCAAGCCTAAGAAGCCTCTTCTTTCTAGGTATTATTATTTGAAATTGATTAACTATACATAGACTTGGAATATTAAGTGCTTTTGCAGCCAGCATTGTTGAGGCACGGGAATCTGAAATAACAACATCTGGTTTAAATGCCCTCATAAATTTAATTTCACTCTCAACTTGCCTCATAAATATAAAGGCTGCTAAAAAGGGACCTGGTTTAACTAGGGTTTGCCTAAAATCTATTGTTCCATCAGTTTTAGTCATAGCTCTCATTGAAGGGGACTCAACTACCTGATATCCTTCTCCCCTAACGTATTCAACAGCATCCTCATATGTTGAGAACAATATTTCAGCGCCCATATCCCTAAGCTTGTTAGCTATCGGTATGCAGCGCCCAGCATGCCCAAACCCGATACCGCACACTCCGAAGTATATCCTCATCGTGAATCTAATCCCCTCTCTAAAGGGCTAACTAACATAATTGAAGTGTTATTGCTAATAGAGTTTCATTTTTATGCGTTCTTAATATTTGTGGAAAAATGGTTCATTTAGCAGGGCTCATAGCGCGAAAACAGCATTAACTAGGAGTAAATATATTGCGAGGAGCCCGATCGATATTAGTAAATTTCTCTTCCATCTCCCGCGGCTCCAAGCTATACCGAAAGGTACGCCTATTATGAAGCCTATAATGTGCCCCCAATAACCTACGCTATCTTCACCAATACCAAAGTAAACTGTAAAGGCATTATAGAGGAAATATATTATTGCAACGAGACCTAAGGGCATAAAAAAGAGCCAAGAAAGTTTGAGTGGTTTAATAAGCATGACCATTGCTATTAATGTGAATATGGCCGCCGACGCCCCAACCATTATTACACTAAACCCATAGAAGTATAGACTTAAAATAAAGGATAAAATTCCGCCCAGAAAGAAGGCGGCCACCATTTTAGCAGACCCAATTTCTTTCTCTATGGTGCTTCCGAAGACGTATAGGAATATTATGTTCCCGATCAAGTGCATTGGGCTCGCATGTATGAACAAAGATGTTATAGGGGTCCAAAAATATCCTCTTGCGAGGTTCTCGCCACTAAAATATAATGCTCTCATTATTGGGCTATCCTCAAGGGCTAGAGAAAATGCAGTTGCAAGCATACAAAACACTATTAATAGCAGAGTCTTCTTCAGAGCAGTTCACCACTCACAAATTTGTTGAGTTCTCTCTAAATAAGTGTTTGGGTCAGTTTCCCTAATCACGCCGCTATCAACATCGATTATGTATACTGCGTGGAGACGGGCGTTTCTTATCTCCTCAAGGCTGACTGGTGGATTACTGTAGTATAGGTCACATAAGGCTTTAATCTCCCTAATCTCGCTGCTTGTCCTGTAGCGTGGTGGCTTAACTAACGCTGGCGGAAACCATAATGTGTAGTATGGTGGGGTTGCTAGAGCAAATTTCTCCGCATAAACGCTATACCTAGCTATCTTGCTTGTTACCCTAGCCTTACAGTAGGTTATTGGGTCAACAGCATGCTCAGGTGGAACGTAACCCGTCTCAACCTCCACTATTAAGCTACCCAAGCCCTTTAGGGCATAAATGTCGCATGAGATTCCATTCAAGGTATACTCTAAGTCAACATGGTATCCGGATAAGATGAGATATTTAGCGCAAACGATCTCCATAATGGAATGATTAATTTTAACAGCATTCCTCTTATAAAGAAGGATGAGCTTATCCCTTAACCTCAAAATTTGCTTACATGTCCTATCACTCTCACCATTACAAAGCCTATTAACAACAAGATTCAAATCTTCCTCAAACCGCTCAATAGACCTCTCCAATACCATAACCCAAAAAATATTGAATTTTTAGATTTAAAAATTTGTGCAAAAGTTTTATATAGAGTAAAAAATATAAAAAATTATGCCAAGCCGGGAAGTAGGCTTTAAGTACCGCGTTTAAGCAAAGAGCACACCAGCCAAAACGGCTGAAGACTGGTGTGCGATAAAGACTTTGCTTAAACGGGCCGGACGGTACTTAAGGCTTAGACCCGGCTTGGAGTTTTAAGTTCTGTTAAGTTGATTATTCAACTTCTATTTTCTTCAGCTGTCTCCTATACATTTCTATTATTTCGTCCACTCTTGTTGCATCTTCCGCTGATTTATCTGTCCGATATCTTCCAGTAAATCTTGGGAATCTTATTGCGAGTCCGCTTCCCTTTCTTATCAGGTCTCTTGCGCATGTATGGATTGGGCTTAGGGTTATTTCAGCGCCAATAACCTCTATAACCATTTTTGGTAGGAACCATATATCAGCTTCGAGGTTTGAGTTAACCCTTGGATGCTTATGCCCTATCTTGTGTGATTCAAGCATTTTCGGAAGATTCTGCAGGTCTTCATCTGTAAAGCCGGATCCACATTTACATATCGTCTCAAATGTATCATTCTCGTGGTTATAGGCTGCCAGGAGCAGAGCGCCATATGTTCCAGCCCTTTTACCCCTACCATAAAAGGCTCCCACAATAACCAAGTCAACGGTATCTGTCATCTCACTCTTATAGTCCCGCTTATATTTAATCCACAGCCAGCCTCTCGCCCCAGCCTGATAAATTGCATCGTCATTCAATGATTTGCAAACTAGCCCCTCGCACCCAGCTTCAATAGCCTCCTCAAAGAACCTCTCCAAATCTTCAGTATTATCTACAATCAAATATTTAGCCAGCTGGAACCTTTCGCTCTGCTCTATTATCTCCTCGAGAACCTTATGCCTAATCGGGTAGGGTTCAAGAGTCAAGTCCCTTCCATCCACGTAGAGGGAGTCAAATGCGAATAGAGAAACTGGATACTCAATTGCAGCTTTCGCAATATCATATTTGCGTCTCCTATGCATAAGCTCTTGGAAGGGCATCATCTCACCAGTATCCAGGTTTACTGCAACGCACTCAGCCTCTATGATGGCTTCCTTAGCCTTAACTTGAGTTCTGATTAGTTCAACAGCGTCTGGATACTGGCTGGTTATGTTCTCCAACCTTCTAGAGAACAGTATCACTTTGTCACCACTCTTATGGGCTTGTATCCTTTCTCCATCATACTTGTACTCGGCAATACATTTTCCACCCAGCTTCTCAAGTATCTCGCTAGGTGAGCTAAGCCTCTCAGCTAGCATCGGCCTAATTGGATTGCCAATCGATATCCTGAAGTTTTTTAGGGCTTCAATACCGCCTTCAGCAACAGCTCTTGCAACTTTACCTAAATCAGAGGATATATTGTAGGCTCTTTCAATCATCTCCCTTGCATACTTTCCTCCACCATAGGTTATTGCTAAAGCATCGAGAACAGTCATATCGGCTATTCCAAGGCGGAGCTTCCCTGTGACCGTTCTAATAATATATTTTGCATCTTTAGGCGAAGCATCCGCTAAAAGCCCTGCCAGAAGATTAACTTTCAGATCCATTGACCCCTCGCCTGAAGCCCTAGCTATTTTATCAAGTGTCTGGTAGACTCTTTCTACAGTTAACGGCTTTTTAAAAAAGGCTACTTGACGCTTCTTCTGAAGGAATTTCTGAGCGGTCTCACCCAAATCACCAGTCTTAGCTAAATCTTCCTCAATCTCACTCTCCTTACATCCAGAGGCCTTAGCAATAGCTCTTATGGCAAGTTTCTCCGCGACACCGAGCTCTATACCCATGAAATCTGGGTATAGCTTACCTTGGGTTAAATAAACTACTTTATCAATGACATCCTTAGGCGTTCTTTTAAAAAATTCAACTAAATAATCCGTCATTTCAAGTCTCTTCGTTGTGCTCTCAATCTTTTCATATGCTTCTGCAACTAGCGAGTAATCCATCATTAACCCTCTAAATCATTTAACGTAAACAACAATATATTCTTATGATACTAACCATTTAACCTTAGCTTTAAACAATTATGCAAAAATAATAGTTGACTACTAAAATAATTAGCATGACTCTGGGTAGACGTCAGCACCTACAGCTAAATATATGGCAGCATGTTAATCAACAGAAAACCTTATTTAGGTTTTTGAGAAAACTTTTATCATGAGGGCGAGGATGGGGAGACATTATTAAGCAATAGAATTAGGAATGAAAAATTTGGCTGAAAATTGGTTGGTAAACCATCCTCGCCCTCACGTCTATTCATTTTAGACGTGACCTAGTATTTCAGTCTAGTTTTCTTCCACAATTTGGGCAATATACTGCATCATAGGGCAAAAGTTGCCCGCAGTAATGACAAAACTTTATTTCTGTTTCCTTCACGCGAGCTGCCTTCCATCCTATAAGATGATGATAGAGCTGGGTTACGCTTATGGGATAAATGGGTTCAAATAATGAAATAACTATGATTCTAATTATATCTCTCACCAAGATTTGTTGGTAAATCTGATAGAAAGAAATTAAAAGGGTCTCTGTAAGAAAATATGTTACTGCAAGGATGATGAAGATTGCTGAGTGGAGTAGAAATATTTTCCACCACCTATTGTCAGTTAACTCTTTACTTCTCCGCAGACTATTAAAGACGCTTAACCGCTCATGCATTAATGCTGGGATGGCTAGACTGAAAATAATCATTATAAGCACGCCTGGGAGAACTAGAAGAATAAAACCTAGTATTATTAGCGCTCCAGTTATGAAGCCAACTGCTAGAATTCGTAAAAGAAGTTTTGATGTCAATATTGATGTAACATGCTCTTTCAAACTTGCCTTTTTATTCTCCAGAATATCCAAAGTATATTTGGCAACTATGCTATTACCCACGCTTGTCACAATCCATGATGCTAGGAGGAAGAGAGAAAAAATTGTTGTAGCAGAGACGCCATAATTAATTAGCCAAGTAAGGAGCTTATCTATAGAGTCGTATGGCGGATTAAAACTGGGCATAAGGAGGTTTGCAGCATACATTAGAAAGGCATTAGTTATGTTTAAGATTAAAAATATGGTGAAAAAGATTTCTATTCTACCTATGCATATGGAGAATGATCTATCTAAAATATCTAATACCGAAATATTATAGAGGGAATTTTTAGCACCCATTTCCATTCTTTCAACCGCGGAAAATATGAAAACCAAAAAATGGGTGGGATTTATTTGAGAGTTTTCTATGAAAAATAGCGGTCTTCCTATTTTCACTTCTTTATGTATTCACGAAACTTCTTACCGCAATGTTCATAGAGTTTTATGTGAACTTTAGGGCCTAAATCCCACTCTTTCACAAGATTTGCCTCTTGACCACAAACTGGACATTTCATCTTTTTCAGCCTCCCGATGTACACTAATTATAGACGCGTAGTGAGTATTTAAAATTTAAATTCCAATTAATCGCCAGTCCATCCATCTTTTAATTCTCTTCACATACCTTTACGCTTGTAGAGCCGCCATCGCCCCTTCACCAACAGCGGTCGCCACTTGCATACCACCACATGTGCAGTCACCAGCTGCAAATACTCCTTCGATATTGGTTGACTGAGTTCTATCAACCCTTATGCACCCCCTTTCATCAACTAGTATCCCGGCTTTTCTAACAATGTTTGTGGCTGGAGCACTGCCTAAAATTATGAAGACCCCGTTAACCGGGATCTCCTCAACGCCCGCCTGACTTACCATAGTAATGGATTTAACGTAAACATCACCACTTATCGATTTAACCCCAGGGACGTGGCAACTTACGGGTTTGGCTGTTAACTAGTCAAATGTCATCTACGCTCGCCTTAAGCATATTTTCAAAATAACCAGATTTTCATCATTTAAGAGCAACAAGCACTCTTATAACCTGACTAGTCAAACAATAATTACTCAAGTTGCCATGTCCGCATCCATAAATTCTATATTCCCCTTTTCACGGCACTCCTTGAGTAGGTCCTCCTCAACCTCCATTTTTTCAACATGAGATACTACAATAACTCTATTTGTGAAATTTGATATATATAGTGCGTCCTCCAAAGTCTCATTATTAAAGCCTATTACGGCTATAGTTTTATCTCTAAAGAATGGTGCATCACATATTGCGCAATAGGATACGCCCCGACCGAGAAACTCGATCTCTCCCGGCACCTCTAACTTTTTTCTTTGGGTTCCAGCCGCAATTATAACACTGTAACCTTGGTACTTACCGTGTCTAGTTGTAACGGCTTTAGTTAAGCCTGAAAGATCCATGTCAAGAACTTCTTCGGGAAAAATTATCTTGGCTCCGAAACCTTCAGCTTGTTTAATCATTCTTTCAATGAGCTCGAGACCGGATATGCTGCCTGGAAATCCTGGAAAATTCTCTATTAATGGTGCTTCAGATGCCCTTCCACCTAGCATATTGCCCTCTAAAACCAATGTTTTTAAGCCCATCCATGAGGCGTAAATTGCGGCTGTTAATCCGGCTGGACCAGCACCGACAATTATCACGTCATAAGTTTCTTCCATATAAACCCGCTGCGTCCCAAGATATTTTAGTTATTATAATGCAAAAATAAATAAACCTTAAAATCCCTTATTAATAACCTAATGCGTGGTGTTCGCATGGTTAATGATGGTATTGAGGAATACCTTGAGAACATCGCGAACATTTTAAGGTTGCATAGTATTAGACCTACTGCTAAGGCTAAGTCTGGTCACCCGACAAGCTGTCTCTCAAGCGCCGAGATAGTGGCAACATTATTCTTTAACGTGGTGAACATTGATCCGGAACACATAGATTATTTAGATAATGATGAGTTTATTTTATCTAAGGGGCATGCAGCTCCAGTCCTATATGCGGCCCTAGCCGAGATCGGCGTTTTTCCTAAAGAGAGGCTAATGACCTTAAGGCAGTTTGACTCTGAACTTGAGGGCCATCCTGTCCCCAGAGTTAAGGGTATAAGGGTTGCGACGGGATCACTTGGACAAGGTTTATCCATAGGTTTGGGAATAGCTTATGCTAAGAGACTTCTGGGGATAAATAGGCGGGTTTATGTTCTTCTTGGGGATGGAGAGGTTGCTGAGGGCTCTGTTTGGGAAGCATTAAATCTGGCTGGAAAGCTTAAGATGTCAAATCTTGTGGCTATACTGGATATGAATAGGCTTGGTCAGAGCGAGCCAACAATGTTCCAGTGGGATTGGGAGGCGTACGCTAAAAGAGTTGAGGCATTTGGCTGGAATGTTACCGTATGTGATGGACATGATGTCAGAGATTTAATGAGAGCCTTTGAGGAAGCCAAGAAATCTGATAAACCGTTCTTTATAATTGCTAAAACCATTAAGGGTAAGGGCATAAGCTTCCTTGAAAACATTGAGGGTAGGCATGGAACAGCCTTAAGCGAGGAGGAGCTGAGTAGGGCAGAGAAGGAGATACTCCCAAAAATAAAGGAGATTAAATTTGAGCCGCATAACCTTATAGAGGCTAAAATCCCGATTGAACCTCGGAGGAAATACTCAATTAAAACCGAGTATAAGATTGGCGATATGATTGCAACTAGGGAAGCGTTCGGAAGAGCCCTTGTCAAGCTAGGTGAGCAGAATGATAAGATGGTTGTTTTAGACGGTGATGTTAAAAACTCGACATTCACAATGTACTTCTTTAATAGGTTCCCGGAGAGGAGCCTGCAGTGTTATATTGCTGAGCAGAATATGGTTGGGGTAGCTGTTGGACTTCAATCACAGGGCTTCGATGTATTCCTATCGTCCTTCGCATGCTTTCTTTCGAGAGCTTATGATCAGATAAGGATGGCCTCTTATTCAAGGGCAAACCTAAAGATAGCTGGGTCGCATGCGGGAGTATCTATAGGTGAGGATGGGCCATCCCAAATGGGATTGGAGGATCTAGCGCTCTTCCGCGCAATATTTGGTAGCGTTGTTCTATATCCATGTGATGGTGTGAGCGCTGAGAAGCTTACATGCGCCATGGCAAATTATGAAGGCATATCATATATTAGGACAACGAGACCGAGAACCCCCGTAATATATGGTGATGAAGAGGAGTTTCATATTGGCGGTTCCAAAGTTCTAAGATGGAGCAAGAATGATGAGGCAACAGTAGTAGCTGGCGGAATAACCGTGCATGAGGCGTTAAAAGCCTATGAGAAGCTTAAGGCTGAGGGAATTAACATTAGGGTTATAGACTGCTACTCCGTTAAGCCGCTGGACTCCGATACTCTGATTAAAGCGTTTGAGGAAACAAAGCATATAATAACCGTTGAGGATCATTATCCTGAGGGGGGAATAGGTGAGGCAGTAGCATCGCTAGGTCTGAGACCGCGCATATTAGCTGTTAGAAAGATGCCGCATTCCGGTAAACCCGAAGAACTCCTAGCTGAGCAGGGGATAGATGCAGCTGGCATAGTAAATGAGGTGAAGAAGATCATTGATAAAGGCCGGAAGTAATTTCAACTCCACATTAATTAATTTATTATTAGTGAAGTGATGTTGAAAAGGAAAAAAGAATTTTAGGATTTATGGCGGGGTAATTTTTATCGCTTGAGTTGGGCATTGAGTCTCGCATGCTAAACATTGTATGCACTCGGATTCTCTAACTGGATCAGATTTTTTCTCCGAAACGGGGTGCCCTGGTGTCTCAGCCCACTCATAGAGACCCACCGGACAGACATCTATGCATGTTCCACAACCCTCACATACATCCCAGTCAACAGCAACATTTGTTCCATGAATCCCAAGATTTGTTGGCGGCTCAATTGGGCCCCAGACGGCGTGTCCCCTATGATTGTCAACTATCTTCCTCTTCCTTTGGAAGTCTGGGTCGATGGGCATTGAGCATCACCATAAACATTATTTGTGAGATAAGTATATTAGCATTTTTAATTTTTTAGGGTTCCCTCTCCAACATAACTTTTGTCCTAAATTTCCTTAACCCCCTTAGAATCGCAATCTCGCATTCGCAACCATGCTTCTTTTCAGCTAAAATTTTCTGTAAGTCCTCTATTCTATCAATACGCCTATTATCAAATTCAAGTATTATGTCGCCCCGCTCAATCCCAGCTTTATCAGCCGGGCTTCCCGGCGTAACTCTGGCGACGAGAACCCCGTGCTCAACTGGCAGATCATAGTACTCGGCTATCTGTCTGTTTAGGCTTACGCCAGCTATCCCAAGCCATGGTCTCGCGTAAGAACCGTATGATATTATTTCCTTAGCAACTTCCTTAGCGGCATTTATTGGTATGGCGAAGCCAATTCCCTGAGCGAATGGGATTATAGCCGTATTTATTGCTATAACTTCACCATTAGTGTTAACAAGGGGCCCGCCGGAGTTTCCCGGATTTATAGCCGCATCCGTTTGAACGAGATCTCTAAAGATCCCCCTATCAGAATGAATTGTTCTCTTTAGGGCGCTTATAACCCCCGAGGTAACTGTTGGTCCACCAGCTAAACCGAATGGGTTCCCTATCGCGAAGACCCTCTGCCCAACCCTCAATTTATCTGAGTCGCCGAGCTTTGCAACTGTTAGATTATCAGCATCTATTTTTAAAACAGCCACGTCAAGGCTTTTATATGCCCCAATAATTTTAGCCTCAAAAACCCGCCCATCAGCCAATGTTACAACTATTCTCTCAGCTCCCTCAACAACATGGTAATTGGTTAAAATATATCCCCTCTCATCGAATATGAACCCTGAACCAATTCCTTCCACAGGGACAGGTTGATAAAAGAAGTCATGGAAAACTCTCAAGGTATTAATGTTCACAACGCTCTTACTGGCATCCTCAATCATCTCGACAATAGCATCCTCACTCATAAATCCCCCTCCATCAAGGCATGAAACAATAGTCTAAGAGCAGTAAAATATAATTATTGCGGGAAGATTTAATACTAAGAGGACGCGCGGGGGTGGCAGAGCTAGGTCAAACAATTAAACCTGGACCTAATGCGCGGAGCATATGGCTTCATAAACGCCGTATGCGCGTAAGACTCAAGATCCAGAAGGAAAACAAATGTATGGGGTATCCCGTCCCGAAGGGGTTCGTGGGTTCAAATCCCACCCCCCGCACCAATTTACCGGTAAATTATAAATACTAGTTCAGCCTAATTTATTATTGGTGGTGTATGCCTAAGCCTAATAGGGGTAAGACCGAAACTATTAAAGATAGGACTGTTTACATTTATCTTCCATCCCTTGAGATGGTTGAGGATTGGAAGCTTAGGGCTGAGAGGGCCGGCGTCTCGCTTTCCAAGTTTGTTATTGAGCGTGTTTTGGATTCTATTAGGCGTGAGGATGGTGAGGAGGGTTACCTCAGCCGCGCTGAGCTTATTAAGCGTTTGAGGTCCGCGGAGGAGGAGCTTAAGAGGCTCCGCGACGAGAATAGGCTGTTGAGGAGGCTCGTCGAGAACCTCGATAATGAGCTTAAGCGCTATAGGGCCCAGCCATTTCTGGAGGAGCGATTTGAGGGCATAAGAAGATTCGACAAGGATCTTATTGATCTTCTTAGGAGGGGTGGAACCCTAAGTGAAAAACTCTAGCTGCTGATGGTGATTAATTGGAAATTAAAAGTGCCATCCATATTTGCTCAGGTGATTCTCAAGCACCCTCTCTTAGTTATGTTCAACGGTTCATTTCGTCAATGACTTCAACCATTCATCCTAAACTATAGGTATCTAACTTACTAAGATCCTCCCAACTTCACTATTGAAAAGCCCTCTCTCTTACTCACATTATATATTATGTCCGCTGCATCCTCAATCTCATGATGGTGCGTTATAACAATTATTTGCGGGATTATTCTTCCACCCTCCCTAAAGAAAGAATTTAAAATGTTAACTAGCTCCCTCCGCCTCTCCTCATCCAAGTGTGTTGTAGGCTCATCCATAATGATTGTTTCAACCCTCTCTGAGAGGACACGTGCAATGGCAAGCCTGAGGGATATTGCAAGCGCAACCCTTTCACCACCACCAATCTGATCTATGCTCTGAAGCCCAGCGGGACCAGCAACCGAAATATTATAGTCATCATCGATCTGAACATCTGAGAACTCTAGATTGAATCTTTCAAGGAAATCCCTTGTCAGCCTCTCAAGAAGGGGTCTCGACCTAGCCCTGATCAGACGCTGGATGCCATCCTTATGGAAAGAATCCCTAATATTCTGTAGAATCTTAACGAACCTTTCAACCCGGGCTTTTTCTCGCTCCTTTTCTAAGAGCTGCCTTAACTCCTCCTCACACTTCTCTTTATCCTTCCTTGCTCTATCAAGCTCTGCTTTTAGCCCGGCTATTCTTTCAACCAGACTAGTTCTCTCCGAAACCCTCATATTATAAGTTTGCTGAATCTCCCTGTGGAGTTTCTCGTCATAGGCAAGTTCATCAATTGCAGCCTTAACCTTCTCTAACTCCATACTTTCAGCTGTGATCTCACTCTTTAACTTCTGCACCTCAATCTGTAAGGAATCCCTCTTTAGCGCAAGCGGCTCATTTCTATCGTACTCAGCCTTCTTAAGTCTTAAATCAGCCAACTCTTTTTCAGGATCCGCTGGCCTATATCCAATCTTACCTACTAAAGCCTCCATCATGCTTGAAATAGCATTTTACTCCCTATAAGCTTCCTCGAGCCCCCTAATCTCCTTCTCAATCTCCTTTATCTCAGAGTCTATTCTCCCCAGAGCTTCAGCCTTTTTCCCCAAAACCTCCATTTCAGACAAATATTGACCTATTTTCTCATTTAATCCCTCTATTTCGCTTTTAAGCTCAGCTGCTCTCTCCGGATTAATTGACCCCAATTTTTCCAAAATCTTTTCGCAGCTTCTCTTTTCGGCTTCAGCATTTTTGAGATCATGTTGAAGAGAGATCATCTCATCCTGGCTCTCCCGCTTTGCCCTCTCAAACTCCTCATGAAGCCTTGATCTATGCTCGGGGGTTAACTCTCTCCCACAGATTGGGCATACATCAGCCTCAGTTATCTTAGACAACTTAAACTCAAGATCTTCAATCCGATTTTTAATGCTCCCTATCTTTTCTTTTAAACCGCTTATTCTCTCCTCCAGCCTAGTCTTTAAAGCACTAAATTCATCCTTCTTTCTATTGAGGAGGAATTCAACATTTTCACACGTAACCTCCTCACCTAGAACAAGCGAGTACTCGCTAAGTAACCGCGTTAAAGCCTCAGATTTCTTGTCTCGCTCCTTTAAGATCCCTTCATATAGATTTTTCAGGCGCATAAGCCCGTCTTTAGCACCCTCATAATCTTTTCTCTCCACCCTTTTTTGGCTGAGAACGGCGTTTTTAGTTAGATAGTCATTATAGGCTCTCTCATTACGCGCTAATATACTCCTAAATTCTTCAACGCGCTCAAGATTTTTATGTTCAAGCGCCATCTCTTTCTCTTTCTCACTTAACATTTGAAATAGTTTATAATAATCTTCCATAGCTGGAAGCCTTGCAACAGCAACTTTCAATTCCTCAACTCTTGCGTGGGCAGCCTCCGCTTCTCTGAGATCCGCCTCCTTCTGCTCCAGATTTCTAGTTAAATTCGCAATTTTTGTTTCTAAGACTGCCCTTCTTGAGACTAATTCATTAAATATCTCCTTTTTCTGATCGAGTTCCCTTATTTTCCCCTCAAGAATGCTGATCTCTCCTTCAACGTTCTCCAGTTCGCCTGCCTTAGATTTAAGCGCGGCATCCAAACCTTCTATTTCCAACTTTAAGTTTTGTATTTGGTTCTCAACCTCAGTTTTTCTCCTTAATTCACCATCTAAGTGGGATATAATATTCTGATATTCGCCTAATACCTCCCTCATATACTGATAGGCCTTTTCAAGATCCTCAATTCCAAGAAGCTTTGAAATTATCTGTTTCCTATTAGACGGTGTTTCAGTGACAAGCCTCTCGATCTCTCCTTGCTGAACATAGATGGATTGTAAAAATAGATGCTCATCTAAACCCGTAATTTTCTCTATTTCTGAAACTATTGTCCGCCCGCCGCCTCTAGCAATAATAGCCCTCTCCCCATCATGAACCCTGAATAGAATGCCCTTTACCTGTCTTCTTTTCCGATCAACATCCCATTCTACAGCGTAATTTACTCCCCCCTCATTAAATTCTACAATAATATTTGACCTTTCAGCGTTCCTGTGAACAAGATTCTCATTCTTTCCTCTACTATGAACATTAAAGAGACCGAAACTCACCGCATCTAAAATCGAAGTTTTTCCAGCTCCATTAGGACCTACGATAACATTGATTCCATAGTCGAATTCCAGCTCGCTATCCTTATGTGAGACGAAATTTTTAAGACGCACTCTCTTTAGCATCATCCTTCATCATTCTCCTAAAATATTCCCCGGCAATTCTCTTTGCTTCTTCAACATCTCCAGACCTTAAAACCTTAAATAGGTCATAACCAAACTCCGCTACCTTCTCGTCTTTCAGATACTCCCTCAAAAGCACGCTTATGTTAATGTCACCCGGCTTTAACTCAATGATGCTCTCTTCAAACTCTTCAATTATCTGAGGGCGAAAATATAGGGTCTTTCCCGTTAAGGCCCTGTTTAAGGCTTGTTGAACTCTCTGCCGATCAATCTCCCTCCCCTCAACGGTTATATGCGCTATTGGAGGCTTCCTATTAGCGTAAGCCTTAAGGGATTCTATAAACCTTCCAAGTTCAACATCGAAATTAGCATAATTTATTTTAACCCTTATCTGCGGTCTAATTCTCTCAAGATTAACTTCCCTAATATTTAGATCATCACTGCCAATATCCACAATATAGAAGCCCTTTCCTCGCTTCTCCCAATCGCTAATTTCATCACTTCTCATAATTTCAGTTGAGCCTGAGTAGGCGAGTTCACCGCCTCCAAATGATGCACGTACCCTGCTATGTAAGTGCCCCATAGCGTAATACCTAAAATTCCTCGGCAGATCATCCATTCTCAGCTCAAAAGCCTCCTCGAACGCGAAAAATCTGTCGATAGCTTGATGCAAAGCTATTATGCTCACCGAATAATTCGCAGCTATAGAATCAAGTTTCTTTAGCTCCTCAATCAGCAGATCCCTATACCGACGAGCAGCATGCGATATTCCCGCAACAAGAACATCCCGTCCATCTAAACGTAATACTTGATATTCCCCGCCCGTAAGCCCTAAAATGCAGATTCTATCATCGAATAGTTTTTGCGGGGGCATACTGCGACGCTTAGGCGCATCATGATCCCCCAATATTGAGAAAACCTTTACCCTGCCATCAAGTCTTGCAAGAAACTTTTTGAAAGCATAGTATGCCTGAGCCATAGGTCTAGGCGAATCAAAGAGGTCTCCGCTATGAACAACAATGTCAACCCGCTCCTCAAGGATCTTCTCAGATACTTCATCCATAACATCGTAGATATCTTGCTCCCGCTCATCAAGATTGTACTGACGGAAGCCTAGGTGGGTGTCCGCAATATGGGCTACTCTAACCATCAGCCACCACCGCTAACCGTAAAAACCCTCTAGCTCACCCCTCAATCTCTCAATCTCTGTCTCACCTGAAACCTTGCTTGCAGTGGAAAGAGCCTCCTTTAGTTTACCCACAATGTCGATGTCCGCCCCACCCTCCCGAGTCCTCCGCCTCTTAACCCTAACCATGACCGGCGCTTTTGTCATCTCCCCAACTATGACAGCCTCTCCAACATTAAGCCCTGGAAGATCATCCAAGAGATCTCGGCTCATACGCTCCGAACTGACCGAAACTGCCCTTTGATCTTCAGGGTTAGTGATACGCATAATTATTTGGCTGTTACATTGGCTTAAAGCGTCGGAGTGAATCTTTGAGGGGCGCTGAGTGATAAGAATTAGGAATACGCCGAACTTCCGCCCCTCTGCGGAAATTTTCCTTATAATTCCACTTGAGTAGGTTCTGCCCTCATGGGGAATGAAGCGATGGGCTTCCTCAATAAAGACAAATACGGGATATTTGAATTCGCCGCCAGCCGCCTTCTCATAAATCTCAGATAAAATTTTGTACGCTATGTAATCAGAGACCTCATCCTCTAAACCTGAGAGATCGATTACAGATAGCTGCATTGGCTTAAGCATTCTATCAATAGATGTTGAAGCATTCGTGAAGACCTTCATCCCAATTATGCGCTTAATATATTTTTGAGCTGAGCGAGCCCCAGCCCTTTCCTTCTCGTCAGTAGCCCAAGCATCCGCCTGCTGAAGCTCCTCCAATATATCTTTCGGCGAGAAGACGCTCTTCCTTCTCTTCATATTTGTAATTGCTTTCTCAAGGCTGTTCCTAATATTTACGTAATGCTCACTTATCCTTGCAATCAAGCATATCTCATCTAAATCGAGGTCTGAAAAGCAAACCTCATAAGGTTCAACCTTACCAACATCACTATCTGAGTATCTCCCCGTACTTGCCGGGTTCCTAAAAACAACAATATTATCTGATAGCTCGTGCCTTCCTCCATCAGTTGTTTTGGAGAGAAAAACGTAATCTGCGTGAGGATCCAGCATTATGACAGTCGCACCTTTCCTAAGCAGTTCCTCAGCGAGGACACCAGCCAAGTAACTCTTTCCAGCTCCAGTCTGAGCTATTATTGCAAGATGCCGCCTAAAGCCCTTCAAGGATAGAAATATCGGAATCTCACTCCTAGTAATCAAATGTCCAATATGGATTGCTTCGTCGCTGGGGAAGGAGTAAAACTTTTCCAGCAGATCTTGAGGGGCAATATAAACTGGTTTCCCAGGCATAACGGCCTTCCTCGGCTGAAGCACATCACCAGTTTCGGTTAAGTAACCAAGTATTCTAGCCTTACACCAAACCTTCCTATCCGCAATACCCGCCTCCACAATCTTTTTAGTTATGTCAAAATCAAGCTCTCTCGTCAACGCTTGGCTTACGGACACTATTCCCTGAACCTGGGCTATTACCGGAACCTCCCTTAAAACCCCGCCAATATCCTCTAACGAAAAAACAACGACGTACTCCCATCTTGAAGGCATCTCCTCCGGTTTAGAACTGAAATAGAACTCGCTTGAACTCGCCTCACCGACTATTATGCCGATTTCCTTAAGGGTATTTAACACGCCGGTACCCCCTCCCACGAATTATCTTCTCCCCAAAAATCCTTTCCAAATAGGGAAAATAAATCTCATCCACAATCTTCCTCCTTAACCTAACCCTTTCGTCAACACTCTTAAGCCAAATATTATGTGCATTCAATCCACAATAGCCTGTCACCATAATCTTCAGTACATCATTAATGTCAACCTCTACAGGTTCTGGCCAACCAACCTCAAATAGCATTTTTCCATAGTAAGGCATATCAACGCGGATAGGGGAATCCCTTGGATCTAAGAGAACATAAAATGAAACAAAGCTTGGGAACTCTTGAATGCCTCTAAGAATTTTAGAAGCCCAATCAACAAACTCATCGCCCCTCTCCATAGTTAATCTGGGAAAATATTTTCCAACATAATCCTTTGGGTTTTTAGAATACTCCCCTAAACGCCTTAACATTCTGAGAGTGGGGCCAAGCAGTAGTGGGCGCATGTAGCCTACAGAAGAAACATAGTTAATTATTAGTTGATAGTCAGGCATGGAGGACGCCAGCTCCCGTAAAATTAACTCCACAATATCCAGACTATCACCATACTTCTCCTTAAGCCTATAAAACCTTCCTAACGCAACCTCTTCTCGATCAAGAACTTGAAAAAATATGCCTCTAAGTAACCTCTTATCTTCCTCCTCAATATTTAACTCTTCCAGCTTCTCATCAAGAGTTAAGCTAAGCAAGTAGTCACGGTAAAATGTCGACCTACTTTCCTTGCTAACGCCAATCAAAAGAATATTGGATCTGTAGCAGAGGTCAAGAAGATCTTTATAAACCCTAAAATAATGCAATAAAACATCACGTTCACCCTCAACCCTAAACTCCATGGGAAGATGTACAGCACGTCCATAAAGGGAACCATCCAGCAGTATAGCATCCCCATCAAAACCGTCCTTCAGGGCTTCGAGTATAACTTTAAACTCCAGCATCTCCATCTTCACATTAATAAACTCGTGGATTCGAGACATTTTATCCCTACTAAAAATCACATCAGACTCCAATTTTCTGCCAATAATATCCTTACCCATGGACATGGCTCTAATAATATAGAAGACCCCTCCATTGGAAAGAAGATTTGTGTAAACGCTTGAATCAACCGCAATTATATCGAGATCACTAGGGCTAACGGAAAACTTACTCAAATTTTCCAGAGATACCCAATGGGTAAATACGCTCTTCCTGAAATCGTTTTCCAGCCAGCTAGGCTTACCTCTCAAAATCTTATCCTTTAAATCTTTCTTACTATTAATAAAGCGAGCAAAATCCTCAAGAAAAATCGGCAACGGTAAAACCCTCTATCATTTTCTAAAACCATTATTTTTAATTTTCTCATCGATTCCTTATATAACTTATGAATTACTAAAAAGGCGATGCGATCTAGGCAAAGTCACGAAAACGAAATGGTTAATACATGTGTTTATTCAACTATGTCCGAGTATGTGCTTTTAAGAAATTCACGATTTGGACGCGCTATCTTCCCTAAATTTCCCAACTTAAAGATTTAATTAAATGTTTGTTCCCCACATTTGAGGGTCTATAGGAGACTTAAAGTTAGGAAAAGATAGAAAGATGACATTTTATGTAAGAAACCGGGGGATATATGGAATGCACTCTGTTCTTAGCATTTATGTGTAAGAAGAAGCGTAAAAGGCTTAGAACTTGAAAATTAAGCAGTAAAGATCTGGTTCCTTTTTTTATGATCTAAGTCATATCTTAGTTTGTGAGCACCATCATTATTGTGATTGTTATCTAGAATATTGAGTGACATGCATGGCCTAGATGGATAGGTAGCCTAGTATTGAGAAGCTCGGTCTTCTAAGACAGGTATCTCTTAATGTACTTAGGCTGGGCATTATTAGCATGGCATTTGAGAAATTAAAAATTGAAGAGAGCCACAATCTTAAAGCATCAGATAGCATCCCTCTACCACCATTTTGATGCTATGCACAGCCTCTTATGCTCGCTTTTTCCACCGTCCTTCATTGATTTAAGGATATTAAGGGTAATGAAGATTTGGAGGGATGAGGTTCTACCCTACACAGCATTATGCGATGCGGGAATCATAGATCCCTCCATAGATGTGTTTAAACTTTTAAGCGACCTCGAAAATGTTAGGGAGGCCCTTAAAAGAATCCTCGATAAAAACTGGTCTGAATGGGAAAAAATTATATTAATATTACTCGAGTGAGACTCCAATAAAATGGAGCAATACACCGTCAAAATATATAAGGTGTATACACAATTGATGTCTGAAGAACCAACATTGCCCAATTATAGATCAGCCCTACTCACCAGAAACAGCCGAAAAGTTATTGAAGCCATAGCTAAGCTGGGTGGAGTCGCATCCTTCTCCGAAATACAATCCGTCTCGAACGTTAAAGGTTCAGTTCTAACACACTATCTAAATAGACTTCAACGCTTCCACGTACTGGAAAAGGAGGTTAATGGAACAGGACGTGGCAACTTAACATACAAGACTCCCCTATGCTTCATTTATCCGCCCAGAAGTAGGGTGCAAATAGCGTACTTCGGCTTACTTGGAAAAAGAACTCAAGAAGCGAGCCGGAGCCAAGGTTCGCAATAAGAATCCTAGAGAGTGAGGGGTTAAAGCCGGATCTAGCATACGTTACAACGTTACCCGAGACTCTAAACGACTGGAAAGACCTAAGACTGCCCTATCAGTGGATACTATGCTATGAAGATGAGATAGGAAATGTAGATGCAGTAAAGAGAAAGGTCTCGCCCCGGCTGGAAAGTTTGCTCAGAAACTATATAGTGATCATGGACTGCACATCAGCGACAAAGCCAGCAACAATAGCATACTATGAGCTGGCCCAAACATATTTTATACCGCTGATATACATATATGAGGAGACAGGAGAATTAAAGTGGTTAATATCAAAAGAAATGCTTTGTGGCTTAATTATCTTTTGATTGGTATTTTTGCTCCATTTTCCATTTTGGGAATTTTTAGTGCTTTGTGGCTTAATTATTTTAACGGTTATTTTTCGTCCCTTTTCCGCTTCTGGAAGTTTTTCAGCCATATTGATAGAGGATGAAA
>Ga0185307_1000251_pt1 | contig 35937 bp, 30 predicted proteins | sample LHCtaG_FD_128010 | JGI IMG/M metagenome (GOLD analysis project Ga0185307, IMG submission 128010) | Hot spring microbial communities from Little Hot Creek, USA to study Microbial Dark Matter (Phase II) - LHC4sed_matched (SPADES... | ecosystem: Environmental > Aquatic > Thermal springs > Hot... | reverse complement strand
CCTCATAGCGGGTAGAATTGGTGATGCAAATGCTGTACTGCTCTTAGATGTCTCAAACCCATACGAGGATCCAAAAGTGCTGCAGGTATACCCATTGACCGGCTCCCCGACGTACATGGATGTGGATGGGTATCCCGTTACCAGGATTGCTGTGGGGACGGATAGGGGTGAGGTACTTGTGCTCAAGGTCGAGAAGGGTGATGTGGTGGGCTATGTTCACAGGATTTTCGGTGCTGATTTCTATGTCAACCAAGTGTTTGTGGCAAAGAGCCCTACAGGCTCTAGTAAGATCATAGCTTTTGTTAGTGAGGGTGGTCCGAGGACTATTCCCTGCTCTAAGTGCTATGTATACGCCTTTGATGAGGCTATCCCAGGGCTCTTCAGGGCGGGGCCTGTTGTAGGCAATGCCTCTCTATCTATGGAGAAAGTCGATGTGCAGATGGTGGCACCGCTAAAGGTGTTTACAGCTGGGGGTGTTTACTACGATGCTTCAAGTGTGTTCTTAGCTCATGTACCAACAGGAAATCGTGTGAATATTGTTATTAACATAAGCTATGTGTACAACAACACTCTGCACAAAGCGGCTAATGCCATAATAAAGGTTGTTGCGTATAGCAAAAAGCTCAACATGGTTTTCATATATGGTGTTAGTGCTGATGCTAGTGGTGTTGCTAGGATACCCGTACCCATAATCGATAACACTGTGTTTAACGCTAATATCAGCATAATCGGTATTGATGGTAGTGAGGTGTGGAGCTACACATTTATACCTGAGAGGCATGTTATTATAGATAGCGAGGTTTACCTACCACCAGTAATCCTGCTCACACCCCCCGCCTCAGGCGACGCCTCTAAGCTCTTTGGCTTACCACCGTTTCTCCAGCTAAAGCTCGTTAAGCTAGACCTATCAGGTGTCCCCATAACGTACTCCGTTGCTGCAGAGTTAGAGGAGCCTCTACCTATAGACACAACCCAAATGCTCTTCGTGTATGGGGGTAAAAACGTTGTAGCAGTGCTCAATGCCCAGTCCAGAGGCAACACCACACTTGTCACTGTAGCAACTCAGGGGAAGAAGCTAGTGCTATCTGCAAAGACCCTGGATTACGTGGGTGAGGACACAGCGCTAATCGATGCCGCTACGTACCCTGACTCAGACTACATTGTGGTGGGCTTTAACAGTAGTAGTGCTGGAAAGGTTAGGGTGTATAGAATATCACCCAAGTTTGACTTGACTTACATATACCCATTTGACTCGCCAATAAGAAGGGTTACTAGTGCTATTGGGCTACAGAGCTATGTGTATAGCACTGTGCTTTCCCATGGCCTGCAACTACTGCTATCTGTAGATAGGGCTATACCGCTTCTCAGAAACGACACAGAGCTTATCGCAGGCAAGCCTGGCTATGTTGATGGCAGTGTGCTACCAGATTTAACAGCAGCATTCCTCGTCACCCCAAGCAGTGTCACCGTTGTGAAAAACCTCGACGTTATCGTCTCTATGAGAAGGCCCGTGGCTCTAAATGCAATAACTGCGCCGAGTGTTAAGCTGAGAATTACTCTGCCTGGTAACGAGACCTTGGACAAGGTCTACGCAGTGTTCTACTACCCGCCAAATGGCTCAAAGCAGCTCAAGCCTGATGAAAATGGCTTACTTGTGCTGAACAACATCATACCTCATGTCAACTATAGTGTTTACATAGGCTACTCAGAGCCTTACATAAAGCCAACCACAATTTCCGTACACATTCGAGACTTTAGAGATGTGCTAATACCTGTTAACCTGTCTTACAAGGTTTTCACAGTTAGGCTAGTCGTCGTAGACAGCATTTCGATAACCCCCATAGCCCCCTACATTGTTATGGTTGATGGGCGGGTTGTTGCAGGGCCTACAAGGGCTACTGTACTTCCAGTGGATATTGTGTACGGTGTGCACAACATTACAGTAGCGCCTGCAAAAGAAGGTGAACCTGTGTACTCTCCAGCATCAACAGCACTTTATGTTAGTCAGGACACCACCCTAAACATTACTCTAACTAGGAGGGTGTACAACTTACGCTTAAAGCTTATCGATAGCCTCACAGGTAGCGCTCCCATAGCCCCTCTACTTCTGAGTGTAACAAATGCCCTACCATACAACAGCACCATACCGCATGGCACAGGGTTTGTAGATGTGAAGGTGTTCTACGGCAATACCACTATCACAGTTGCGCCAGGCCCTGGCTTTGAGAGCGTTTATCGAGAGTATATGCAAACAGTTCCCGTTGCAGACAACATCATTGTTGAGGTGAGGCTTGAGAGAATCGAGTACCCTGTAGTGCTCTCGCTTGCAGATGGCTTTGGCATACCACTGCTCTCACCCGTTGATATAATTGTCAACGGCACTACGTACGCTAGAGAGGTGAGAGAACCTCGTGTAGAGTTGAGCTTACCCTATGGGCTGTGGGTAATCGAGGTCAAGCCGTCGGAAGGCTATGAAAATGTCTACGAGCCGTACACAGCCACGATAGTTGTTGATAAGGCTCGCACTCTTAGCGTAGCCATGGCGAGGGCTTCCCACACGCTAAGCCTCATCATATTGGATGACTACGGTACTCTGATAACCCCTGTAGTCGTTGATATTGTGGGTGTAGTTAAACTTTCGTACACTATAGAGCCGCCTATGAGAAGTGTTGTTGCCTCTCTGCCCTATGGGAACTACACAGTGAGCATAAAGCCTGCTCAGGGGTATGAAGATGTGTATAGCAATGTCACGTATAGGGTGTTTCTAGCACACCCTCTTAATATAGCTATTAGAGTACTTAGACAGAAATACACCCTCTCTATAACTGTGAGAGACACCCCCTTTGGCATCTTGAGAGGAGCCTTTGACCTGCTGATAAATGGCACAAAGTATGCTGAGAACTTCCGCAGTGGAACCATCACACTGCCCTACGGGGTGTACCTAGTTCAGCTTGTGCCAACTGGTGTCTACGTTCAGATGTACGAGGCTTCACAACCAGTTGTTGTGAAGCTATTTAACAACACCAATATGGTTATTACAGTGAGTAGAAGGATGTACACTTTCACACTCTACATAAGGGAGGGGGCTACGCCAATAAAGGATGCTACAGTCACACTAACAAATCTTGAGACTGGCGCAGTGTTCACAATGCTTATATCTGGAGATGACGGGGTCATATCAACGAAGCTACCCTTTGCTTCATATGAAGTCTCAATTACTCACCCCAACTACTATGGCACATCCTTGGTGTACACCATTGATAGCGATAAAACAGATATTGTGTACCTAAACCCGACCGTTACAGCAATGATATGGAGGTTTAGCCCCCTAATAATAACTCTCGTGGTAATTGGAATAGCTATATACGCAGGGCTCAAGATCAGGGCTATCATAGCTAAGAGGCTTATAACAGAGGAAGAAGTGTTCTAAAAAATACCACTTTTTAAATAGAGCCCTCATCTTCTCTACATCCTTAGCAGTAGCACTCTCGGCAGTCCATCAACGTATATTACGGCTAGCCTTACCTCAACGTCTAAGCCTCCGAGAACCTCAACCTCTTTTCTAATTGCCGAGAGCTGCGCTATTCTATTGTTTAAAGCCTCTATAGCTGACTCCATTGCTGTAAGTTCCTGACTCGCTGCTGGGTTTATGATTATCCTGAGGTTCCTAAGGGCAACCTCATTTGATGTGCTAGACTCGGGGACCCCAAGCTTTGTTAAAATATTTTTAAGCTTCTTCTCCTGCTCTGCTCTCACTCTAAGCTCCTCTAGCCTCTTTAAGAGCTCGCCTAGCCTTCTCCTATGCTCAGAAATCTCATCGTCTAGGTACTTCATGAACTCTGTCAAGCTATTGAACTCCCTTATAATGCTACTCATAGAGCTCTCCCCAACTCTTCTTAAGTTCTACATTGTGCAGAGCAAATAAATGTTTTTATCTTTACACTTGTACATACAAAATTGCAATCTTTATGAATAGTCTATGAGCAAATTCATTTATATTCCTCTTTAATAGAGACCCTACTATTGGTGTAAAAAGAGTTGTTTTTGAGTAGCAGAGAAGCTATAGCAATTGTGGACACTGTTGTAAAGTCTTTTGGGAATGTGCTGATAGAGTACGTGAGGCAGGGCTTCACAGGCAGAGTTACATACAGAAACACCTCTATAGGAACGTACATATCTGTTGAACTGCTAAAGGGCTTTCCAGTTGCCTGCAGAGGTGTTGATAGAGGTAATGTTGTTGAGGGTTCTGACTGCACCTTTTCTGCAATGACATACCTATACGTCGCTGAGGGAAGTGTGGAAGTCTCACCACTTTCTGAAAATGAGGTCTTACTAGACACCCTAGCATTTCCACACAGCACGCTATCAGAAAGAGACACCTTCATCACAACACTACTGAGCAGCGCAAGCATGGTGCCACCAGCGCCTGCAGCACCTAAACCCGCTGTTGCAGCACCTCCTCCTCCACCACAACCAAAACCCAGTGAGCCAAAAATAGTACAACCACCAAAACCAGCAACACCTCCGCCACCTGTCACTGCCCCACAACCACCACAGCCACCGCCTGCTCCTCAAGTTAAAGAACCTGCTGTAGCAAAGGCTGCAGAAGCACCTCTAGCACCTCCTCCAGCAAAAGCTGAGGTGGCAGTTGCTGGAGAGTGCATAGACCCTGTCACTCTATACTCAATACTGCGGTCTTCTACAATTGTGGCGCAAATGGGTGAGGCTATGTACAGCGATGTGGTCGCTAAGCTTTCGTCACTAGCTAGGGAGTCTAAGGCGAAGTTTATCTACACGTCAGCTAATGCGCCAAATGGTAAGGTCAGAGCTCTTCTCGATGCTGAGGGCATGAGGCTCTACATTGAGTTCGAAGACCAAAGCGGGAAGACTGCGTGCGGTAATGAAGCTGCTAAGCTCATTTCCAGTAGCAAACTAACAGCCATTAGGATGTGGGTTGCCTAGCCCTTAAGGCAAGTAACACTAGGGCTGGAGTACAAAACTGTTTTAATCTGTTTTCAATTACTTCAGCATATTTACATGAGCTGCCCCTACGAGTCAAAAATATTCACAGCACCTTTACAACACCCCTACTTAACTAGGTAGTAAGTAGTACTCGAATGCGTGACGCTTCTTAAATTATAATACTCAGCACAAGCATGTTACTGGTGATAATCTGAAGATGTGTGACACTATATGTGAGCAGATCTTGGACACCTTAGTGGGGTATCTACAGAGAGTTGATGTGCTTAGCAAAAATGGTGATAAGGACTTGGCATACTCAGAGGGGTTGACAGGTTACGCAACCTTGACAATACTTATTGACGCTTACATGAGTGCTAACATGCTTAGCAGAGAGCTTTACATAAGGTTTAAGAGAGCTCTCCATATTTTCAAAGACTTTGTGGAAAGTCTCAAAAACAGCACCATCTCTACACCTAGCAGTACGGAGGTGATAGGCACAGCTCTTGAAGCACCCATGATACTTACGATAACCTCATAGCACTGTACCCTAAAACAATGCTTTTTAAAGGTCTTGCCGTAAGAGGGTGTGCTCTAAAAATCGTTATTTCTAGATGAATGTAGGGCTTCAAACATCAAGTACTTGGGCTACTGCTTCTTGAAATGTGTAAACAGAGTTTGGAAAGCACATTTTGGATCAGCTGGTTTACACTATCTCAAGAATGTCCTTACCTGCATCCCTTCTCAGCGTAAATTCCGCTACCCTGCCAGAGTTCCACGATGTTACTGGCCTGTAGTAGCCCACTATCCTGCTCCACAGGTCCAGCGGCTTTCCGCACTTTGGGCACCTCGCTAGCCTTCCAACGGCTCTGAAGCCGCAGCTCGGGCACACTGATACTGTCGGCGTTATGCTCATGTACACTACCTCTGTGTCCCTCATAACCCTCTCAACGAATCTCGCTATGGTCTCTGCGTCCAGCTCTCTATCTACAAACACGTGCTTTATGACGCCGCCTGTGAAGAGCTTTTGGCACTTGGACTCCACCTCTAGCTGCCACCTGAGGTGGAGGGATGTGTACGGTGGTGTGAGCTGGTTTGTGTAGAACGGCTGCTTCCTTCCATCCACCTCGCCAACGGGTATGTACGCCCTGAGGTCCTCGCCACTTGAAATGCTCTTGGCGAATTCAAGGTCTTTCCAAGCCAGCTTGACGCCAAGTGTCTCCCCAGGGACCTCCTCAACGTTGTACAGCACGCCGTCCTGCTCCTCGAACTCTGCAAGCCTCTTGTTTATGTAGCTCAGCACGTCTGTGTAGAGCTTCACCACCTTCGGTATGTCGCTTGGCTGGGCCTGCTGCCAGAAGAAGGGCTCTCCAAGCATTATAGACGCGTACTCAGCCATACCTATGACTCCAACAGTGTTGTAGTAGTACTTGAAGGGGTTGGCGGGGTCTATGTACTCCCTGGTCATCGGGTACATGCCGGCCCTGAAGAGCTTCTCGTACCTCGCCCTAAACCACATTAGGGTAGCCCTAGATATCTCAAGCAGGCTGTCCAGCACATCTAGCATCCTCCTGTCGTCGCTTGCCCTAGCAACCATGGCTAGCCTAGGCAGGTTTATGACAACGACATTTACAGAGCCCACAGATGGGGGCATGTCCCACACACCCTTAGCCTTGTGAAGCACCTCCCTAACCCTGCTCATGTCGCTCAGCAGCCTGCAGCAGAAGCTGAACAGATCCTCAGCACTGCTGTTGTTAAACCCGTTGAGGAAGTACATCTGCCCCGTCTTAGCAACCATAGCCCAGTAGAGGCTGTACAGCTCTGGGTCTTCATTCAAGGACTTAGCGAAGTCCTGGTTGAATATTGTCGTGGGTATTGGGAACGTGAAGGGCTGGTGAACAGCGTCACCCTCAGCGAAGACCTCTAGAAACGCCTTGATCACCTGCTCAGCCTCGTCGAGGTAGCTCTCGTAGCTCTCAGCAGATCCTAGCCTAAATCTGCTGGCCACCTGCGCTGGTATTGGTAGCTGCCTGTAGAACCTATTGCTAACAGCAAAGACAATGTTTGAGAAGGGGCTCTGCCCACTCTTCAGCGGGTAGTTGAGGTTGTACACAAACCTCTGAATGTTCTGCCTAATGGAGGCGTAGCCCAGCTTATCTGCTTTCACAAAGGGCGCTAGGTTGAGGTCTACTCCGTAGAGCCCTACAGCACCAGTCCTCTCCTGGCTGAAGATGTAGATAGCGTTCACAAGCTGGTCAACAGCAGAGTCCATGTGCTTTGGAGGCCTTGACACAGTTGTGGGGGTCCTCAAGCCCCTCTCAATAACCAGCCTAGAGTCTATGCCGCCACAGTAAGGCCTTATGACAGAGCCGTCCCTGAGCTTGTATATGTACACCCAGCCCTCCTCGTGGAGCCTGAGGGCAGATCTTGGCAGAGCCTTAAACGCCTCGTCATAGAGAACAGAGCCCAGCAGGTGCGCCATGAGCCCAGAGACTGTTGCAGGGACATTAGCGTTGTCCTTCACAGCCCACTCTAAGCCAGATATGTACTCCTCTATTAACGATCTAGTGCTAGACAAGGTCACAGCACCCTAGCAAAGAAAATTTTTAGTAACAAGAGGTTTTGTTTCACACTCATCTACAGCCCACCTACGCTTGGAATCCGGGCTAGTACTACTATAGTAATATTGAAGGAGGGGGTAATTACATCAGAGGTGGCCGAACCTAAAATTTGAGCTAAGGAGAAAATTTTGAGGGTGAGAGAGCTTGGGGTGGCGGAGTTGAGTTAGTTACACAGCTAGAGCTAGGAGCTGTGCCACCATAGCAAAAGTGAATTAGATAGCGTTTAGAGGTAGCCTTCTCTAATCTCCCTCCTTATCTTACTTACAATAGCCCATATACCGAGCACCGTTATGAGCATCATAATTGCTGTTAGTTGTAGGTAGAAGCCAAAATCCCCTTTACCTGCATAGTAAGCTATGACTATTATCTCGAGTATGAGGGACCATATGAGCAGGGTTAAAAAGTATCTGTGTGTTTCTAGAGTTGCGCTCACTACTCCCACGTCCACTTTCTATATAGTGTTGGAACGCTTGCTAACAGCCTCTTGGTGTATTCATGCCTTGGGTTCTTCACTAGTTCGTCAGGAGACCCCTGATCAACTATCTTTCCTCTGTACATAACGAGTATCCTATCTGAGACGTAGTATGCTAGCCCCATGTCGTGCGTTATGAATATTGTTGAGGTTTTGTAGTCGTCTCTCAAATTCATGAAGAGCTTGATTATTGCCCCCCTCATCGATGCGTCTATCATTGACACAGGCTCGTCTGCTAGTATTAGTTTTGGTTTTAAGAGCCAGCACCTAGCTATCATAATCCTCTGCCTCTGCCCGCCTGAGAGCTGGTGAGGGTATTTGCCTAGTACATCTTCTGGTACTAGCCCTACGTACATTAGCGCCTCCCTTATCAGCCTCTTCCCCTCATCGCTCTTCGGGTTAATGTTTAAGAGCTCTAGCGCTTGATTCAATATCCTATCTATTGTGTAAAACGGATTATAGCTCGCGTAAGGATCTTGAAATACTGAGTGGACCTTCTTCCAATACTCTTTCAAATCCTCTTTAGTTTTAAGATCCCTCCAAATGTCCTTTCCCTGAAACACCACGCTACCTGATGTTGGCGGTAGTAGCCTTAGTATTATTTTTGCTGTAGTTGTCTTACCAGAACCGCTTTCCCCTACTAGTGAGGCTATCTCCCCTTCATTTACTTCAAATGTGACATCGTCTACAGCAACAATTCTTCTCTTCCTTACAAACCCAGCCTCGTACACTTTTGTAAGGTTCTTTACTTCGAGCAGGGGCATGCCAGGTCACCTCTTTGTGTAGAGCCAGCACGCTACAAAACGCCCTTTCTCGACCTCTATGAGAGGCGGCTCCTCCCTCCTACACACATCCATAGCAAATGGGCACCTTGGGTGGAACCTGCAACCAGGTGGAGGGCTAGCTAGGTCAGGTGGCTGGCCAGGTATGTATCTCAAGCCTCTTTTTCTAATCTCCTCTTCTGGTGTTAGCACAGAGCCCATTAGACCATCTGTGTATGGGTGTAGAGGTCTTGACACAACTTCCTCTACGGGGCCGTCCTCAGCAATTTTGCCTGCGTACATAACTACAATTCTGGATGCTATCTGCCTAACTGTAGCTATGTCATGGGTTATGAAAACAATACTCTTAATGATGTTCTTGTTATAGACGTCGAGGAATGTTTTCATAACCATTTTCTGCGTCACAACATCTAGTGCTGATGTAGGCTCGTCGGCTATTAAAAGCCTTGGGTTGAGAAGAGTTGCAATGGCTATGACAGCCCTCTGCCTCATACCACCAGAGAGCTCAAAGGGGTACATGTTAATAGCTATTTCAGGTAAGCCTAGCTCTTTAAACCTCTTTAAGGCTAGCCCTATAACCTCATCTTCTTCTGCATCAGGGTTGTGAGACCTTACGACATCGAGTATGAGCCTTCTTATCTTCAGCGTGGGCATGAGGGCATTTAGAGCTGATTGAGGGACTATGGCTATTTCCTTCCCCCACACCCTCTCCTTAAGAGTGCTTCTATCGAGTTTATGTAGCTCTAAAAACTCTTTACCTACATTAAGCCTTACAAAGCCCCCCACAAATGTTAGAGGGGGCCTTATATTCATCATTATAACATTTGCAAGCGTGGATTTTCCACAGCCACTCTCACCAACAACACCAACAATCTCTCTATCAAAAATCTTTAGCGAAACCCCATCAACAGCCCTAATAGTTCTCTGAATAACGCCTATGACCTGCCTGTAGTAAGCTCGGACATCAGTTAGTTCTAGTAGCACAGAGCTCAAACTAATACCCCATGAAATAAAGTCTTCACATGAGAACTATAGCCAAGTTAGCGTTTATAAGCTTTAATTATTCTATTAACTTTTAGCATCAATTGCCATGCACACACTCTTCTCACTATTGCTACACAAGCACACCTCCTTGCACCACTGCTACATAATTAGCCGCACCACCTCAGTACCATGCTTTTACCAGTACTTCTGAGCTCAGCTCTATCCCGGTTCCATCACCAGTCAATGCCATCGCCACTCATCATCTCTATAAACACTTTTATGTGGTGAAAGAGTTAATATACTATTACCACTGCCTGAGGTACTTAGGGGAATAGCAGTGCTTTTAGCTAGCGTGCAATTGAGGTGCTGTTGCTGAGCATTGAAGGGTGTGTAGGGTTTGGTAAGTGGGGGGAGCGGGGCCAGCGATAGCGCTTGTTGCATACATACCTCTGTAGAGCTTTTCAGGAGCTTTAGTGATAAGGGTGAGCTTTACAGGTATCTCAATGAGCATTGCAAACCTCTTGATGTTTCTGCCCTAGGTGATGTGATTAGCGTCACTAAGCTTAGGGTATCTGAAGCGCTTGAGAAGCTAAATGGTGTTGCCCAGGTAATTGTAGCTGCAAAGTCTGGGGATATAGCCATTCCCCTAGCTGTTGTGGTTAACTGCAAGTCGAAGGTCTTTCACGTGCTCATAGACACTCTCACTAATTGCCCTGACATCGATTGCGCTCTTAAGGCCCTCACTACCTACATCACAAGGGTTCTCGGTGTTGAAAAGCTCTATGAATTAAAGCTGCAGTATAATTGGGGGGGTGCTAGCATCACTATTAAGTCCAGGTGCTTATTTAATGAGAGGGTGCTTGAAGCTATGCTACTTAATGCTATTCTTCTAGCGCTCTTCATCTCTAGCTCACGTACCCTTCGACCCTGATTCTCGGCGCTACTTCTGCGACAACCCAGTTTTTCTCTATGGACGTCCTCATCCTCTGGCTCCTGGACACAGCACTTACAGTCTTCATCATCGCAAAGGGAATTTTTATCTCTCTAACTCTAACAGCCTCCCTAATCTCACCGTTTTCTATGGCAAAGCTGTACTGCGGCACTATCCTTATGTACCCCTCTTCTAGCGTGGCCATGGCTACCCCCTCTATGAGGAAGCCTCTCTTAGTCTCCTCTAGAATCTCCCTATCACCCCAGTCCCCAGGCTTTAAAACAAGTGTTGTGTGAAATGGCATTGGTTTTGTGAAAAGCCCGTAGGCAGAGCCTGGCTCTGATGAAAATGCTCTTGAAGTTGTCCTTGTGTGGTGGAGGTCTCGCACAACACCTTCCTCTACAAGGGCTCTTCTCTTAGTTACAACGCCTTCGTCATCGAAAAACCTCATTGATGGTGCTTCTGGGGCTAGGGGGTCGTCGTAAAGCTCAAAGCTTTCTGGGAAGAGCCTCTGCCCTAAGAGCCTTGAGCTCCCTATGTAGAGCGGGTTGAGGAGGTGGGATATCTCGTGTATTAGAGCTGCTGAGGCTATTCCATCTAGTACTAGTGTTACTCTACCCACTTCATATGGCTTGAGAGACTTTACCGCAATTCCCTTACCTATTCTAGAGGCTGCCTCCCTAAATGTAGAGTCTATTGCCTTGAGCACGTGCTGCTCTGACCACGAAATTGTGGCGTGGTATGCTGAGGCAAAGAGCTGGTGGCCATAGGGCGTGGCCCCCAGGAGCCCTAACTCGAGTTCAGCTATCCTTCTCCTCTCCCTAGCCTCTTCCCCACTCTCCCTAGCCAGAGCCCTTGTGGCATCGCGAAGGACTGCTATTGCTTCGCACTTAACTCCGTAGGATGCCTTAACCTCTTGGCACAGCTCCTTTAGGAGGTTTACAACCTCCTCTTCTCTAGGAAGCCCCTTACCCAACTCCACAACGCCTCTAAATAGCTCAGCTTCAGCAAACTCACCACACTCACCAGCCTCTGCAATGCTAAGCACTCTCCTCTCCAACTTCTCAAAATCCACAGCAACTCCTTGCTGTGAAGCAATATACCAGCAGCCACCTCTATTAACCCTCACACCCCCAACACTTGCTGAGAGGCTGTTAATCTCAACAGAGCCCTCTCTATACGCCACCTGCACCACTTGTTCACTATACACAACTCTATCTCTATACACTGCCACGGCTCTGCAACCCCGCAGAGCTTCTACACACCATAGCGGGCTCTGTATTTAGCTACAATCAGCTTTAAATACTTAAGCTAATAACTCTCCTTAATCACTATCACCTTGACCCTCCCCACGCAGAACTTCTTAAGCTTTTCTAGCACTCTCTCAGTGAGTATATGAGGTACTCATCACCTGCTTTAACGATTACGGCTTTCAACAGCTCTGAGGCTAGGAGCTCGAGGCCAAGTTCATAGACACTCTTATCAAGGGGGAGAGGGCTTGAGGGCTCCAGAAAGAGGTACCCTAAGGAGTGGAGATATGGTGAGAAGACTCTTAGTAGAGTTAGGAGCTTAGATAGGAAGACTGGGAACATTGTTGCTTATTGGTGCTGAAAGTGCGCTAGGCAGGTAGTTTTAAAGGCTTTGAAGTGTAGGTGTGCTATTGCTTTAGAGAATTTGGAGGGTCTGAGAGAGGGTAAACAATGTGAGCAATGATGGCGTATGAGAGTTTGCGATGTCTACTTGTAGAAGACTTCATCATGCAGTAGCCTCTAAAGCTCTTGAACATGGGGGTGCCCTGTAGTAATTGTAGACCACAGAATGCACATCAGCATACCTAGTGCACAAGGCTAAAATAGTCTTACAGCACTGAGATTGGGTGCTGAGGTAGCAAAAGGCATAGAGCCCCGGCATAGAGATGTAGCAGCGTGCGTTAACCTCCTCTGAGCCCGCTAAGGCAGCGAGGGTGCCGCTCCAAGCCTAGGCGAGGTAGATATAGATTGGAGCCCTGTGCGCGCTGTTAGGCTCGGTAGCCGCCCATGACCAGCAGGGATGCTGAGAGCTCTGTGGGTGAGGTGTAAGACCCTTGATGTGGCTATAAACAAACACGAATTAATAGAAGTGGGAATCAAGGGCCAAACAGAGCAAAAAGTGAGGGGATGGAGAAAGTTGGTTAGCGCTGTTTACAGCTGATTAGCGCTTGACGCTAGGCTTGAACCCTACTCGCACTAAGCCCTCTGCGCTTCTCTAGTGACAAGTTGTAGGGGGACCTCATTTCATTAACTGCTATGAACGCTGCTCTAAGCTTCTCCACATTTATCCTAGGTCTTAGAAAAGGCTTTAGGTCAATGCCGTCTGTCGCCATTATGCAGGGTAGGAGCACACCGTCTGCAGAAAGCCTGACCCTAGGGCAGTTCATGCAGAACGCTGTGTTGTGCGTCCACCTGACAATCTCTACCTCAGTGCCTGTGTCTAAAACGTACACAGGCCTGTTATGCAACTTCCTAATGTACTTGTGCACAGCTATCCCCTCTAAATACCTTATCACTGCGTCTAGTGATGCGTATAGCTTGTCGAATACGGGTTTAGGCACAGATATTGGCTCAAGCTCTATAAACCTCAGTCTATAGCCATTCTTTGATGCGAATTCTATAAAGTCTGCGAACTCTGCGTCATTAATGCTTTTGAGTAGGACAACGTTTATTGTTATTGGCTTTAGCCCAGCGTTGAGAGCTGCTCTCAGTCCTTTCAGAACCTTGTCAAGGCCGTCAACTTTTGATACATACTTGTACCTATCTCTACTTAGAGAAGGTATGTTTACATTAACTCTCCTAAGCCCAGCCTCAGCAAGCCTCTGAGCCAGCTCCTCTAAATAAAACCCATTCGTAGTCATAGAGAGGTCCACGGGCTTTGCCTCTGAAAACGCCTTGGTAACATCAACAACATCTCCTCTAAAAAGAGGCTCCCCACCAGTGAGCTTAAACCTCGCTATGCCTAGTGAAGTAGCTACAGAGGCTATGGCTCTATACTCATCTGGGTTCAGCCCCTCACCCTTGTTCACAGGGCCTTCTCTATGGCAATATATGCAACTGTAGTTACAGAGGCTGGTCACACTCACCCTCAGGCCTTCGAGAACCCTCCCCCACTTATCCACAAGCATCTCAAAACCATCTCATCTGTACTACACTATCAAAAGATATAAGTATTACTTGGGTGACTGCTACTAAAAAGCGTATTGCATAAGTGAGTAAGGGAAATGTTTAAAGAGCTCTGCTTTGCTATGGTCTTTGACAGGGAAAATAGGTATAGCGCTAATGCTGTAGTAGCAGCTATAGAGAGCTCAAATGTGGATGCAATGGTTCTCCGCATACCGCTTTACAGGACATTAAGTGCTATTCAAACTGTTTTAGACTTGCAAAAGCAGTGTAAAAGAGTTGTCGCTGGCTTTTCCTTCACTACCCCTCAAATACCGTACGTTATAGAGCTAGTAAGGCTGGTAAAAGCCTATGCACCTAGCGTACTGCTTGTAGCTGGGGGGCCTCACGCCACAGGAGACCCTGTTGGAACGCTTAGAAAGCTTGGCTTTGATGTTGTGGTGCACGGCGAAGGCGAGGAGACTGTCACAGAGCTTCTCAAGCAGTATGCTGAAAGAGGGGAGTACCGAGTGTGTGGCACTGCGTATCTGGATGGTAATAGGGTTGTCCTTAGAAAGAGGACTAAGCCCGTTGACCTTGATCTGTACCCGCCCTTCCCATACTGGAGGGGTATTGTAAACCCGATTGAGATTATGAGGGGCTGCTCCTCTGCATGCTATTTCTGCCAAGTAACTTACTCCTTTGGCTTACCCAGGTACAGAAGTGTAGAGAGAGTTGTTGAGCTTGCGAGAATATCTATGGAGAGGGGTCTAAGGGACCTGAGGTTCATAGCTCCTAACTCGCTTGGCTATGGCAGTAGGGATGGTGTGAAGCCAGATCCTGAAGCTCTCTACAAACTCCTTCACAAGCTCAGCATTGTTGCTAAGGCTTCTAATGGCAGGATATTCTTTGGCACTTTTCCCAGCGAAGTTAGGCCAGATTCTGTAAACAGAGAGAGTGTAGATATCTTGAAGTCTTTCGTCCACAACAAAAGAGTTATTGTGGGCGCTCAAAGCGGCTCAAATAGGGTTTTGAAGATGTTGCATAGAGGGCACACTGTTGAAGATGTTGAAAATGCTATAGAGATGCTCACACAGAGCGGATTTTCTGTAGATATCGACCTCATATTCGGCTTTCCCTTTGAATCTAGTGAAGATTTTGAAGAGACCGTGAAGTTCATGAATAGGCACGCTAGCCACAGCGTGAGGTTCCACTTACACACATTCATACCCCTTCCAGGAACACCACTATCAGACGCTAGCCCTGCACCTCTAGATGCTAAGAAGAAAGCTATACTAGCAAAGTTTGTTGGCGCTGGGAAGGCCTATGGCTATTGGATAGAGCAAGAGAGGCTAGCTATGATAATTAATGAGCTTAGGGAGAAAAGAATTGTCTACAGCTTTTTAGATAACCTCAAGAACCTCAAGATCAGCTACTGCTGAGCTTCCTTCACTCTCTGGCTCTTTGTATACTCATCGACAATTACTAGCACACCTGAGACGATAAGGTAGAGCCCCACTAAAATCGCTATGATTTGTGGAAAGACGAGCACTAGCACTCCAAACACCAGCATTAGCATGCCTAGCACTAGCCTTGGCATGCTTAACCCCAGGTACTTTTTCAGAAACTCTTCTATGGGCTTTTCAGCCACGTGAGTTCACCTACGAAGCATAAGTTTTAGGAGGCTAGTTAAAAAATCTTTATTATTCTATACGTGGCTAGAGGTTTTACTCAACTTTTATTGAGCCTGTGGGGCAAGAGGCTGCTGCGTTTTTCGCTACCTCAGCTAGGTCGTCAGGTACTTCTCCTACAGACTGCTTCTCATCGTCATTCTTCTTATAGGGGTCTCTAACCCTAGTCTTTCCTGATACTGGGTCTAGCTCAAATATGTCTGGTGCAAGAGCCCAGCAAACCCCACACGCTATGCAAGACTCTTTATCTACTACTACCTTTGCCATTTTCTGCACCTGAGAGACACTCTCTTGAGCTCTGCTTAAAAGGTTTAGTAACTCAGATCCACACATTACTACGAGTTCTTGACCTGCTTGGAATACAATGTAGCTAGTGGTGGAGAGCCTTGCTGATGCTGATTTGCTTTAGAGTTTTCTCAGCTATGTTTATGTGCGACCTGTTTGCAGTTCTAAGCCATGCCACTTTTACTGGTGTTAGTGCTATTACCGCTAGTACTCCTTGGAAGACCCAGTTGAGGGGGGCTAGCACTAGTGCGAGGTCTAGGAATTTGTAGGAGAGCAGCAGGTATGTGGGGGCGAGGGCTATCGAGATGAGCTCTATTTTTGCTAGTGCAATTGTTAAGCTGGGCACTTGGACAACCATTGACAGCACTAGGACTGCTACTGCTATAAAGGGTGCTGTTAGTGCTACTGGCTGTAGGTATGCTACGACTAGAAGTATCAGCTTCTTTTTATCAAGATTTTTCCTATGCTTTGTTATAACGTCCACGAGGCACTCTATAGAGCCTCTGTACCACCTTATCCTCTGCCTCACAAGGCTTCTCAAGTTCGCTGGAGCACCCTCTAGGATAACGCTATCTAGTAGGGCTACCTTCTCGCCATAGTATGAGGCGAGAATAGCTAAGTAAGCGTCCTCCGCCAAGACCTCTGGAAGGCCATTGACTTTGCTTAGAAATGCTGTTGACACTGCAAGCCCTTCTCCACTAATCAAAGGCATACCCACAACTTTTGCTAGCCCAGGCAACCCCACGTTGTACCAAAGGACTGTGTCCACGTACGACAGCCTACCAAGGATGTTACTCCCTGTTCTATAGACCTTTGCTCCAACAACGCCATACCCTTCCGCTATAAGCCTAGCAACCTTCTCGATGTAGTACTCATCCAGAACCATATCCCCTCCGTCAAAGATCACCACAGCCTTGTAGAACTCCTTAACGTGCTTAAGAAGGGCGTTAATCGAGGATGCCTTAGTCTTCCTCTTACCACCATTTATAAATATGTATGTAGGTACCCCGCTTTCAAGAAGGCTGCGCATAGAGTCCATTACATTGAGAAGTGTTTCTCTATCTCTTTGCTCTAACACAATGTACACATCTATCTTTCCATAGGTGTACCTCTGCTTAGCAATGCTTTTAAGGGTTTCCTCAATAGAACGCTTATCCTCTCGATACAGAGGAACAACAACTGCTACGTCTATAGAGCTTGGGGGTGCTATGGGATCGCCATCAACATCTACCCGAATCCACATGCGCTCCTTAAGGTTTCGCAGTATGCTATATAGTGATGGTATCCCATAGAGAAGTGATAGGATTATTATTGATGATGGTAAGTACCAGAGGAGTGAAAGCATGAACACAGCCTCGCAAGCTGTAAACCTGTCTTACGGAATTAAATATAAGCTTTAGTGTCAATTGGATCTCCGTGACCCCCTCTATTAAGACTTATAAAATCTAATGTTGAAAGACACAAAATAGCTTAGAGGTTTTTGGTGAGGTGTAACACTATAGAAGCTGAGCAACAGTTGTTTAAGCCAAGGTTAGAGGAGACTAGGTGGCGTAGGGAAATCGAGAAAGAGCTTAATGAGCTTTGGGAAAGAGAGGGTTTAAATAAGTTTACTTTTGATGAGTCCAAGCCAACGTTGATCATAGACACACCACCTCCATACATATCTGGAAAGCCTCACGTGGGGCAGGTGGCGCACTATGTTCAGATAGACATGGTTGCAAGAGCGTATAGGATGCTGGGCTACAACGTTCTCGTACCATTCTATGGCGACAGGAATGGGCTACCAGTTGAGGTTTTTGTGGAGAAGACCTACGGTGTAAACCCTCATCAAATTGCTAGAACCCCTGAAGGTAGGGAGAGGTTTCTTGAGCTCTGTAAAAAGCATTTAGATACTGTGGAGAAGGAGTTCATAGCGCTGTGGAGAGCCCTGGGGTGCTCATTTGAGTACTGGGGGGAGGGCACAGATAGCGAGGAGTATAGAAGGGTAACTCAAACAACATTCATTGAGCTGTGGAAAAGGGGGCTCATATACGAGGCTGAGAGGCCAGTCATATGGTGCCCCAGGTGCAGGACTTCGCTAGCTGAGGCTGAGGTGGAGTATAAGGAGGAGGAGGCGGAGCTATACTACATAAAGTTCCCACTGAAGAGTGGAGAGGGGGAGGCGGTTATAGCAACAACAAGACCGGAGCTGCTGGCCTCTTGCCTTGTGCTAGCCTACAGCCCAGGTGATGACAGGTATAAGCACCTCAAAGGTCAAAAAGCAGTTGTACCCATATACAACCATGATGTTGAGATAATTGAGCACCAATCTGTGGACCCCTCCTTCGGCACAGGGATTATGATGATATGTAGCTATGGTGACCAAATGGATGTGAGGGTGATTAGGGAGCTCGGGTTAAAGCCGAGAATAGCTATAGATGAGGATGGTAGAATGATTGATGGTGTTCTGAGCGGGCTTAGTGTAAGAGAGGCTAGGAGAAGAATTGTAGAGCTGCTCAGCTCCCAAGGCTACTTAGTTAGGATTGAGAAGACGCATAGGAATGTACCCGTGTGCTGGCGCTGCAACACCCCTGTTGAGTTTATCCACGTGAGGGAGTTCTTCCTAAAGCAGTTAGAATTCAAGGAGGATATGAGGAGGGTTGCTAGAGAGCTAAAGTTCTTGCCGGAGGAGCACAGAGCTAGGTTATTAAATTGGATAGAGTCTATATCTATGGACTGGCCAATATCTAAGAGTAGGTACTACGCTACCGAGGTCCCTGCTTGGAGGTGCTCTAACTGCAACTCTATTTTAGTTCCACAGCCGGGGAGGTACTATAGGCCCTGGAAGGACCCCCCACCATGGGATAAGTGTCCTGTGTGTGGAGCTCCAAGGGAGAGCCTCAGGGGGGAGGCAAAGGTTTTTGACACCTGGTTTGACTCATCTATATCAGTACTCTACGCAGCAGGTGTTACAAAGTATCCGCATGTCTTTAAATTGTATTTAGAGGGTAAGGCGAAGGCTCTGAGGCCACAGGGATATGACATTATAAGAACTTGGCTCTACTACACCCTTTTGAGGGTCTATCAACTCTACAACAGAGTTGCCTTTGACTTTGTAAGGGTCAGCGGCATGGGATTGGATGAGAAGGGGGAGGCGATGCACAAGAGTAAGGGTAACGTTATCTTGCCAGAACCGTATGTAGAGAAGTATGGTGCTGACGCGTTTAGGTTTTGGTCAGCAATATCAGCAAAGCTAGGCAGTGATTACAGGTTCTCAGAGCAACTAATTAAGACAGGGTCTCTATTTGTTACAAAACTCCTGAATATAGCCAGGTTTGTCTCCTCACTTCCAGTAGTCGAGGATGTTGAATACCTCTACCCGCTCGACATAGCCATTCTCTCTAAGCTAAATAGCACAATAGGCGTTGTTAGGAAGGGGTATGAGGAAATGGACTTCTACGAACCTACGCAAACACTCTACCACTTCATATGGGATGTGTTTGCAGACCACTATATAGAGATGGCGAAGCCTAGGATCTACAACACCTCTGGCGACTATAGCTCATGGGAGCAGAAAAGCGCTGTTTTCACACTCCACAAAGTGGTTAAAACATCTCTACTCTTACTCGCACCAGTAATGCCTTTTGTAACTGATTACATATGGAGAAAGCTCTATAAGCACACCTCTGTTCACAGGGAGCTATTGCCAGAGGAGATGCCATTGCCAGAGGAGGCAGGCACTCTGGAAAAGGGCTTTGAAATTGTGATGAGTGTTAATAGTGGTATATGGAAGTTTAAGAAGGAGAGAAACATTAGATTCTCACAGCCTCTGAAAGCAACACTATACCTACCACCAGAGCTAAAGCCGTTTGCAAAAGATATTAAAAACCTTCACAAGATTTCAAAAACCCTGTTTGAGCCTCCGCAAGAACCCTACACAGAAATTGCCAAGGGCTGCTACTTATCTATAGAGAGCTTAACGCCGTAGAGCTCGAATTGCTCCACACACTACAATACGCTGATCACCATGCTTACTATTTTAGCTAGCATAGCTGTAGAAGAGTCTTTTGGGCTCATAAGAGCTGCAAAAACATTGATAGGCTGTGGGTTAAGAGCTGAGGACCTGCATATAAACACCTTTCGCAACACCATTGCCATAAGGATTCAGGCCCTAGAGAAGCTGGACTGCATTACCATGGTTAGAGGATTTACTACAGCAGAGCTAAGATACATAGTAGAGTGTAGCGGTAGTGTTAAGAGTGTTATGAGGGAGCTCGGCTTCAAAACAGTGCCCCTAGAGTCTCAAAGGATAGTGGGCTACAAGATTTTTAAGGACTACACGATAGTTGTTAAGAAGACCTCTGCTAGCAACACTTTCTTCATAACTATTTGCAACATAAAAAGCTTCTCCACACCCTTACCAACCTCAGCATGCGTCTACAGCATTGCGAAGCTTGAAGACGTTGAAAAATTGAAGAGGCTTGGAGGAGTGCTGATTGAACTTGGAAAAACATTTTCAGAGTTGTGCAAGCCTACTCCCTCCTAGTGGTATAGGTCACTATTAAGCCGTCTATGTAGTCCACTATAGAGAGCTCGACTGATTCAACCCCCTCGTTCTCTAACACAACTATTGGCAGACCCCCTGTTGAGATACCCTGCTTAACCAATGCCACTAGTATCTTTTTGAAGGACTCGAGATCCTCAACAAAAATTCTCACGCATTTCTCTTCACACGCAACACTCCCCTTAGCTAGTATCACAGCCCCTACTACGCCCAATTCTGATTCTATACCCTCTATAGTTTCCTCAATAGCTCTCTTGCCCATGTGAAGCACCTAAATAAAATATATTCTTCTATAAAGTATTATAACCTTTGTGATAGCCTTGGTCACAGTCTCTCCAACATTAATATATCAACACGTAGAGACTTTGCCACTACTTAAAAAAGCATTTCAACTCCTTGAAGAAGATGCTGAAGTCTCATCACTGCTAAAAATGAGCAACATAATGGCTGTTTCTAGGCTTAGGTACAACGACCATGGGGTGACCCATGCGAGAATAGTGGCTGGGGCTTCGCTGGAGATTACCGATATTTTGATTAGGCACAACACGGAGTTCACAACTCTAAGGGATGGCACTGCAAAGAATTTGGATGAGGTAAAGCTTATAGTGCTACTCTCTGGGTACCTTCATGACATTGGTAATGCTGTCCACAGGCAGAGCCATGAGTTCATAGGGGCTCTGCTATCGAAGAGCATTCTAGATAGGATACTGTCTAAGCTAGGCTATGACATGAAGAGAGTTGTTGAACTACGCCAAGAGGTTATGCACATAATCTACTCTACGGAGTACGCTACACAGTGCCTAACCATAGAATGTGGTATAACTAAGATATCTGATGGGCTGGATATGGCTGAGGGAAGGGCTAGAATACCTTATAGACTGGGCAAGGTAGACATGCACTCAGTTTCAGCACTAAGCATAAAGCGCGTTGAAATTTCTGAGGGTGTGTCGAGGCCAATTAAGATCTCTGTCTATGTAAGCGACATGGCTGGGCTCTTCCAGCTCGAAGCAGTGCTACTACCAAAGATAAGGACAAGCCTTTTGGAGGACCTTATAGAGGTAACGCTATACACAGATTCAAAAACTTTGAGGTTCTACCCAAAGTAGCTGGGCTTTTGCATTTTGCACAGCCCTTCAGCTTTGCATCCACTAATTCGCTATAGCGTAAAATCCCAATAGCCTCCCTAGCTATGCTCCTCCACACCTTCAAATGCTCAGCACCTTTATAGCGGTATTAAGCCGTGCTTCTTCGGGGGCCTCGCCCTCGTCTCCCTCTTGGTCATGAAGAAGCTCAGCGCTTCTACAAGTACTCTTCTTGTTTGTGATGGCTCTATAACAGCGTCTACGTACCCTCTAGAAGCTGCGTAGTAGGGTGTCGCCAGCTTCTTTCTGTACTCCTCAGCTAATTTTTTCAAAAGCTCTGCTCTCTCATTTTCATCTTTGACTGCTTGCAACTCTCTTCTCCATATAACCTCTGCTGCCGCTTCAGGGCCCATAACAGCTATCTCGGCTGTTGGCCATGCGACTACGAAGTCCGCCCCTAGGTGTTTAGATCCTAGAGCTATGTATGCCCCTCCATACGCTTTTCTCACAATTACTGTGAGCTTTGGCACACTAGCTTCAGCATATGCATATATTATCTTTGCCCCGTGCCTTATTATCCCCCTGTGCTCTTGGAAGGTCCCAGGCACGAAGCCAGGCACATCAACAAAGGTTATGACGGGCAGGTTAAATGCGTCACAGAATCTCACAAACCTCGCTATCTTATCTGAGGAGTCTATGTCCAGAGACCCCATGTAGTAAAGGGGGTTGTTTGCAACAATGCATACAGAGTGCCCGTCAAGCCTTGCAAAGCCCACTATAGCATTTTTAGCAAAGTCCCTTTGAACCTCAAAAAACGTGCCCTGGTCCACAACCCTCAGAATCACGTCATACATGTTGTAAGGCTTTGCTGAGTCTTCTGGAACCACTGTGTCTAGGTAAGGCTCCTCTCTGTATGGGTCATCACCTGTTTCCACCCTTGGTGGCAATTCCAAGCTATTTGATGGTATGTATGATAGGAGCTTCTTCACAATCTCTATAGCCTCCCTATCATCTCTAGCGATAAAATGTGCTACTCCACTCTTGCTGACCTGGATCTCTGCCCCCCCAAGCTCGTACTCCGTTACCTCCTCACCAATAGCCACTTTTACCACTCTAGGCCCTGTTATGAACATGTAGGAGGTTTTCGAAACCATTATTATAAAGTCCATGAGTGCGGGGGAGTACACCGCCCCCCCTGCGCAAGGCCCCATGATCACAGCTATCTGTGGTATGGAACCAGAGGCTGCGACGTTCATAGAGAATATCTCTCCGTAGCCCTTCAGGGAGTCCACACCCTCCTGAATCCTAGCACCGCCAGAGTCATTTAAGAAGACAACAGGTACTCCAACGCTTAACGCAAACTGCATTGCCTTCACAATCTTAGTAGCGTGCATTTCCCCAACAGAGCCCCCCATGAATGTGAAGTCCTGCGCAATAGCAATAATGTTTCTACCTCCAACTCTGCCAAAGGCTGTTACAACGCCATCACCATAGGCCTTCTTTTGGCTCATACCAAACTCTGTTGCTCTGTGCATAACAAGCATGTCAAACTCTGTGTACCTCCCATTATCAAACAAGAGCTCGAGCCTCTCCCTAGCTGTAAGCTTTCCTGCAGCGTGCTGCTTATTTATAGCCTCTACCCCACCTCCGAGCTTCGCCTCTTCCAATATTCTCCTCAGCTCCTCTATTTCTTTTCTCACACCACTCATCACAAATCCCAGGTGTAATACAATGTAGCGATAAATAAGAGTTATGCCTCTCAACACCTTCGCTCATGTAAAGCATAAGCCTTATTTAGCACTACAACAGCTACAGACTCCCCAAGGGTCTTCGAGTAAATGCAGTGGCAAAGGGTTGTTTTAAAAGAGGGGGGCCGAGATATTGAGGTATATATAGCTATCGAAAGGGAAAATATGTTTAGAGTTAAGATAGGTGAGAGAGAGTATTTAGTGGAAGTAACACCTAAAGCACTTTTCACAACAGGGTTGCCAGAGGGGGTTGCTGAAGAGCAGAGAATAGTAGTAACATCTGAAATACCTGGGAGAGTTGTTGAGATCTTCGTGAAGGAAGGTGACACTGTAAACGAAGGCGATTTAATAGCAATTATAGAGTCCATGAAGATGGAGATAGAGGTCACATGCCCCAGAGGAGGTGTTATTGAGAGAATTTATGTGGAAAAAGGGTCGTTTGTAAAGGAAGGCGATGCCCTCATAAAGCTAAAAGTTGTGCAGAACAGTCAAGAAAAACAGTGTTGATTTAAGTGACCTGTGAGCAAATCACAGCAATTCACTTCTTAGCCTCTTTCTTCTCAGCCTTCTTCTCAGCTTTCTTCTCAGGCTTCTTTGGCATGCTATATCACCCATTTTCAGACGGATTACTCTTTTTGATAGCTTAAGTTTTTGTACCGTGGTCCAACATTACTGGGACTGCAGTTTAATCCCTGGGTCTTGTATTTATAATTCATATTACTTCTAAGTAGTGCACCATTTTTATACTGAGTTGACTTAGCCTAGCAACAACCTCTTTCGCTATGTAGACTGTTGCTAGCCCTTCTATTTCCCCTTCCCTAGCCCTAATCATGCTAACAACAGCTTCCATCTTATCTACATCTATGAGCTGCATGTCTGTTAGGAACACTTTTTTGCCTTCTTTTATACAGTGCCGTGGGTAAATGAGCATCTCTACTCTTTTTAATGAGTGGGAAAAGTATGTTAAGGGCTTTACGCTCTCTGTAACCAGGTTTTCATTTGATACAGGCATACAGATATCTGAGTCAATTTCTATGCTTAGTAGGGTTGCAAAAGGTATTGCATCGTGTGAGAGCGCTAGCACTATATCCACATCCCTATTCCTTAGCTCCCTACTAATTTTTATTGCATATAGCTCTAAGAAGCCTATGTTTAAAGCAGTGTTTTGTGGTGCGCTCCTGGCTCTCTTGGACTCTGAGGAGAGGACCTCATCAATTATTTTCAGCTTAGAAAACCTATCCATAATGTTTTCAACTACTTCATCACTAGGCATGCCAATTAAGTTAATGTACTTCCACAGGTTTTGAAAGGGTATACCAAGTACTTGCTCTAAGTCCCTCAAACTGTAGAACCTGTTCAACGCCTTAAGAATCTTGACTACCATGAGCTTTTCTTCGTATCCAATGCCCTTATCAGCCATACCAGTAATTCCACCACAGGTTCTACGATAAGTACCTTATATCAGTGTAAGTAAGGGAAAAAGCGTGTTATAAGTTTTTGAAGAGCCAGCTAAAGCTAGGCCTACCTCCCCTAACTACACCCTCTTCGTAGAGTGCTTGGGCTATTAGCGGGAGTGCTATTGTCGCATCAACGTAGACTACCCTCTTCCTAGCCTTAAACGACACCTTCCCCCAGCTCACAGCCTCTTCCAGTGTAGCTCCAGAAAGCCCTCCCCACTGCGGGGCATCAGTTGTTATCTGCACTACGTACTCCAGGGGTTTATAAACCTCTTCTCCTTTTTCAAGTAGCCCTATGAGGGTTTGCATAACCGCGACTAGGTTCACATAGTCTTTGGGAACCCCGCCGCCTATGTATATAGCTGACATCTTCTCTGCTCTTTTACCTATTTCAACAATCTGGTCAAAATCCTTAACCATGTCCAGCACTACTCTATGCCCCCTCTCCCTAAGGGCGAGGACGGCCGCAACACCATACCCACTATCAACTAGTGCTGGTGAGAACACTGGCACACCAGCTCTATAAGCTGCAGCAACTATGCAGTCTACGCCCTTCTCGTTCAAGTACTTTCCAAACAGGTAGAGGAACTCTGCTGTAGAGTACTGAGCCCCATTAGGTAGAGTGTAGATGAACTCCTTTATCAAGTTCTCCATCTTTCTGTAGTCCAGCTCGCTTGCAAAGACATCGTAAAACCTATCTATCTTATACTTAAGCAGCTCGCTATCATCTACATAGGGAGTGCCTTTGTAGTAACTAAAGCCCATAGCCTCATACACATCCTCAGAAATGTTTGCACCCGTAGAGACCACCACGTCAACATACCTATTTTCAATAAGCCACTTCACAATCTTCCACATCCCAGCAGTGCTCATGGACCCGGCAAGCCCGAGGAATATTGTGTTCCCAGGCTCTTTCACCATATCCACAATAATGCTATACACCTCCCCTAGGGCTCTGCCTTGGTAAGCTGTTTCAGCCATGTCCTTCAACAAATCCCTTACAGACCTTGGCCTCACTTCAAATGCCTTTAGCTTCTCGACTAGGTATGGATTGCTTTCTTCTGAGTTTGTGAAACCCATTTTGGGGTCACAAAGCTATGTACTGCTCTTAAGCCGCATTCCAGTAGGTTAATAAGCCTATTTCCACACCCCTCCAGATCCCTAGGAGCAGTTTGGGGAAGGTTTTATGGGTTGCAGAGGTGCAAGAGTTTAAAGCAGAGCTGAGTTAGTGTAAAATCTGTGCCCCACAAATACTCAGTGAAATGCGGTGTGGTACTCTATGGTTGATGTAGTGTTCGTTTTTGAAGTTCACCAGCCCTTTAGGCTAAGGAGAGACATTCTTAGGAGTGTGATTAGCGATGGCATTAGGGGGAGGCTGAGTTTTGAAAAGCTTTTTGATATGCTGTTTGACAGTAGGCTAAATGAGGAGATCTTTACTAGAGTTGCTGATAAGTGCTATGTGAGAGCCACTAAAATCCTTCTAGACTCCATAAAGGCTGTGAGGAGAGCTGGAGGAGACTTTAGATTCGCTATGAGTGTGAGTGGAGTGCTAATCGAGCAGGCGCTGAAGTGGGATAAGAGGGTTGTTGAGGTTATTCAAGAGGCTGTAGCCGAGAATGCTGTAGAGCTCGTAGAGCAGACCTATTACCATAGCCTAGCCTCTCTCTTCTCCCCAGACGAGTTTGCAGAGCAGTTGCTACTCCATAGAGTAGCTGTGAAGCAGCTGTTTGGTGTTGAACCTAAGGTCGCTGAAAACACTGAGTTCATATACAATAACGACATTGCCCATATGCTTAGTAGGCTAGGGTACACGACTATTTTGACAGAGGGTTGTGAAAAAATTCTTGGCTGGAGAAGCCCAAACTACGTTTACAGGGCTAGGGGTTGCGATGCAAGGGTGCTTATGAGAAACTATAGGCTTAGCGATGATATAGGGTTCAGGTTTTCTGATAGGAGCTGGGATCAGTACCCCCTTACGGCAGATAAGTACGCTTCATGGGTGGCAAACACCCCTGGTGACGTCATCCTCATAGCAATGGATTACGAGACTTTTGGGGAGCACCACAGCCCCTCTACAGGTATCTTAGAGTTCCTCAAGTGGCTTCCAATAGAATTGTCTAAGCATGGCAATGTCAACATCGCTACACCATCTGAAGCTGTGCAGAGGCACGAGCCTAGGGATTTCATAGACGTGCCTATGTGGGAAACCATAAGCTGGGCTGATGAGAGGGATTTGTCTGCGTGGCTAGGTACTAGCATGCAGCGAACAGCTTTTGACATCTACACCTCTCTAGAGCCCTACGTAAAGGCTGTTGGTGGAGAGGCCCTGCGCATATGGAGGCTTCTCGGGGCTAGCGACCACCTGTACTACATGGCCATAAAGTCGGGCCCTGCAGCTGACGTTCACCACTACTTCTCTCCCTACAAAGATGTTTTCATAGCTTATACGGCCGTGATCGAGGCTTTGGCCATACTGTCAACAATGGTGCTACAAGAGATCTCATCGAAACCAAAGGTGTATGCGCACAGAATTGTGCTCCCATGCTCAAAGGCGTTTCAGTTCTACCTAGGGCCCGCTATGCCCCTACCGTATAGAGCTAGGAGCTTAAGAGAGCTCATAGCGATAGCAACGTCCTTAGCACCCCCAGAGTCTCTGGCGTACCATGTGGTGAGAGGAGACTTAGCAAAGTGGTTTAGGGAAATGCTTCTTCTAGATGATGTGGCTAAGGAGCTGGAGATCCTAGGGGCTAGGGTTAGGGAAGGATTTGTAAATACCAAGGGGCTGAGAGAAGAGCTATTAAAGATATTATCAGAGATATAGCAGAGCCCCTTGGAATAGCATCCACCTTGAAAGTGCTTAGGGTATAGCCCAGGAGCGCACCACCTCCATCAATTACACCAACTAGTTCACCTACACCTAGACTCTACAACTTTTAAACAACGCAAAGGCCCAAAACAGTGCTCTAAGGGCAATTCTGCGCTCTGGTTCACGGCTCTTGAACTCTTAATATCCTCTGTGGGTATAGAGTATTTTTAGAATGGGTGTGGCTTGTGGACATAGCAATTGTGCCAGACTCCGCAATGTATTTGCAGAGGGATTCTGCAAAAGTTGATGTAGTTGTTCATAAAGATGCTCCTTGCACAGAAACTCTGGTCTCACTTACTGGTGTGGTGGTGACTGAAGCAGGTGAGAAGGTTGTCTTTAGAGAATCGAGGAGTGTAAAAAGTGGGGAAGCAGAGGTCTCTGCCCAGTTTCTTTTCGAGGTCCCCTTGGCAAATACAGCGCAGTACACACTAGAGCTTGTTGCTAAGGCTCAGGGGTGTGGAGAGAGTGACCAGGAGAAGGTGTCTCTACCTGTTCTCAGTAGTGCTAAAAACCTTGTAAACCTCGTTATCGTGTGGCACAATCACCAACCACCAAACTACACCCCTAGTGGCAGGTTCTTTGCTGACCACCCGTTTAAGTGGGTTTGGTACAACCTGTTTGAGCCTTATGCAAGTGGTGGCCCATACTATGTGCACGCCCTAATCTATAAGAGGTTCCCAAAGGTTAAGACCACAGTGCACCTATCTCCAAGCCTCTTAGCACAGTGGGCTATGTGTATAGAAAAAGGTTATGCCCTAGAGAGTGGTGAAGTGGTTACAGCCACAGATAGGAGAATTGAGCTTGTTAAGCAAACTCTTGAAGAATACAAGAGCCTCGCCACTCAAGGCATTATAGAGGTTATGTCTTCTGTCTATGCTCACACAATCCTGGGTTACCTTCTGCACAAATTTGATATGGTAGAGGTTATTAGAGATGAGCTTGAGCTTGGGTTGCAAATAACTAGAGATGTAATGGGGGTGGAGCCGCACGGCGTGTGGACCCCTGAGATGGCGTGGCACAACAAGCTCATTGAGATTTACAGCGATCTTGGTGTTGAGTACACTGTTCTCTGCAGCAAGAGCCACTTTGCAAGAGCTCTAGGCAATAAGAATTCTGCTTACGAGCTCTACGAAGCTGTTTATAATGGAAAGGCGCTGAGAATACTATTCAGAGATCAGGTGCTTAGCGACATGATAGGCTTTAGAAACAACTTTGTTACAAGTGTAGAGGCATTGAAAGCCGCTTTGGACACGGTGCTTCAGATTGTTAGTAGAAGAGGCCTTGTGACAATAGCTTTAGATGGGGAGAACTGGATGATATTCTCCAGGTACCCTAGAAACACGTACCCCTTCTTTGAGCAGTTCTACAAGTATGTTAGTGTTTTGCAGGAGAAGGGGTTCATAAAAAGCACAACAGGTCATGAGGCCTCCAAGCTCTGTAGAGATGGCTGCAAGAAGATTCTTTACATACCTATTAACTCCTGGGTGAATGGCTTTCACAAATGGGATGGTGAATTAGATGAGCAGAGATATATGTGGACAGAGGTTGAGAGGGTGTATCACAGGCTCAAGCTGTATAAGCAAGTGCTTGGGAACTCTGATAAGAACATTAGAGAGGCTTACTGGGCTTTTTACCACGCTATTGATAGTGATTACTGGTGGACAGAGTTCTGGAACCCCAGGGTGATAAAGATGTGGCTAGGTGAGGTGAGTAAAGCTCTTGACAGAGCTTTTACGTACTTACTCAGCTAACTGCCTGTACTAGATGCTGGGGCTTGGCTTTGCTTAGAAGATCACCTCAGAACCATGTTCTCTATATGCGAATCTGCGGGTACCTCTCTATGGGGCCACACCTTGACATTCACTAGCTTAGCCCCATCACTCACAATAACATTGTCCCCTATAACTGAGTTTTCTATTATTGCCCCTTTACCTATTCTTGTATGCCTTCCTACAATGCTATTTCTTATCACTGTATTCATTCCTATTTTGCACCTATCCATGACAACACTATAGTATATGGTTGTGTTGCTATCGATCACTGTGTAGTTGTCTATAACTGCATTGGATAGCATTACATTTTTCCCTATCTTGACGTGTCTCCCTATGAGGTTCTCCCCATCTGCCTTTATCTCTTCACTACTTATCTGAGCTAAGATGTGTTTGTGTAGCTCCATAGACTCCCTGCTCTTCCCCTGAACCTTAACGCTTTTTGTAAGCGGCTTAGCCTCTAGGTCTTCTGGTGAAAGATTTTTCAAGAGGTAGAATACAGCTTCAAGGTACCTCTCCGGGGTCCCAACATCAAACCAGTACCCCTTTAGCTCATATGCATAAACACCCTTGTTCAACTCTATTGCTAGGGGTATTATGTGCTGGCCAAAGTCCATCATACCCCTCTCTCTGTACTCAAGCACCTTGGGGGATTCTATAAAGTCTCTGAACCCCTTGGAGAGCATATAGATACCTGTGTTCACATACTTACTGGGGGCTTCGCTCACATGCCTAGGCTTTTCAACAAAGCGTTTAATCCTCCAGTTGTTATCTAAATCAGCTACGCCAAAGTGCCTTATATCCTCTTCCCTATCAAGAAGCTTCACAGCCATGGTCATGAAGGCCCCCTTCTTCAAATGGTATTCGTGGAAATCGCTAAGGTTTATGTCGAAGAGGAGATCCGCTTGAGCAACTAAAACCTCTTCCCTAATATCATAGTAGCACATGATTATCCTAACGCTATCAGCATTCCCCACGCTATCCTCATTGGGCTGGTACCTTATTCTCACATCTGGGAGTCCGTACTTCATCCTTATTTTAAGGCCCTCCCCAAAGTAATCGTACACCTCTTTATAGTTGAAGTACCCGCTTACACCCATGTAGAACTCTGTAATGCCCTGCCTAGCAAGCTTAATAATAGAAAACTCTATCAAGGGCCTGTTTAGAAACCTTATAACAGCTTTAGAAGTCTCCACAGTGAGGGGATAGAGTCTCGTCCCTAAACCGCCCAGTGGAAAAATAGCTTTCCTAAGCATATACACCACCCACAAGTAATTATAGGCTGGGAGCAGAAAAATATGTGTTAGGGTATAACACACTATGCTTGATTTAGAGCCACCATAAGGTCTTGATAATCTGTTTAAACTAACTCAGACTCGGGTTCTATCATCATGGCTCAGGAGCGGACCTAATCATCACATTGATAAACACTAAGTGAGCACAACTAATAAAGCTTACTGCAAACAGTGTATACAAGGGCCCCAAGGGCCCGTAGCTCAGCCAGGATCAGAGCGCCGGCCTTCGGAGCCGGTGGTCCGGGGTTCAAATCCCCGCGGGCCCGCCACACAATTGAAGCCCTTTATACTCTTCTGATAGGTCTCGAGGGCAACGTTTCGTGCGACAAGTTAGGTCCGTGGAAAGCTTATATCCCTTGAGAGTCTGATAGTATTTTCTAGTGCTCCCTGTGAGCTGGTACAGCAGTTTGAATCCCTCGAAGATACTTGTTGAGGATAGGTGCGGGGTCCTCGACTACGCTATCAGCAAGATTGGTAGGGCTAGGGTTTAGGAGGCTCTCGGGGTTTCGAGAATAGCTATGTAGAGGCTCCTGAGCAGACAGGCAAAGATAAGTGACAAATAAGCTCAGGGCTCTCCTGAACCTCATTACGCAGGGGGTTCTAGAGCCTTGTCTCGGCTAGGGGTTAAGCTTAGAGCTTTAGGTGTGCCGATGGATGACAGTACAGTAGACTACGGATTAGCTCTAGAGATACTAGCCTCTACCACCCACATGGCTCCACAAAAACGTTTTCCCAATACCTCTTCTCAATAAGTCATAATCTTTGTTCTCAAGCCTTAAATAGTTTGGCTAATCATCAAAAAACTAATAACCCCTGTGACTGAATATGCAAGAAAGCAGAGTGGTAAAAATGGCTCGAACACTCCCTAAAGTCTACCGTACTCCTGGGTTTCTACTTGTCTCTATTGCAGTTGGTTTAATAGTTATAACTATTGTGCATGTTGCCCTACAAGGAAGGTTAGAATTGTCTCAGCTCCTACCTTTCTACACTGGCTGGGCGCTGGCACATATTATCGTATGGATCGCTTATAGGAAGAAAATCCAACCGTAAGCAAATAATTTTCTCCCCCACTTCACCTTAGCGTTTCCAAAGAGTAGATTTAGCAAAAGCACACATGTATCTTGGCAATTGTAGTACTGCTTATACATCATTATAGTTGAGGCGATAAAATTAACTGGGAAGCTCATGATGAGATTGCATTAAACACTATTGATGAGAGAGTTGAATCAATACTCAAAGATATACAAAGAAGCCTTAGGAAACCAGTAGACCTTTATATCGAGAACTGCAAGAGAGACACTAGGCAGATCCTTAATGAAATAGAGAAGCAGCTATTCCAGCTAAAAGACTACCTCGAAGAGAAATACCCCGTGTTTTGACCCCTCAGTCATTAATGAATTCATAGTAAGCCCCGCATAGGTGGAAAGTAATGATGGAAATGGTCTTTTACAGGGTTAGACGCATAAACAACCGCTACTACTTGGTTAAAGAGTGGTATGATCCAAGCACAGGGAAAAAGAAGACTACATCGAGGGCCCCCTGCGATAAGATCGAAGAATTCCTAAAGAAGTGCGGCGGCCGGGATTTGAACCCGGGATCTCCGGCTTGGGAGGCCGGCGTCCTAGACCAGGCTAGACGACCGCCGCTTCACTTTTTTTGCTTAAGTTGCTAGTTTTTTAAGTGTTTGTTACTATAGTTTTGTACAACTAGTGTATTGCAATGTTAATGTGATGGCAGAGGTGAATTTGGTCTAGGGGCAAAGCGGTTTATAGTATCGGTGTTTTGATTATGTCTGGGTAGTACTCTCTGAGCACTCTCTGCATGCTTGCTCTTGGTATAAATGATCTGAGGGCTGAGAATGCTATACTGTAGTACCTCTCTGGGTTTGCTCTATATAGTTCTAGTATTTGCAGGAGCTTTGCCTTTAACTCGCTGTACTCTCTTTCATTTATTTCGCCTGCTCTCTGGCTGTAGACATCTATGGGCTCCCTGATGTCCTCTCCAAACAGCCAACCATTAACATTATCTACTATAAACTCTAGTACGCCTCCATCCCTTGAGGCTAGTGTTGGCACGCCATTTATAGCCGCCTTCATGTAGCTTGTGCCACACGCTTCTAGCCCTGAGAATGGTGTAAAGAGTAGTAGGTCTCCAGAGGAGAGCAGCACTCTAGCTTTTTGCACATCGTAATCATGTACGAAGACCACGTTTGGTAACTCGCAATGCATCTTCCTGAAGATCTTCATGTACTCTAGCCCCATAGCGTCGTGGGGGTGCGCCTTTCCGCCGAGAACAAAGAATATGGGCTTATCCCTAAGCTCCCTCACGAGCCTTATGACCATCCATGGCCTCTTGTACTCCGTTATCCTTCTAGCCCACACAACAACGAACTTTCCATCTAGTGAAACATCTTTTTTGTAGTTCTGTAGAAAAATCTCCAGCTTACGCTTCATCCTCTCCCTAACCCTGACTAGGGAATCTATGTTCAAAACCCTGCTCTCATACATCTTCATCAGCTCTTCATCCATCCACTTCTCTATATTAATACCATTAGTCACATACGTGAGCTTCTCGCTAAAGTGTGGAAATATCCTCTGCAACACATCGTAGTGCTTTGCTGAAACAGCAAACGCTTGCTCAGCTACAGCAAGCCCTATTTCAGTTAAGAACACCTCAGGCTCTATAAACCTATAGCCATACTCTTCAGCAAGCAAGTCTCGGGGAAACGATGGGTGCCCCCATATACCAGCAGTGTGTATAACTATTCTGTATTTACCTGGTATCCTTGTCTGTAGTGGGAGTAGGGCTGTGTACGCCTCCTGAAGATCTATGTACCCCAAGTCGCTTAGCCTAATGTTCCTTGTTATGAACTCAGCAGATGCTTTAGCAAGAATTGTATACTTGTAGAACTTCTCCTCAACACTCTCCTCAATGTATATCCTGTCAATGAGTTTACTTGCCCACGCAGGCTCTGTAACGTTAAAGAAGACCGCTTTTGCAGAGTTGCAGTCATACTCTAGCGCTTCAACAGAGACCTCACTACCGTGAAGCCTTATGCTAAACTTGTCAACAGGCTTAAGCCTACTGACCAGCTCTTGGGGCTGTGGCTGAGGCCTTGGCTTTGGATTCCCCCCAGCATCGAAATCGTAGTCCACGTAACCATTTCTATAAAATAGGCTTAAAGCAATGTAGCGCATACCCATTTTCCCTGCAGCGCAGAGCTTATCCCCCTCTAAAACGCCTAGACCTCCAGCATAGGTATAGCCCTGATCTAAAGCTATGTCAGGGGTTATGCTAATTACATAAACCTCTTTCTCAACAGACATAGCAACACCCTAGATACCCTAAGTAAATTTCACCAACAGAATTAAATACCTTTATCAAGCCTCTTTACGTAATACACCTTAGTCTCAGCTTTTACCGTGATTTTGCCCACTTGCAAAAATCCCCTCTCAATGTCTAGGTGGGCTACTGCTCTGGCACACCTATGTACTTCTTCACCAGCGGAGACCTCTTAATGATTTCACCAACATCCTTAGGCCTTTTCACAAATAGGAGATCAAAAATACTCTTATGCCTATACAGAACAACTAGGACGCACTGCGTTAAAGTGAATACAGATTGCTGTTGAAATGGGTTCTGAGTAAAGTTCTCTAGGCAGTCTTTGAAGTAGGGATTCTCGTATATAGCCATCTTCGCTAGCGTAACAACATTTATTCTTAGAATAACCCTATCACCATAGACGCCCTCAAGATATATCCTAAGAACGTGGCTTCTTGGAGTAGTACTACACTTAACAATATCGCAATCCAGCACATCCACATAGACGCTAGTACCATCAACTCTATAAACCTCCTCAATAGCGTGATGGAAGACTAGCCTAAATAAGCCGAATTTGCTTTTGAACAACTCGATGTTATTATACTCCTTAACAATTTCCTCAACTGTTTTCCAGAAATTCATCTTAGTAGAGTAATTGTGAAGCCCATAGAAGTCGAGCATTCCAGAAGTGAGGCAAGGCGGATCTAAGCAGTGTAGGTCAAACTTCACGCAATTCATAACCTGATCATATATAGCTCTAATAATTACCTTTGCAACATCAGCTATCTTCACAGTGGCACCTAGAAGAGCTACCGTTAGTCACCTATATAAATCTTCAAGAAGCATGTCTTTGCTTTAATGTGGATAGTACTATGTAAAGCTTTAAATGCTGCTATTGGGAATTTTCCGTCAAACCTATGAAGAATAGCTATATAAATAGGCTATGGGGCTACCACAGCGAGCCCCATGGGAGTACTGCTAGCGCTTTTGCTTTAGAGTGTAGCTAGGCTAGGGGTGTTCAATGGATAGAAGAGGTGGTGCACCTGCCCTCCCTGGCTCTTTGCGAATTGTCTTAGGAAGCCCAATACTCCAAGCGCCTCTGCGCCTTGGCTTAGCTCATGCAGCATGCCCCCTAAGGAAGAGAAATCCCACTGCTGTGCCAAGGAGCTATACGTACTACTCTCTACTTAAGCTAAAGGGCGCCTCTCTGCAGCACCTATTGACTGCACATCTCTACACAGACTTTCTTAATTTCCTCATTAAATTTAGCGTAGGCGATGATAAGGATGTTGATAGTGCTTTGAGAGTGCCTGGCTTAGGAGAGGTCTTGAAACTGGACTAAAGGGCGTTGCTCTCTATGGGGTAACAATTCCTCAGAGGCTCCCAGCCCCCTTATGATCATCTGAGACTTTACAAACGTGTGCAATCTTCGATGTGAGCACTGCTGTAGAGCTGCTGGCGAGCCTCTCCCAAACGAGCTTACACTCTATGAGAAGCTCAAGCTTGTTGATGAACTTGATGGGGCTGGTAGCAGCTGTTGCTCTAAGTGGTGGTGAGCCTACTATTCACCCTTACTACCTAACAATTGCCAAGGTGCTAGCGAAAAAGAGCTCTATGCCGCTATAGCATCTAGTGGCTGGAGGTGCGCCGATATTGATGAGCTGAAGAAGGCTGTTGAAGCAGGGCTAAACTACATAGAGGTCTCTGTTGATTCTGCTAATCCTAGGAAGCACGATGAGTTCCGAGGTGTTGAAGGTTCTTGGCAAAGAGCTGTAAAGGCCATTGAAAACGCTGTAAAGCTCGAATTGAGCCACGCAATGGCCGTCACAATAACTAGGCTTAACTTAGGCAAAGTTGATGACATTCTTGCTTTAGCTAATAGCATAAATGGTTAGAAGGGTGGTCTTCTCGACTCTGTGCCAACTTTGAGGGGGAGGAGGATTGTGGACGTGGGCCTCGACCCCTTAAGAGGGGGCTTATGAGGGGGTTACACAGGGGGT
>Ga0185307_1000248_pt1 | contig 36080 bp, 40 predicted proteins | sample LHCtaG_FD_128010 | JGI IMG/M metagenome (GOLD analysis project Ga0185307, IMG submission 128010) | Hot spring microbial communities from Little Hot Creek, USA to study Microbial Dark Matter (Phase II) - LHC4sed_matched (SPADES... | ecosystem: Environmental > Aquatic > Thermal springs > Hot... | reverse complement strand
TAATTAAGTAATTAGGTGATTAAATGTTAGATGAGAATCAATTAATTATAGATGGGATCCTAAACGTTGCTAAGTTAATGGCAATAGCTGCTAAAACAGCACCTAAAGCTAGAGGTATAGATAATATAGTTGTTAAGGTATTAGATAGGAGGGAGGAGTTAGAGTTAATTGCTAAGAAGATGGAGGAATTAGCTAGTGAGTATGGTGATTTCTTTAGAAGAGATGCTCAGAACATTAGGAATAGTTCTGCAGTAGTATTAGTAGGTTGTAAGAAGGTATCTTTAGGACTTAAAACACCGGGGAAGTGGTTATTAGATGCTGATACAGTATGTAACTTAGTTAACTTAGGTATTGCTTTAGGATCTGCAGTTAAGATAGCATCTAATATGAATGTAGATAATAGGATTATGTTTACAGTAGGTGTTGTAGCTCAAGAATTAGGACTTATAGATTGTGACTACGTATTCGGAATACCTTTAAGTGCTACAGCTAAGAACATATACTTTGATAGGGTATGGCCCCCTAGGAAGTAATACTTAAGAACTTAGGTATTAGAGGTGTTATGAATACCTCAACAAATGCTGCAATACCTAACATTAAGATAGCTATAATTAAGTACTTAAGATTTTTAATGAATAATTCCTTAATACTGATATCACCTTTAAATAAGTACTTATGTATTATAGCTAGACCTACTGAAGTACCTGAAGTAGCTGATAGTATAATAGCTGGTAATTCTATAACTCCGTGAGGTATTATCAGTATTAAGTTCTCTATGAAGGGTCTTGAAGAATATATTAGGAAACTACCTATGAGGAATCCATTAACATATAATACAGTTATAGGTATTAATAATGTAGGGCCTAAGAAGAAAGATATTAAAGCAACTCTTAAATTATTCAGGAATATTAGTAACATAGTTATTATTGGGTTAATACTTAAAGTCTCTATAATAGGTCTTAACTCTCTAGAAACCTCCCTAATAAAATCCTCAGTAATTCTAGGTTCAATAACATAACAACTAATCAAACCTAATATAAATGATGAGATCATCAACACTGTAGATATTAATAGGTAGTTCACATGAGGTTAACGTATCAGTAACTTAAATACTTTAATACTTAAATAAATTTTAGGCCAGTAACTTTTAATAAGGTTGAGTAGTTAGTTAAGTTGTGTAGTATGGTTGAGGTAGTTACTGAAGTACCTGAGGAAGTTGAAGTAGTTAAGTTATTAAGACCTTATACATACTCATGGTTCTATAAGAAGTATGGTAGTTTCACACCAGCTCAGTTAATGGCTATACCTCATATCAAGTCTAGTAGGAATGTATTGATTTCCAGTCCTACAGGTAGTGGTAAGACTTTAGCAGCATTCTTAGCAATACTAGATGATTTACTTAGGTTAGGGGAGTCTAACGAGTTAGAGGATTCTATATATGTAGTCTACGTATCACCTCTTAGAGCTTTAAATAATGATATGAGGAGGAATTTAAGTGAACCTATAGATGGTATATTAGTTGAGGCTAAATCATTAGGTATCGAATTACCTGAGATTAGATTAGCTATTAGGACTAGTGATACATTACCTTACGAGAAGCAGAGAATGCTTAAGAAACCACCACATATACTAATAACTACTCCTGAATCCCTAGCAATAGCTCTATCAGCACCTAAGTTTAGAGCTTTAATGAGTAGTGTTAAGTGGGTAGTTATTGATGAAGTACATGAATTAGCTAGTAGTAAGAGGGGTGCACACTTAAGTTTAAGTCTTGAGAGACTTGAAGAACTTACTAGTAAGTCATTCCAGAGGATTGGATTAAGTGCAACTATATCACCATTAGATGAAGTAGCTAAGTTCTTAGTAGGTTATGATAGTGAAGGTAACTTAAGGGATTGTGTAGTTATTGATGCTAGATTTGTAAAGCCTATGGAGGTTAAAGTCGTATGCCCTAAAGTAGATATAGTTAGAGCTAGTGCTGAGGAATTAAATAACGCAATGTATGATGTATTAACAGATGTTGTTAGAAGTCATAGAACTACATTAATATTCACAAATACTAGGAGTGCTACTGAGAGAGTAGTATTTAAGCTTAAGAAGATTTTTGAGAAGGACGGTATAGTAGATGCTGATGAGATTGAAGCTCATCACAGCTCATTAAGTAGGGATGTTAGGTTAGAAGTTGAGGAGAAGTTAAAGAAAGGTGATTTAAGATGTGTTGTAAGTTCTACATCTCTAGAGTTAGGTATTGATATAGGTTATATAGATGCTGTAGTACTTCTAAGCTCACCTAAGAGTGTTACTAGGTTAATTCAAAGGGTTGGTAGGTCTGGACATAATGTTAGAGATGTTAGTAAGGGTTATTTAATAGCTGTTGATAGGGATGACTTAATAGAAGTTACAGTACTTGCTAAACTAGCTATTGAGAGGAAGTTAGATAATGTTAAAATACCTAAGAAACCATTAGATATACTTGCACAACACTTAGTAGGTATGTCTTTAGAGAGGAGGTGGAGAGTTGATGAAGCATATAGAGTTATTAAGAGGTCTTACAACTACTCAGAATTATCAATGAATGAATTAGTTAAAGTTCTTAGATACTTAGCAGGTAGGTTTGAGGAGGAGTTAGAAGGTCTTAACATATATGCTAAGATATGGTTTGATGAATTCGAAGGTGTTTTCGGTAGGAAGAGGGGTTCTAGAATGATATACTATTTAAACGTAGGTGCAATACCTGATGAAGCTAAAGTTAGGGTATTCTTAGATAATGGTAAGTATGTAGGTGATTTAGAGGAAGGTTTTGTAGAGTATTTAGAACCTGGTGATATCTTCGTATTAGGTGGTAGGACTTACGAATTCGTAAGAAGTGAGGGTATGAGGGTAGTAGTTAGGAGGGTTGAAGGTGTAAGACCTACAGTACCTAGTTGGTTTTCAGAAATGCTACCACTATCATTTGACTCAGCACTTAAGGTAGCTGAGTTTAGAGGTTATGTGAGGGACTTAATAGTTAAGTATGGAGTTGATGGAGCTATTAATAAATTAATTGATGAGTATGGAGTAGATTACGAAGTAGGTAAGTATATAGTTGATTATGTTTATGAAGAGTTTAAGTACTTAGGCTTAGTACCTAATAATAAGTTATACGTTATTGAAGTTTGGGAGGACTTAGATAGTAGGTCTATAAACATGATATTCCATTACTTACTAGGTAGGAGAGTTAATGATGCTCTATCTAGAGCTTATGCTTCAGTAATTAGTGATTTACTAGGTGTTAATGTTAGAGTTACAGTAACTGATAATGGATTCATGCTAACAATACCTAAGAACCCAGAATTTAATATCTCAGTAGTTAGGGAGTTAGTAAGTTCTGTAAGGTCTGATAATATAGTCAACATCCTTAGAAGGGCTTTAAGGAATAGTGAGTTACTTAAGAGGAGGTTTAGACATTGTGCTGAGAGGGCATTAGCACTACTTAGGAGGTATAAAGGTGTTGATACTAGTATTAGTAGGAGGCAGGTAAGTTCTGAAACACTACTTAAAGTTGCTAGTAGATTAGATGGTTATCCAATACTTGATGAGGCATATAGAGAAGTTTTAGAGGATTATATGGATGTTGAGAATGCTAGGAAGATCTTAAAGTTTATTGAGGATGGTTTAGTAAGTATAGAAGTTACTAAAGTGTTAATACCATCACCATTCGCACATAACATAGTAGCTCATGGTTATAGTGATGTAGTTTTAATGGAGGATAGGAGGAAGTTACTTATAAGATTATATGAGGCCGTTATGAGTAGGTTAAGACATTAAACTACCTCTTTCAGTTTCTTCTTATCGTATCTGATCTTCAGCTGATGACTCAGGCTTATAAGCTCTTTATGCTTAGGTTCTTTTGGTCAATATTTTTGATCAGTGTAGTAGTACCTACATATAATGAGAGGGATAACATAGTAGAACTCATACGTAGGATTGATAATGCTTTAGTAGGTATTGATTACGAGGTTGTAGTAGTTGATGATAACTCACCTGACGGTACTGCAGATATTGCTGAGGAGTTATCTAGGTATTACCCAGTTAGGGTTATCAGGAGGCCTAGTAAGTTAGGTTTAGCAACTGCTGTATTAGATGGTGTTAGGAGTTCTAGAGGTGAGTATGTAGTTGTTATGGATGCAGACCTACAACACCCACCTGAAGTAATACCTAAGATGTATGAGGAGTTAATTAAGGGTTATGATATAGTTATAGCGTCTAGATATGTAGTTGGTGGTAGTATAAGTGGTTGGAGTTTTACTAGGAGGTTAATCTCTAAAGCTGCGATATTAATTGCTAAGTTATTAATACCTAAGGCAAGAAGTATTGAAGACCCTACCTCAGGATTCTTCATGTTCAGGAGGGAGGTCTTAGAAGGTATTAACTTAAGTCCTAAAGGTTTTAAAATACTTCTTGAAGTACTTGTCAAGGGTAGGTACTCTAGAGTTTCTGAAATACCCTACACATTCGGTGTTAGGGTTAGAGGTACTTCTAAATTAAGTAGTAAGGAGTTAATTAACTACATAAAACATATACTTATTCTAACACCTTATAAGACATTATTTAAGTTCTTAGTAGTAGGTTCTCTAGGAACTCTAGTTAACTTAGGTATCCTATACATGTTAAGGTATTTCCTAGGTATAGAGCATTTAATAGCTAGTGCATTATCTATTGAGTCATCTATAATTAATAACTACGTATTTCATGAGTTATGGACTTTCAAGGATAGGAGGTTAGGTAGTTGGTTAGTTAGACTGATTAAGTTTCACGGAAGTACAGCATTAGCAGTAACTACACAGTACATAACATCTCAAATACTTCACTACATATTAGGTGTTGAGTCAATAACATCTCAATTCGTAGGAATACTACTTGGTTTCATAGTTAACTACATATTAAGTACTAGGTTTGTGTGGAGGAAGTCTAAATCTTAGTAGTTCCTAACTCATTAGCTTTAATACCTAAGGATTTACCTAGTCCTACTAACTTAGGTATATCATCACTTTTAACACTCCCTAAAATACTTACCCTACCCTCAATAACTACTTTAACATCTTCTAAAGCTTTAGTAATTCTAGACTCAGCTGTTGGTGCCCAAAGACCACTACTTAAAATACCTACATACCTACCCTCAAACCTCTTAATCCTCATTAACTCTATAATTAAGCTTATGTATGGGAATGCATTAGCGTCGTAGGTAGGGACCCCGAAGATTATTGCTGGAGCATCTACTAACTCCCTAACTACGTATGTAATAGGTGTTTCAGGGACCTTCATCAATACAGCTTTAACACCTACTTCTTCAACACCTTTAACAACATATTTAATAGCTTCCTCTAAATTACCATACATGCTCGAGTACACGATAACTACTTTAGACTCAAATTCAGGTTTAGACCACCTCAAATACAGGTTAACTATTTTACTAATATCACTAATTAGTGGTCCGTGAGCAGGTGCTACTACATCGACTTCATACTTAGATAACTTCTCAATAGCTTTAACTACTTGAGACCTATAAGCAGATACTATATTAGCGAAATACCTCTTACTTAAGCTTATGTGTAGGTCTCCGTAATCCCTATCCCAATAACTAGTTGTTAGAACTCCGTAAGAACCGAATGCATCACATGAGAATAATATCTTATCATTAGGTAAGTAAGTTACGAATGTATCAGGCCAATGTAACCACGGTACCTTAATAAATACTAACTTACGTTTACCAATTAATAATTCATCATAGTCACTTACTAATAAGTAGTTGAAGTTGATACTGTATAGATTCTTAAGTATTTTAAGACCTACATCAGTAGTTACTACCTTAACATTAGGGAATTCCTTAATAATATCTGGGAAACTCCCTGAGTGGTCTGGCTCACCATGATGTACTACATAGTAGTTTAAATCCCTACCCTTTAATAATTTTCTTAACTCATCTATTAATGCTTTAGAGTATATGTTCTTAACACCGTCGAATAATACTGTCTTATCATCAATTACTAAGTAAGTATTATACGTTACACCTTCAGGTATATCCCATAGGGATTCGAATAACCTAGTACGTATGTCGTTCACTACTATCATATGGATATTACTTCTGAATTCGTAAGTATGTATAGGCATAGTATACCCTTACTCTAATTAGGTTAAGACTTAAAAACTCATATTACCTCTAATACAGGTTCATACTTGCTAAGAGCTTTAGATAACTGATTTAATACTTTAAGAATATCAGTATTTCTAATAGGTAATGCTATAGATGATAACCTAATATCTACTACTAAGAACTTACTATTTAATGACTTAATAATCATGTAACTATCATTAAATCTAAAAGGTCCTAAATCAACCTCCTTAAAAATCCTCCTAACCTCATTGAATACCTCATTCACATTCTCATTCTTACCTATAGAGAGTACTAACCTAATAGTAATGCTTGGGTTAAGTTCCTTAATTACTGAGTCCATTAACACTGTATTAGGTACGTATATCTTATTACCGAAGAAGTCCTCAATAACTGAAGTTAGGGGTGAGATCTCAACTATCCTACCTTTAATAGGTTCTGAAGTTGTACGTATGTAAATCTCAGCATTCCTACCCTTAACATGTCTAAATATCTGAAGTGTTATATATGCAGCGAATTGTTTAACCTCATAGAAGAAGAATGTAAGTACTATAAACCCAAGTACTACAACTACTGCATATGGTGTTAAGGAAGCAGTTACTATATTGACAGTTATTATTAGGAATGCTGAAAGTAATGTTAAGTCTATTAACCTAGTTAGTAGTGCTCTAGTACTTAATGATATACTACCACGTTGAGTTAACGAACTTAAAAACCTACTTAAGATATACCTAATAACCACTACTATAATTATCAATAATATTATTACTTCTAATTGGTTAAGTAATACAATATCTACTTCTAAATTAATCACCCCTTCAAGTAATTACTTAATTCATCCTCACTAACCTTACTAAGAATTATTAACTGATAACCACTACCTATAACTTCCTCACCTTCAGGTGGGTAAAGTCTCGAACCATCAAATAGTAGTAATATTTTAGTATCTGGAGGTAATTCAATATCCTTAATAACTTTATTAACGATTTTATCAGTTTCTGATATACCTACTAAGTATAGTTTAAAGTCGTCAAATTCAACCATTAGCTTCGGACTCCTAACTGAGTCTATATAGTTTTTAATCATATTAGCAGTTAGTGATGGTGAAATTATAGGAACTCCTAAACCTAACTTAAGAACTAACTCAGCAACTCTAGGGTCGTTAACTTTAGCAATCCTTATAGGTACGTTATAAACCTTAGCTATTGAGAGGACGAAGAGGTTGATCTCATCCCTATCCGTTAACGATATTACTGAATCTATATCAGTCATAGAGACTTCAGAAGTATATAGTGAGACATCTGTAGCATCTTTATTAATCACATTAATATCATACCTACTGGATAAATCCCTACACCTACTACTATCTGAATCAACTACAGTAACCTCATTTTTCCTAAGGTCTATACTCTTAATGAGTTCTTCAGCTACACTACCACCACCAACTATCAATATCCTCATACCTTAAGTCACTCCATACTAATAATTAATGTTAGTTACTTAAATACCATTAGCTAGTTAACATGATTAATACTTAGGTGTTAATGTCTTTACTACGTCTTAAACCTGAAGCTATTAAGAATGTAATTAGTTTAGTTGTGTTCATAGAGCCTTCATATCTTGAAACTTCATTACCACCTACTAATACCATAGTTGTAGGTACTGCAATTACGTTATACTTCTTACTAATACTCCTTAAATTCTTAGTCTGTACTTTAACGAAGACTGCATTACCTTTAAACTCCTTAGATACATCCTCAAATACTGGTATGTAGGATTTACATGCAGGGCAGTCAGGCTTATAAAAACATACTACGACATTCATATTACTACTAATTAACTTATTGAATTCATCCTCACTACTAACTTCTAATACATTACCTCTACTATTCTTAAGTATTACATCCTTAGTAATTGACTCGAAGACCTTACTTAATATACTGTCTAACTCACTCATACATTAAATCTATAACACTATTAAGATATAAGTATTTCATCTAGTGATTAATAGGTAGGTATTAGTTAACTGTAGGGCGGTTAAACTGAGGTTGAAAGCGTATAAGTTAGTAGTTACAGGTATTGTACAAGGAGTTGGTTTTAGACCATTAATATTTAGATTAGCTAGTAATTTAGGACTTAAAGGTTATGTTAGGAATGTAGGTGGTTCTGAAGTTGAGATACATATAGAAGGTTATGAGAAATCACTAAATGAGTTTATCAGGGTTCTTAAGGAGTCTCTACCACCTATAGCACGTATTGAGGAGTTAAGTATTTATGAAGTAGGTGTTGTAGGGTTTAAAGACTTTAAAATCCTACCATCAAGTCCTGAAGCTATTAAATACTCTATGATACCACCAGATATAGGGATATGTGATGATTGTCTTAAGGAAGTTCTAGATAGTAGGGATAGGAGGTATAGATATCCGTTTAACTCATGTGTTTGGTGTGGTCCTAGATTCTCTATGATGTATAGAACACCTTACGATAGAGTTAATACCTCAATGAATGATTTCCCATTATGTAATGATTGCTTAAGTGAGTATGAGGACCCTAATAATATTAGGAGATTTCATGCTCAAGGAATTAGCTGTCTGAGGTGTGGTCCTAAAGTAAGTCTATATACTAGTACTGGTGAGTTGGTGGTATGTGAAGACCCTATAGTAGAGGTTGGGAAGTTAATTAATGAAGGCTATATTGTAGGGGTTAAGGGTTTAGGAGGTTATCATATAGCAGCTCTAGCTACAGATGATGATGTAGTTATTAAGCTTAGGTTGAGGAAGAACAGACCTCAAAAACCATTCGCTATTATGGCTTTAAACGAATTCATAGCTAGTAAGTTATGTTATTTAAGTGATGAAGCTGTAAAAATACTTAAATCACCTGAGAGACCTATAGTGTTACTACCTAAGAGGGATGGGAGTCCAGTATCTAAGTATGTATCCCCAGGATTAGATGTTGAAGGTGTTTTCCTACCATATACAGCACTACATTACCTACTACTAGATGCTACTAAGGATAGATTCTCCATAATGACTAGCGGTAATCCTGGAGGTAAGCCTATGTGTATTGATGATGAATGTGCTTTTAAATTACTTAAGGATTATGTTGATTACTTCTTAATACATAATAGAGTTATAGTTAATAGAGTTGATGATAGTGTTGTTAGGTTTACTAACGGTAAGTTAGTCATACTTAGGAGGGGTAGGGGTTATACACCTCAATGGATTAGGACTAAGTTTAAGTTTAAGAGACCTGTAATCGCATTCGGTGCTGAGTTACAGTCTGCTGGTGCTATAGCATTTGATGATAAGATAGTATTAACTCAATATATAGGTGATGTAGATGATTACGACGTACTTAACGACTTAGATAAATACTTAAGCTGGTTTATAAGGACTTACAATATAGATGTAAGTAATGCGTATTTAGTAATCGATAAACACCCTAACTATACATCTAGGGTATTAGCTGAGGATTATTTAAGGAGGTATGGTGGTGATTTAATAGAAGTTCAACACCACTACGCACATGCATTAACTACTACTACAGACTTAGGTTTAGACCCTAATGATGATTTCATAGCTGTAGTACTTGATGGTGTAGGTTATGGAGATGATGGTAATGTATGGGGTGGTGAAGTCATTAGAGGTGATTACGTAGGTTATATGAGGTTAGGACATTTAGAGTATATAGTTTTACCAGATAGTGACTACTCAATAAGATTCCCTATTAGAGTCTTAACATCATTTTTATATAAGATCTTGAGGGATGATGAAGAAGTTATCAAGTTAATCAGTAAGTTAGGTTTGATTGAAGTATTTAGGTATGGTATTGATGAGGTATATATAGTACTTAAGAGGATTAGAGAGTCTAAGATCCTTACATCAAGTACTGGTAGATTCTTAGATTCAGTATCAGTACTACTTAAGGTATGTTTTGAGAGGACTTATGAGGGTGAACCAGCTATAAAATTAGAAGCTATTGGTAGTAGGGGTAAGTTATTAGATGGGTTTGAAGAGTTTGTAGGTGTTAGTGATGACAGATATATAGTATTAACTACTAAGATTATTGAGAAGATCCTAGAGAATTTAGATAGAGATGTTAGTGATTTAGCATTTAGTACTCAATACTCGTTAGGTAGGTCTTTAGGTGAGATAGTACGTAGGTTAGTCTACGGTACTAGAACAAATTATGTAGTACTTGGTGGTGGAGCTGTAGTTAACTCAATAATTGTTAAGGGTTTAGAAGACCTCCTCAATAACTACGATATTAAGGTATACTTACCTAGGAGAGTACCACCTAATGATGGTGGTATAGCTATTGGTCAAGTAGTGAGTACTTACGGATTTAATACTTAGGTTATTTCTCATTAATGTTTATATTCCCTAACATATTAGATTTCCTAGGTATCTATGTGCCATCTATAAAGCTTATTAAGTACTCACCATGGCTACTACATTTTAATACTGGTGCATGTAATGGTTGTGATATTGAGGTATTAGCAGCTCTAACACCTTACTACGACCCTGAGAGATTCGGTGTTAAATTAGCTCCTAATCCTAGACATGCTGATGTGATGGTTGTGACAGGTGCTGTAACTAAGAAAGCTGCTGAGAGGTTAAAGAGACTCTACGATCAGATGCCATCACCTAAATTCGTAGTTGCTGTAGGTGCTTGCGCTATTAGTGGTGGGGTATTCGCAGGTTCCTACTCTGTAGTAAATGGTGCTGATAAAGTAGTACCTGTGAGTATGTACGTTCCTGGATGTCCTCCAAGACCTGAAGCAATACTCTACGGTATAGTCAAACTACTTAGTAAGTTAGGTGGTGGGAAGTGAGTAAGGTAGTTGAGTACTTAAGGTCTTTAGGTCTTAAGGAGTTAGAAGTTAAGCAGCCTAGGAGGTATGTATTTGAGGTAAGTCCTGAGAAACTTAGGGAGGTTATAGCTGGGGTACTTAAAGTAAGTCCACAGACTTATGTTTCAGCTATATCAGGTATTGATTATGTTGGTGAGGGTGTTATAGAAGTTAATTATTTGTTATGGGTTATTGAGGATAAGGTTATGGTAGTTATTAAGGTTAGAGTTCCTAGGGAATCACCTAAAGTTCCTACAATTTATGACTTAATACCTGGAGCTCTAAATAGTGAGTTAGAAGTGTATGACCTATTAGGAGTTGTCTTTGAAGGTAATGATAAGTTGAGGAGGGGGTTCTTAACACCTCCTGAAATAGCTTCTCAGAATATATTCCCTCTAAGAAAGGATTTTAAGGTGTGATTATGTCTCTCATAGAGATTCCAGTAGGTCCTCAACACCCAGCATTACATGAACCTATAATGCTTAGGGTTAGAGCTGATGGTGAGAGAGTTGTTGATGTTCAAGTAGTTAATGGTTATAATCATAGAGGTGCTGAGAAGTTAGGTGAACGTAATACATGGATTAAAAATATATTCCTGTATAGTAGGGTCTGCGGTATATGTAATACAGTTCATGCACAAACATATACTCAAGGTGTTGAGTTTATAGGAGGTATTGAAGTACCACCTAGGGCTCAGTACTTAAGGACTTTAATAATGGAGTTAGAGAGGATTCACTCACACATGCTTATATGTGCTGTTATGGCTGAGGTAATAGGTTTTGATAGTTTATTTATGTTGATGATGAGGGATAGAGAACCTGTGATGATGCTTAAGGAGTTAGTCACAGGTAATAGAGTACTCTCAGACTACTACACATTAGGTGGTGTTAGGAGGGATATAGATGAGGTTAAGAAGGATAAGATATTGAAGGTGTTAGAGAAGGTTGAGGAGAGGGTGAAGTACTATAAGAAAGTATTTCTAGAGGACTTCACATTAAGTAAGAGGTTAAGGGATGTCGGCATAGTCAAACCTTTAGATGCTGTTAAACACTCATTAGTAGGTCCTACGTTAAGAGGTTCTGGTGTTAAATCTGATGTTAGACGTGATGACCCCTACGCAGCATATGGTGAAATACCTTTTAACGTAATAACCTATGATGGTTGTGACTCATTATCTAGGATGTTAGTTAGATTTGATGAGACTTTAGAGTCTATAGAGATGGTTAGGTACGTACTTAACCACCTACCTCAAGGACCTATAGCACCTAAAACACCTGTTAGAACACTACCTAAGGGTGAGGCATTCTCAAGAGTTGAAGCACCTAGGGGTGAGTTGTTCTACCATATAGTTAGTTTAGGTGGTGATAAACCGTACAGGGTTAAGGTTAGGACACCATCATTTCATAACATTATTAATGGTGTTATAGCTTATAAGGATGCTCATATAGCTGACGTACCAGTAATACTAACTAGTGTTGACCCCTGTGTATCATGTACTGAGAGGGTTGTAGTTATAGATGAAGCCTCAGGTAAGTCTAAAGTATTAAGACTTAAGGACTTAAGTAGGGGGTTGAGGTAATGAGTCTTAAACTACTTACTGAAGTATTAAGTAACTTACTTAAGAAAGCATCAACTGTTGAATACCCTAAACAACCACCACTAGCTCTTCAAGAACATAGGGGGAGGCATTACCCAGACTTAAGTAAGTGTATAGGGTGTAGTTTATGTGCTTTAGAATGTCCTACAAACGCTATAACTATGAAGCAACTCCCAACGAAGGTTAAGCATAACCCTAGAGGTATTTACCCTGAGGTCGAATACGGTAAGTGCGTATTCTGCTATAGATGTGTTGATGTATGTCCGGTAAAGGCCTACATAACAACTAACTATTTTGAAAACGCCTCAGAAACACTAATAACTTCTAATGAGTTAAGTTTAGAGACGTTACCAAAGACTTAAAATTTAAAAACCCAAGCATTATAATTCAAGAGGTAATAGAATGGATATAGAGGCATTAGTTACTACAATTATCTCCTACACAATACCAATATTCGTTATAGCATTTGTTTTATACCTTATTAGGATTTTAAAAGGTCCTACAATATCTGATAGGGTCTTAGCTATAGATGCGTTAGCCTTCGACTTAGTTGTTTTCTTAGTTGTATTAGGTATATATTTTAAATCACCTGTACTCCCTATAACTGGTGTAGTATTAGCTCTATGGGCTTACGCATTAGATATTTTCGTTGCTAAATACCTTGAGAGGAGAGAGATGGGTGAGTAGTCATGTATGACTACGCATTAGTTACAATAGGTTGTGTCTTACTAGTTATAGGGGCTATATGTGATGTGTTAGGAGCTTTAGGGATGAATAGATTCCCTAATTTCTTCGTAAGATTACATGCAGCTACTGTAGGGGTTATAGGAGGTGCTTTCTACCCATTAATAGGTACTGCATTAATAGCTTTTGGATCTGAGTTCTTAGGTGTTTATAGGTGGTTTATGGGTGGTTGTGCTTTAGTCTCAGCATTCCTAATATTAATACTAGCTCCAGCAGGTTCTCACGCATTAGCTAGAGCAACTCATAAGTCTAAGACAGCTATAGTTCAACCTAAAGTAGTAGATCATTTAGAAGAGGATGGAGGTGTTAGGTGATGGAGTTAACCTATCTACTACTAGCAATATCTATGTTATTCGCTTTAATAGCTACGTACTTAGCTATTATTGAGAAGAACTTAGTTAAGGCAGTGATATTCTCAGCACTTCAAAGTATATCATTCACCTTAGCACTCTACCTACTTAAAGCTCCGGATATAGTATTAGTGTACTTACCGATAACTGTAGGTGTTTACCCAGCAGCAATTTTATTCTTAATTAGGAAGACTGAGGAGGTTGAGGAGTTATGAGGAAGGATATAATAGTAGCTATATGTCTAGCAATAGTTGTTGTGGTAATATCTTATATAGTAACATTAGGTGGTGGTTTAGGACCGTTATTCAACGATGTAAGACCACTAGCTACTATATACTTAAGTACTACACTAAACACTTACAACATTACATTCACAGCTATGAGTCCTGAGGCAGTAACAGCTATTGTATGGGATTATAGAGGTCTTGATACGTTATTCGAGACAGCTGTTTTCTACTTAGCTATAATAGGTTCTGTAGCTGTGTATAGAGGTATTGATGAGAAGTTAAGAGCTAGTGAGGGTTTCGGTCTCTCTAAGATAGTTAAAGTAGTTACTAAATTGTTAATACCTATGAATATAGCTATAGCTGCATCTATAGCGTTACATGGTCACTTAACACCTGGTGGTGGGTTCCAAGCAGGTGCTGCTATGGCTGTAATCCCAATACTGTTGATTGTAGTCTTCTCAAGATACTTCCTACTAGATATTAGACTTTCTAAGGGTTTAGCGTTAGCTCTAAGGTCTATAGGACTTCTAGGTATAGCTCTTACAGTATTCATCCCAGTAGTTATCGGTTTGATCAGAGGTCTTAACGCATATATAATGCAGAATCAGGCAAAGATTAACGCACCTGTATCACTCCCAGCATTCATAGGTGATTCACTCATATCAGGTTCTTTAATCCTATATAACGTTTCTGAATTCCTAGCTGTAAGTTTTGGTTTTGCTATATTATTCATACTACTCTCTATAGAGGAGGGGTTAGTTAAAGATCAGATGAGAGGTGAGGGTGTTGAGCATTAACGTAGATGAATTCTTAGCTAATATATCGTTAATATCATTAATAGCTATTATAGGTATATCACTATACGGTATATTCGTTAGACCTAGTATTATTAAGAAGATAATAGCTTTAACAATATTTACAGATGCTTCTAACTTACTAGCAATTTTAGTTGGGTTTAGGAGACCTCCATCAATACCTCCAGTACTACTGAATCTACAGCCAAGTCCTGAAGACATAAGATACTTTACCCAGGTTGCTGTTGACCCACTACCTCAAGCATTAGTACTAACAGCTATAGTTATAGGTATGGCAGTTAACCTACTAATAATATTCATAGCATTACAGGTGTATAGACTTTACGGAACATTAGATGTTAGGAAGATTAGGAGGTTGAGAGGATGAGTAGGTTAGTTAAAGCAATACCTATAATAATACTAGCGTATGTAGTCTACATAGTCTTCTCAGGGTCTGTAAGTACTTACGATTTAGTACTAGGGTTTGTAGTAGCTCTACTTTCTGGGTACTTAACCTCAGAGTTACTAGTAAGTGATGTTAGGAAGGCATTAGATATTAGGAGGTTTGCATGGTTAGTTATATACGGTATTTACTACTTAACAGTTGCTGAGTTTAGAGCTCATTGGGATGTTATTAAGAGGATACTACATCCTAAAGTACCTATAAATCCTGGTATTGTGAGGACACCATATAATGTAGTTAATGACTACAGCGTAGTAACTATAGCTAACTCAATAACTAACACCCCAGGTACAGTAGTAGTACACTTAGATGAGGGTAAGAAGATATATTACGTACATTGGATTAATGTTAAAGCTCCAGACCCTAAGACCACATACGATAACATAGTTAAGGGTTTTGAGAAGTATGTTAAGAAGATTTTTGAGTAGGTGGTTAAGATGGTTGAGCTCATAACTGTAGGTCTAACCCCACCACTACTAATAGCTATGGCATTCTCACTACCTATATTTACATTAGTAGTTAAGAGGAAGTTATTCTACGATATATACGCATTAGTAGCATTAACTATAGCGTTGATTCTATCTCTATATAACTACTACTTAGTATTCTACGTAGTTAGAGGTCCGATAATATATCCATTCGGTGGTTGGCCACCACCAGTCGGTATAGTTTATGAGGTAGATACTCTAAGTGCTTACTTCGGTATAATAGTAAGTGTTGTGATGTTGTTAATAGGTATATACAGTGTATGGTATTTAAGAGGTGTTAGTGGTTATGAATGGTACTACACACTACTACTTGGTTTAGAGGCAGGTATGATTGGATGTATATACACTGGTGATGCTTTTAACTTATTCGTAATGCTTGAAGTCCTTTCAGTAGCTGCTTACGGTTTAGTAGCGTTTTATAGGACATCACATGAAGCTATTGAGGCAGGTATTAAGTACTCATTAATAGGTGCTGTAGCAACTACTATATACTTCATAGCTTTAGTGTTTATCTACGGGGCCTTCGGAACTTTAAACATGGCTGATATAGCTTTTAAATCAAGAACAGCTTCTGAATTCCCGTTTAGCGGTGTTATTGTAGGTAATATACACTTAGCTAGTGCTATAGCGTTAGCATTATCTATGTGGGCATTCACCTTCAAAGCCGCTGTAGTTCCAAACCACTTCTGGCTACCTGATGCACACCCAGCAGCACCAACACCTATATCAGCAGCACTTTCAGGCTTAGTGGTTAAGGTAGGTGTATACGCTATAATTAGGTTCTTATACACTATCTACGGCTTAGATACTTTACAGCCTATATCTAATGTAGTTAGTATTATGATGAAGGTCTTAATAGTTTTAGGTATGGTATCAGCTTTAATAGCTTCAGCATTAATGATCGTACAAACCGATATTAAGAGGTTAATAGCTTACAGTACTATAATGCATGTAGGCTTTATAGTAACTGGATTATCTTTAGGTACTCGATTAGGTCTTGAAGCATCTCTATACCATACAATTAACCATGCAGTAGGTAAGGCATTACTCTTCCTCTCAGCAGGTGTTTTAATTAATGTAGCAAGGTCTAGAAATATTGATGAGTTATCAGGTGTTGGTAGGTATCTACAACTAACAACACTTACCTTAATATTATCGATACTCTCTCTAGAAGGTCTACCACCACTAGCAGGATTCTTCAGTAAGTTACTACTTTATGAAGCATTCATAAGTTCTGGTCTAGCTATACTAGCAGTAGTGTTGATAGTATCTTCAGCATTTGCATTACTAGCATATATAAAACTCCTCTACGGGGTATACTTCAAACTACCTACTCGAGAATTCAATAAGGTTAAGGAGGAGTGGGTATACCTAACACCACTACTAATACTCACAGCATTACTAATAGTGTTAGGTATTACAGCACCGTTATTCGTTAATGAAGTATTATCACGTATATCTGAAGAACTCACTAATCCTATGAAGTATATAATGGCTGCTGAGAAGGTAATTAGGGTATTAGGTGGTTAGTATGGATGTACTAACATTAACAGTCTTTACAACAACTCTAATGTTATTAGTTGGTCTCATAGTATTAATATCCTACTTAGTAGTTAGGAAGGAAGGTAGTAGTAAGTCTGGTTCAGAACCCTACCTCTGCGGTGAGTCTATGGATGATTTTAAAGCCTACATCTCTGTAGGGAGTAGTAACCTGTACTGGGGTAGTATATCAGCAATTCTTAAGAAGTTCTATGAAGTATTAAGAGATAGAGTACATACCGGTATACTTAACGATTGGTTAGTACTTATGAGTTTATGGTTCTTTACAGCTGTTATAATCTCATTTATGGTTGTTTTCGTAGGTGGTTAGATGGTGTATATCCACGAAATCTTACTAGCAGTTATTTCAGTACTTATATACCCTGGCTTAATATTTCTAATAGTTTTAGGATTACTTACTCAGTGGTTTATGAGGAAGTTAGTTGGTAGGTTACAGAATAGGATTGGGCCTAAGTATGTAGGTCCTTTAGGACTAGCTCAACCATTCGCTGATGTACTTAAGTTAATGTTTGTTAAGGAGGAGTTATCATTTAAGGGTAGGTTAGATAAGTTCTTAGCTATATTCATGGCTTTAGGTCTAGGTGCTCTAGCAACTGCAATGTTATTCACACCTATATCTCCATATGTTGTTAAAGCACCTTACGATGTGATAGTATTCATATACTTAATGTTTTGGGCGACAGTAGCATTCTCACTCATAGGTTTAAGCTTATCAAACCCATACACAATCGTAGGTTCATCAAGACTACTTACTCAGATATTATTTGCTGAACCAGTCATAGTGATATCTGTAATTGCTACAACGTTAGTACTATCTAGGAGTTCTGAGACACCTCTATCTATGTACTCATCAATAGTTAACCCTAGGTTAGATATGTTAGGGTTAGTAGTTATTGTCTTATCACTAATAGCATTCCTCCTAGCTATCATGGTTAAGGCAATGATAAAACCATTTGATATCCCTGAAGCTGAGACTGAATTAGCTGGTGGTTTACTAGCTGAGTTAAGCGGTCCTACACTAGCTCTAGCTATAATACTACATTATAGTGAGATAGCATTTCTAACATTAATAGCTACCCTACTATTCTTAGGAGGTCCATACCCATTAAGTTACAGTGATTACTTAGGTTCTCTAGTGATAACTGTGAAGTACTTAGTAATGCTCTTCATAATAACACTTATTAGAGCTTCTGTAGGTAGGATTAGGATAGAGCAGGCAGCATCAATAGTCGTTAAATACATGCTTACAGTATCTGTAGTAGCTTTGATAATAGCTTCATTAGCATAATTAACTTTAGCTTTTAAGTAATACTTTATAATATTATTAGGAGTTTACATGAGATTAGAATTAATAACACCTACTACTGGTAGGGTTGTTAAGGAGGTAGTACTTAAAGGAACTGTTAAGTTATCAGATGTAGTTGATGCTGTATTTAATGAGTTAGGTGTTAAGATGAGGTACTCAGATTTAGAACCGTATTATCTAGTAGTTATTAACGGTAAGCAGTTAGAGGAAGGTGTTAGATGGGATATCATATATCTGGATGATGATGACTACGTAGTGATTATACCTTTTGCTTCTGGAGGCTGTAGGTACTATTCTAATTTTATCACTTAAATACCTACTACACTCCTCGCTATAGTATCAAGTATTTTCTCTATTTCATATTTAATAGCTGGAGGTAAACCTCTTAAGTCTACATCTATAAACCCCCTAACAAGTACTGATTTAGCCTCATCCTCTCTAAACCCCTTACTCATCAGGTACTCTAACTCTTCCTCAGCTATAACACCTATAGCTGCTTCATGACTAAGTATAGCTCCAGGTTTCTTAGAAGTTATTGAAGGTATTGAAGAGATTTTAGAGTTAGGTGAGAGTAGTAGTCCTAAACATTCAACATGTCCTCTACCTACTGACTCAGCTATGATGTCCGACCTAGCGTAGATTTCTGAGGAATCAGTAGCTACGACTTTAGATATTATTTCAGTAGATGAATCATCACCGCTTAATAAGACTCTAGACCCTACATCATAGACCCCACTACCGCTACCAGCTACTACAGATGTTGAGGAAGTCTTACTATTACTACCTAGGATAGTAGTTGGAAATGTCTGTAAGGAAGCTACTGGTGAGTATATTACGTAGTAGCTTACATACTCACCACCAGGAGCTACGTTAACAGTAGTTCTAGGTCTTACATGAACACCTTCAGCCCATGAATGAATCATTGCGAAGGTTAACTTCGCATTCCCCCCAACGTAGAACTCTGAAATCCCTATATGTAAACCCTCCTTAACTCCGTGAGGTACTAAACACCCAGTAATTACTTGAGCTTCAGAACCTTCATCAACATATACTACGTTATGGGCGAACTGTACTTTCTTATTAGATGTTATAGCTAAGCATGAGTATATAGGTATAGGGACTTTAGTATGTGGTGGTACGTATATGAAGTAACCTAACTCTCCTCCATATAAGTAAGTCGCTGCTGTATACTTATCTGTTTCTGGACTTACTAACTTCCATATAAGGTCTTTAGCATATGTGAATTCCTCTAAAGCCTTCTTAAGAGGTACTACCTTAACACCGTAACCCCCTAATACACTCCTCAAAGCTTCATACATAGCATTTTCATTAACCTGAATATAACTGAATTTAGATGTATCTTCAATACCTAACTTAGATGTTATATTATTGAATTCCTCAACAATGTCCAAACTTGAGTATATTTTAGGTTCACCTAACTCATACTTACTTAAGTCTATGTCTGGACCTATAGGAGCTGGTTTCTTAATTATCTCAAGTAAATAATCTCTCAACGAAGTATCACCTAATACTTCTTAATCCTCTCAACAGCTCCTCTAAACCCATACTTAAATACTAAGGGTACGATCTCGTTGGTAATACCGCTATATACTATACTCCCATCAAACATTAGATGAACTCTATCCACACGTTCTAACTTACTCAGTATACTCCCGGAATGTGTTACTAAAATTATTGAGGAACCCCTCTTAACTAAGGAGTTAATAGCATTAGCAATAATATTTAAACTCTCAATATCAACACCACTATCAGGTTCGTCTAGAAGTGCTAGTTTAGGATTTTGAAGCATTACTAAGTAGAGTTCAGCTCTCTTCCTCTCACCACCACTAAACCCTACGAATAAATCCCTACTCATTAAATCATCAACTCTTAATATCTTAGACATTATTGTGTAGTCTGAACAACCACAACGTTTAATCATGTTCTTAACAATTTCTGAAAATTTAACACCTCTTATCGATGGTGGGTTTTGATGTGCTAATGCTATACCTAATTTAACACGTTCATAAGGAGGTATGTAGGTTATATCAACATCATTAAATAGTATACTCCCACTACAGATCTTAACTCTAGGTAAGCCCATTAAAGCAGATAGTAGTGTAGATTTCCCGGAACCGTTAGGTCCTATAATAACGTGTAACTCATTATTACCTACGATTAAGTTAACATTCTTTACGATCTTCTTATCACCTACGCATACCTCTAAATCAGTTACCTTCAACATACTCCCGACTCTAAAACATTTAATCATAGCAGATATATAAGGTTAGTTTGAGAAGTGGTTTAGGGGTTAATATGAAGGCTTTAAGAGTTCATGGACCTAAACTACTTAAATTTGATGAAGTTGATGAACCGCAGATAGAACCTGATGAAGTATTATTAAGAGTTAAGTATGCAGGGATTTGCGGTACTGATCTACATGTCTATAGAGGAGCTATGAAGGATAGGGTTAAGTATCCAGCAATACCTGGTCATGAATTCTCAGGTGTTGTAGTTAAGGTAGGTTCTAAAGTAACTTGGGTTAGTGAGGGTGAGGAGGTAGTTGCTAATCCTGTAGTACCCTGCGGTAGGTGTGTAGCATGTCTTTCAGGGAGGCCTAACGTATGTGTTAATTTTAAGATATTAGGTGTTGATATACCTGGAGTATTCGCTGAGTACGTTAAAGTTAAAGGTGATAAGATCTATAAGATCCCTAAAGGACTCTCATTAAGAGATGCTGCTTTAGTAGAACCGTTCTCAGTAGCGGTTCACTCATGTAGGAAGGCTAATATAGAGGTAGGTGATGTTGTTGTAGTTATAGGTCAAGGACCTATAGGACTATGCACAACTCAAGTAGCTAAACACTACGGTGCGTATAAAGTAATAACAGTTGATGTCGTAGGGAGTAGGCTTGAACTATCTAAGAAGTTAGGAGCTGATGAAGTTATAAACCCGCTTGAGACAGACCCTGTAAAAGTTGTTAAGGAGTTAACTAATGGTGTAGGAGCTGATAAAGTTATAGAGACTTCAGGAGCTCCACAAGTACTTAATCAAGCATTAAGTATGTTGAGACCTGCAGGGAGGTTAGTAGTTGTAGGGTTATGTTTTGAGGAAGTTAAGTTCTTCTCATACCCGATAGTGTATAAGGAGGCTGAGATCGTAGGTTCTAGAGTATACATAGATGAATTCGCAAGAACTTTAAACCTAATGAGTAAAAGGTACTTAAAACCCGAACCACTAATAACTCATGAGATGTCGTTAAGTGATGGTGAGAAAGCATTTAAGATCCTTGATGAAAAGCCTGGAGAAGCTGTTAAGATATTATTAAGACCGTAACTAACATAATTTTATTTTATATAAATACTCCTTAAACACCTGATTAGAGAGTTAATATATTTATTTAGGTCTACTAGAATTCCTGGAATCTAGATCTTATGTAGTCGTCAAACCAGTTAGAGATACCCTTAGCTACTATAGTCTTAATACCTGATAACCTCCTACTCCTTAACTCCCTCACTATTAAATCCATTCTTAAGTAGAATTTACGGTATGCTCTAGCTAACATCCTAGTAACATCTCTTACTGTAAATTTAAAGCCTCTCATAACAGGTCTTAACGTTGTGTAGTGTTCCCAGTTAGTATCAACTATTAAGTTGTTTTTTAATGCGTATTCATAAAGTGGTGTTCCTGGGTAGGGTGTTGCTATCGTGAATTGTGCGTATGAGGGGTTTAATTTAATTGCGAAGTCTATAGTCCTCTCCATATCTTCTAAAGTCTCCCACGGGAAACCCAGTATGAATGTACCTACATGAAATATACCTACTTCCTTAACAACTTTAAAAGTCTTAACTATATCATCTATACGTAACTTCTTACCTATCTTATTCAATGTTTCTTGAGAGTAGGACTCTACTCCAAAGTATATAGCTCTTAAACCAACACTCTTCAAATCCTTAAGTAATTCCTTATCTACGTGATCTACTCTAGACCCACAGCTAAACTCAATATCTAACCTCCGAGTCCTTAACTCGTTAATAAGTTCCTTTATAAATATCCTATTAGCTGTTAACTCATCATCCATGAATGCTATCTTCCTAACATTATACTTGTTAATTAGGAATTCAATCTCATCAGCTACATCTTTAGCAGGTCTAAACCTCACCCTCCTACCCCAGAAGTAGGATGTACTACAGAATATACATCCGTAAGGACAGCCCCTACTAGCTATTACATGAGCTATCCTAACCTTCTCACCGAATATAGCGTAAGCATCCATACATAGTAAGTGGTGTGCAGGCCACGGTAACTTACCTAAATCTAATATAGGTTCTCTCGAAGGTGTCTTAATAATCCTACCATCAGAATCCTTAAAAGCTATACCCTTAATGTTCTTTAACTCCTCATTAGGGAATCCATGCAGTTCTATACTATTAATTAACTCTAAAGTTGTTAACTCACCCTCACCACAAACAACTACATCAAATCCCTCATTAAGTGCTTCATCATATTTAAAAGTTGGGTGGGGGCCGCCAGCAATTATAGGTATATCACTAAAATACTTCTTAAGGATTTTAACAGTCCTATAAGCTCTATACGCTGTAGGAGTTATTATGGATAAACCCACTATATCTGGAGACCAGTTCTTAACCATTAATATAAAATCCTTTAACCCTAACCTCATTGTAGGAGAGTCAATAATCTTAACCTTATGCCCACTCTTCTCTAATACAGAAGCTATCCACGCTATACCTAGGGGAGGGGCTTTAGCACCTAAGATACTGTAGACTTCAAGATTATGAGTATCTGGTGGTAGTGCTAATATTACTTTCAATAATTCCCTAAATTATTATTGATACATAACTTATTAGTGTGTTTGTTAATGAAACTATTTCAGAAGTTCATTAAATCTGAACAAAACTTAAAGTGTTTTAAGTTTTGCTAAGATCGGTATTAATCTGATTGTTTTATACTCATCCTTAGGTATGTAAATCCCTATCTCTCTTAATTCACAACTAAATCTCAGTAATGTTTTAAATATGTTTACTAGGTGTTTTACATCGTTGAAGGTGAGTAAGTTATTAGCTAATTTCTTACTGAGGATCTTTATGGAATTAACTGTATTGACCTCACCTAAGTCATATAACTTCTTAAGTAAGTAGATAGTGTTAATCTTAATAAATAACTCATTATTTACGTATCCTTTAATATATATGTAGAGTGCGTTTGCATTAGTTATTAATTTAGAATTATACTCATGATTAAGTTCCTCACATTCAAGTTTATCTATAAATACTGTAGGTTCTATAAAGCATATAGCTTCAGTCTTAATCTCTACCTCAGCTCTAAACACTATGTCCCTATACTTGTATAAGGTTATGGAGTTTCTACCTTTTCCTAAGTAAGTCTTAAATAACCTCCAGAAACGTCTAATACTGTAGTAGTTAAGACCTAAGCTACGTAGTATTTGTGAAGTTGTTGCTGGGGGGTCTCTACATAGGATATTCAATCTAATACAGTTATCCAACTGAGAATATATAGAATCTACTAAGTAGTTTACGTAGTTCTTAATCTTCACGTTCTCATAGTAAAATCTTTATTACAGCTTTTAAATCTTAAGTTAAGTTTTTGTTGGGGTATTAATGACTTTAAGACCTGAGATTGCTAAGTTGAGGGAGTTAAAGGAGAAGGCGTTATTAGGTGGTGGGAAGGAATCTATTGATGCTCAACATGCTAAGGGTAAGTTAACTGCTCGAGAACGTATAGAATTACTAGCAGATCCTAACTCCATCTTAGAATTCGATATGTTTGTACAGCATAGAGCTACAGAGTTTGGTATGGATAAGAGGGTTGCTTTAGGTGATGGTGTTGTAACAGTTTTCTGTAGGGTTGGTGGTAGACCTGTAGTGACGATAGCTCAGGACTTCACGTTTTTAGGGGGGTCTTTAGGTGAGTTACATGCAGCTAAGATAGTTAAGGCTATACAGTACGCGTTAAGTACTGGAGTCCCTATAGTATTCCTAAACGACTCAGGTGGTGCTAGGATTCAGGAAGGTGTTGATGCGTTAAAAGGATATGGTGATATCTTCTACTGGAATGTTCAGGCATCGGGTGTAGTACCTCAGATAGCTGTTATAGCTGGACCCTGTGCTGGTGGTGCTGTATACTCACCAGCTTTAATGGACTTCATAGTAATGGTTAGGAGAACAAGCTTTATGTTTATTACAGGTCCTAGAGTGGTTAAGGCAGCTGTAGGTGAGGAAGTTGATGAGTTTCAGTTAGGTGGTGCTGAAGTACATGCGTATAGGAGTGGTATGGCTCATTTAATTGCTGAGGATGATAAGGACGCTATATCACTTATTAAGAAGCTCCTAACTTACCTACCTAGTAATAATATGGAGGACCCGCCTAGAGTTGATATAGGTGATGATCCTGAGAGGAGGGATTATGAGTTAGATGATTTAGTACCTGAAGACCCTAATAAACCCTACGATATGTATGAAGTGATTAATAGGGTAGTAGACCTCGGTACCTTCTTCGAAATACATAGGTTTTGGGCTAGGAACGCTATAGTAGGTTTTGCAAGGTTGAACGGGTATGTTGTAGGTATAGTAGCTAATCAACCAGCATATTTAGCAGGGGTTTTAGATATTGATGCGTCTGATAAGATAGCTAGGTTTGTTAGATTCTGCGATGCCTTCAACATACCTATAGTAACATTTGTTGATGTTCCAGGGTACTTACCAGGTACTAAGCAAGAACATGGAGGTATTATAAGACATGGTGCTAAAGTACTCTACGCGTATAGTGAGGCAGTAGTCCCTAAGTTAACAGTGATAGTTAGGAAGGCTTATGGAGGTGCCTACATAGCTATGGGTAGTAAACACTTAGGAGGTGACTTCGTAGTTGCGTGGCCTACAGCTGAGATAGCTGTTATGGGTCCTGAAGGAGCTGCTGAGGTCATATGGAGGAGGGAGTTAGAAAAGGCTAAGACACCTGAGGAGAGGGATGAACTACTTAAGAAATTTGCTAAGGAGTATAGGGATAGAATTGCTAATCCTTACGTAGCAGCTGCTAGAGGCTATATAGATGCGGTAGTAGAACCTAATGAAACCAGACCTACGCTGATAAGAATACTTAATTACTTATTAAGTAAGCGTGAGGTAAGAGTTAGAATACCACCTAGGAAACACGGTAATATGCCTGTTTAAGTGGTTAGTATGTCTGAATCCCAGATAGGTTCTCTAACTCTTGGGATGGAATTATCACTTATTGCTGTAGTATACGCTGTGGTAGTCCTTACAGTTCTAGCCTTAACCATTAAAATAATCACTTACTACATACGGCCTAAACCTCAACAAGTAGTGAGTGTAGTCACTCCTAAGGAGGAACTCGTTAGTGAGGATGATAAGTTAATTGCTTTAGCAACTATAGCAGTCCATAAGTACTTATCTGAGAAGTCCGTAGCTACCTTCGGTAGAATAACCACTATACAAGGTTTAAACCCGTGGGTTAGTTCTTGGAGGATTGAATGTAGTACTACCCCAGACTACATATATATGAGGAAGGTAAGGAGTAGTTAAAGCTTTTAAATCCTCCCCCACTCTTACTCTTGAGGTTCTTAAGATTGACTACGGAGTTAAGTAGGGTATACACTTTAAGGATTGATGGTAAAGACTACGTAGTTGAGGTTTCAGAAGTAACTACTAATAAGTTTAAGGTTAGGGTAGGTGGTAAGGAATTTACTATAGAGTTAGTACCTAAGCAAATACCTACCCTACAAACACCTGAGGTCGCTGTTAAACCAGTAGTTAAGGAGGAGGTTACAGTACCAACTACAGTAGCTGGTGAGGTTATTACAGCTCCAGTCCCCGGTAAGGTTGTTAAGGTTTTAGTAAGACCTGGGGATAGAGTTGATGAGAAGGGTGTAGTACTGACTTTAGAGTCTATGAAGATGGAATTAGAGATAACTTCTACATGTAGTGGTGTTGTTAAGGAGGTTAGGGTTAAGCCTGGAGATTCTGTGAATACTGGGGATATATTAGTAGTTATTAGTAAGTCTTAATAGTATTTAAAGGGTTTAAGTACTTTGATTAGATACGTCGTTAAGTTAGTCTCGTTAAGCTCTAAGTCAGGTAAGACTACTGTAGGGACTAGATTAGTTGAGTATCTTAGGAGGAATGGTTATAACGTAGGAGTTATTAAGCATTGTCATAGAGGGATTCTACTAGATATTAAGGATTCCTCAAGGTATTTAGAAGTTGGAGCTGATGAAGTCCTAGCTAGTTCTAAGGATTTAATCGTGATCTATAGGAGGCCTTTAGTAGACGATCTTAGGAAGGTACTTGAGTATATGAACACACCGATAGTAGTAGTTGAGGGTTATAGAGGTTCAGATATAGGTGATAACGTAGGTGTTGTTAGGGATATTAGTGATTTTAGAGAACTCCTAAGGATACTACCTAAGAAGTTAGATACTGTAGTATCAAATGATGATGAGGTCTTTAAGGAAGCGTTAAGTAGTGGTATTAAGGCTTTTAGATTTAATGAGGTGAGATTACTTAGTGAGTGGGTTGAGAAGAGAGCTTTAGAGAGTATAGTGGAGTCCTTACCTAGGAAGGACTGCGGTCTCTGCGGTTATAGTAGTTGTGAGGTATTTGCTCAAGCGTATTTAAAAGGGGTTAATACTCGTTGTGTACATACTCAACAATTAGTTAGGTTGTTAGTTAATGATGTAGAGATCGCTTTAAACCCCTTTGTAAGTAGTCTTATATCTTCGTTAGTGAATGGGTTAGTTAATACTTTAAAGGGCATACCATCAAGAAGAGATAGGATTGTTATTGAGGTAAGTAATAAGTAATTATCCAGTCATTTAATTAAACCTTATTAAGTTAAACGTAAGGAAATTACGGTGGTTTTAGTGCCTATTTGGATATTTAGAGAATATGATAGATGTAGCGGTTGTAGATATTGTGAAATTGCATGTTCTCTAAAACATGAAGGTGTTATATGGCCTGAAGCATCTAGGATAAGAGTATTTGAGTACGTACCTGGGATAACAATCCCAATAATATGTTCACAATGTACTGACTACCCATGTGTTCAGGCCTGCCCAACTAAAGCATTATACGTAGATGAATCTACTGGAGCTGTAAGAGTTGATGAGGGTAAGTGTATTAAGTGTGGTAAGTGTGTTGAGGTATGTCCTGGTAGGATACCACGTATACTACCGCAGAAGGACTCAGTAATCATATGTGATTTATGTGGTGGGGATCCTGAATGTGTTAAGGTCTGTAGAGCTTTAGGATTTAACGCGTTAGTATTAGTTGATAAGTGGCCTGGTACACACTATAAGTTATACGCTAGGGATGCTGAGAAGATAGCTAGGGATTATGTTAAGAAGTTATATAAGGTAGACCCTGAGGAGGTGATGTAGATGGGTTACGGATTCACAGGTAAGTTTGTTGAAGTAGATTTAAGCAGTAGTAAGGCTAAAGTCGTTGATGTGAGGAAGGACTTATACAGGAAGTTCTTAGGTGGTAGGGGTTTAGGTTCTTGGATACTTTGGGAGAGGTTAGGAGAACGTTGGGAAGAGGTAGATCCTTACTCACCTGATAACCTCTTAGTAGTTCTTACAGGTCCTTTAACAGGTTATATAGCTGGTGTTAGACTAGCTGTAACTGGTAAATCACCTCAAAGTGGAGGTACTGTAGGTTCTACAATAGCTAGTGAGGTAGGTTTAGAGCTTAAGTGTTCAGGTTATGACGGATTAATAATCTCTGGTAAGGCTAAGGATCCTGTCTACATATTCATCCATGATGATAAGGTTGAGGTTAGAGATGCTTCTAAGGTCTGGGGTAAGGGTATAAGAGAAACTCATAAACTACTACTTAGGGATGTACTACCGGAATTAAGGAAGACACCTAGATTCGGTGAACCTAAGGAACCTGCAATGATCTATATAGGCCCTGCTGGTGAGAACTTATGTAAGTTTGCAGCTGTTGAGGGTAAGTACGCACATGCAGCAGCTTACGGAAGCTACGGAAGTGTTATGGGTTCTAAAAACTTAAAAGCTATTGTAGTTAAGGGTACAGGTCCACTACCACCAGTATATGATGTAGTTAAGTTGAAGGAACTTATCTACAAGGCTATAGAGTTAATACCTAAGAAAGCACCTAGGTTAAGGATTTGGGGTACTGGTCAAGGTCCTTGGAGATATGGTCGAGACCTAAGCTCAATACCTGTAAGGAATTGGCAGGAGGAGTACTGGGTTGAGAAGAGTTATAGTCAGTACGACTTAGAAGTTTACGACTGGGTTAAGAGGTATTGGGCTGATTACGGATGCCCACTATGTTGTATGAAGGTAACTGTACTACATAGGAATGGTGAGACCGTGATTACAGATGCTCCAGACTATGAATTACTAGCTTATGAGGGTAGTAACTTAGATGTTTGGGATGTTAGGGATATAGCATACTTAATATGGTGTGGTGAGGAGTTAGGATTTGATATGATTAACGCTGGGAACGTGTTAGGGTTTGTAGCAGAGTTGTTTGAGAAGGGTATCCTAACTAAGGATGACTTAGGATTTGAGGTTAGGTGGGGTGATGTTAAGGCATTTGAACGTCTGCTTAAGATGATAGCGAGTAAGGAGGGTATCGGTAAGGTGTTAGCTGAGGGTACCTACAGAGCTGCTTTAAAGATTGCTGAGATGAAGGGTCTTAAACCTGAGGAAGTACTTAAGTATGCTGTCCAAGCTAAGGGTATAGGTATAGGTGCTCACGGGATTAGGAGTGGTTTAGACTACCCACTAATATCCTACGTAACATCAGTTCAGGGTGGGGACCATCAGTCAGTTGCTATGTTACCACTTGATGCACCACCAATAGTTAATGAGGTTTGGGCATCATTAGCAGATAGTGCAGTGATATGTCAGTTCAACATGTTAGGAGGTTTAGACTTAGTATTTGAGGCGTTAAGAGCTGTTACTGGCTGGAATATAAGTAAGGAGGAGTGGGTTAATGAGGATGCTAAGAGGATACTTACGTTACAGAGGGTGTTACTACTGCTTGGAGGTCCTGACGTGTACTGGGATCCTAGGGTTCACGATGATAACCCACCTAGGTTCTACGAACCATTACCGAGTGGTCCTAAGAAAGGTCAGGCGCCTACGAAACAGGATATAGAGAAGTTGAAGAAGGAGTATTATAAGGCTTTAGGCTGGGATGAGTTAGGTATACCTACTGAGGAGACTATAAAGCAGTTAGGTTTAACTGGTTTAGAAAAAGCTTTAGGTAGGATTAGAAAGAGGTTAGGTATTTAAAATAAAGTATTTTTTATTATTACTTAAGTACTTACTAACACAACTCTCAACACATTCTATGAATGACTCACCTGAATACCCCTCCTCAATACAGTACTCCCTACAAACCCTCACAATATGATATCTATCTAACTCTTCATACATTAATCCACCTATTAAAAATACAGTATCTAAGTTGATAATGTTTTTATCTTTTTAAACTGTAGATTTTCTTAGGGCTATTTAGTGCCATTAAGATTTTACGTTTACGATGTAAGTTATGAGGTTGTTGGTAGAGAACCTCATATCCTCTTATGGGGGATTAATGAAGATGGTGAGAGGGTAGTTCTTAGGGATAGGACTTTCAGACCTTATTTCTACGTAATACCTAGTAATGAGTCTGAAGTAGGTAGGTTAGTAGGTGAGATTAAGAGGTTAAGTTCTGTTAAATCACCTATAACTAATGTTGAGGTAGTTACTCGTAAATTCTTCGGTAGGTCTATGAAGGTTATTAAGGTAGTTACTGTAATACCTGAGTATGTTAGGGAGTATAGGGAGATTATAAGGAATATGGATGGTGTAGCAGATGTATTAGAAGCTGATATAAGGTTCTCTATGAGGTATATTATTGATAAGGGTTTAACACCTTGTTCATGGTTTGAGGTATCGAATGTTGAGGAGGTACGTAAGAACCCATCACTTAAGATTTCTAGAGAGTATGAGGTGTTTGGAGGGTTCACACCCCTACAGATCCATAAACCACCTGAGATGAAGGTCTTAGCATTCGATATTGAGGTATATAACCCTCGAGGTGCTCCTAGACCTGATAGAGATCCTGTGATAATCATAGCGTTAATGAATAGTGAAGGTGAGGTTAGAGTTATTGAGAAGGTTGGTGAGGGTCCTAGAGGTGATGCTAGAGTTATTGATGAATTCGTCAATTACATACATCAATATGATCCGGACATCATAGTTGGTTATAACTCAAATAGGTTTGATTGGCCCTACCTACTTGAGAGGTCTAAATTACTTGGTATTCGTTTAGATGTTGGTAGGGTTAAGGACGGGATTCCTAGGACTTCAGTTTACGGACATATCTCAATTCCAGGTAGGTTAAACGTAGACTTATACGATTTTGTAGAGGAGATGAGTGAGATTAAGATTAAGTCTTTAGATGTAGTTGCTGAGTATTTAGGGATTATGAGGAGGGATGAGAGAGTCTTAATACCTTGGTATGAAATTAGTAAGTATTGGGACGATCCTAGTAAGAGGGAGTTACTGATAAAGTATGCTGTAGATGATGTTAAATCAACTAAAGGTTTAGCTGATAAGTTACTACCATTCGCTATACAGTTATCAAGTCTTACAGGTCTACCATTAGATCAGGTTGGTTCAGCCTCAGTAGGTTTTAGACTTGAGTGGTATTTAATGAGGGCAGCATATAGGTTTAATGAGTTAATCCCGAATAGGGTTGAAAGACCTTACGAACCGTATAAAGGTGCTATAGTTTTAGAACCTATTAGAGGTGTTCACGATAATATAGCTGTTCTGGACTTCACATCGATGTATCCAAACATAATGATTAAGTATAATATAGGTCCTGACACATTCATTGAGAGCGAATGTGGTGAGGATCAATGCTATATCATCCCAGAGTTAGGTTATAGGTTTAGGAAGGAACCTCCAGGATTCTACAAAGCAGTTCTTGAGACTTTACTAGAGATGAGGAGGGGTGTGAGGGAGGTTATGAAGAAACTACCTCAAAATTCTGTGGAGTATAGAATACTTGATGAGAGGCAGAAGGCTCTTAAGATATTAGCTAACGCATCCTACGGGTATATGGGTTGGGTTGGAGCTCGATGGTATTTTAGACAGGGTGCTGAAGCAGTTACTGCGTTAGGTAGGAGGACAATATCTACTGCTATAGACTTAGCTAAGAAGTTAGGGTTGAAGGTCATCTACGGTGATACTGACTCTCTATTCGTGGAGTATAATCCGAAGATAGATGAGTTCATTAGATTGATTATGGAGAAGTTAGGACTTGAGATAAAGGTTGATAAGGTGTATAGGAGGGTATTCTTTACTGAGGCTAAGAAGAGGTATATAGGGTTAACTACTGATGGTTTAGTTGATATAGTTGGTTTTGAAGCTGTTAGAGGTGATTGGGCTGAGATTGCTAAGGAGGTTCAGGAATTAGTTGCTCATACAATACTTGCTGAGGGTAGTGTGTCTAAAGCTATTGAACTAGTTAATAACGTTATTAAGGATCTTAGAGAGGGTAGAGTATCTTTAGATAGGTTGATAATTTGGAAGACTATTACTAAACCGTTAGATGAGTATGAGGTCTCAGCACCTCATGTAGTAGCAGCTAAGAGATTGATTGAGTTAGGTGGGAGGGTCGAGATCGGTGATAAGATAGGTTATGTAGTTGTTAAGGGTGGTGGCCCGATATCGTCTAGAGCATACCCCTACATAGCTGTTAAGGTTGAGGATATAGACTCTGACTACTATATAGATCATCAGATAGTACCTGCTGCGTTAAGGATTTTAGAATACTTTGGTGTTACTGAGAAACAGTTAAAGACTGCTAGTAGGGGTGTTAGAACACTATTCGACTTCAGTAAAAAACATTAATGTATTAGTTCTTCATAGCTTAGTATTACCATATCAGCAGGTTTCTTAGAAATTACTCCGACCCTAGCACCTATAACTATCTTAACACCTTTAATTGTAGCTGTATCTACAACTCTCTGAGTTACTATACCGTCCATAACAACTGCATATACGTTACTGCCATCTAACTTCATAATATAATCAACTAAGTCTTTAACAGGTACTCTCCCAACTTCATTCCAGTTTGAATCGTATAGTACTGCCTCTAACGTACCGCTTAACTTCTTCATATCATCAATAACTTTCTGAGGTACTTGATAAGTAGTTACACCCTCAATCTCCGGTATACTTGTCTCACGTTGTGCTTCAGTAGCCTGAGCTGTAGTTAGTTGTGGTTGTTGAACTACTTCAACCTTCTCAACCCCCTCCTTCTTCTCTATCTGTTGTAGGTATGTCTGTACCGGTATAGCGTTCTTTAAAGCTTTAGCTATCTCCTTACCTGTTAATTCCTCAACTTCTTTTCCTGGAGGTGCTTTAGCTACGTAGTCTACCTCAGCATTCCTGGTTAACTCCCTAAGTATTAAGTCACCGGCATGGTCTCCGTCAACAAAGGCTATTACAGTCTTCTGTTTTGAGAGATTAACTATTGTTTCAGGGATCTTACCTTTAGCACCTTCTAAAGCTATCACGTTCCTATACCCATACCTTAGTAAGTTTATAACATCAGCTCTACCCTCAACTACTATTATAGTATCAGATTTATCTACATCAGGACCTGCTGGTAGTCTCTCAGGTCCGTAGTATACTACCTCAGCAGTCTTTATCGATGACTCTATATCCTTAAGGACTTCCTTAACATCTACTGTTTTCTCCTTAAGCCACTGTTGTAGTATTTCCTTAGCCCTCTCAGAAATCTTTTTTATCTTCTCAAGCCTAGCATCAATTATGTTTACGGTCTGTATTCTAGCATTGTAAGGACCTACCTTATCCACGAACTCTATCATAGCAGCAACTAATGCAGTCTCAACCCTATCTAGATTTGAAGGTATTATTATCTCACCAATCGTTTTACCACCCTGCTGCTTAGAATCTATTATTATCCTACCAATCCTACCCTTATCCTGTAAATCCCTTAAATCAAACTCATTACCGAATAACCCCTCAGTCTGACCGAAGATAGCACCAATTATATCAGGCTTATCTACAGTACCATCAACTTCAATCTTAGCTCTTATTAAGTACTTCATGAGTATACACCTAATGAGGTTCTTAATAATAGTCGATTAAAAAGTAAATAAGCTATTAAGATGTTAGTAGAGTTAGGTAGCGGGCGTTTAAGGACTTGGTAAGTAAGCTTAAGGTTGAAATAACAGTAAATGATAGATGTAACCTATGCGGTATATGTGTTAAGTTATGTGTTACTCATGTTTATGAAGTAGTAAACAGTAGGTTAAGCATATATAAGGAACACTGTATAGGTTGTAAAGCATGTGAAGTCCTATGCCCTCAAAAAGCTATTAAAATAACAATAAGTGATGAAGGACTAGAAATAGTAAAGTATAAACCATTCTAGAAGAATATTAACTATGGTAAAAGAAACTTTTAAACTATAACTTTTAAATTATGAAGGGATAACATACTACAGTGTATATGACTTAAATGCCGGGGTCGCCTAGCCTGGTAGGGCGCCGGCCTGCTAAGCCGGTGGGGACACCCCCGCGCGGGTTCAAATCCCGCCCCCGGCGCCTTGCAGCTGTTTTAGATTTCATATAGATTTAGATTTATAAGGGTTTACATGAAATCCTTTTACTGGAGACTGTAATCTATAAACGTATACTTCAAATACACCAAGATGCGGGGACTTCCCCACAGTAATGACCTAGACGAATGGGTGAGGGGTGAGCTGTGGGTTGGGGTCACCCCAAGCGGGTGGAGCCCCATGATATGGACCCCGATGAAAGGGGTCCTGAGGGCAGTGAAGCCAAGGGCAGAAAGACTCATATAAAACTCTATGAAGCCCAGACCTCTTGCTGCTATTTTTCCTCTATTACGTATATGCACATCTTTTCACGTGATGTAAGATATGTTGCTATGGCGAAGTATGTGAACGTGAAGAGAACTACAAGATCATTGCCTGCATTCCAGCAGGTCGGTTTTCAAGAAAGGTTTAGGCGAAGATGAGAGTGAAGATCAGTAGAACCGCACCATCACGTAGTATAGTGTCTTGCATTCACGTCTAACTATTAGTTTCTTCCGACTAGACATGTATGTCACGCTTTTAACGCTATTCAAGAATTTATGTTTTGAATATAAAGCTTATGAGCACTAAGTACGTACTCGCAATACCTCCACCACTTGAGGGGTTTAGCTCTACACTTCTTAAGTTGGCCTCAAGACACGCACCATACTCCTTGATAGTTTAAAGCTTTAAAGTGCTTTCTATGATAGTGTTTGTTGGTGCACTAACATGTCTGTAAACTTCACCGTGAGAATACCTCGTAAGCTCTATGAGAGAATGAAACGACATCCTGAAGTTAACTGGAGTGAGGTTGTAAGAAGAACTATTGAGGAGTACTTGGAGAAGCTTGAAGGGTCTGAGCTTGCTGTTCCATCTGAGAGGGTGATTGAAGAGCTACTCAAAATGGGTGTATCACCAAGTAGTCTTAGGCCCTTGAGTCCTGAGGAAGAAGAGAAGCTTTACAGAGAGTTGAGGGAGAGGACTTGGGAGAGAGTAAGATCTACGATACAAGCATGATCATAGAGCTTGTAAAGAATAGGGTTGTACGAAGAGTGCCGTACGTGTCCATTATAACTGTTATTGAATACCCACCTGCACTAGAATATGCTGAGACAGTGCTATACCCAACACGTTTAGAATACCTTATCGCAGTAAAGTGGCAGAGTGAGCTAAGAGTACAGGGAATACCACTACCAGCAACAGACCTAATAATTGCTGCACAAGCAGTAAACAGAAACCTAGTGCTAGTGACAAGAGATAAGCACTTCAAAATATTGAAAGAAGCAGTTGCAAGAGATCTTGAGCTAGAAATAGTTTAGGATGGCTGCTTGCCTAAGCGAAAGCGAGGCTTGTAGTAGGATTGTTGCTAAGAGTTCTAATTTTACCGTACCAACTCCACGATATTGAGGCGTATGAGCGCATTCTTTAACAAATGGCCTTGAATGACGCGAGCATTAGTCCAAAGTTTGAACATTGCAACATACGTCAACAATCACTTTTGCTTAATTAAAACCGTGACGCCGATCCGTGCATTAAGGTGTTTAGCATGTACTCGACAACCATATCGCTCATAGCTACTGCAAACCTGTGCAAGTACTCACTGTGTTAAGGAGCTTCGCTAGCTGGGTAAGTTCTTTAGCTAGAGTTTTATCAATGTGTCTTACCAAGTTTCATGGTCATATACATCCGAATGAAACACGTGATGAATATCGACAGTAATGCTAAGCTGGTGGGGACACTCCCGCGCGGGTTCAAATCTGCCTCCGGTGCTAAAACCCTTATCCACTCAGTTAAGTTATGAGCTTATAAATTATGGGTTGATAGTTTAGATTTGGTGGGTTTAGTATGGAGTTTACACATTACCTACATACGAAGGTGGTCTTCGGTTTAGGGAG
>Ga0185307_1000246_pt1 | contig 36126 bp, 42 predicted proteins | sample LHCtaG_FD_128010 | JGI IMG/M metagenome (GOLD analysis project Ga0185307, IMG submission 128010) | Hot spring microbial communities from Little Hot Creek, USA to study Microbial Dark Matter (Phase II) - LHC4sed_matched (SPADES... | ecosystem: Environmental > Aquatic > Thermal springs > Hot... | reverse complement strand
AACCTTCGAGAGGGTCACCGCTGACATTTCTCTGAAATGTTGCAAACTTCTTAGAACTTTTTCCTCGTCTTCGTAAAGCGCTGTAATAAATACTTTTTCCTCTCTTCCAATAATATTAAAAATTGATCCACGCACCGGAGAATTCTCTATTTTCATACGCTTAAACTCCTTGACAACTTCACTTTCGAAATCATCTTTTGGTTTGAGATACACCGGTTCTGATTGATCAAACCTAAAGTTAACTCGAAGTTTTGTGTTCAGCAATTCTTCCATCTTTTCTACATGCTCGAGTTTCGGGTTCACACGTTTGTGCTCTATTTCATACAATGCCTTTTTGGATATACCTATCCTTTTCGCCATATCCTCTAGCGTATACTTGTTCTCTAACCTCTTCCTCCTAAGCAACTCTGCGTCTATTTCTACTACATGCTTACCTTTGCTAGCCATAACTGCTGATGAGGTATTATCAATAATAGATTCTAGCGTTTGAGGCGTGACCACTGCCACAGAGAAACGGTTGTACACTGTATTGTCCTGGAGCTTAAATTTTGTACATCTATAAGCTACGATAAATGGGCAAGCTGAAAGAAAGTATGCCAAGTTCTTTAGGCTAAAAGCACTTTCCTGTGAAATGCAGTCCACGTTAAATAAAACCTTTAACAGGAGTAGATAATCTCTTCTAGCAGCAATGTCAAAACATCCACTAGTCACGAACACATCAAATTCTTTTCTCTTTAGCATCTCGGCTACTTGCTTTAGCAGTAGAAACTTATTAAACATTTCTCTCAATAAATTATTGAAAAGAAATATATTTATGATATTGGGCGAGTAGCTTAGCCTGGTGGAGCACAAGTGCTTAATCGCCTTATAAGGCAGCTAAGCTAGCGAGGGGTCGAGGGTTCAAATCCCTCCTCGCCCACTTTTATAGATATTTAAAAGGAATTTTATCTTATGGAGAAAAGATACGAGTTTTGGACTGACAAGCTTGCAAGAGAAATTGTAGAGAGAAAGAAGTTTCGCTTTATTGATGAGGAAATACCAACTTTCAAAAAATTCGTCGTAAAGACTGCTGCTTCAGTTTCTGGAGTGCTCCATATAGGCAGACTTAGCGATACGATCAGAAGTGAAGCTGTATATCTCTCTTTAAAAGATGCCGGGTTCGATGCAGAGCTTATATGGGTTGCTGATAATGTTGATCCTCTAAGAAAAATACCCAGAGGGATACCAGAAAGCTACAAAGAATTTTTAGGCATACCTGTTACAGAAGTACCTGACCCTTTTGGTTGCCATAAATCTTACGAAGAGCACTTTAGGTCTGAGTATCTTGAAGTTGTCAACCAGTTCATTCGAAGCGATATGAAAATCTTTTCCATGAGAGAAGAATACTTAAAAGGAAATTTCAGGAATGAGATAAAGACTATTCTGGAAAATTATGAAGCTATTGTAGAAATACAGAACAAGAACAGACCAAAAGATAGACCTTTACCAAAAGATTGGAGCCCATGGCAACCTATATGCAAGAACTGCGGTAAAATCATCACTCCTAGAGTAACAAAGATAGAAAACGGTAAAGTTTACTATGTTTGTAAAGATTATGCTTTTAAAACAACTGTAGCAAAGGGTTGTGGATATGAAGGTGAAGATAACCCCTTGCACGGGAATGGCAAGCTCATGTACAAAAGTGAGCTTGCTTCTCAGTGGTACCACTGGCAAGTTTGTTCTGAAGGTTTCGGGAAGGAATATATAGTGCCAGGAAGTGCCTTTTGGATAAATGCTGAAATAGTAGAAAGGGTTTTTAGATTTCCTATGCCTGTACCAATTTTCTACGAGCACCTAGTAGTAGATGGTAAAAAAATGTCAGCATCTGTCGGCAACGTTGTATATCCAGCTGACTGGATGAAAGTTGCAACACCTGAATTGCTTAGACTACTATTTTTAAAAGACCCCATGAGAGTAAGAGATTTTAGATGGAGTGATGTACCAAGGTTGATGGAAGAGTACAAAAGGTTAGAAGAAATTTACTACGGAAAAAGACCTGTAAAGAATGAAAGAGAAAAGGCAAACCTCACCAGACTTTTCGAGCTTGTGAGAGTCGAGCCTTTACCAAAAGAAAAGCCTTTCAGAATATCTTTTGACTTTGCATGCATGCTTGTACAAATTATACCAAAGGAAAAAAGGATAGAAAGAATTATAGAAATTTTAAGAAAAACGCAGGGTATAAAAGAGCTTTCTGAAGAAGAAAAGGTATTGCTTGAAAAAACGCTACAAAAGGCAGAAAACTGGGTAAACCTTTATGCACCTGAAAACATGAAGATAAAGGTTTTAGAATACATTCCTGAGGAAGTTAAGAATAAGCTATCAGAAGAGCAGAAGATTGCACTAAGGGAGCTTGGCGAATTTTTAAAAGAAGATAGGAAAGACGAAGAAATAAGAGAAGAGATAGTAAAAATATCGGAAAGAATAAAAATTCCATACTCTAAAATCTTTGAAGCTGCCTATACTGTACTGATTGACAAGCCTTTCGGCCCAAGACTAGTCCCGTTTATCCAAAGCCTTGACAAAAGCTTTGTAGTAAAGAGGTTTGTTGAGTTAAGATGAAATTAAAGTTAACTGATTAGTATGGAGCTCGAATCAAAAATTTTTAAGAATGAAGAAATTTTGTTGCCAGAATACTTACCAGAAATTCTCCCCCATAGAGAGAGTCAGATAAAACTCTTAGCAGAGAACCTTTTAGCAACTTTAAAAGGGAGGAAGCAAAATACATTCATCTTTGGCCCTCCAGGGATAGGAAAAACAGCAACAGTAAAGTACGTGTTTAGAGAGTTTGAAGATTATTCTGGTATAAAAACTGTATATACAAATTGTTGGGATCATAGAACTGCTACAGCTGTCCTTTCACACCTTGCACTTAGTTTAGGAATGTTTGTGCAAAGACATGGTTGGTCGAAAGATGAAATAATGTCAAGGCTTCTAGAAGGACTAAAAAAGTGGGGAAAAAGTGTTGTAGTTTGTCTAGACGAAGTAGATCAACTAATATTCAGGGATGCTTCCGTCTTGTACGACCTGCTTAGGATAGACCAGTACGTGAAAAATCCTATTACTCTTATTTTCATTTCGAACAATCCTCACGTCTTTGCTAAAGTGGAACCGAGGATAAAAAGTAGCTTATCTGTAGAAGAAATAGAATTCAAGCCTTACACACTCCAGGAAATGAAGGATATACTAGAAGAGAGAGCAAAAAATGCCTTTACTGCAGTCGAGAAAGGAGTTGTGCTGCTTGCGGCTAACCGTGCTGTTCAAATGGGAGGAGATGTTAGAATAGGTTTGGACTGCCTGCTAAGAGCTGGAAGGCTAGCAGAACGTGAAAATGCTGAGATGGTAAAAGTAGAACATGTAAAAAGGGTTCTTAAAGAAGTTGAACCTGTTAAACCGAAGATCCTTAGGGAAAAGATAAACGAACATGAAAAAGTGTTGCTAGAGATACTTGATAAGGAAAAAATTCTTAGTTCTGGAGACCTTTACAGGAAATATTGTGAAGTATCTTCAAACCCTGTAAGCGACAGAGCTTTTAGAGATCTAGTGAAACATTTACAAGAATTAAAGCTGATAAGAGTAAGGAAAGGAAAGTCAAGAAACCTAAGAATAATATCAAAAATATAAACTGATAAGTATTGAAATATTATAGGATAGCGGGGTGGAGCATAGCCTTGGAAATTCCAGGGCTCTCGAAGCCTGGAGTGCTCGTCGATGCTAAGCGAAAGGCTCATAACCCGAAGGTCGTTGGTTCAAATCCAACCCCCGCTATAAACTTTAGAACTCTTGCATTGCAAACTTAATTATCAATTTTTAATTAGAATGTATGAAGGTGTTCTTAACAGGAGCGCCGGGCTCTGGCAAGTCAACTGTCTTAATGAATATAGTTGAAATTTTAAGAGAAAAAGGGTTAAAAATTGGTGGTATTGTTACACCAGAAATAAGAAGTGGGAGGAGAAGAATTGGTTTTGGAGTAAAAGACGTCTTTTCTTGTGAAGAAGGGATCTTAGCGAGAGTAGACGAAAAAGTTGGTCCTAAAGTTGGAAAGTATACAATCAATTTGGAAAGCTTTGAAAAGATTGCTTTACCCGCATTAGATTTTGCTTTTGAAAATTGTGACTTGGTTGTTATAGACGAGATTGGGAAAATGGAAGCTTTCAGCAAGAGATTCATGGAAAAAGTTTTTGAAATTTTAAGTTCGAAGAAGAAAGTCTTGGCAGTTTTGCATAGAAACTTTGTCTCGGAATTTAAAAGTTTTGGTAGAGTTATAGAAGTTACTGAGAAGAATAGAGACGTATTACCACAAGAGTTGGTAAAATACTTTTTAAGTGGGTCCGCGCAGAATTGAACTGCGATCTCCACTTTGTAAGAGTGGCGTCCTAACCGTTAGACTACGGACCCTTTGTAATTAATTATTAATATGAAAAATAAATTTGAAGTGTGAGCCTTAAAAAGGAAAGCATCCTGAACCTACTTGTACTGATAGCAATCTATGCATTTCTTTTAAACTATTTCAAGCCAAGCCTAATCCTGAGAGATACACACATAGCTGGTGGTGATACAGGATCGTTTAACTACATGTTATTTTACATGAAAGAGTATCTATTACCTAACGGTAAACTAATTGGTTGGAGTCCGGGCTGGTTTGCTGGCATTCCTATTTTTCAGTTTTACTTTCCTGCACCATTTTTAGTTGCAGTAATATTAAGCTATGCAACTCCACTAAACATAGCCTTTAAGCTTGTTACAGTCTCAGGGACTTTCTTACTGCCTATAACCTGCTTTTTATTTGCTAAATCATTGAAGTTAAAGTTTCCTCTACCAGCCATTGCTGCAACACTGGCGCTTCTCTTTCTTTTTAACGAAGGAAACTCTATGTGGGGAGGTAATATTCCAAGTACATTAGCTGGTGAATTTTCTTACAGCCTTAGCCTTGCTTTTACAGTTTTGTTTTTAGGGTCGATTTTTAGAGGAGTTAAGGAAAACAGATTTTTATTAGCAAACGTTTTGCTTCTGAGTTTCACCGCTCTAACGCACGTCTACACCCTACTCTTTGCTGTGGCATGCTCTCTTTTTTTCCTCTTCAAAAAATCTAGGAGTGAAGTTGTTAAAAACTTAAAGTATCTCTTAAAGGTTTACTTTTTAGCGTTTCTTTTAGTAAGCTTTTGGTTCATTCCTGCCCTTGCTAAGTCTGAATACAGAACTCCCCTTAATTACGTGTGGCAAACTAAAGACCTAAAGGAGGTTGTTCCAATTACATTATTACCTGCTCTAGTTTTAGCTTTTTTTGGTGCTTTAGCAGGATTTAGATTAAGAGATGAAAGAGTTTACTATATTTTGTTCGCAACTCTTGTTTCCTTAGTCTTGTACAAGCTAACACCTTTCCTTAAACTAACAGATGCAAGGTGCTTACCATTCTTCCAACTAATGCTATGCTTTTTAGCAGCTTATGCTTTTGTTCCATTGGCTTCGGAAAGATTAAAACCACTTTTACCTGTAATCGTTCTTCTTTTAACAATTGCTTTTGTAGCCAAAACGATGTCTTACATACCTTACTGGATAGAATGGAATTATAGCGGGTTCGAAAGCAAAAACGGTTGGCAGCAGTTCGATGCTATAAACAAATACTTGCAAAGCTTGCCAGAAGGTAGAGTTGTTCATGAATTTTCTCGTATACATGACAAATTTGGAACAGTAAGGGCTTTCGAATCTATCCCATTTTTTGCTAAAAAACCTGTTTTAGAGGGACTACTGATAGAATCTGCAGTGAACGCACCTTTTGTATTTTGGATACAGTCAGAAATTTCTGAAACACCCACTTGCCCAATCCCAGGAATGACTTGCTCACAATTTTCTTTAGAGAATGCAACGCCTCACCTACAACTTTTTAACGTAAACTATATAGTTGCTACTTCTGAAAAACTGAAAAATGCTTTGAGAAACAATTCACAATACACCTTTTTAAAAAAGTTTGATGAAATAGAAATCTACAAAGTAAACAACAGTGGAAAGTATGTTGAATTAGCTAGGTACGAGCCTGTATTAGTAAAAACTAAAGACTGGAAGAAATTATCGCTAGAATGGTTTAAGAACAAAAATTTGCTAGATGTGCCACTTGTTTTTTCTGGCGATGAAAAGAGCTTTAAAATTGTAATAAACGATGACCTAACAAAATTGGTTAAGATACCTGTAGAAGCTAATTGCTCTTTAGAAGAGTTTGTAGCAAACGAAGAAATAAAGATTAAGACTTCTTGTGTAGGAAAACCCTTGTTAATAAAAATTTCTTATTTTCCAAACTGGAAGGTAGAAGGGGCTGAAAAGATTTACTTAGCATCGCCTGCCTTCATGCTTGTTTTCCCAAAAAATGAAAATGTGAGGATATACTACACGGAAACCTTAAGCGACCTGATAGGAAAAGTTTTTTCGATGGTTGGATTGATAGTATTAATAGCTTCTGCAGCATCAAAAAGAATTTCTAAATTCTTAAGCTCAATCTAAGCAGGTTTAAAAACATTCTGGGTATGTGAGAAAGCTGGAAGCTAGTAGTTTCTAGCTTTTTAACTGGCGTGTATACTTCTTTAATCTCAAAACCTTTCCTTCTTATCTTGTTTAAAAGCTCTACGTCAAACTCAAAACCTTTGCACCTAAAGTTCATGCCTATAGAGTCTAGCACATACCTTTTCACAAATTTTAATCCTGCCTGTGTATCTTCTAGTTGTAAGTGAAGGAAAAACCTTACTAGAATGTTCCAAAACCTTCCTGCAACTTTTCTTAGAAAAGGCCAATCTACACAAGAAAACCTTTGACCCTTCCATTTAGAAGCTATTGCACAATCTGTACTTTCCAAAGCCTTAACAACATTCCTTATCTCTTTGCATCCAAAGCTACCATCTGCATCAACAAAGCCTATGTAAGAACCTTTAGCAACCTTAAAACCTTCTACTATTGCGGCACCTTTTCCTATCTTTTCCCTGAAGACAAGAGATTTGACGTTTTTCCTTCTAAACTCATCAACAATCTCAGGAGTTCTATCCGTACAACCGTTGCAAACAACTATTATTTCTTCTGATGGAAAACACTTACAGAGCTCCTTCAAAAAGCTACCGATGTGCTTTTCCTCGTTGTAGGCTGGAATTATTATGGATATTTTAGCCATCAATAAAAACTTGAAAAAGCTAGTATTTAGACTTTTTAACAGCTAAGAGAAAGAGAGCAAGAGCAAGCAAAACTATCTGAAGTAAGCCGAATAGGTCAAACTCTGGTAAGCTAGCAATTCCAACTTTTATTGGAATCTCTAACTTGTACCAGCATTTGTTATCTATACACGCTGAATTTGTCCCATATGGAATTAGGGGGCATGGACAGCTTATTTGATCGTCAGCCGTAGGCCTTACAAAAAGATAGAGGGTAAGATCTGTAGCTAAGAGAAAGTTCATTCTTGGATAGAACTTAGCTATTTCGCCCCAGTATACAGAGCTCGTATTACCGCTTGAAGGACTGACCCAAACTGCTTCCGGGAAAGAGGATGAAATATTTACAGAAAAGTTGGTTGCTAATGCGCCTCTGTTTATAACACCCACTTCCCAGACAAATTGCTGCCCTACAGTCGCAGAGCTTAAGGGTGCTGTTACCTCAAACGCAATTGGCTGAATAGAACGATTTACTGTACCATTGTACAAACTAGGATTTATTGGATCAGAAAAGTTACATATAACTACATTTAATGTAGTATAGTCGTAGGCTGGAAACATTATCGTACAACCATCCTCCTCTCCCGCAACTGAAGTTTTTGTACATTTTTGGTCTGGTGTGTTCAAGTAGCATTCTACCTTAATATCCCTTCTGCTACCATCGCTATAAGAAGCGTTCCATCGTACGTTCAAGTAGTCTCTAACATGGCCCTCAAGCCCAAGTGGATGCTCTCCTGTCATCAGTGTTTCTGGATATAAAAAGTTTCCACCGTATGGGGAATATTTTACAGGAAACACCCATATAGATAAAATTGTAAAAGTGAAATTAGCTGGCAGTAACTGGAATTGGGCATACCCTGCAGGAGTAAAAACCAAAACTAAAGTAATAAAAAGCAATAGAGTGATTTTCTTCATAATACATATTTTGAGATGCTATTAATTAATTACTCATTGAGCAAGAATTCCTAAGGTAGCTGCTATTAAGAAGATTATTTGGCGGATTTCATATCTAGGTCTCCACTTGAAGATTCCATTACCAGAAAGTCTAACAGTTCCTTTATCACCGTTAAGCGTTACTTGATACTTACAGCCTCCATTCAGAAGCTTTATGTTTGGTCTAAAGCTTATCACTCTCAAGCAGTTGCTAAACTTTTGCATATACTCCTTAAACTTTTCATTTTTTTCTAGGGTTCTGCCTCTAAGAACCTCGTAGATTAAACCTTCTACGTTCTTGAACATTGCCTGCTTTAGCTCTAAAGAATGGTTGGTGTATATCTTTTGTAAATCTTCTGAACTCAGTTTTAAAGGTGTAAACTTCGTACCTAAAATTTTTTCCAAACCTGCTACTATTTCTTCTGTTTTCCTATCAGGGCCTCGATAGATTTCTAGAGTTTTTGTCAACAGGTTTATAAAACAGTACACACGTTTTAACACTTTGCTCTTACCGTTTTGTTTTAAGAATGTAACTATCTCTTCTGCTTCCTCTTCAGAAAAAACTTTTCTCATGCTATCGTCTATATCCTCATACCACCAGTACTGGATGAACAACTCTTGTTTGTTGTATTTGCTAGGTCTCGAAGTTATCCATCCTCCGTTCAATTTAACATTCTTTAAAGCTACCCATATTTCACGAATGGTAAACGTTTTCTCGAAGGTGTAAAGAGTTATACACGGCATGTTACCACCTCCTTCTAATCATTAATATATATACATTAAGGTATATTTAAATGTTTCTATAGTGTACTTCCGATACTTTTTTATACTATTACTACAAAAGAACATACATGGGAAAAATAACATCTAAGGAAGAAGAGTACGATACAAGAAACGCAAGGAGAATAAAAGAGCTTCTCGATAAAAATGAAAGAGGTCTTACAATAGCAGAAATAGCTAATCAGCTAAAGCTCAACAGACATACAGTAGCAAAGTTGTGTGAAAGGATGTTAATAGAAAAAAAGATCAATTATGACGAAAAAGGTCCTGCAAAAGTCTACTACTCTGTTGGTCCAAGCAGGTTTGTTGGTAGAATAGACTTAAGCCCTACCGAGAAATTGTGGATAGATGTTTTCAAACATCCTAAATATAGCGGGGAGGAAGAGTTTGTAAGAATAAACCAAACTAAACATGATAACTTAATTAGATCGAGTAGCAAGTTTAAGTCTGTTGGAGCTATAGCAATTAAAAAGAGTCAACTAATAAACTTTATAAGAATTCTAAGGGATGTCGCAAGAAAGGAGTTTGGCTTGAACGTCTAGAAAAGAATTTTATGTGTGCTGTTAAATAATAACTGAGGAAAAATGGAAAAAAATAGAGAACTGGAAGAAAAGATTTTGGCGCACAGAATACTAGAAGTAAGGTTAGGTGCTTTGCTAAAGAATAGAGATCAAATGATTGCTAAATTGAACGAAATAGAAAACACTATAGAAGGTATAAATGAAATAAGAAAAAGTGACAAGTTTCTCTTTCCCCTTGGGAGTGACACATATGTTTTCGGAAATGTGACAAATAAGGAAAAGCTGGTAGTTGAGATGGGTGCTGGTGTAGCATTTGAAAAAACTTTTGATTCTGCAGTTGAGACACTGAAAAAGAAAAAGAATGAGTTGGAAAAACTCGTAGCCGAAACTCAGGAAGAGATATCAAAAACTTCTCTTGCTCTTCAACAAATAGATTCTGAAATCCAGAAGCTTGCTAGCAAATCTTCCAAATAGGGGTAAGTAAAATGTTCAGTCTTTTGAAAGAAAAATTTAAGAAAATGATAAAATCCTTTTCTGAAAAAGTTGAGGAAAAAGGAAAGAGTGTGGAAGAATTAAGAAAAGAAATTGAAAAGTTATCCAAAGAAGAAACTGAAAAAGCAATAGAAAAAATTAAGTTGAAGGTTGAAGAACTACCAGAAGTTAAAAAGGAAATTGAAGAAGAACTTAAAAAAGTAAAACCAAAAGAAAAAAAAGGCTTATTCAAAAAAATTGCCGAGAAGATAACAAAAAAAATTTCTGAAAAAACTTTATCAGAAGAAGATGTAGAGCCTATACTTAACGAGCTTGGTAAAGATCTTATAGAAGCTGATGTCGCCTATAGTGTTGTAGAAAAGATGAAAAACGATTTGAAAAAAAGTCTAGTCGGAAAGGAAATAAAAAGAGGGAAAGAGAAAGAAGCTATAACGCTTGCTTTAAAAGAGAGCATTTTAAAAATACTAGAAGTTCCTAGCTTTAGCTTAACAGAAAAATTGAAAAATAAAAAACCTGTTTTAATTCTCTTCTTAGGTTTTAACGGTAGTGGTAAGACGACAAGTCTTGCTAAAGTTGCAAAGTGGCTAATAGACAAAGGCTATTCTTGTGTTTTTGCTGCTGCAGATACTTTTAGAGCTGGTTCAGAGGAACAGTTAGAAGAGCATGCAAAGAAAATATGTGCAAGAGTCATAAAGCATAAGTACGGTGCAGATCCTGCTGCTGTGATATTTGATGCTGTAAGACATGCGGAAGCGAATGGTATAGATTTTGTTTTAGCGGATACAGCAGGAAGAAGCCATACAAACGAAAACTTGATGAATGAAATGGAAAAGATAATTCGAGTAAATAAACCAGACGTAAAAGTGCTAGTGATAGACAGTCTCACAGGAAACGATGCAGTTCTACAAGCAAAGTTTTTTGGGAAGCTTGGAATAGATGCTCTTATCTTCACGAAAGTAGACGTGAATGAAAAAGGAGGGGCAATACTTTCTGTTGTTGATGAACTAAAAAAACCTATTTTGTTCCTTTGTAATGGACAAGACTATTCAAACTTAGAAGAATTTTCTCCTCAAAAGTTCGTCGAGAACCTTCTTAGTTAATTCACCACTCTTAGTGGTAGAAAAATTCTCCTACGCTACTGAAAGTAGTTAGGCATCTATATCCGACTCCCTTTTCCAACTATTTCTCATGAGAGCTTTTAAAAAACAAGCTCATGAACTTTTCGAAAGTTTTAGTTACTTTGAGGTGTTAAGATGGAAAGGTACAAATCAGAACATAGAAAACAGAACAGGATTGTAAAGTTCATAAAAGAATACAACGGATTAGTTCCTGTGTTAGGTGGGCTAATAGTTAGTGGAGCAGCTGGAATAATTGCTTTTGCTGTAGGTAGCGCACAAAGTGCTAGCGATTCCTTCCGATACTTAACGCAAACAGGAGACTTTCTTGGCGCAATAGGGATGCTTTATGCAAGAGGTAGTGAGCTTGCTGGTAAGTATGCCTTAGCTGGCTATGTCGGTGGCCAATTTGTCACTTATAAACTTAAGAAAAGTGTTTCAAACTTTTTTGCTGGAATACTGGGGAGGTGAAAAATGTCTGAAATAGTCCAACTGTTAGAGAAGTATAAACTTCCACTAGCATTTGGAAGTGGTGTTGCTGCAACACTTTTAGTTCAATACGTTCTTGTGCCAAGAGTTCAGAAATGGAAAGAAGATCTTGCAGAAAAAATTGCAGAGAAACAGGCTAAATACCTAAAAAGTTGTACCTCGCAGAATTGTGACGGAATAGTTTACCAAAGTGAATTGAAGAGGTTCGTCAAGGAAGTTGTTAAAGAGAGTTTAGCTGAACTACTGGAGAATTATAAGCAATCTTTGGAAAAATAGAAAGTTGAGCGGGAAAATATGGAAGTAAAATATGAGAAAAGTTTACCGAATTTTTTAGAAACTCTTTCCTACTCTTTAAAGAATTTTGCTGAAATTCTAAAACACCAAGAAAAAATAGACATTAGAGAGGAATTGTTGAAAGTAGGTTTGTACTTGCTTTCAGAAGCTAGAAATAATGAGTTAAAAAATCTTATCTTAGATTTTTTCCCTAAACCTTATAGACCAGTAGCGGATGCAATAATAGAAAAGTATAAGAAAGAACCTTGGGACGTCACAGTAGACTTTATTTCGAGTGTAATAAAAGAACTTGGAAGGGACAAGGAAAAAGGTGTGTACAGGTCTACAGAAGAAGTTGTAAAAAGTACTTTTAAGAAATTGGTTGTAAGTAGCTTAGTCAAAGAACTTTTTAGCGCTTAGAGTGGCTAAAAAATGGAGCTCGATAGACTTATTAAAACACTAGAAACTTATGATAAGGTATTTTCTTTTCATCATACAAAAGAAGCTAGCCTAGAATTAAGAAACAGTATCTTAAAAGACCCTGAACTAAGACCATATGATAAAATGCTCTTTACAAGTTATCTAGATCGACTAAGCCAAACAAAGAACGAACAAAATAATAGTTCATTCTGGAGTTATGCGCTTGTAGGCTTACTTGGTGTTGCAGGTGGTTTTTTGATCCGAGGTTTGCTCCAAGAATTTCTTGAAAATCTTGTAGAAGATGTGAATAAAAAAGTCCTCGAGAGGCTTGAGTATGAGAGAAAAAAGTAAAATTGGGTATGAGTTTGAAAAAATAGTAGCAAAACTTTTCGAGCTAAAGGGGTATGAAGTAGAAACAAATAAAATTCTGGTTGGCAAGAGTGGGGTTCAACACGAGATAGACATCTACGGCAAGTTAAAAGGAACTACCATGGCTGCTGAGTGCAAGTATAGAAGTATAGAAGAAAAGGTTGAGAAAAATGACATAGCTATATTTTTGATGAAGCTAGACGACTTAAACATCCAAGAAGCCTACATAATAACAAACTCCAAGTTTGATGAAAATGCAATCAGAATAGGAAATTATTATAACATCAAAATGATAGACGGAGATTCTCTAAAAGAAGAGTTTAGAAAGTATGGAATTAGTTACACACTCGAACCCCTTCCAGATGGTCCACTTTTAAATATCGTTAAATCTTTTATAAATCTCGCTAAACAAATTTAAACGTGCTTTTCCCTCTTTTAGGTTTCAGTTCTAGTATAAATTCTGACCTTACTGTTTCTAAGAATTCACGAAGCATTTGCTCATTCTCTGCTGAGAGTGTGTCCCACTCCAGTAAACTCTCGTCTAATTTGGAGTACATTTTTTTACTTGCTTCTAACAATTTTCTTGGAGCCCCTCCTCTTTCCAAAAGTTTTGAAAGTTCTCTTAGATTTGATTTTATTTTTCTACACTGGGCTTTTTCTCCTATCAGCCTATATACAAGATTAACTACCTTTTCTACCTCCCTTACATCTAACGGTGGTCTATCAACAGCTAGATCTGCTAGAAGATAAACCTGATAGATGTTCTTCTCTGCTATCTTAATAAGCTTTTCAAAACCTTCATCTAGAGAATTAAATTTGTTCGCCGCTCTTATTATTGCCTTATACACAAAATCCCTCTTTGGAAAATCTTCTGGAACAAGATTTGCAATCCTTTCTGCTATTCTAAACCCCTTTATCAGCTCGACGTTAGACTCGTCTGCAAGAATAGAAAAAAGCTCTCCCTCTACTTCTGCAAACTTATAGCCAACTTTCTCAAGACGTTTACCCACTTCTAGTTCTACCTTCTTACAAACTCCTGAAAAAAGTTTACTATCTCTCAGCCTAAACTCGTCACCAGTTTCTTGGTAAAAGTTTGCATAAGGTTGGAGAAAAGCCAGGATAGATGCAAGCTCCTCTGAGAAAAAATTTTTATTCAAGGCATTATAGTTTATGACAAACCTATAGTTCTTAAAATCTGCAAATCCTCTTATGCTTTTGTCTTCAAAAAATCTGCCATCCTTATCTAACTCTAATTGAAAAGTGTTTGGAAAGCCAAAATAGTCTGTATAAAGCTTTACATCTTCTAATACTTTCTTTGCTTTCTCTTCCATCTTTCACCTTTTAAAAATTTCTGCATACTTCCTAATCTTTTCTATATCCTCTTCGGTAAAATGCCATTCCGGAATTTTAGCTTCCATCTCATTACAAATATCGTCTATAAAACTTTTCTCACTTTCCTCTTTGCCGCTTTCAAACCTTTCTAGCATCTCCTGTAATCTTGAACCTAATTCAGAATTTCTAAACTTCAGATTTTTGTCGATAAACTTAGTATTTTGTACAAGTTTCTGAATTGCATTCTTCATTGTTTCTTTGTCTAAAGAGTCTAAAGTGCTTTTCAGCTTTTTCACCTCGTTGATACTTAAGCATAGATTATAGTAAGATGAAGGATCGAGAAAGAGAGTTGTTAATCTACCAACCAACCATGACTTTACAATGTTAGTTATTTTACTTAAGTCTTCCTTCAAAGAAGCATCACCAAAGTAGAGTATACTTGGATATTTTGGCAAATTGTAGGAAGTTTCTTTTTCATCTTTTCTTGGAATTCCAACATAAAGCCCTAAACCACCTCTTGCAAAAAGTGGCTCCTCAAGCCCTATTTCTTCTGTAGAGTCTATGTCAGTAGAGTAGATGCATAAGTCTGAAGAGCACCCAAACATCTTTGAAATGTTTTGTGTAGCTTCTAGCTTATTGTAGCCCAGGTTGTGACGCATTCCCTTAAAGTATCCTTCCTCGTCCCATTCAAAAGTAGATCCAAAACAAAAAGTAGCTGGAAGAGAAAATTTTTCTGTTGCAAACTCTTGCACCAAATCTACAGGCTCACCTGAGTTTAGAGCTATGGTAAAACCAATCTCTGTTAACTCCTTTTTAGCTTGTAAAGCTCCTGGTGTTAGTTTTGCTTCTCTTACTGTCTTCTCTCTTGCTTCTACATAATCTTCCTTCTTCATCCTCGTCTCCCTCAACTCTTGATTTAAAAGCTCTTCCCATCCTTTGTTTTCATGCTCACAAACTAACTTCAAGAAGAGCTTTTTCAACAAATTAACTTTTTCTTTCACCCTTCTGTTTCTCATGTTCTCAAACAGCCTCTCGTACAAGTTCTCGGTAGTAAGTGTGTGGTCTATGTCGAAGATGAAAAGCAAACGTGGTATGTACTTGAAGTGTGCTCCAGAGAAATCGTACTTGTTTGCAATCTTTAGGTAGAGTGTACAAACTTCTTTTGTGTAATTATTTGTAAAGTTTTCCATCAGTTAAATTTACTACCCCCAGTGGTAAAAATCTTATACTTTTAATTCACCACTCAATAGTAGCTATGAGAAAAATGAAAAATTCAGAAGATCTGGCAAAAGCGATCATTTCTGTTGTAAGAAAGTTCGTCTCAGAATTAAAGAGAATGTGTGAAAACCCTTCTTTAAAGGGAAATTTACTGAAAGAAAGGCTTAGAAGGAAGTTGAAAGAGTTTGAATCTATCCTAGACTTCTTAGAATTTACTCGGAAATTGACTCGAAAGTCTAGGAAAACTTAAAATCTTCTAGCTTCACTTCCTTTGCACTTTTCCAAATGCTTTTCATATAGCTATCAAAAACTTTTACTAAAGCTGGGTCTGTAGAGTAGAGTGAAGTAAACGGGAACTTTTCTTGTCTTGTTGGGTTATGGTCTAATCTTATTAGCACTTCTTTACCGTCTGCGACCATAATCCTTGGATGCACATTAGTAACGAAAATTCTTATTTGAACCTTATGAGAATAGTACCATTTTGCTTGATAGTAATTTTTCTCGTCTATGCCCTTCATGGCTATTATTCTTACAGTAGCTCCCCTTTTCACAGCATTCTTTACTGCCTCGCCTAGCTTTGGTGAGTAGGTAAAATCTCTACTTATCACATAAGCATACTTTTCTACTCTATCAAACATTTCGCATACCCTATTTACAAATTCTTTTAAGCCTTTCCCTCTTGCTGTCCATAAACCCTCTATCACGTTTTGTCTAACAGGCTTTATCGATTGTAAAAGCTTGATCGATTCTTCCAACTCCTTTAGCTCACTTTTTCTTTCTTCCAAGAGGTTTGTCAATGCTACTTGTGGAGGGATCGCCCTGAACTCTTTTGGTCTACCTCCTACAAACTCTACAAGTTGCTTGTTTGCAAGCTGCTCTAAAACTTCATAAACTTTTGACTGGGGTATTCCAGAATCCTTTCCTATTACACTAGCTTTTGCCGAGCCTAGGGAGAGAAGTGTTGAATAGGCAAGTGCCTCATATTCGCTCAAGCCAAACTTTTTGAGCAAATCTTTTGCTTCCATTTATTCTTAGTTTATAATGAATAAAATAAAAATGTTTCCGTTTTTGAGAAGTTTTTATTCTGCGATAAGCTAATTAATTTTATGGAAGTTTTTGGCATAAGCATGCAAGAGTTAATCTTCTCCATATTTCTTCCCTTTGTTTTGTTCTATCTTCTGTTCTTTGCCTTATTAAGAAAGTCTAAGATACTTGGCGAAAATAAGAATTTAGACGCTGCCACCGCTTTAGTGTTCTCAGCCTTAGTAATCACAAGCATGTACTCCCTTGGGATAACACGATACTTAGCAAACTTTGGTGCAGCTGTCGCGGTTGCATGTTTTGCTGCCTTGTTTATCTATGGCACTATAAAGATGACTCTCACAAAAGGGTGGGAATATGCTACAGAAGTAGACAGAAAAAAATTTGAAGAACTGGAGAAAAAAGGTGAAGAGCTGTGGAAGGAATTTCTCAAAGGAGATTCTTCTGCCTTTCCTGCTTTGGAGAATGTGGTAAAAGAACTTGAAGTGCTAGCGAAAAAGTTGAAGAAGGATTTGAACCAGATCGAGTGGTACAAAAAATATAAAGAGTATAAAAGGCGTCCTGAAAAAGGTGGCTGAATGTTTGAGTTGCTTTTTCAGTTTTTATTTTTCATGCTTTCCTTCCTGCTAGTTTTTGGTATGCTGAACAAATTAAGAATTTTTAACAGAAACTTGAATGTTGTAATAGCTTTCGTAATTGCTTTTTATGTTATTTCTGTTTCTTTTATCTTTGCAGAAGATGTGCAGAAAGTTCTAGCGTGTTTTGGAATTCTTGTTATTATCGTCCTTGGCGCAGTCTTAGTCTACACAGCCTCTGGGTTAAGAGAACAGAAAAGGAAGTTTTAAATACTTAAAATAATAAAAAATTTTTATGAAAAAGTTGTTAGCGTTGTTGCCAGTAATGCTTTTATTAATTCTCCAAGCAGCAAATGCTCAGGAAGAAACTGTTAACATAATATCCAACATTCTTGTTCAGTTCTCTGGTGTTATATTCATCATTGCTTTTGTTATAATACTTTTGTTGATTGCTGGTGTTTTTCCAAGAATATCTATTGGAGGAATTCCGTGGGGAACTATTGGGTTGCTTATAGCTATTCTCATAGTAATGCTCGTTCCATTTTTCATCGACTTAGAGTGGCTAACATCACAATTTAAGGTTAGCCTTCCTCAATATCAGCAATCGCCGCTTCCTGCGCCTGCAGTAACAGTTCTTTCTGATTGGCTAGGATTACCTAAAGACTGGATGTACATACCTGCGATAATATACTTCTTTCTCCTGCCTTTTGCAGCAGTCTTTGCTCTTATTTATGCGTTCTTAGCTAGCATAAACATGTGGGGAGGAAAGAACAACATAAACAGGCTGCTCGCGTTTATAATAACGATAATGACCATACCTACTGGTATTTTAACAAGAATGACGATGGTAATGTTTGTATTCCTAGGTATGTGGACGCTTGGCGTTTTCTTTGTGACTTTTGTCGTTGGTGTTCTCTACAGGGGAGCAGGAGTTATAGCGAAAGAAAGGGCAACCTACAAAGCCATGAGGGGTCCGATAAGGGAGCTGGCAGAATCGTTTAGAAAGTATGCTGATAGAAAAATTGCAGCTATCGCGCCTACCGAGCGTGTGAAACAAGAGACCATGAGAAGGACAAGAGATGATATAGAAGAAAAGATATATCTAGGTGAAATAAAAACTCTTGACGAAGCTAAAAGTCAGTTTGATAAGCAGTATGAGAGTATAGTCGGTAAATAAAAGATTTAAAAATCTTTAATTTAATATCAATAAGAATAGTAGGCTTGGCATTAAAAACAATAAAATCAAAGGAGGTGTAAGTGAATGGCAACAAATCAAGCAACTCAAGATAATGTGGTATACGTCGGCAGGAAGCCTAGCATGGCATACGTCCTAGCGGTAATCACTCAGTTCAACAACGGACAGGAAGAAGTTCATGTAAAAGCACGTGGGAAAAGTATAAGTAAAGCAGTAGATGTTGCAGAAATAATAAGGAGAAGGTTCCTGACCGGCGTAAAGATAAAGAATATAGAGCTTGGCACTGAAGAAAAAGAGTTGCCTGAAGGTAAAGGAAAGATAAACGTTTCAACAATATCAATAACACTAGCAAAGTAAAGGCCTAAGTCGATGAAGAAATTCAGAGACTTTTTCATCTTTCCAAAACAAACATCTTTTTTGTTATTGGTATTTCTCTTACTCGATGAATCAACATTTCCCTCTTTTCTCCAATGCCGATAGGAATTTCTTCTGCTAATAAGTTAGAAGCTCTTTCCAGCTTCCTCAGTTTTTCCGCATAGATTGTGAGAATTTTCTCTTCTTTCTTTACAGGATCTCCAAGTTTCTTGTGTAAAGTTACACCAGCTCCCTTATCTTTTGGTGCTCCTGCTGCTTTGGCAACCTCGGATATACCCCCATTATCGATCCACAACACTCTCCCATTTTTCTCTGACTTTATATCCAATTTATATGCACCTACCTCCACTTCCTCAGGACTTATCTTTTTCCCTCCTTGGGCTTCCATTATTTCATAGAGTTTTTTCATGGCTTTCCCAGAGTTTAACGCAGCTTTAGCTAGATTCTCGGAATTTCTTTTACCTACCATGCTCAGAAGTATTTGTGCTAAAGAGCATACTTTCTCTTCTAGATCGCTTACAATTCTTCTTCTTGAAATGACTTCTAAAGCCTCCCTTGCTTCAAGAGCAGGACCTATCGAATAGCCTACAGGCTGTTCCCCATAAGTAACAGCGCACTGAACTTTTATTCCAACCCTTTTCCCAAGCTCTATAAAATCTTTTGCTAACAAATCTGCATCTCCTATAGTCTTAATTTTTGCTCCTCTACCAGTAGGTATATCTATCACCAAATGTGTAGCTCCAACCGCTTTTTTCTTTGCCATTATAGATGGTAGAAGAAGAGGATCTATACCAAGAGGGTATTCTATCTGAATGAATATATCGTCTGCAGGGGCTAGCTGTAAAGTGCCTCCCCAAACTATGCAACCGTTTGTTTTTTCTACCACTTTCTTCATTTCTTCAATGGTTAAGTTAACTGGCATCAAACATCCTGCTCTATCAGCTGTGCCTGCTGGTGAAGTAATTGCTCTAGAAGATGTCTTTGGTATTGTTAAGCCAAGACAAGCGATTATAGGAACGAGGAGTAGCGTAGTCTTATCTCCTGGCACACCACCTGCAGAATGTTTATCACAAATAATTTTCCTCTTCAGATTAAGCTTTTTTCCAGTCTCGACCATAGCAATAGATAAGCTTGTAGCCTCGTCTAAGTCTAGTCCAGTATTGTGAAGAGTGGTAACAAAAGCAGATATTTCTATATCGGTCAAGTTTCTTTCCACAATATCTTTAACAATTTGCTTTATTTCGTCATAGTTTAGTTTTCTTCCCTTTAGCTTGTTCCTGATGAAATGAAGAGATTGAGGGAATTTTGCAACTTCCACTTCTAACGTTTCTTCCCTTCTTAGCCCAAGGGCTGCTTTGACTTCCTCGTACAAGCCTATCGTACCTTTTTCTACTATCTTTTCTGTCACGTTTACTATAGCAGTTACACAATTCTTTTTGTAACCAACCCTAACTCTGTCAAGACTATGTATACCTAAATCTCCTGCATCCTCCATGTTCAAAATTACTATCGGTTTACCACCCGACTCCAAGCCTAGGAACTTTGCCTTCAAGTTCATGCTACACTACACACTCCTTCTATACATTTGCATGACAAAGAAGGTTTTGGAGAAATTATCTGAGGGCAAATAACCTTAAATCCGCTACATGTAACGTTACTCCTTTTGTTTATGCATTCCCAATTGGCTCCGGCTGTCTCTGGACAACAATTAGTGGAAAGCCATTCACAATCTGTATCAAAAGTGCATGAACGAATTATCTCAGGTGTATGAACTGGTATTGTAGTTGTTGGAGCTGTGGTCGTGGTTGTTGTCCCTATAGTTGCTTGTGTGACGCATAAATTTTTCTGGACAGATTTTAGAAAGATCCAGAAGCCGATCAACATAGTTAAAATGGTGAAAAGGATATAAGGAGTACACCTTCTTACCTTCATAAGTTAAATTTTGTTATCTGAAAATAAATGCTTAGGAGGACATTTTCTTGAGTGCCAGCTCAAAAGATTAGAAGTTATCTGGAAGAAACAAAACCAAACTTGTTTAATGCTAGCTTGAGTTCTTTATGTGTCTTGGAATACTCTTGTAGCGAGATTCCTTCTAATGCAGCATCCAATGCTTGCCTCATTGCGATAGCACCTATTCTTGTTTGAAGAGAGTGTATTCCACCGCCAGCTTGAACAATGAAATCGTTACCAAATACTTTTATCAATTGAGGTATATGGCCAGGATGCAACCCTCCAGAAGCAACAGGCATAACAGGCTTAAACTTCCATAGCCCTTCTTTTAACGCTTTACAATTTTCTAAAACTTCTTCCTTCTTCTCAAACATTTTCCCTACTCCTGTGCCTACGTGCAACTGATCTACACCAACAATTCTCGCAAGCTTTGCAATAACTTTCATGGATATACCATGCTTAGAATTTCTTGTTAGAGCTGCATGCCCTGCCCTATGTGCATGAATAACAAGGTTAAAGTCTTGATTCCTTAAAGTCTGCAACGCAGACCAACCTATAGTAATTATGTCAACCATTATATACTCGTTCCCAACGTTCTCCACAGCCTTGGCACGTTTTAGCATTTCTTGCGTTTCTGCAGTAACGTTTATCATGTATGCTTTCTTCTCACCAGTTTCTTTTTCAGCCTTTTCTTTTGCTTTAAATGTTTTCTCTAACCTCTTCTCGAACTTATTGAAGTTTTGGCTGCTTAAGTTTTCATCATCTTTTACTATATCAATACCATTAACCCAAGCTTCGTAGGCAACTTTTACATGTTCTTCTGTTCTTAATCCAATCTTAGGTTTTATTATTGTCCCCAGCAAAGGTCTATTTGTCCTAAAAATTTTCCTTATCCCTTTTATTCCATACTTCGGACCTTTGAAGCTTTTCAGAAGCTTCTCTGGAATTGTTAAATCGACGAGCCTTAAACTTTTTATCTCTTTCATGCCAAAGATGTTTCCTGCCACGCTAGAGAGGATCTGAGGAATATTTCCAGGTTCAAAAAGCTCAACAGGATAAGCAACGTTTATTCTTTTTCCCTCAATCTTAAAAACTTTTGCTGCAAGTTTTCTAACATACTTTTTCTCAGTTTTCACTTCTGTCCACGTTCCAGTCGAGCTCTCTGCAGCAATTGCACCAGCTGCTCTTTCTATACTTGAATTCCCTGCAGGCTCTAAAACGAATTCACATACCAAATCGTCCTTGCCTGGCTTGTAACCAAGGTCTACATAGTCTTCGTATCGCACACCATCACCCAAACCTTTTCATAAATTCTTTTGGCGTGAAAATTCCTTTTTCATTCACCAAGTAAGAAACAAGGTCAAACTCTACCAGATCAAAAGCCGGATTTCTCACTTTAATCTTTTTAGTGTTGATTTTAGAAAAAATTTCAGCATAAATTTCTTCTGCTGGCCTTTCTTCTATCACAAGCTTTTTCCTCTTATCTATCTTTAGAGTATTGCCAACAACGATAAATGGTTTTTTCTCTCTTGCAGCTGCTAGCGCAAGGTTTTTTGTACCTATCTTGTTCACTACACCCTTAGGCTCAACAACTCTTATAGCATCTGTTCCAACTACTACACAATCTACATCTTTCATAAAATAGCTAACAGAATTGTCTGTAATGAGTGTGACAGGTATCCCAATCTTAGAAAGTTCTTTAGCAGTTTTCACCCCTTGCTCAAGAGGTTCTGTTATCGTAGCAAAAACACGGAACTTTTTTCCTTTTTTCCAGGCATTCTTTAAAACAGATAAAGCTTCACCAGAATGACAGTGAGTCATTATTGTATGTCCATTACCAATAAGCTTACTTCCAATCCTTGCAACCCTTTTGGTAGAAGTTTCTAGTCTTTTGATGAGATAGTCTATCGTTTTGACACTCTTTTTCTTTTTCAAAATCTCTAAGCAATTGTGTAAAACTACTGCAGTTGGTCTTGCACGCTCAAGTATCATTGCTGCAACCTCAAACTTTAAACCAAATCCATACTTCTTACAGAACTTCCTCAAGAATTTTAACGAATACAAAGCAATCTCTTTAGCACCTTGAACTTTCATGCTCTGTATGCTTTCAGCAACTCTGGAAACATCCATAGAATAAATATTGTTTGATACAATTATAAAGTATGAAAAGTTCAGAGGAAGAGAGAAAAAGGTTGGTAGAAACTCTAGAGAAAAGGGGGTATATTCGCAGCAAAGAGGTTAAGGAAGCAATGCTGAAAGTCAAAAGAGAGGACTTTGTTCCAGAAGAATATAAAAAAGATGCTTATCTAGATACACCGCTTCCAATCCCAGGTAATGTAACTATATCTGCACCCCATAGCTAAGGGGAAATGCATGCAATCTCCCTAGAAGCTCTGCAGCTTAAACCTGGAGAAAAGTTTTTGGAAGTTGGCGCTGGCTCAGGAATAATGCTTGCTTATGCTTACGAAATAATTAAAAGCAAGGAGAAAGTTTTTGGGATAGAGATTGTTCCAGAAGCTTACAAGTTTGGAAAAGAAAATTTGGAAAAAGCAGGATATGGCAACAAAGTTAAGCTTGTTCTTGGAGATGGTTCTTTAGGATTGCCCAACTATGCCCCATTCGATAAGGTCTTAATAAGTGCTGCATGCCCAGATATACCTAAACCGTTAAAGGAGCAGACTAAAGTTGGAGGGAGAATAGTCGCAGTTATTGGTTTACCACATGGGGATCAACACCTTGTTTTAGTTGAAAAAACAAAAGGTGGAAAATTTTTAAGAAAAAAACTTTTACCTGTAGTTTTTGTTCCGCTAGTTGGAGAGTACGGATGGAAATAATTATTAGGCAGGAAAAAGGATGAAGTGAAAAGTTATAAATCCTAAGAAAAGGATTGTATTTCGCCATATATTTTTTAAAAGGTAAGAGAGAAATATGCTAGGTTGGATAACTTTTGTACTCTTTCTTCTTACTCTTTTGTCCGGCATTTTGAAGAAGAAAAGAGTCCACTCTTACCTAGCTTTCTTGACACTTTTCTCTTTGTTGCTTCATACTTATTACAACCGATTCCTTTCTCAGCTATGTATTTTCATCCTGCTATTCTTCTTCCTAACCTTTATCACAGGTTTCAGAAAGTTTAAAATTCCAAGAAGAAGGGTGTTGCATACACTCTTCGCCCTCTTGACACTTTTACTTACTCTTTTTCATATTTACTCCTTTATCCCTCTTCAAAGAAGAGTTGAAGCTGTAAAAGGAGAGATTACACTTCCTTCTCCAAGGTATAGTAGTAATGTAAGCATTGAAGAAGCTCTTCTCAAAAGAAGATCTATCAGAGAATATCAAGATAAACCTGTTAGCTTACAGCAAGTTGCACAAATTTTATGGGCTGTTCAAGGAATAACTTCGAAGTGGGGTGGAAGAACAGCACCTTCTGCTGGAGCTACTTATCCTTTAGAAGTCTACATAGTAGTAAGAAAAGTTGAAAATCTTGAGCCAGGGGTTTATCGTTACATCCCGAGTACACATTCTTTAAGCATTATTGCAAAGGGTGAATATTCACAAAAACTTATGGAAGCTTCTCTTAACCAGAAATGGGTTGGTGATGCAAGTTTTAATTTGGTTATAGCAGCTGATTTTTCTCGAACTACACGAGTATATGGAGAAAGGGGCATAAGATATGTTTACTTAGAAGCTGGGCATGCTGCTCAAAACGTCTACTTGCAAGTGGTTAGTTTGAACCTTGGTTGTGTTGTTGTAGGAGCTTTCAACGATAATCTTGTGAAATCTTACTTGAAACTACCTCAAAACGTCCAGCCAATATACGTTGTTCCAGTTGGAATTCCTTTGAAATAGGGTTAAGTGGGGTCGACGGGATTCGAACCCGCACACCGAGGTTTCCTCATCAAATCAGAGCTCCATTCAGCTGGAGCCTCGTGTCACTACCAGGTTAGACGACGACCCCTTCTTAGCTTAATGTTATTATTCCTCATTTCAAATAAAAATTATGGGTAAACCTTCTCAGGAAGCAGAAAAACCAAAAATTTCTCCTGAATACATGGAATTCCTCCTTGCAGAAATCCGCGCTAGAAAGCCTAAAGGGTTCTACGAAAGGCTGTGCAAGCTTGCTGAAAAGCTGAGGTTAAATCCGCCAAAGCAGTTTGCTGAAAAGCTGAACTATGATGTTGTATACTCAGGCTTAAACGTTACTCCAACAGGCGTCTTTTCTGCATCTTTTCTGCTCTTGTTTATTTTTTCTTTTGTTTGCTTTTTCTTCTCTTTTTTGATATCTGACGTTGCATTGCTCATAATCCTGGCAGTTTTGCCGATTGTACTCTTTTGGTATGTTTTTACCTATCCTTCCTACCAAGCAGAAGTTACGAGAATACAAGCTGGCAACGAAGCTATAAAGTTAATACTCTACATGGCAATTTACCTTAAGTCTAACCCCAGCTTTGAGGGTGCAGTACAGTTTGCTGTACAGCATTCAAAAGGACCGATAAGCGATGATATAAGAAAAGCTTTTTGGGACCTAGAGACTGGTAAGTACAGGACAGTAGAAGAGGCTCTAGGCGTTTATTCACAGAAATGGGTTTGGTGGAACGAAGATTTCGTCCGCTCACTAAACTTGCTTTACACGATACTTGTAGAGCCGAGTGAAAAAGGAAGAGAAGAAATTCTCAAAAAAGCGTTAGACCATATACTCATAACAACTCATAGAAAGATGAAAGCTTATGTAGAAGAAATATCCGGTCCTATATCCATTTTGCACATTCTAGGCTTGCTACTACCAGCGTTGGGAATAGTAATGTTTCCAATGATAGCAATTTTTCTACAGAATTCTGTAAGCATTCCTCAACTCATCGTAGGCTACATTGTATTCCTGCCGATTTTAAACTTGTTCTTTGTTAACAGGTTGCTTAGAAAAAGGCCTGGTGCTTTCATGGCCCCTGATGTTTCTAAGCATCCTGACCTACCACCACCAAACTTTTTTGCTGTAAAAATAGGTAAGGTGAAGCTGATAGTGCCAGTTTTCTTGCTATCCCTACTAGTTGGTATGATAACAATGATGTACGGTGCTTACCACTTCCTCAACCTAGGCATGACTATTTCATCACTACCGCCTGATATCGTGAAGAAGGTTGTGCTAGAAGAGGCTGGCATAAACGTGAAAAACTTCCTTGTAGTTACTTCTTTTGTAGGTGGTTTTGCGATTTTTTTCATCTTGAACTACTATCTCAGAAGTGTGCAGAGGATAAAGGTAAGGAATGAAATAAAAGAGATAGAAAGGGATTTTACTGCTTGCATGTTTTCCTTAGGCAATTTCTTCTCAGAAGGGTACCCTATAGAGTTTGGAATAGGTAAGGCTATAGACGAGTACAGGAGGCTTGGGATGGAAAAAAGACCAACCTATGGCTTTTTGGTAAGGCTTTATGAGACTATGAAGAATTTTGGTGTGAGCTTTAAGTCTGCCCTTTTTGGTGAAAGGTTTATGCTGATAAAACATTATCACTCAGTCCTGATAGAGGATACTATGAGAATACTTGCTGATGCTTCTGAAAAGGGTTCCTATTTTTTGGGAACGGTTGCAAAAACACTTTCTAACTATCTAGAAAGCATATACACGATAGAAGATAGAATAAGGGAACTTTTAGCTGAGACTAGAAGCTCGATAAAGATGCAAGCGAGCTTTGTCATTCCTATGATAAACGGAATAATCATGGCTCTTTCAGCTTTTATAGTCAACATGCTCAGGATACTGGCAGAAATGATAGGTAAAATTCAACAGATGTTTGGAATAAGCTTGAGTAGGATGGCTGGAAAGGATTTGCTAACTATTTTAATCGGAAACTACGAGAACATGGTTCCATCCACACTCCTTCAGGCAGTGATAGGAATATATACTGTTGAAGCAATTGCAATTTTTTCTATACTCTTGAGTGGGATAGAAAACGGTATAGATCCTGTTGCAAAGGACTGGGAAATTTCTAACAACTTGATTAAAGGCATGGCACTGTTTTTCTTGATATACTTGGTAGCACTTTTTGTTTTTGGAAACATCCTAACCAGTGTTCAACCATGAGCGACGTAGGCAAGATGCTGGCACAAGTTATTTATGTAACAGTAGCAATAGCTGCAATGATAATTTTTGTCCTTCTAGTTCAGCAGAGAAAGGTTGAGGAATGTAGTCAAGTAATCTACGGCAATGCCCTGGAAGCCTTGGGTAAACTGAGAGTCTGTGTGAACAACTGTTGGTCTAAGCATGACTTTGGAAGGAGTAGCATGAACGAAGACTGTTACGTAGTAAAATTTATTTCTTCTGGAAGCATAGACAAGGATACTGCTGAAAAAATTCTTAGCAACCCAGCAAAAGTATCTTTTCTTGTTGATGTGCAACCAAACGTAGAAACTATTTTGCGAGTTAGGTACAATTCTACTGGAATCGTACAGATAATTCCTTATTAATTGCTTACTTAAATATTTTTATGAAGGGTATTGCAATTTCTACTGTAGCTCTGTTTATAATTGCTGTTTTTGTTGTCGTAATGCTTATAATTTTCATAGGGTCGAACTTTTCCCCTGCTTTGAGGAGTGCATACTGCTCTTTGCTAATAGGGTTGAGAGGTTTCCTTCCTTTGCCAGAAAGCTTAAAGCCTGGATTGCCTACTTACTGCAAGGAAGACGTATATCCACAGACTTATTACATAGAATCCGACCAGCCTGACAAGATAGCTTATGAGGTTGCTTCTTACATTCTGGCATGCTGGGAGGTTACTGGAAGAGTAGACTTGAAAGCGAACAGGACATGCTCAGAAGTTGTTATAAAGCGTATACAGGGAGTTGTAGACAAGAGTTTAGTTATGAGTAAACTACCTGAAAATTATCGAAACATATTTGATTGGAAAGCTGATATCATCGATAGACCAAAATCTTTAGGTATACTGTACGAATACCCAAGCAAGAAGGTGGTGGTTGTATGAAAGGATTCATGGTACTAGAGTATCCGTTCAAGATGCTGCTCTACCTAGTTGTAATAGTAGTGGTAATCGGTATCATCCTGTTTTTCAGGAAAGAAATCATGTCTGGTTTAAACTTTTGCTGGATAGGAGGGTGCCACCCAGAACCGTGCAAGACTGTAAGAGTAAACGAAGCTTCTATCGATACATCAATGCTAGACAAGTACTGTAACCTCTGCTGGCAGAAGACTGGTAAAATAGGTTTGAAGGAAGATTGTTTGTGCTATGTCGTGAGCGGAAGTTTTACTCCCTTTGCTTACACATCAGAACATTGTGTGCTTAAGTGTAACTCTAACTCACAGTTTGTCACGTTTACTTACAGCCATTTGTTTAATCAGATATTTATAGAGTGTTGAGATGGAGTTGAAGTACGTTGCTGCAGTAATAGTTGCTTTTGTAGTAATGATAGTGTTTTTTGGTTTTTATGCTGGTTTGTTCAAATTAAATGTTGGGTTTAACCAGCATGTTGACGTAAAGTATGCTTGCTCCAAATTGAATGGAACGACAATCTCAAAGATGGATTTGGAAACGATACTATATGGGTTTCTTACTGACCAGTGCAACTATTTTGAGTTTAATTTGACCGAAAGTCTGCAGATTAGTGAAATAGAAAGGATTGTACACAAGATAGACAATAAGGTAGAAGTACTACCAAAGAACGATTGCAAGCTACCTTTGACTGCTACGAACACTGTTTTTGTCTGCTGCTCTGATCCTTTAGAACAAGGAAAACGAATAAATATCTCAAAAAGACAAATTACTTATAGTGATGTGCTGATATGCCAAAAGGAATAAGTGCCCTAGAAATTATATTTGCTATGTTCATTCTTATAGTCGTTGCTTTTGTAGTCATTAGGCTTTTTACAGGAGTTGTAAGCCCTAGCACTTTACCGAACATACAAGACTTCAAGGATACATACAACTACCAGCGAGAAAAGCAGAAATGTGAAAACTTGTGCAACAGGTTTATAGAAAGCAACTGTCAAGACTACAGTGCAGCAGCTTCCTATTGCTTGCAGAAAGTAGCTGTAAGCATAGACGGAAATTCTGTTACAGGAGAAAAGGGACATTATGGAATGGTTGCTAATCTACCCTATTGTGAAGATGGATTGTACTGTTTTCATGTAAGCGATTGTGTGTGCGGGAGCATTAAGCTTGATGCAAAAAATTGCTTGACCTACCTTGATACCTATTATAGGGAGGTTGCAGGTTTTGACGAGGATACGACAAAGCGGCTAATATGTTCTGACACTGGTGTGAAATATGGTTCGTGCTGTCCTCAACCAACCACGTGTAACCCAAAGCAGTGGAGCATAAAGCCGAAAGGGTTTGACGAAAGTACTTACCCAGACATAGACGCAACTCATTGGTGGGTGAACGCAGGATATAAAAGGTATTGCACAGGTGGAGGTGGAGCACTTAGTTTAGATTGTACTGGTGGTAGTGGAACTATAACATGTAATTGGGATAATTGTGAGATTACAAGTGGAGAAGGAATACTCACCGTGGATACTAAAACTCATATTGTTAATACCGTAAGAGGTTCATATACATTTTCAGGTTTATCTCCAGGAGTGTATAAGGCTGTACTCAGTTGTGATAATGGTGTTGAAATTCGAGGAAACATTATAGTAGGGTAATTATTAGTAGAAAAAATATTACCAACTTAAGGATGTAACTTTTCTGTAGGAGTAATACATTTATTGGGACTAACTTGGATCTCTGTCAGTTCGTAGTCCTAAATCATTCATAGTAGACTGTTCCAGCGATTACATATTAACGCAACAAGAAGCCTTTATCAATCAAAAATATTGGGCGTCGTAGGCAAGGTGGTTGGTTTAAGTGTTATAAAGATAAGACGTACCAGTCATACGAATAACGGTAAGTCATGAAGCTATTAGGAAGAGATGAAAGAAACTAAAAATCGTTCTCTAATAACTTTCCTTATAGAGATGCTGCTATTAATGAAATGAGTGAATTCCTAAGATTGTTTGTATTCTAGTACAACTGCATAATAGCATACGAGTTTAAGTAAAACATCTATGAAATTAGAAGAGTGTTAAGTTGATAGTATGAAAAGTTTAAATCGTTAGAAAGCTAAAATATTAATATGTTAAAAAGGATGTTTTTAGTATTTCCTGTTTTCATGCTTTTGTTAATTTCTGTAGTTAAGGCAGGTTGTATAGAGTCTATAGGATATCCTCCAGCTTATCCAGGTATCGATCCTTGGTGCTCTTTACCTGGTAATGTGTGTCAACAAGGAGATGGTATATTTGGTACGCTTAAAACCACTGGTTGCCCCTCAACACCGAGTGTTCAAATCGAAATAAAAGGAGATGGTTGCTCTATAACAGATACCTTTTCTGCAGGCAGGTACTACTGCAGTGGGCCTGGCTGTTGGTACGAATATCTATGGTACATCCCACAACTGCCTTCCGGCTGCCTTGGAAAAATAGTTACTGTTACTGTTACATCAGAAGGTGTGTCGGCATCAAAAACTATAAAGCTTTCTACAGATTCTACTAGAGACAATCCTCCGACAATGCCTAAGCCAGGAGAGTGGTCAGTATCACCTATATATTCAACGGATAAAGTGTCGTATACTGCTTATGCTGAAGATGATAAAGGATTGAAAGAAATAAAAATTTTAGCTATGATCAACGGTCAACCATGGACTGTAGTTAAAGTGTGTTCCGTCTCTGGAACTTCTGCCTCCTGCACGTATACAGGAGGGCCTTATCCTGCTGACACTGAAGTTTGCTTCAAGGGTGCTGCAACTGATACAAGAGGTCAAGAAGCAAGTAGCACAGATGTTGGTGCGAGGGCAGAGTGTCAGCGTGTCCTTAGCCCGCCACATGACACAGATAACGGTAAAAATTATACGACAAAAGGTGTATGCATAGATACAAGAACATGGGAAGACTTCTGCCCGTGGGAAGGGCCTAGAGGATATTGTTGTGGTATTTTGCCAGGGTATTACTGGCATGTTATAAACTTGTCAACGGACGGAACAGTTACTTGCTGCAGAACAAGCTCACCAAAACCCGTTGGAGGCTGTTTGGAAACAAGGATAATAAACTGTAAAAATGTTTTGGGAGAATATTACCCAAGTGCTAGAGAGTGTAGCTTAGAACTATATGATTGCTCGAAAGAGGGGAAGACTTGCTTTAACGGAGCTTGTGTTTCTGGAATACCGACAAACTTTTCATTCTACATTTCAGTAGATCCTTCCTCCGGATTTGTTTTTCAGGGAGATAGAATTATCACACAAGTTAAGGTGGCCTTGGTTTCAGGAACTGCTCAGCCCGTCTCGCTCTCTTGCTCCAACTTACCTTCAGGTGTAAGCTGTTCCTTTTCTGTTTCAAGGTGTTATCCTCCTTGCGATTCTACTCTACTTATATCCGTAGCGACAAACGTACCTGAAGGTAACTATCCTATCACTATAAAAGGAGAAGGTGGTGGAATAGTCCAAACAGTTGACTACAATCTAGTTGTAATCCCGAAAGTTATGTGTGCTCCATCCTGCATACGGTTGATCAACCTAACGAGCTCTAAGTTTGGTAGCAAGTGCGGTGATGCTACATATGATCCTGTAGCTGATGTAAATAAGGATAAAGTTATTGATATGAGGGATATCGCATCTGTTACTCCTAGGTGCAATGATGATGTGTATTGTCAGTTTATACTGCAAAACAAAACTAATCCATGTACAGCTCCTCCAGAGATTACGTTAACTTGTGGCGAATGTACAGTTGGCAGGACGTGCGAATGTTCTATTTCTGGTACTTGTACTTCTGGTCTTTGGGTACTAACAAGTAGAGAAAGGGCTTTAGCGATGCCTATAGTATCAGATATACCACCTACTAGAATTACCTATAACCCTGTAAAAGGTGGAGTAGTTAAAGTCTTAGCAGTATGCTTTGAGCCAGCCGTAGTAGTGAAAAGAGTAGAAGTAAATGTAAAGTCAGGTATGCTTTCTTGTCCAGAAACTTGCTTTGTTAATAGCCCATGCACTTGTAGTGTAAGCGATTGTAGCTCTGGAATTTTCGTAGCAACTGGAAAGCCTTTAGATTCTCCTGTAGTAGAAGATGTGACTGGTGCTTACTCAACAAGCTTTACCCCAAGCAGAGAAGGAACGATTAAAGCTATAGCAGTATGCTTTGAGCCTACTGTAAAAGTGGAAAGAAGTAGTATTAGTGTGTTACGACGATAGTTTTTCGGCCTAAATAGTGGATACCTAGAATGGAAAACTGATAAAGCTCTATTCTGTAACCTGGAAAATAGATAACTTTAGCAATCCAAATAAATTTTATGCCTGAGACTTGGGTTTATGTTGCTGGTGGAGTTGTAATTGGTATGCTGACGTTTGCTATTGCTTACACTCTTATCTCAGGTTATGTAAAGTTCAATGAAAAACAGAATGACCTAAAAGAATTTTCTTCATTAACAAGCGATGCAAAGCTTGTATGCTATGGGGGTAAAGACAACTTTCTCGTAAAGTCCTACACATTCTCTGAAAACCTTAAAATTATTTACGCTACAAACAACATTTCTTGTTCTTATGATGCTGATTGTAACTATCCCCTAGAAAGATGTGAAAATAACTTTTGTTTACTTCAAAAGCCGGTTGAAGCTATCATGAACAAACAATTTTCTTTTGGTAAAAACATATGCCTTCAGTTTAAGGATGAAACAGAATTAAGGTGTGAGAAGATAGTATGTAATGTTAGCTTCCAACCAATAGGTGTGTTACCTGAAACAGTAGACATATGGGCTGCTGTTAGCAAGATTCTCGGAAGAGGAAATTACAGAAACTTCATGTTAAACTTGACAAAAGAATCTTTTGATACCATTAATATTACTCTTATCGAGTAAATAAAAATTAATGAAAGGAGTAGCTTACGAAACTATTTTAATAATTGGTGTACTAGTTGCTGTCGGCTTTTCTCTACTCCAGCTAAGAGGAATTTTTTACGGACAACAGCTAACAGGAAAGGAAGAAGTTGTTTATGCTTTTGCCAAAGATTTAGAATCTATCGTAGATAAAGCAATAGCAACTACTGGAGATGCTGCTTTTGTTTACTATCCGAGCATAAAGCAATATTCTATAGTAATCAAGAATGACACAGTCACCATTACCGATAAAGTCTCAAACCTTTCTAAATACTTTTCAAAGTATTTCATCCTTGTTGACAACAGCTTCGAAGATTGTGAAAAGATTTTTGTGTTCAAGAAAGAAAAGAAGATCCTTATAACATGCAAGTGCCTTGAGCTTGGAGAAGCATGTAGCGATTCTTTACAGTGCTGCTCTAGTTTTTGTAATGAGACTTCTGGAAAGTGTGAAGAAATGCCTGTATGTCCTAAAGATAGAGTTTGCCTAGGAGCTCCTGAAGCAGTAAAAATTGGTGGGAAGGATTGTTGTCCTGCTGACAAGCCTGTATGCGATAAGCAGCATTGTTGCCCTTTGGATAAACCAAAATGGTGTGAAACCCCAAGCGATAATAATCCAAGATGTATGGGAGAAGACGAGTATGTCTTAGAATGCAAAAGTAAAATTCCATTTGTTATATTAACAATCCAAATGAATTCACCAGTTCCAAATTTTGATTCAATATCTCAAAATTGTAAAAATAGATGGGTTGGTATTTCACCTTTGAAAAATTGCCCAGATGTAGTTAATGTTATAGCAGAAAGTAAAATTTGTCCTGTAAGTAACGAGTGTAATGCATTTTCTGAATTGTTAAATTGTGCCAAAAACTGGGGTTATGAAGGAAAATACACGAGAATAGTTGGAATTAAGCACGGTTCTTACGTTTGTCTTCCAGGAATAATGGGCTATACACTTAAAAACTATGAAGTTGTAGTCACAATAGATAGTAATATTGATCTAGTTTGTAGTCATGAGTTTGGACATACTTTTGGATTGTGCGACGAAGGGTATGGTAATTCATTATGTAATGATTGTGCTTCAGGAATTTGTAATGTGGGTGGCCTTGAGTGTAGTGGGATAGGACATTGTTGCCCTAATAAACCAGAGCTAAATAGCATAATGTGTAGCGTGGATTTATGTAATAGAGGTTGTAGTTTTGGCAATCAGTTTGCACCTTCAAGCTACACTCATTTAGAAAAGGAGCTAAATAAATATTGTGGTGAATGATGTGAAAAAGCATTTATTCCCTATTTTCGTTACGGCAATGCTTATTGTAATAGCCCCCCTCGCTACAGCACAAGAAAAAATTTATTCTATATGGCTTAGAGTTTTTAGGAACGATACTGTAATACTAGAAGGTTTTTCCATTGAAGAAGGTCTTCAGACTCATTTTCCTACAACACAGACAGGCTATTATCTTGAAGTGGTATCTTATGAAAATGAAGTTTTGTTCAGAGCCAACGTTGGTATTTCGTTCTCTATTCACATACTTACAACCGAAATTCCTTCTAACATCACTGAGTTCGAGCTCGATGAAATTTTAATTAATTTACGCTTACCATTTTTCGAGAATGCTAAAGAGATTAATTTGTACCATGGAAATAAGAAAATTTTCAGCATCCAACTTAGCAACTATATTTGCAATAACAACGGTCTCTGTGAAAAAGAAAAAGGAGAAACACCAATAAATTGTCCAAATGATTGTCTTACGACTACTACAACTACTTTGCCACCAGCTAAGCCTACACTTCCTTTTCACTATTTTGCAATAATTTTTGTTTTTATAGCAGCTATACTTTTCTTTCTGTTAACAAGAATAAAGGTGCAAAGAAGTGAAAGCCCAAGCTAGCCTGATTACAAAAGGGATATATCTAGTCATAGCACTTGTAGCCATCAGTGTGTTTTCCTACCAGATACTTTCCTTTTCTTCTTCCAACAAAGCAAGAGAAAGCGAGACTAATTTTTTAGAGAAAGCTGTCACGCTGTTGGATGTAATTTCAACCTCATCTACTTGTCTCGGTTACACAGAAGAAAATGAGTTGAAAATGCTAATATCATCAGTTGCGCATAGAACTCTTGATGTAAATAAAATTGAAGAGTTCTCCCAAAAGTATAATATCATAGAACCACCATGTGCAAGAGATTATGAAAATGGATACGAAATCGTAGTAAGAATGTTCGGCTCAGACCTAAATACCACAAAAAGGTATTATACATTACAAGAGAAAGTATGGCGCTTCGGTTCGATAAACTTTTCAGAAGGAGACGCTTTAAGGAACATGGTTGAAGTTTCTCTACCTGTCTCGATAAGGTTGAATGCATCCTATCAGCAGCCTGGTGAAATAAGGATAAAACTGGTAGATGGAGAGCTAGAAGAATTTTCTGGAATAGTAAATAAAGTCTGCGACACAGGAATTCCTGCTAGAAAAAGAGTGTCGTTCTCTTACTCAACTTATACAGACCAGGACAATGTATGTCAAGAGATGCAACATAGGCTCATGTGTAGAAAAATCTCTTGTCCTGCAACAAGCCAAAGATTTGAGCCTGGAATTTATGAAATTGCTTTAAACAAAAATGGTGACATCGTTGAAATCAAGTAAAGGACAAGCTGTAGAAATGTTTGAAATCTTAATAATGGTAGTAGTTTTAACAGTTTTGTTTCTATTTTTAAGTCTTAACCTCTTACAACGTGAAAGTGCAGAAAAAGAGACGTTAAGAAGGAAAGAAACAGAAATGAAAGTAGAAAATGCTATCATCTCTTTCAAATCTTCAAAGGTTTATGGAACTGAAAGATCGCTCGCAACAATTTTAAGTGATGCTATAGCAACTGGAAACTTGAGTGTAGACTATGGTGAAGGGTATGGCATTCTAAACTCTACTAAACTGGTAACAGAATTTTTTGATGCTTACTTTGATAAAAGATGGACGCTTATTTTACACACACCTCTAAAAGAAAAAGATGTAGCACTGATTCAAGATACTTCTGCTAGCTTGATTGATGAGGTTAATATCATAAAAAGTAAGGTTAATGAAATATACAGAGAAGGCTTAAAGAAAAAGATAAGACTAAAAATTTTCCTGCTAGATGGTGTTGGAAGATCTTTTGACTGTAGGAAATTTAGTGGTACCGATGTTGAGAAAGAATGCTCCCTCCTAAAGGATTGTAGTTTAGTTGGTGCAACTCCTCTAGAGCAGACAGAAGAAGATTGGGGTAATGCCATAAAATGCGTGATAGAAAAGTATAACGTTAGTGCTGTAATAGTGCTTACAGACGAGCTTTCCACAGGTTCTGAATCAGCAGTATGCACAAGTGGTGTAGATATGGGAAATTTCTCTATAAGCTTTGACGTCGGACTGCAAACTTGCAAAGCTAGAGATGTACCTGTATTTACTATAAAAGGTGGTATAAGTGTAAGCGATTGTTTAAACTACTGGACATCATGGTGTGATTATTATTTTTCGTCACGCTTAACTCCACAAAGTTGTCAGATGTATGCTATAGATCTTTTAGGAAACAAGTTAAAATTCATAGCTGACGAGTGTAAAGGAAAATACTTTGACTTAACAACAGTTAACCCAGCTGACGCTGTTGCTGAAATAATGAGGATAATTCCTCCACCACCTGATGTTGTTTTTGGTCATGAAACTCCTAAAGATGTGAGCAGTGTACAAACTTTTGTTTTAGACATACCATACGTATCTTATGAAGGTGAAAGAATCAGAGGGGAGTTAAAAGTATGGTAAAAGCACAATCCAGCTTGCTGCTGCTAATAGTGATTGTTGGTATCTCGTTAGTCGGACTAATATATTCTTACTTTTCGCATGCTAGCACCATAGAAAGGATAACTAAAAGTTTAAGCTATCGTCTCACTTCCGTTTACCTAGATT
>Ga0185307_1000245_pt1 | contig 36172 bp, 29 predicted proteins | sample LHCtaG_FD_128010 | JGI IMG/M metagenome (GOLD analysis project Ga0185307, IMG submission 128010) | Hot spring microbial communities from Little Hot Creek, USA to study Microbial Dark Matter (Phase II) - LHC4sed_matched (SPADES... | ecosystem: Environmental > Aquatic > Thermal springs > Hot... | reverse complement strand
TCACCCTGATACGCCAAGCCACCGCTCAAGGGAATTGAGGCTCCCACCAAGATGTACTCTTTTGTTGGCGCTGGAGCTGGAGGGGCTGGCGCAGGTGTTGTTGGGGCTGGGACTGGGGCTGGAGGGGCTGGCGCAGGGAGGGTCATGTAGTAATACGCGGCGGCAACTGCCACGACTACTATCACTACGACAGCTATTACGGCGGCCTGAAGCTTAGTTATGGCCTTTTTCTCCGAGATCAAGGACGTCACCCAGCCGTAAGTGGTATAAAGTAACAAAGGTTTAATAAAAATGTTGCGAGCTGAAGTACATGCGCATAATTTTGAACTTTGAACACCTCTTAGGATCGCTTTAAATCCCTGCCATAAGTCGCCAAATAATAAGGCATGCGCTCCAAACCACGAGGCCAGCGAGCACGTGCGCTTCTCTCGTGGCAGGCTTGCTATGCCCAATCAATGTGGTAGGGTGAGCTCCAGGGACCTTGGCTTGAGAGAAAGGCGTCCTTTTTACCAAGCCGCGTAGCGCTCCGAGGATCCCGCCGGGCATCAGCATTATGAAGGCGACGGTCAGCGCTGCGTAAATCAAGATGCGTATCCTGTAAATGAGGACTCGAAGCGACTCGGTTAAGAGGACAAGTATGTAAGCTCCGAGCACCGGGCCAGTTACGGTCCCCATTCCGCCGACGACCGCCATGGTCAACGGCATGATGGATGTGTCGATGGATAACTCCTCAGGGGTTATAGCCATTCTGTAGAAGGCGTAAAAGCTACCAGCTATCCCAGCAAAAAAGGCGCTCAAAGTAAAGGCCAAGAGCCTGTATTTAGTGACGTCTATGCCTGACGCCCTCGCTGCTACTTCGTTTTCTCGCACGGCGATGAATGGTAATCTAAAGTAGTGATTTGCTATTAAGTGAACGACCATCACTATAATGATCATTAGGACAAGTGAGGTGTAGTAGTTGGGCACAGTCCCTAGCATCAAGGCTTTGAGAGGTATGCCCTCATCTCCGCGAGTTATGTGCGGAAGCGCTATCACTATTGACCTGAAGGCTTCTGCGAAAGCCAAGGTCGCTATGGCGAGGTAGGGCCCCGAGAGCCTTAGGCACGGCACTCCCACTATCAGACTGATGGCCGCCATGAGGGCCCCAGAAATTAATGGGCAGACGGGTGGGGGGACGCCATACCACATCGCGAGAAAGGCCGAGGCGTATCCTCCGCCTCCGAAGAAGAGCGCATGCCCTAAGCTCACTTGACCGGTATAGCCGGAGATCAAGTCCCAGCTCACGGCTAATATTGCGTATGTGTTCGCTAGCGTTAATATGTGAATGACGTATATGTTGTCTATAAACCTGGGGATCAACGCTAGCACGGCCAGCGGTACAAGCCATGTAAGTAGTTTAAGCATTGTCGGTCTAGATTTCAATAGCACTTTGAACGTCAAGACCTACCCCTCCACAATCCTGAAAGCCCCGAGGGCTTAATTGTCAATACCACGACTATAAAGATGAAGTAAGCCGTTGTGCGCCACAGCGGAGATATGAAGTATCCGATACAAGACTCCATTATTCCAAGCATAAAGCTAGCAATTATCGCTCCCCTGATGTCGCCCAAGCCCCCGACGATAGTGATGGAGAGGGCTATTAAGAGGTACTCCCATCCGCTCGCTGAGCGGAACATATATATCGAGCTCAAGAGGACGCCGGCGATAGCGGCTAAGGCGCTGGCGATAGCAAAGGTTAGCGCACGCACTCGCTTGATGTTTACACCGTAGATCGAGGCCGCCTCCTCGTCTTGGGCTATGGCGCGTATGGCCTTCCCCCACTTAGACTTTTGAATAAAGATCCAAAGCAACGTTATCAGGGCAATGCTCAATAGAAACAGTATCACCCTATAAGCGCTTATCGTCGTACCAAGAACCTCTAAGGATCCTGGAACGTAGATGGGGTTAGTTATGTATATCGGGCCCCAAATGTTATAGATTATCTGCTCAAGAATCTTGCCTATACCGATGGTGATAACAATTAACCTCATTTCCCAAGCTCTAAAGGGGTAAATGGCGCCTCTCTCAATAACTATCCCGATGAGGGAAACGAGTAAGACGGCTATTATCGCCGCAACCACTATGTTGCCAAACAATAAGTATAACGAGTATGCTATGAAAACAGCTATGGCGAGCAGGGATCCGTGAGATAAGTTCAGCGCGCCCATCACCCCGAAAATTAACGAGAGCCCGATTGCCGCGAGCGCATATAGAGCGCCTAGCATTAAACCATTAATTACCAACAGCATGGCCGTTGCGATCACAGCACATGACGCCCCCTGGTTTTGTTATAGCCATGGATGGAGTACGCGAAGTTAAGTTTTCCAATACAACGAAGTTTTAAAACTTTCGGTTTTGCTTTTACTCATGCCGCTCGAGAGCCAAGCCACGACATTCGGATGGACTTTAAGGCTATCTCATGTCTATACTCTCAGGGCCTACTTCGATCTCATGACCCTTTAGCACGGCTATCTCTCGGTTCTGCCTCTTAACTTCAAAGATTTTTGAGGACGATAACCCTAATGCCACGACTATACGGGCATTTAAGGGCCCAAAGGGATTTTGATCTCTCGGCCTTCGCGAAATGAGGTGCAACAAAGTTTTAATAACTGAGATGGAGGGCCTCGTAAACGGGTTATGCCGAGAACCGTTAAAAGGCAAAGAGCCAAGACCTTGAAGCTCGATGGTAGTTCGAAGGCTATACGTCGAAATCTAGTAAGAGGGAGCTAACAATCTCTTTTCCTATCAAAATTTTCATGAGAGGCGACTTTTATCGTCAACACCCCCGCCCTTCTAAATTCAAATGCAACAATTTCAAGCGCTCTGGTTTAGACGGCAAAAGCTGTTCTCTCATACTCGAAGCTTGGAAAGCGCAGCTAAGCCCAGAACTTTAAAGCTAGGCCGAACTTCACGTCCTAGACGATTTTAAGTTCTTTAGCCAATTGTAGCATTAAGCGAAAGGAAGGAATGAGGGATGAAGTATGCATCCTAAATTACCGTGCCGTGAGGGTCGAAAGTTTTAAATCAAGAACCTCTGAGAGAGTAAGAGAACAACCTGAAGAGCCCTTTGGAAGCGTAGCGTGGTAGTTATGTATGAGGTCTCTGCAAGCGAAAACAACGAAAACAAAATTAAAGTGAAATCGTGAAAATAACGGAGGGTTAGGAATTGGATATTTTAACGGTTAAGGGACTGACGAAGTCGTTTGGAGGACTCGTCGCTGTGAAAAACTTGAGCTTCAGCGTTGTCAAGGGAGAGATCTTGGGCTTGATCGGACCGAATGGAGCAGGGAAGACTACGGTGCTTAATCTAGTAACGGGCTTCCTCAAGCCTGATGCAGGGTCGATAATCTTTAAGGGAGAAGACGTGACTGGATTCCCACCTCACGTACTCATCAAGAAGGGGTTGGCTAGGACTTTCCAACTGGTAAACCCTTTCAGCAATATGAGCGTCGCAGACAACGTTGCTGTGGCCCTCTACGGCAAGAAGGGGGTCAGATCAGTAGAAAAAGCCGTAGAGTTCTTAGAGCTTGTAGGTTTAGCCCATAGAAAGGATGAGCTGGCTAAAAATTTGCCGCACGGTGACTTGAAAAAACTTGAGATCGCCAGGGCCTTGGCGACAGAGCCGGATCTACTGTTGCTAGATGAGCCGTTCGCAGGGCTAAGCCTTGAGGAAGCCTCCGAATTAATGGAGCTCCTAAAGAAGTTAAACGAGAGGGGCATCACGATGATAGTTATCGAGCACGTGATGAGGGTCATCATGAGGCTCTCTCATCGCGTGGTGGTGCTTTGCAACGGCGAAAAGATAGCTGAAGGAAAGCCCTCTGAAATAGTTAAGGATAAGAAAGTCATAGAGGCCTACTTAGGAGGTGAGATTGTTGCTTAACGTAAATAACATAACAGTTTACTACGGATCGGCTTTAGCACTGAAGGACGTGAGTTTGAAGGTAGAGGAGGGGGAGATCGTAGCAGTGCTAGGGCCCAATGGAGCTGGCAAGACGACGTTGCTTCGGTCGATTTTTGGGTTGGTGAAGATAAGCAAGGGTTCCATCAATTTTATGGGGAGGGAGACCCACAAGCTACCGCCGTACAGTATAGCCAAAATTGGCATATCCCTCTGCCCAGAGAGGAGGAGGCTCTTCCCAGAGATGACCGTGTTAGAGAACCTCGAGATGGGCGCTTACATGCGCAAGGACAAAGACGAAATAAGGAAGGACTTAAAGAGGGTCCTCGAGTTGTTCCCCATCCTCGAAGAGAGGAGAAATCAAAAAGCTGGGACCTTAAGCGGCGGCGAACAACAAATGCTTGCGATAGGAAGAGCCTTGATGTCCAGGCCCAAATTGCTGATGCTGGACGAGCCCTCTTTGGGCCTATCGCCGATAATTAAAGGCAGGATATTCAAGAGTGTCGAGGAGATAAGGAACGAGGGCATCACGGTCCTGCTGGTCGAGCAAGACGCATCCTCGGCCCTCAGAATAGCCGACAGAGCATACATACTCGAAGTGGGGAGAGTAGTCCTTGAGGGCAAGAGCAAAGACCTCGTAGCGAGCGAGCAGGTCAAGAAGGCCTACTTGGGCATTTAAAGAGCTAGATGAAAAAAAGAGGGGACTTAGAGTCTGGGCGTTCTACGCCATCCAAGGAGCCTTCTCGAAGCTCTTCTCGGCCAGCTCGGGAGGCCATAGCACGTAGGGCCATCCGCCCTTCCACTGCGCTATGACCCCGTTTATGTAGCCCGGCGCCCAGAAGATGGCGTTGCGCTTGACCGGGTCTATCTTCGTCTTGCCCCTGACGCCCATTATCTCGGTCTCCTCGTAGGCCTTTATGACCGCCTCCCACTCTAGGCTGCCGGCTCTCTCGACGGCTGCCTTTATGAAGTACATCAGGTCGTAGCCAGCCGGCCCCTCTAGCCCGCAGGCCCTGTAGCCGTACTTCTTGTAGAACTTGTTGAAGAATGGAACGGTCTTCTCGGTTATCGACACGTTCCAGCTCCAAGTGCCGAAGCTCAGGTAGTTGGATGCCTTACCGAGGAGCTCAGCCACGTCCCACATAGAATAAGTGGCCATTATGCCGAAGTAGGGCATCGGGAGCTTGTGCTCGTAGATCTGCCTGACGAGCGTTATCTCCGCCCCGGTGAATACGCCGAGAACGACCGCCTCTGGCTTCAGCTCTTTCACCTTTAAAATGGCCTCAGTGAAGTCCTTAGCCGCAACGGGCATGATAATTGTGTCTAGACAGCTTATCTTTCTATCAGCAGCGAACACCTTTAAGAAATCGCCAACCCTGATTGACCACGTCAGGGCCTCTCCTATGTAGACATAGCTCTTGGCTTTAACGACCTCAGTCAAGAATGTTAACCCCAGCTTCGCGCAGTCGTCGTAATACGGGTGAATCGTGAAGAAGTTCCTGAACTTCTTGGGGTCCTGCGTGTAAACAAGCGTTGGACCTGATGAGATGGGCGATATGTACGGGATGCCGACGCTCGCCACGTACTCGCTTATTGCGACCACGTTGCCCGAGTGTAGGACCCCAGCTAGAAGGTCGACCTTGTCCACCTCTATCAGCTTCTTGGCAGCCGAGAGGCACTTGTCCGGGTTCCCCTCGTCGTCCTCTATTATGAGCTCGACCTTCCTGCCCAGTATGCCCCCGGCCTCGTTTATCTCCTCGAGAGCTAGGAGGGCCCCGTGCAGCACCTCCTGGCCCAGCCTAGCTGAGGCGCCAGTCAAAGGCAGTATGAGGCCTATCTTTATCGGGGGCGCTGGCGTAGGCGTGGTTGGTGTAGGCGTGGTTGGTGTAGGCGTCGTTGGCGCTGGAGTAGGGGTAGGGGCCGGAAGCGTCATGTAGTAGTACGCGACGGCGGCTGCCACGACCACTATCACTACGACGGCTATTACGGCGGCCTGAAGCTTCGTAATGGCTTTTTTCTCCGAGATCAAGGACGTCACCTACTAAGGCTTTTTGAATTATTCTTCTGTTAAAACTTATAAAAGTTGTGGACAAGGGTTATGTGAGCAGGCACGTGCATAAAAATGTCTAGGCCCTGTTTGAGGCAAGGGAAGGCAAGGAAGAAGACCTTGTAAAGGGCACACCACCAAAGTCGCAGTCACGTTGAGGGATTCTCGTGGATCTCGTTCGAAACTTTGCTTTATTTTAAGAAAAATTTAGGGGACGAGAACCTGTCTACCCACTACTTTGGCATGCTCTAAGTTGTCTATGGCCTCATTCGCGTCTTCAAGCCGCATAACCTTAGTAATCATGGGTTTGACCTTGCCCCTCTCTGCTAAGTTCACTATATTGATGAAGTCGGCCAAGTTGCCGATGAAGCTTCCAATGAACTCTGCCTCATTGAAGATCACGAAAGCACTGGGGCACTTTAGCTCTCCTCCGTGAAAGCCAACAATTATGTACTTGCCGCGTTTGGCTAAGGCGTTGGGATAAGTAGACAAAGTCCTCTCTGAGCTGGTGAAATCGATGATGGCATCGGCACCCCTGCCATCAGCCAATTTCTTTATTTCTTCGATGACGTTGCCGCTCCTCCCGTCTACTACGTAGTCAGCCCCAGCTTTTTTAGCGGCGTCTAGCGCCTCATCCCTGACGTCTACTCCTATCACGGCCATTCCAACAGCTTTTGCTATTTGGATCGCCATGGTCCCGAGCCCGCCGCCAGCACCTATCACCGCGAGAGTTTTCGAGGGGTCGAGGCCTGCCTTCCTCACAGCCCTATATGACGTCACGCCAGCGCAACACAAGGGGGCAGCGTCTATAGGAGACAGGTTACTGATCTTGAGCAAGTACTTGTAATGCGGGACCTTAACGTATTCCGCGAAACCGCCGTCTACGTGAATTCCAAGTTGCCTCGGGTTGTCGCAGAGGTGCTCCTCTCCTATTTTACAATAATAGCACACGCCGTCGCCTATCCATGGGTATACGACAACGACGTCGCCTTTACTAAGACCATGGACCTCTCCTCCCATCTCCTCGACCACGCCTGCTATTTCGTGACCCGGCGTGTAGGGGAGCTTGAACCCTAGATCCTTTATGCTCATTCCGCCGACGTATCCGCTCCTTATATGAACGTCGGTATGACACACGCCAGCTGCTCTCACTCTGACAAGGACCTCAAAGTCCTTAACCTTTGGGACGTCGACCTCCATTAGCTCCAATCTTCCTATGTCTACTAACCTCATAGCCCTCATTGTCCACTCCCAATTATTAGCTTCCTTTAGAAAATTTTTATGCCTTGTGGGGGGCCTATCTATTCGTAAGTTTGCCTGCACGAGCTTCCTGAACCGCAATAGTGATTCTCTAAGCACCCTTATCGACCGACCTCCTCTACCCATCTTTACCGTCTCCAAGCTCTATGTTAACTCTTTGAGTGATCCTCCCTAGTGCTTCTGCGAACATGTAGCGGTCCACTATTCACCCCCCATCTGAGAAATTAAATTGAAGACGAAGCCCTCTTCATTCGACTGTCGCGCGGATGACGACCCGTCCTTGACAGATGCGTGGGGCTGAGGAACTACTTTGAAGAAGCTCGCTCGTTGAGCCACGGTCTAACTAGTTCTTCTAGCCCCCCGAAGCGATGGGCTGAAGTAAGATCTTGTCACCGTCCTTGACCTTTACCTTAAGGTCCTTAGCCATGATGCCGTTTACAACCACGAAGGCTCCTCTATTTAAAAGGAGGTCGTGAAGCGCCTTTCCTAAGTCCTCCCCCAAAATAGAGGGGAGGATTCTTGAAAAAATATCTTGGAGATCCAGCTCTTCGCCCTTTACATCGAGCCAGATGTACTTCTTACCGACTTTCTCGGCCAGAGACCACGCAAACTCCACGAGTACCCTCATGGCTTACGCTCTCACATGATGTATTTGCCCAACTTCTCAAGTTCATCTGCGACGTCCTTTAGCCCCACTTCCTCTAGCTTGGTTCTCGTTGGCACGCCGGTCTTGGGCTCCCAACCCCTAGCAACGTAGTAATCGTCCAATAGCTTATCTAGCTCAAACACTTGCCCCTTCGCCGGCGCTCTGGGGTAGGGCTCTCGAAGAAACCTCTCTGGCAACGTGTCGTCTCTTCTAGAGAAGCCCTCCCTGACGTTGAAGGCTCTTTCGAGGTTGACTATTCGCTCGCCCACCATGACGAGGTACTCCGGCCTCTTGAACTCCTCTACTCCCGTAGCGGCGTGGAGCATTCTCGATAGCAGGTCCAGAGGCACCATGCCGCTCGACATCGGGAACTGGCAAATGCCAGCTGCTTCGTATAGAGCCATCTCGTCCTGCACCCTCTTGCAAAGAGTTGCCTTGCCCTCCACGGCGAGTGGATCCACCTTCTCCGGGAAGCCGATCAGCTCGGGACCTGACCAACCGTACATGTGGCTCGCGCCTATGTTTGAGGTCGCGAAGTTTAGCCCGTGCGCTTTAGCAGCTCTTGGATCGTAAGCTGGAAGCTCGAGCCCCTTAACGTGCATCGCGTACCTCTCCGCCCCGCGCCCAATGGCCTCTGCCGCCCTCTTAACCCCCTCAGCCAGCACGTCGCCTATGCCCTCCCTAAGCGCTATCTTCCTTATCAGCTCAATGACTGGCTCGGGGTCGCCCCACCTGAGGTCCAGCCCATCAGTCTCTCTCTTCGTCAAAATTCCCTTCTCGTAAAGCTCATACGCGAAGGCTATTGTCACGCCCGCCGATATCGTGTCCAGGCCATAGAGGTCACACAACATGTTAGCGTACATTATTGCCTCGCGGTGCGTCAAGCCGATCAGGCTTCCCAGGGTGCACTGAGTCTCGTACTCGGGTTTGTCCCATATAATGCCCGCAAAGGGACCCTTAACGGACTTGAAGAACTGCCAGCAACCCATGGCGCAGGCGTAACACCCGCCCCTCTTGACGACGTAGGGGAGCAGATCTTCTGGCCTGAAGACTTCGACGTTCTCTAGCTCCAGCTGTTTAAAGTTGTACGTGGGGTAATGCCCCAACGTATAGAACAGGTATATTATGCCGTTCGTCCCCAGCTGCCTGAACCCCTCAAAGGCGGGGTTCTTGACGTAGATGTCTATCTGCTCCTTGACTAACCTGTTGAGCTCGTCTCTATCGAAAACCTCTGGCTTCTTGGAGCCCCTGACGACTACAGCTTTGAGGTTCTTGGACCCCATGACAGCACCTCCGCCGCCTCGGGCTGCGCTCCTGTTGTCGTTCGTCTGTATGGACGCGTACCTGACGAGCCTCTCTCCCGCAGGGCCTATGACGACGAGCTTTGCGTTGCGATCCATCTCATCGATTAAGTGCTCCGTCGCATGCGTCGTCACGGCCCCCCACACGTGCGAGGCGTCCTTGAACTCGACTACGTCGTCATGAATCCATAGGTAAGTGGGCCTTTCAGCACGTCCTCCAATGACTATGGCGTCGTATCCCGCGAACTTCATCTCAGCTCCAAACTGTCCTCCGCCGACGCTCCTGAAATAACCCCCGGTGAGCGGGGACTTGAAAGTGACGAAGAACCTACTTGCGCTCTGGACCCCCGTCGCGGCTAATGGACCGATGGAAAATATCAGCTTGTTATCTGGGCCCAAAGCGTCCGCGCCAGGCTTCAACTGGTCCCAAAGTATCTTGGTTCCGAAACCCCTCGCCCCGATGTAGTTCTTTACGAGGTCTAGCGGCGTATCAGTAATGCTATATGATTTCAATGTGAGGTCTATCCACAAAATCCTGCCCGCGTAGCCATAGAGCTTATGTCGAGCCATAGAAGTTGCACCTCAAGAGACTTTTGAGGGTCATGAAGTTTATATAAGCGTTTCGAGGGTCGCGATCCCTGAAGATATCGTCGAGGTTGTAGAGCAAGTGCTAGAGGGCCTCTTTACCTTTTAAGGCGTTGGTATGCTCATTCTAAAGACCTTGCCCCTCCTCCCCCATAGACGCCTGAGTACTCTCTACCTCAGTCTCGTAGGGAATTTCAGCAAAGTGACGAGGCATCAGTTGTGCAAAAGGGCTCTTCATCTAAGGGTCTAAAATGCTTATGGTTGGTTTCAAGGATTTTAGCCATCACTCTCACCCTTAGTTTGTACCTCCAGCCTCGCTGGCTCAACAAGCTCATGACGAGGTGCGCTGTAGAGGTGCCTTGAAGGCCGATATCGTCCTTAGACCTTACGAAGAAGGTCATGTCTTCTCCTGTGGAGTATTGTGTCTAAAATTAAGAGCCTTGAGCATTTTGAAGCCCTCAAGGCCTTTTAGATATTGGGCGAAGTAGCTACTCCCACACGTAGACGGCTACTGGCCCTCTCGGTTCTCTACTAACCCACTCTTGCCATGCTCCATCGAATATCTTAACGTTAGCGTACCCGAGCATCTCGTGGAGGACGTACCATAAGAGGGAGGCGTAACCACCAATTCCGCAGTAGACAATTATCTCTCTACTCCTATCATCTCCTACTATGCTAGAAGCCATGGCGCTGAGGACGTCCAAGCTCTTAAAGGTCCAGTCCTTGTTTAAAAGCCACGGAGCTGGCAAGTTTTTGGCTCCTGGGATGTGGCCCGGGACTGGTGCCCACGGCTCAACCTCGACGCCAAAGTAGACTTCAGATGTCCTTGCATCCACGATGACCGTCTCTCGATCCTTTAAAATAACTTTAGATAAGACATACTCTTTGGCGACGAACATCGCCTCATTTAGAACGCCCCTGTACGGAGTCGGTTGTGGCGTTATTATATCGGTCGACACAGGCCTCCCCTCCCTCGCCCATTTTTCATACCCTCCATCAAGAATGGCGACGTTCTTGACCCCCGCGTAGAGGAGGGTGGTTGCGACTCTAGCCGCATCGGCCACTGAGCGCGGATTGCCCGTCCCGCCGACAACGACAATTATAGAGTCGTCCCTTACTCCTATGGAGCTCATAGCATTAAATAGACACTCTGCTGGAGGGACTTCGAGCAAGAGGCCGTTCCTCAGAGCAGTCCAAGCTGATATGGGCAACGCAAAGGAGGCGTTTACGGCCCTAGGGACGTGCCCCTTTAGGTAGTCCTCAAAACTTCTTATATCGATGATGAGGAGTCGCGGGTTGTTCATATTGTTAGCTAACCAATCGCTCGAAACCAAAGGAGGAACTTCTCTTCTTGATGCGACCACTTTCCACAGGCCCCTTAATTCTTTGATGTGTTCTAACGATAAAACATTTGCGCATGCTTAAGCCTTCAGACTCGTCAGAGTACTACCTCATTGATCTGCAAGGCGACGTTCATGTAAGCTCCTTACGCTCAAGTACAATAACTTGCAAGGCTTTCTCGAACAGTGATCGTAATGCATGGAGGCCTTATTCATAAGTTACCTTGAATTCATCGAACTTAGAGGGCCGTTCCAAGCCCTTACTTCGTAACACGTCTTAGAGTTCAATTCAACGACGCGATATGCCGTACTTATTGACCGCTCTTATCACCGCCTTGACGTTCTCCGGCGGAGCTTCGGTCGGAACCGGAGGACAAGACGCCAATATGAAGCCGCCGCCTGGCATCACCTCTTGGAGCAGTTCCTTCACGTATTTTTCAATCTTCTCGGGCGTCCCAGCCACGAAGAGAGAAGCTGGTATCCCGCCCATCACGCACGTGTGCCCCTCTAAAACCCTCTTCGCCTTCCTCACATCGGTTTTCTCGAACAACGCTATCCCCCATCCTTTCGGCAACTCCAGAATGCTCTCCAAATAAGCGTCGTGACGGCCTTCAAAGCCAACCCAGCACTTAATCCCTTGATTATATGCCCTGATGATAATCTCCTTTAGGTACGGCCAGTAGAACTCGTAGAAAAGTCTTGGCGGGAGGAACTCGTTTAGATGAAGAGGTATGAATAGGAAGCCAGTACCTGGAGTTAGAGATCTCCTGTATATGGTCTCCTCCATTAAAGTGTCGCAGGCGAGCTTAACTTTGTCTGGGCATCTCCGCAGGTCGAGGAGGACGCCTGGAATAGTCCTCAGGAAGTCCCCGATAAAGTCTATTGGAACTAAGGCCACGTCGCCCACTATCATCGGATAGCCTAAGTTTAGGAGATCCTTAATTAAAGATTCCAAGAAGTTGGCGTATTTAACCCCCTCAAGAACCACCCTTGCTAATGCCGCCATAGACTCAGCCGATCCAGGTCTCTCAAGGCTTTGATGTGCCCTGGGGACGACAACTTCAGACATGAACTTAGTTGGATCGTCTGCAAATTTCTCGTACTCCTCGGGCTTGAGGAACTCCCCGCCAATAAATTGAAAAGTCCCGACGTTGGGCGACAGCTCTCTCCCAGGCCAGCGGGTGTATTTGTCACGCAAGATGTCATGCATCGGACCTGTCAACGTCCCGACAAAAATCGATATGTCCCGATACTCTCTAAGCGCGAGACCCAGCAAGGAGCCCGTCCCGATAGAGGCGAAGGGCGGGAAGTCCGTTGGAAAGTCCACTGCTGTCTTGATAATGGCTTCACGAGCCTTATCGTAATTAAAGAAGAACTCATAGGGCGATATGCCGTACCAGCGGGCCCTAAAACCGAACTCTAGGTTTAACTCTAAGGGGACCCTGTCGGGTTCCTTTAAGTTAACGGCGGCTTTGATACGCTCTAACCTCTCACTAGCTAGATCCGCAGGGCTTTTTGCCGCATTTATCATTTCCTTTCACCATTCTTAATCCCTCATTTTGCCTCTGAATTTTAGCTTTACGGCTCAACCCCTAGCTCACTCTGCTTAAAGAGTCGCATGGCTTACATCGAGTCTAAACACACCTTACGACTCTCGATGCTTTGGTTGATGCTAGCTTTAAAAATGGCTAAAGTCTTGAAGAGGTTCCTTGAACTGCCCATGGGTTAGGAAAAAGGTACATGACCACGAACCCATACATAAGCTCGAGCGTAGCGCCATGCTACCACGATTTAAAAGTTAAGCCAGCTCACGATCTTCTGAGAAGCCAAGCTAAGTGAAAGTTCGCGCCCTCGATAAGCTCCTAGTCGGCATCACCTTCATCCTCTAAGCATCGCTCTAGATGTCTCTCCTATCCCTCTGTCTAGTCCTTCAACAAAATTTACGCGAAAAATATAACCGTCAGCAACGAAAAACCAATGACGGGGTATGGGTCGGGCCTTCAAGATACTAAGGGTCAACCTCTCTAGGCTTTGTTTTCACGTGACGGAGAGAAAGATAATTGAAGTGGCAGACGTGCTTGGCGCTATGGGGGTTGCTACGAACATTTTACTAGAGGAAGTTAAGCGCGAGAGTGACCCGCTTGGCCCGGAGAACAAGCTTATGCTCGCCCCAGGAGCACTTACAGGATCCGCAGTGGTCGGTGCCGTCAAATCTGCTGTGATCTCTAAGTCCCCCCTAACAGAAATATATGGTGAGTCGATATTCTCAGCTGATTGTGGAATTCATTTAAAGCGCGCTGGTTACGACTTGCTTGTGATCGAGGGAAGAGCTGAGAAACCAGTTTACTTGTTTATACAAAAGGGCAATGTCGAATTTAAAGACGCTAGCAATTTATGGGGGATGGAAACTTTCGAGGCATTTGAAGCCATAAGGAGAGATCTAAATGAAAGGAACGTTGGGGTAATGGGCATAGGCCCTGCTGGTGAGAGACTAGTGAGGTTAGCCTCAATTATCAGCGATAATGGAAGAGCCGCTGCAAGGTGCGGTTTAGGAGCTGTCATGGGTTCAAAGAATTTAAAGGCTATAGCGTGCAAAGGAGACAACGAAATCGAAGCTGTCGACGCCACTTCCTTTGAAAAAGTGGCCAGCGAGATTAAGGAGCACCTCATGCGCAGGCTAGATAGGCTTAGCAGATTTCGCATGCTGGGTACTTCTGGAGGGGTTTTAATTCATGAAGTGGAAGAAGGCTTGCCAACGAAGAATTGGTCTAGAGGTTCATTTCCGGGTGCCGAGAAGATTAGTGGGGAAAGAATTGCAGAAAAGTTTTTGGTGGGAAGGAGGACGTGCTTCGGCTGCCCAATGGCTTGCCAAGGAGTCGTCGAGCTCAAGGACGGGCCCTATGCTCCGCTCAAAGCTAAAAGGCCAGAGTACGAGAGCATAGCCGCTCTGGGCTCGCTTTGTATGAACGACAACTTAGAGTCGATAATAAAGGCTGCAGATCTCTGCGATAGACTTGGGTTAGATACCATATCTACTGGCACGGTAATTGCCTTTGCAATGGAGTGCTACGGGCGCGGATTGCTGACGAAGAATGAGACTGGAGGACTCGAGATAAAATTCGGCGACCACGAGGTAATGATTAAATTGATTGAGCAGATCGGTAGGAGGGAGGGATTTGGAGCAATACTTGGGGAGGGAGTAAAAAGGGCCGCCGAAAGAATCGGAAGAGGAGCTGAGAGATTTGCCATGCACGTTAAGGGTTTAGAGCTCCCCATGCATAGTCCGTATAGATATAAGGAACTGGGTCTCCAATATGCCGTCTCTGAGAGAGGGGCTTGTCATCTTAGAGGGCTCTCCTTCCTCCCGGCTTGGGGCATGCTTTTACCAGAAGTTGGAATAGACAAGGTCGTTGATGGTTTTTCTATTGAGGGTAAGGCGAGGATTTGCAAAATCCTCCAAGACGTCTGTCGAGTGTGGGATGCGCTAGGGATGTGCAAGCACGTGGTGACGTTCGGGGGGATACCTCTGACTAAGCTAGCAGCGCTCTATTCTGCTCTCGTCGGGGTGGAATTTGAGCTCGAAGATTTGGTAAGAGCAGGGGAGAGGGTTTGGATTCTTCAGAGAGCGTTTAATGTGAAGATGGGTATTAGACGGAAAGACGATACTTTACCAAAGCGTTTCCTCGAAGAACCATTACCTGACGGCGTTGCTAGAGGACAAATCGTCGAGCTGGAACCTATGTTGAAGGAGTATTATGAGCTCCGTGGGCTAGATGAGGACGGTAAACCAAGAATAGAGAAGCTCAAAGAGCTCGGCATCGAGCACGTCATCTCACTAATCTAAGGAGAGGTCGGATGATAAGAGTCAAAATCCGAATATTCGATCTCAATCTGAGAAGCTTAACCGGAGAAAGCGAGATCAACCTCGACACAGAAGCGTCAACCATGGGCGAGCTGATAAGCGAGCTCGACAAAAGGTATGGAGGGAGTGTATCGGCAGAAATATTGAAACGAGAACTCGTGATATTACTAAATGGTCGTAACATAAACGTGCTTGACGGCTTTAAGACTAAAATAGCCGATGGAGATGAAATCGTAATAACGCCTCTCTTTGCTGGAGGGTAGGCTTCGCTATAAACCAAAGCATAAAACGTCGAAGAGGGTTAAAGATCGTAATGAATTTAACAGCCAAGGTCAGAGAAGCGGCTTTTCATTACGACGTCCTCATGTTAATCCTCGAAGACAAAGTTGATGGTCGTGTTAGATTTTAACCTTAGAGAAAGCCTTAAAACGGCTGAGAACTTGGTTTAGTCGTTCACCTTCCTCGTGGTCCAGCCCTGCAACAACGCGTCTACGACTTAGTGGTAAGGTTCCAAGACCCTAGCAGAAGTAGCGTGAGTATTTGGGGGAAACCTGGAGCATGGTTAAGGACTTTTAAGCGAAAACTTCAATACATCGAAAACTTTAAGAAACGTGAGATGAAAGTCCGCTCACGAGGGATATGTTACTTGCAAATAAAGTTGCGATCGTTACGGGCTCGGCAAAGGGGATTGGCAAAGCTATAGCATTGAAGTTCGCTGAAGAAGGTTGTAAAGTGGCTGTAGTTGATATCGCTACGTACGAGGGCGAGGGGGTAGCCGAGGAGATCAGGAGCAAGGGCCAAGAGGCAATATTCGTTAAATGCGATGTCACAAGGGCAGACCAAGTAAGCAACATGGTCAATTACGTGCTTTCTAAGTTTGGAAAAATCGACATTTTAGTTAACAACGCTGGAGGGGTTAGTGTAGCGAGGACGAGCGGGATAGAGCAAAGCGAAGAGGACTGGGACAAGCTCATAAACTTAAACTTAAAAAGCGTATTTTTATGCTGTAGGGCAGTAGTCCCTCACATGATTCCTAGGAGATATGGGAAAATAATTAACATATCGTCCATGGGATGCGTCTCGCCTCCAGGCTCAAACCCCGGATATCACGCCGCCAAAGCCGGAGTCATAGGCCTAACATTTGATTTAGCTACAGCATTGGCCCCCTTCAACATAAACGTTAATGCGATATTACCCGGCCCCATACGCACGGCCTTCTGGGATCCAATGCTACAACTCGTCAAAGACTCTGAGAGGTTTTTAAGTGATGTCGGTAGGCTGATGACGCCTCTAAGAAGATGTGGAATGCCGGAGGAGGTCGCAGGTGCAGCACTCTTCTTGGCCTCTGATCTGTCGTCGTACATTACTGGCGCGCTGATCCCGGTCTCCGGTGGGATCCCGCTTCCAGTAATATCTCTAAGGGATATCTTAAAGGAACATGGCCTTCACTCATAGGATTAAGAGGTTAGGCTCACCTCTTCAAATCTCGTCCTTTTAATTTCGACTTCTAGAGGCTCAAGACCTCGATTAGACGAGGAAATGCCATCACACTTGACCGGAGCCATTTACGGTCATCTCAACTCCTTGAGGTTGCCAAGAAGACTTATAGGGCTTAAGAAGATCATGATCTTTGGGCGGTCGATATTTTTGAGCTTTACTGGTGATGAACCTCAGGCGGCTGAGCATGGCCGCTATGAAGTGAAGTGACTTGAAAGGTTTCGAGAGATGGTTATAGAGCTGAGCAACTCCGTGAAGTCCTAAACGACCACTTGCCAAGAGCTTATTAGCTCACGCCCTAACATTTAATGAGGAGAGAGGTACTAAGTGATGCTTATGAGGAGTCGCGATTTAGTCCGTGGCTTTGCTTTCGCACTTGGCCTGGTCTCCGCCTTTTTGCTCTCTTTAAGCGTAGGATGTTGTAAAAGCTCTAGTCCTGTGATGATGGAATTTGTCTACTACGATAAGTTTTGCGCTTCGTGCTTGGCAGTAGATGTTGAGCTTCTTAAAGCTTACAAAGCTTACATTCATAATTGCCAGGTCTTGATGGAAATAAAGGAGGAATACGGGGAGAACGTAATTGTCAGGTGGATTTACTTCTACTCAGAAGAAGGGCTAAACCTCGTAAGGCAGTTTAACCTCACGCTGCGTGATTGGAATAGCGTGATAGTCAACAGGAAGATAGTGTTTGCTGGCGGAGACAAGCTCATTAACAAGGATGAGTTAAAGAAGGTCATAGAATCTCAACTTTCAAGCAACGACTACGACGATTACGCTCAAGTCACGCCGACCTCAGAACATGTAGGAATGGTAGAGGTTGCCGTTACGTCTGCTATCTTCGGCTTCTTCGAAAGCTTTTCTCCCTGTGTCATAGTCATGCTATTCTTTATTGTAGGCTATACTTTGAGCAATGGAGAGCTAAGGCCGTTGGCCAGCTTCTTAAAGGTCATGACATTTAGTGCTGGCTTCCTCTTTGCAACTATGGCCGTGAGCCTAGCTTGCGTCCTTGCGACCACCCTCTTCACATCACTGCAATTTTATCTCGGATTGGTTGTATCCTCCCTTGCGATGATATTTGGCCTGCATCTGATTGGAGCCTTGAGGTTTCCAGAAATGTTAAGGAGGGCTTTAAAAAGGGCTGCAAAAACGTACGTCCTCTCGTACAGCGGTATCTTCGTACTGGGGGCGCTAGCCTATTTCCTCGATCCTTGTCTTGCGCCTCTCTTCACACCGATGGCCGTGATCTTACATCCTGAGCACTTTACTCAAGTGATTATAATTTTTTGCTCAAGCGCCGCGCTCCCGTTCATAATCGTCGGGGTTGCCGTGAGCTCATTGTCTAAAGTTGCCAAGAAAATTTACTCGAAGCGCTTCTTGCTGAGGAAGATTAGTGGCGCGATTCTGATGGCATACGCCATCTACTTTATCGCTTCCAAAATGATTCTTGCACTTATTACCGTACCCTAGGCCAAAAAATAAAATGTTTAGTAAAGTGAGGCTTTGGTGTTAGGTTTTTGGCGGTGGGGCCTTCGCCCTCCTCCTAAGCGCGAGGATCGAGGCTACGGCCACCACGATAACGACTATCACGGCTACGGCTATCGCTTCGTAAGGTGCAGGTGCGGCAGGTGCGGCAGGTGCGGCAGGTGCGGCAGGTGCGGCAGGTGCGGCAGGTGCTATACCGACAGGCGTAAGTTCATGCGACATCAGAGGCCTCGTGGGTTGTGGATATCCGAACGCGCCCCACTTAGTCGCATGTTCGGGATGCCAATTAGTCAGTTTGTCAGTCCTATAGGCCAATATCCACATCGGCCAGTAGGCTATGGTTATCGTCGGTATGTAGTCCTTGTATATCCTAATTATTTGCTTGACGTCTTCAACCAATTCGTTGTAGTTTAGCCTCCTCAAAGCACTCCTCGCAAGATCGCTAATCTTTTGAGTGACTTCGGGCTCGGTTTTGTCGAAGCCCGTGGCCCTAACCTGAGGCAGGCCTATGTAGGGCACTAGATATGAGTAGACCTGCATGTACCATGGCTCTGGATATTCGCCGTAGCACCCTTGGGCAAAGCCCCAGTCCTTCTTCTCGGCGAGGAAGGCCGCTATGAAGTAGTCCATTATTGCTAGTGGTTGGTACACGCTGATCTCTATCCCTATCTCCTTTAAGCAACTTATTATGTACTCTGCGCTCCTGAGCCTCACCGCTGTTAGTGGGGACGATTGTATAATGTACTTGAAGCTCAACCTCGTGCCATTGGGCGTGACCCTTACCCCATCGGGACCTCGCTTAAAGCCAAGCTCGTCGAGAATGCGATTGGCCTCTGCGATTCGTTGCTCACGCGTCATGTTGTAGCCTGGCCAGAGGGCCTCACGCACATAGAACTCCGGACAGGCCCTCATGTTAAGCAAGCATCTATCGCCGGGGAGTCCGAAGCCCATGAAGTAGTTGTTGGCGATCTCGACCTTGTCTATCGCCAAGTCAATGGCCCATCTGACTTCCTTCATGTTGAGCGGGTAGAGCCTAGTATTGACCGCCAAGACCTCCGTGGCCACGGGAATCGGGAACGTCCAAATGTCTATGTTGGGTCTGCCTACGATTTGCCCCAGCAGGTAGAACGGAAACGCCGGAACCACATCGACTTCTCCCCTTAAAAGCAAAAGCGGATAAAGTGACTCTTCTCCTATGTACCTCAATAGGATCCCATCGATCTTCGGCATCGACTCGGTCTTCCAATAGTCGGCCCTCTTCCTGAAGAACCACCACTCACCGGGCTTAGACGAATCGTATATGAATGCCGATGAGGTTACGTGCTTTTTCGGGTCGTCTATGATCTCGTAGCTCAACGGGTCCGTAAGGTTGCCCCATATGTGCGCTGGGAGAGGGGCAGTCCCGCCGAAGCTGGCGTACCAGCGCGCCCACGGCTGAGTAGTGATGAACTCTACCGTGTAGGTGTCAACAGCCCTCACCTCCTTGAGGATACCCTCTAAGTCTGATGGGAGGGCGTACTGCATGATTAATTTCCACGTGACCTCCACGTCGTACGCCGTAACGGGCTTGCCGTCGCTCCACCTCGCCCTCTCATCGATGTGGAAGACGTACCTCGTGCCCTCATCGAGTATCTCCCAGCTCTTGGCTAACCAAGGAACTAAAGTACCGTTAAAGAGGTTCAAGATGAGGGGTTCGTAGAGCATGCCTCCGAACCACACAGCTTGACAGATGTCACGGGCTGCGAGCAACGGATTGAACGTAGTTGGTATGCAATTAAAGGCGACTACGAGTATTGTTTGTTGTTGAGCATGTGCGTAGGGCATTGGAGTTGCGACGAGCATTGAGAACGCCAAGAGACATACCAACGCTCTTTTTAATAAAATCCGTGTTTTCATGAAGGTTCGCCTCTGAAGATGAAAATTTCCTTAAATTAATAAGCTTTACTACTCTGCACGGCAGCTTTACCCCACACAGCCTCACATGGTCATGATGTAGCAACCGAGTAAAAGTTGTAAAACATTATTGTTATGACGGTGATGTCTACAAGTGGCTCCTGGCCAATTAGTCAATCTTCGAGACCTTCACTTCCGCCGGGCGGTTAATGCAAGCTACTAGGGGCCTTTTCTGCTTAAAGAGAAAGACAGTAACTTTAGACCTCTGAAGAGTCTAACGCTAGGCACGAAGTGTGGATAGATAGAGATTGCTGATGATGCCCAAACTTGCACGCCCTCAAGACCTTGAACTAGGAAAATGAATTACTAGCGGCCCCTTAGCCTAGGGTTGAGGACTAGATTTATTCCGTGACCAAGAAACGAAAACCCGCATGCCAAGAGGGCTACGCAGAGGCCCGCCGGTATGTAAGTCCACCAAGCTCCCTGAATAACGGCCCCACTTCTCAACGCATAAAAAATCATCATGCCCCAGCTGATGTTCCTAGGGTCACTTGCCCCCAAGAAGGCTAGTCCAGCCTCCGCCAATATAACGAAAACCGTTCGAGAAACGACGTTAGCCATAATTATCCCGCTCACATTAGGTAGGAGGTGGATAAAGATCACACGCTTATCGCTAGCACCCAGAGCACGTAGTGCTTCGACGAAAAGCGTCTCCCTCAAAGACAGTATTTGAGAACGTACTTGCCTGGCTACAGGCGGCCAGCCGAAGAGGCCGAATATTAATATAATATTCCATATGTTCGGACCAAAATACAGCGCGAAAAGAATAGCCAGAGGTATGAAGGGTATGGTTAAGAATATGTCAGTTATCCTCATAAGGACCTCATCTAGAGAGCCTCCAAAATATCCGCTGAGAAGTCCTACTATCGTCCCAAGTAACGTCGCGACTGCGGCTGTGAGAAGCCCTACGATGAGAGAAATGCGAGATCCGTATATTATTTGAGAGAGCACGTCCCTTCCCGCGTCATCGGTTCCTAGAGGATGCTTAATAGAAGGTGGAGAAAACATAGGTCCTACGAAAGACTTTTGTGGGTCATATGGAGCTAAATAGGGGGCCGCTACGGCCATAAAAATAAATATCAGTATTATGATTAGCCCCCCAACGGCCAATTTAGACTTCCTAAAGTATTTCCATGAAGTAGCGAGACCTCTTAACATGGGCTAATCACCTACCTAAGCCTTACACGTGGGTCGAGCAATGTATATGTCAAATCGGCTATGAAATTAGAGATTATGAAGATGAGCGTAATGATTATCATTATGCCCTGTGCCGTGGGGAAATCACGTGAAAGGACGCTTTCCATTAGTAGAAGACCTATGCCAGGGTATGAGAAGACTACCTCGACGAACACAGCACCGGTAACTAACAAACCGAAACTCATCATGATCCCAGTGACGAAAGGTAACAAAGCGTTTCTTGCGGCATGTCTGAACATCACAATCCTCTCTTTAAGACCTTTGGCCTCAGCGGTTAAAATGAAGTCCTCTCCCAAGACCTCTATCATGGTATTCCTCATCACTAAGGCATCGATGAAGAACGTGACGATAGTTAGCGTTATAACGGGCAACACGGCGTGGTACAGCACATCATAGACAAAGTCCCAGAGACTTTTGTGGACTAAACCTGATGTTATGGCCCCTCCTAGAGGAAATATAGGAATGTAGAAAGCGAAGATTGTTAGTAGTATCAAGCCTAGCCAGAAAGCTGGAAGCGACATAGAAGTCAAGCCCAATGCTTGTAACACTATGTCAAACTTGCTCCCACGTTTCCACGCGGCTATTGTTCCAACAAGATATCCTAGCGCAAATGATATCACTCTAGATAAAATCACTATGAGTAGAGTCCATGGAAGCCTCTCCATTATTAGCGTGAACACGTCCTTTGGAAAATACCTCCAAGACACCCCCCAGTAGCCAGATAATATGTTCCCTATGTATAAGAAAAACTGCTCAGTGACTGTCTTGTTTAGACCGAACCTTTCTATGAGCTGCGCCTTTAACAACTCACTAGTCTCTCCTATGGGAAAAGTTGTGCTTATGAAATAATCAGCGGGGTTACCTGGCAATAATCGTGGAAGAGCGAAGACTATCACCAAAACTGCGAAGAAAACAATGATGTAATTAATTATTCTTCTCACAAGGTAACCTATCACGGCAAAATCCCCAGAAAGAGAGATATCAAGATGCGCGGATTTATGCTTTGCGCCTAAAGAACTAGACGTGACTTTGCCTAAGGTCTGTAACTCTTGGTCTGATATTTCCTTACGTCGGGTGCTAAATCTTTGCTTACTGGAAGGCTTTGACCAGGTCTCGCGGTGAGATCGATGAGCAAAGGTGGGGCGACGATAGCATTGCTTGTGATGGTTCAAGTACATTAGGGCCATGAAGTCTCAGGGCAATCTTTAAGAGGTGTTCCCTTAGAAATAGAAAAGAGCTATACGCCCGTCCACCATAGCTAAATAGCACCGCATTTAATTAAAAGCGTGGTGGGCCTGATCGTGCAAGTGTTGGATGTTCTGGGGTTAAGAACTTACTACTTCACCGAAATTGGCACGATTAAAGCGGTCAACGGAGCGAGCGTGGGTTTGAACGAGGGCGAATGTTTAGGGATAGCTGGAGAATCTGGATGTGGAAAGAGCACTCTCGCGCTTTCGATATTAAGGTTGATAAAGCCCCCAGGTCGCATAGTTGATGGCAAAATACTTTTTAGAGAAACGGATCTCCTACGCCTCTCGCCAGAAGAGATGCGTAAAATACGTTGGCGCAAAATTTCCATGGTCTTTCAAGGAGCGTTAAACGCTTTAAACCCTGTCTATACCATAGGCCGGCAAATCGTAGAGGCCATCACAACCCACCTCAATTACAACAAAGAGGAGGCGAAGAAGAAGGCCATTGAATTGCTTGAATCTGTGGGGTTAGATAAGTCGAATTTCAACAGCTATCCTCACGAGTTGAGCGGAGGCATGAGGCAGAGGGCCTTAATAGCAATGGCTCTCTCCTGCGACCCTGAGGTATTAATTGCCGACGAGCCAACGACAGCGGTAGATGTCGTGACTCAAGCCCGTATACTTATGTTGTTGAAAAACTTACAAAGGCAACGAAACCTGAGCTTAATAGTAATTTCGCACGACCTCTCAATCCTCGCACAAGTATGTGATAGAGTAGTCATAATGTATGCAGGCAAAATCGTGGAGAGCGCTGATATCGAGTCGATATTTGGCAACCCCCTGCACCCATACACAAAAGCCTTGATAAGCGCGTTTCCAAACGCCAAGGGACCAAAAAGGCCTCTCAGCATATTGCCGGGAGAGCCCCCAGACCTAATAAATCCGCCAAAGGGTTGCGTTTTTAGCCCGCGTTGCCCTCAGGCTTCAGCTCTCTGCTCTGAAAGGGAGCCAGAGCTTATCGAAGTCAGCCCAGGTCACCACGTTGCGTGTAACTTCATTAAATCCTAAGGAGGTGAGTTAATGGATACCTTACTGGAGGTCGTTAATCTCAAGAAATACTTCCCGATGCGGAGGGGGATGATCCAGTTTCTCAAAAGGGAGAAGCCTAGGTACATTCCCGCAGTTGATGATGTAAGCTTTAAGATTAACAAGGGCGAGACTGTCGCCCTCGTGGGTGAAAGTGGATCGGGTAAGACGACCCTCGCAAGGTTAATACTGCGCCTGATCGAACCCACTTCGGGGAAAATATTATTCGAAGGGAAAGACATCACGGCACTGGAGGGCAGGGATCTTAAAGAAATTCGTGGAAAGATGCAGATAGTCTTTCAAGACCCCTACGCTGCACTAGACCCACGACGGACAGTGTTTAAGGCCCTTGAAGAGCCTTTGATCATTCACGGCCTCTACAGGCCCTCTGAGAGGAAGGAGATCATCATAAACATGTTGAGAGCCGTGGGGTTGAGCCCGCCTGAACTTTTCTTGGAGAAATATCCTCACGAACTGAGCGGCGGTCAAAGGCAACGAGTAGTGATAGCCCGAGCCCTAATACTAAATCCCTCATTCGTAGTCATGGACGAGCCAGTTTCGCTACTAGATGCGACCGTGAGGACGCAAATACTAGACCTAATTAATAAGATGAAAGAGAAGTTCAACTTGACTTACCTCTTCATCACTCACGATATAGCTTTGGCGAGGTATGTTAGCGAGAGGATCCTTGTCATGTATCGAGGGAAAGTAGTGGAGTCAGGCGAAACCGAGGCGGTCATCCAAGAGCCCCTCCACCCATACACCAAGGTGCTGATCTCCGCCGTGCCCGTCCCTGATCCGAAAATGAAGATAGCCCTCCCTCCAACAAAAGCGGACGAGGCAGAGGCATCTTTAACGTATCTACAGGGTTGCAGATTTCATCCGCGCTGTCCCTACGCTGACCAAATCTGTAAAGAAAAAGAGCCACCTTATGAGATGTTAGAGGATGGAAGGTTCGTCAGCTGTTGGAAAGTGAAGTAGGGTGCGCCATTTTTAGAGACGTCTCTTTAGGCTTTTTCTCATAACTACCCTTAAACCGTCAATTACCATTGCCTTAAAGTCTTATGCGCGAGGTGTAATAGGATGGTTAGGATAGGACCCTAAAAGTCACGCACACACGGGTAGCCCTTGAGGACGTCCCTCAGATCCTTGTTCATCCAGTGCCTCTGATTATTTAAAGGACGGAATTATGTCTCTCGCAAATCTTTTCGTAACATCCACGTATTCATTGGGTGAAAAGGGGTTTGTCAACCCAGGACCTTTAAAGAGCTCTACTATGTAGTATTGGCAACCTGCGTTTCTAAATGCTTCTATTATTTCGGCAGTATCAGTGATGCTTCCGAGAACTGCAAAAGTAAAGTTTTTTAACTCTCTATTATGCTCTCTAGCATATCGTTCAATGATCTTCACACGTTTTTCGAATTCCTCTGGAGGGAGGGATGCCCCTGGAACGAGCCTTGGAAAGACCCAACCATCAAAAAATCGTGCCGCCACCTCAAGCATGCGTCTCCTTAACCCGCCACACCACAACGGGGGGTGAGGCTTTTGCAAAGGCTTGGGCAGTAAGACGGCGTCTTTGAGCTTATAGTATTTCCCCTCGAACGTCACTTTGTCTTCGGTCCACAGCCTTAGAATTATCTCGAGACCTTCCTTAAACTTCTCGAACCTCACAGGCGCCTCGTCCCACCCTGTCGAATAATTGATGAACTCCTCGGGCACCGTGCCCACTCCTAGGCCTGCTATAACCCTCCCCCCGGAGATGTAGTCAACAGTGGCAATGACCTTGGCCAAATGGCTCGGGATCCACCTTGGTACGGGGGAGACGTCGCTTCCAAGCCTAATGCGACTTGTTAGAGCCGCGAAATAGGAAAGCATCGTCCACGCGTCCAGCAGATTGTTTGACATGAAGGGCAACATGTGATGATCAGGCATGAAAATTCCATCAAAATCGAGGTCCTCAACGAGGACGACCCAATTGTGTAACTGCTTCCTACTTTGCCACCATGGTCTTGGAGTGGGACAGATCCCGAAGAGCATGCGTGCTAGGTTGTTGTCCTAAAGGATATAAGGCTTTTCGTTTACTCAAAGGCTCAAGCTATGCCGTAAATGGGCGCGTCATAGTTGGGCAAGGTGAGAGATAGATGTAGCGTGTCCCACTTTCCATAATATGCTCAACGGCATTCAAATGAAAGCGCTTGTAATCATAGAAGAGACTCTCCACGCACTAAAGGAAACTGGAATGTCTTGAACATTTTAAGATTTTGTCAATGGACCCTCAGACAAAAATCCGAAACCTTTATAAGCGTTGAGCCAAAGTAGAAAGAGCTCTTTGGTGGCCCTTTTTGGAGAAGAGGTACGCACATCTCGTTAAGAGGTTAGAAGTGCGACAAGGCCCTGGAGGAGCACTTCCAAGTCAATTAATATGGCTGGACAGCAAGTCGTTAGAGGGGGTAGAGCTCAACTTTGGAGGCGGCGACCATCTAGGGACCGGCTATTGGCACACGTGGGCTGGCTCGCACACCCATCCATACGATGAAGTCTTACTCTTCCTAGGGCTAGATTTAAACGACATCACAAGTCTAGGCGCAGAAGTGGCTATGGAGCTGGGGCCTGAGCAAGAGGAGCACATAATAAACGAGTCGTGCGTTGTCGTCGTGCCCAAGAACATGCCTCACGGCCCGTTCACGACACTAAGCTTAGAGGGGCCATTTAGAGGCTGTCATATATTGTTGGGGCCCGAGTACAAGGTCGAGTGGCAACCAAGAGAGAAGAAGCCGCCTAAAACGACTGGCGATAAATACAGCCACTTGATTAAGCCGTTGAGGGGCAGGGTTATCAGTCCAGCGGATATGGGCGTCGGTCCAGGGAATGCGTACCAGCTCGTATGGTTCTTCGGCAAGGACCTCGAGGGGTTAAGCGTTAATTTCACGTGGGGGTTCTACAAGGGGTGTGGCATATGGCACCGCGAAAGAGGGAAGTCGTTGGCTCACGTCCATCCATTTGATGAAATACTCATATTTCTTGGAAGCGAACCGGGTAACTTAAGCTATCTAGGTGCTGAGATAGAAATCGACATGGGCCCTGAGCATGAAAGGTACGTTTTCAGCGAGCCCACTGTTGTCATATGTCCTAAGGGGTTGCCGCACACGCCCGTCATAACTAGGTGGGTCGACAGACCTTTCACATGCTTCGTGATATGCCTTAGCTCAGAGTACAAGGCCGAGTGGATTGAGTGAGCTCTACGTAAGCAGTTCCCTGAAGTCAGCTCGTCTTTTTACTTGTACCAAGAAGTGTTCGCGAATGAGCAAGAATTGATGTGGCAATCGTCTTACCAAAATCTATTCGTTTAAGCCTTTTAATACGTGTTGAGCCCCGTGACAGTCACGTTTTACTGCGAGAATGACAATAAGTTCGTTGGATGTTAACTTAAATAAAAGAGAAATAAAGACGCATTTGAGAGCGCTTCTACGAATAACACTATGATAAAGCTTAGAGTTTTAAGGTGCTCTAAGGAATCCTCACCGAAAGCTATATAATCATTCATCCTCTTTTCATAACTTTGGAGGTGAAGTTTTTGGCCAAGAAGGTTAAGAAATACGAGCGCTTTGTAAAGCCGCTCATAGTCAGAATGGGCCCTGAGGGGCTCTACCCCGATATGCGGGTATGGATGGAGTCGAAGGATTTCGAGGGGCTCCCAGTCCACTTCTCCTACGGCTTCTTGAAGAGTGCTGGTGTTATATGTCATCCCATTAAAAGCGATGAAGCTATCGTACACCCCTACGACGAGGTCTTAGTTTTCGCGGGGATAGACACGGAAGATATAATGAGGCTCGGGGGCGAGGTCTCGATAGAAATAGGCGAGAGCCCCGAAGAATACGTTTTCAGCGAGCCCACGGTCGTCGTCGTACCGAGAGGTACGCCTCACGGACCCATAAAAGTCAGGAAGCTTGAGAAACCCATAATGCATTACTTAGTCGGCCTGGCCCCTGAATACAAAGCGTCGTCAATAGCTAAGAAGGAGAAATCAGCTGAGACCAAATACGCTCACTTGGTGAAGAAGTTCAAATCAACGCCGCTCCCAGCTTACGCGGAGCGCCCAGGTTTTATGGATGAGAGAGGCGTATTGCATGCGTCTAAGTTCGTCGGCCCTGGAAACGCCGATCAGCTGATATGGATATATGGTGTTGATTTAGGACTCGACCTCAACATTTCATGGGGCTTCTACAGCCAATGCGGAGTTTGGCATAGGATGCCCTCCGGAGGTGCCCACGTACACCCTGTAGACGAAGCGCTGATATTCGTCGGACTCGATCCGAACAACCTCTACTATCTGGGGGCGCAGGTGGAGTTTGACTTAGGTGAAGAAGCGGAGAGGCACATAATAAACGTGCCAACGGCCGTAATAGCCCCTAGAGGCTTTGTTCATTGTCCCGAGATAACGTGGTGGGTCGACAGGCCTTATGGTTTCATAGTACTCTGCCTAGGCGCAGAGCATGAAACGCACTGGCTCCCAACATTGACCATCTAATGCATCATTAAACAACTTTACGGGGATTTGAAAATGGAGAAGAAGTATAAGAACTTGGTCAAGCCTTTAATTGTGAGGGCTGGTCCTGAGGGGCTTTATCCTGAACAACGGTTTTGGATGGAGTCGAAGGATTTCGAGGGGCTCCCAGTCCACTTCTCCTACGGCTTTATAAAGGAGCCTTGCATTTGCCACCCAACTACTGCCATTCAAGGCATGCTTGTACATCCTTACGATGAAGTTTTGGTGTTTGCACCCATTGACGCTTCGGGAGACATTCTCGACTTAAATGCGGAAATATCCATAGATCTTGGTGAGGAAAATGAGGAACATGTTTTTTATGAGCCAGCTGCTATCGTTATCCCCAAAGGCACTCCGCATGGGCCCGTGAAAGTAAGAAAGCTTGAAAAGCCCATAGCCCACTATCTGGTAGGTTTGGGACCAGAATATAGAGCCGAAGTCGTGCCTAAAAAAGCCACAACAACGATGGGATTGAAGTACGTACGATTGATCAAGCCATTTAGGATGGCACGATTGTGCTTGAGCAAGAAATTAGCGCCGCCTGCAGCTGCAAGGCTTCCGATAAGAGGGCCCGGTAACGCTGATCAAATAGTATGGTTCTTCGGCGATAACCTCGAGAATGTCAAATTAAACGTCTCATGGGGCTTCTACACGAGCCCAGGCATTTGGCATAGAATAGGCAGGGGAGGTGCCCACGTACACCCTGTAGACGAAGCGCTGATATTCGTCGGACTCGATCCGAACAACCTGAATTACTTAGGCGCCCAAGTAGAGTTCGCTTTGGGCGAAGAAGGGGAAAGGCACTTAATTAAGGTCCCGGCAACGGTGATCGCCCCAAGAGGCTTGGTGCACTGTCCTGAGATAACCTTGTGGGTGGATAAGCCTTACGGCTTCATAGTGCTATGTCTCGACGTTGAGCACGAGACCACATGGTTACCTCCAGAAGAATAGCCCGAAAAGCGAATTGATGAAACTCAAAAACTGTTTACTTTACACTTTTAACGCTCTCAACCATATAGCATTACTATTTTTACGAACAATAACTACCATTATGTTCTAAGAAAACAACTACCCTGAATTACTGTGGAAGTTTTATACGAGAATTGCGGCCTATGAGGCCTACGCGCCCCAAACAACTGCAAGGCTACAGGAAGGGCCTCGTTTTGTATCATGGCACTCACTCAGCTGGCATGATCCTTTTAATTTCGTGATAATAAGTGTCATTTTTATCGAAGGACGTCTCAAGACGATCATTTTAGTGAAACTTTAGAGGTAAGTACTTCTGTGGGAAGGTTTTATAAAGAGTCGTTATGATGATCTTTTTCATAGTAAATAGTGGAGAGATGAAAATGGAGTATTGGAAGAAAGCTGCAATCCTCTTAGGGATTGGGACGTGGTCCGACTCACTCGACTTCGCCGCGCTGATGACCGCATTAGCGCTACTCACAATCCCCTGGGGCTTGACTCCTATGGAGCTCTCATTGATAGCGGCAATACCAACATACGTCGGCTTATGCGCTTCCATCGCCCTAGGGCCATTGATCGACCTGTTGGGAAGGAAGAGAATGTGGATCATTGGAAACGCAATACCTGGACTAGCATACCTCTTCGGGGCCTTTCTATGCAAGAATTGGGTGGACCTAGTGATCGTCAGGTCTGTCGGAGTCATTGGCATGGGGTTCACCATCGCGACGTACTTCTCATGGATGCCAGAGATAATCCCATCTGATAAGAGGCAGACTACAATGGGTATCTTTGGTATGCTACAAGTATTGGCAGTGATGAGCCTGAACGCCTTCTTAGCTCTAACGGCAATTTTCCCTTGGATAAACTGGCAAACGATGTTCCTCTGGGCAGCTATATGGGATCTCGCAGTCGTTGTTCTAGGTATTCCTATACTAAAGGAGTCCGAGCTATGGCTTGAGAGACGGAGACTGGCAAGGGAGAGGAAATTGACTGAAGCGAAGGTGGAGACCCGTCTGTCCTATAGAGCACTCTTTGCCAAAGAGTGGCGCGTGCCGTGCGTAATCGGGCTATTAATAGGGCTCACTTACTCTATGTTCGGCCTGTTCGCCGCTACAAGTGGCGTCATCACGGACTGGAACTTGCGGGTATTAAAGTTCGAGCCCTGGCTTATTGGAGTGCTAGGGCTAATCAGCACGCCCATCGTAGCGGCATATAGACCAATCGTCGGCAGGGTCTCTGACAAGATCGGCAGGCTGAGAAACCTACTCTTGTTCAATGCTATAGGCTTGCCCTGCGCCATTCTGGGGGCCCTGACCCCCATCTTAGTCGGGACAGGAATGTACTTGTATGTCATAGTGTATTCATTCGTAATGGGCCAGCTAGCCTTTCTCATGAGCTCGGGTCAGGAGGACACAGGCAAGCTAGTCTTAAGCGAGCTCGTACCAACGACCGCCAGGGGCACAGCCCACTCATTGCTGGAGTTCTTGAAGGGCATAGTCATAAGCACACTAACGATAGTGACTGGAGCGATATACGCCATGAATCCAATAATTGGGATGATGTTTCCAGCGATCGTGGGGAGCGCCGTGGGTCTTTCAGCGGTCTTTGCTGCAATGAGGTTGGGATACGAAACTAGAGGGAAGCCCCTCGCGTAAACTTGCCCTCCATTTTTATCATTCTTAAATTACCTTAAGAGTTATGAGTTGGCGATCCTCAACGCTCTTATCCGAATTTATACGAGAGCTCCTTCTGCGCAAACTTAACTTTTAGGGCCTCGAGAAGATCGCTCGCAAAAGAGCCTCATGATCTTGCACCGCTCATATCGCCGCCTTGTCGACCTCACGATTCACCTTGCAACGATTCCTCGTCAGGCTCATCTTCGATAACAGCTACCCAGGACTAGAGTTATTCCCCTCATTGCCTCGTAAAACGCTCCCGAAAAAATAATGGCTCCTTGGGAGGGCAAGAAAAAGCACGCCATTTCTCCTCTAAACTTCATAGCGATGTGCCCGTGAAAATTAGAACTTTTAACGAATTTAGCTGGTGAGCGTGGACTTCATGGATCTATTAAGCATCAACTATAAAACTTCTACTTCACGAGAAAGTTTAATAAGCGATGCTTTTTCCCCCTAAAAGTTAGTCCAAGGGGTCAAAAGTGAAGTATCGGAAGTTCGGTAGCACCGACTTTGATGTTTCTGTACTGTCTTTTGGCGCGCATCGCTTGCCCTTGACGAGTAGGGATGAATCGGTCGAGATGTTACGTTATGCCATAGACAACGGCGTAAATTGCATCGATCTGGGCTACCCCTATGACCCAAGGCTATATGAGCAAAGGGCACGCCTCGTCAATGAGGCTCTTCAAGGAACTTATAGAGATAGAGTAAAAATCGCCGTTACATTGCCCGTCACGTTGGTGAGCTCTACCTCCCATTTGGATCGCTTTTTAGGAGAAAACCTTCGATTGCTACAAATAGATAAAGTCGACTTTTGTATTTTAGGAGAGCTCAACAGAAAGACGTGGCCTAAGCTTAATAGTATCGAGTGGAGTGAGTGGATCAATAAAGCTATTGAGAGTGGAAAAATAGACGAGGTGGGCTTTTCATTCCACGACGATTTTCAATTTCTAAAGGAAATCGTAATGGCTTATGAGGGGTGGTCTTTCTGTAAGCTAAGATATAGCTATATGGACGTAGACCATCATCCTGGAACGGTCGGGCTCAAGTACGCCGCTGAGAAAGGGCTGGCAGTAATCGTCGCAGAGCCCTTTAAGGGGGGTAGGCTCGTTAAACCCCCGCCAGAGCCGGTCGCCAAGGCTTGGGGTAAGCTCTTGGAAAAACGTTCCTTAGCTGAGTGGGGGTTGCTCTGGGTGTGGAATCACTCGGAAGTTTCTACGGTCGTCGTGGGGATGGAGAAGATGAAGGACGTTATCGAAAATGTGTCTTTGGCCGACGAGGCTGAGGCGAATAAACTTGACATATGGGAGTTGATAACATTCAGTCAAGTCAAGGACGCTTACTTAAAGCTTAAGCCCATAAACTGTGCCACATGCTATTGCTGTATGCCATGTCCAGTGGGGATAGACGTACCACGCATTTTTGAAATCTACAACGACGCTGTCATGTACGAGGACGTAAAGACAGCGCGTTTTTACTATCACGTCGAGCAACATGATGTTAAAAAGTGCATTGAATGTTATAAATGTGAAAATTCCTGTCCTCGAAAGATCCCTATCGTGAAGTGGCTCAAGACGATACAAGAGGCTTTGGAGGCTTAAAGGTCGATGTAGAGAATTTCGCCTTTTCATTCTTGAGAGCGAGGGTCAAGGTGCTTAATTACATGAGAACGTTCCAAATACTCAAATCATTGGATTGGAGGGTCAAGGTAATATTAATAATCCAAGGGATTTACAACTTTTCGTACTCGTTTGTCTCTCCGTACAATGTGCTTTTTGCCCACGCTTTGGGGGCGACCGGAACTGACATAGGCTTGATGCTGGCCTTGAGCGCGTTAGTGATGGCGATCTCCTCGCCTATGGTGGGTCTAGCCATTGAGAGGTTTTCCATAAAAAAGATCATAGTCTTCGGTATTACGTGCGACATCGTTGCTTTAACAGTTTTTGCCTTAGCTACAGATTGGTGGGTGCTCATACCGGCATTCGTCTTATACTATCAATTAATTAGACAGATGCCACTGGCAGACTTACTCATCGTGACCTTTACTGAGCTCAACATAAGAGGTACGGTCATGGGTCTCTCGCGAATATTGTGGGGTGGGGCAATTGTCCTCGGACCACTGATGGCCGCTACACTCGTCAATTATTACGGTGAGCTACGCCCGCTATATTACATCGCCATCCCCATAACCATCTCTGCACTGATCATGGCGCACTTGGGCTTGAGCGATTTTTTAATTTCAGGCGATAGAAAAGTGCTTAGTAGTCCCAAGAAGAGAGGTGACATATTTTTTGAGTACAAGTCCTTTCTAAAGGAAGGGCATATTGGCAAGTGGATAGTGATCAGGTTCTTTAAGGATGGCCAGCTATATTTATTGATGACGTTCATCCCGCTATGGGTTGTTGGTGTTAAGGGCGCCGCACCTACTACATGGGGGGCGCTATCAAGCATATCGTCCCTTTCCGCTATGTTGGCGCAAGTCCCGGCCGGAAATCTTTCTGACAAAATTGGCAGGAAGAAGGCATTTTTCTTGTTCACATCGTTTTATTGCTTGGGGATCATCACATTAATTTCATCTCCAAGCACAGAGCTTCTATTCTTAGCCGCTATACTGGGAATGGGGATGGGCGGCATAGGTGGAGCCGCCTTCACCCCCTTCATAACCTTGTGGTGGGAGGCAGTGCCAGCAGAAAGTAGAGGTAAGCTTTATGGGTTAGAAGGCATAGTATCGGCACCTTCGAGGATTCCATTCATGCTCATCGGTGGAGCCCTATGGGATTGGGGTTTTAAGGCGCATGTCTTGGTCCTTCCGGTCATAGTCGAGGTGCTCATCGTGATCCCGATTCTGAGTACTATACCCGAGAAGCGTTAGTCCTACGATGTGAGAGGCTCTTGTCATGATTCCATGAACCCGATGTGGGCATGGGCTCCGCCACAGACTAGGCCATAGCAAATCGCTAGCAGCCAAGGCTCGTCTATGGAAATAAAGTGCTACCTTCCTAATGTTGCTTTGTTATAAAATTGAGCTCGGAATTGCTCCTGCTCTTTAAAACTGTTTCCTAAGGGGTTTAGTGGTATTGTCAAAGCAGTGCTACACGGAACCTCTTGAGGTCTTAGAAAGCTTTACTTCAAAGCCAAGTTTTCGGTCAGAGTGATCCGCGTTTCTGACGGAGGGCGAGAGAGACGAATTTGCTTAAGCGCATAGTGATGAGGCATTAGTAAGGTTGCTGGCTCGACGGAAGTACGCAAGATTTAAATCCTTTAACCTTACCCCCTCAGAGGGGCATAGCTGATGGATAAAAGCTATCTGGCCAAGCTATTGAGGGACAGAGAAATGATCTACACCTTTCTAGGGAGGGCTTGCGAGAAAGAAGTCGACGAACAGCTACTCAACGACCTCTTCGCTTGTAGAGAGCTCCTAGAAGAGAATTCAATCGTTAAGTCGAGTTCCGCTCACGTCAAGGATGGCCTCGAGGAGCTCTCCAACTACTTATCGAGGTTGAGTGAAAAGAGGGAAGAGCTGGGCAAAGCGATCTTAGAGCTCGCAGTAGACTATGCCGACCTATTTCTGGGAGTTGGTCGCTTCCGCAAGGGCGAGGGAATAGCGCATCCATCTGAGTCGGTTTACTTGACGGGCTACTTATACAGCGACGTTGTAGAGGAGATCTTCGATGCTTATCTGGAGGAGGGCTTAGTTAAATCTTCGGACTTCAAGGAACCAGAGGATCATATAGCGTTGGAGTTATACTTCATGGCGTATTTGTGCAGAAAGGCGAGAGAGCTTTTGGAGTCAGAGGCCTACCACGAGCTCTTGAGGTGCCTCGACAAGCAGAAGGCCTTCTTAAATAAGCACTTACTCAGGTGGGCTCCACTACTTGCTGAAGACATTATTAAGTACGCGGGCACGGCGTTCTATAGGGCTGTCGGAAAGATGATGAGGGGCTTTCTAGAGTTGGAGAGGTCAAATATTGATGAGTTAATTGAACGTGTGAAAGCCCTGCTCTAATCCTCCTTCTTAGGAAGAAGGTAAGTCGTTTCCATGAAACTTGATGGTGTGGCTTGTGCGCAGACGTTGAGAGTGGGTGGGGCAACTTCAGAGCCGCCATCCCACGACAAATTGACCTTCGCTAAAAGCAGAAGCGAGCTCTCGCATCGGGGGACAGAAAGCTGACAGTCCATCAAAGCATTTTTATTAAGGCTCTCACCAGCGTTGAGTGATGGGAGTGGAGGGGAGAAGGATCGAAATAGAAGAGATACCTCCAGAGAAGAGGTGGAAGAGGTTACTTAACATTTGCATGGACTATTACCATACGTGGCGTGAAGTTATAGTCGAGGAATTCGGGACCAATAAGGCTAAGGAACTGGAGGTAAAGTGGGGTAAAAGACTTGGAGAGAAGACTGCTGACATATACAAAAGGGTGAGGTGGCCTGCCACCAATTTAATGAGCCTTGCAAAAGCCTTGGTAATAAGCATGAGAATATTGAATGAGGATTGCGAGGCTGTGATGGACGACGCGAATAGCGTGAGGATCGTACACTACCACTGCCCAGAACACGATGAGTACGCAAAAAGGGGCCTTCTAGGAGGATGTATTGATAAATGTTTAGCTTGGTTCGAAGCGACTGTTAAGAGTATAAATCCATTATTGAAAGTTGAATTACTTAAAACCTTTCAAAAAGACAACTTATGTGAAATCAGAATTAAAGCAACTTAATTAATATTAATATTAAGAGTTAAATTGAAAGCGGCAAACAGATGAAAGGGTATGACGTGGCCTGTGATACTTACGAGGCTTAACAACTCCATTGACGTGCAAGTGTCTATCGATGGTTTTAGCTAGCCCCCTAACCCTTTATTTAAAAAGCAAGTAAACGCATTAGCTGTAAAGCAGGTAATGGTAATATCGAGCTATCTTCTTTTGGAGTAATGACCGCAAAGCGATATCCCACTACATTGAGAGGGAATGGAGCCTTGATTAAGAGAGCGTCCCCCTCTCCTTAGCCCGAAGCTTAGGTTGCATCCAAATGACGTTCGCCCCAAGAATGAGCCGGTCATCGGCATGCCGTTTGTCCCTAGATGTTCATTCTCATTGATTTATGTTTATTCGTCGCATCTAGGGGCTTCCACCTCGCCCACAGGGATTTGGGTATCGGTGTGGGGTCATGGATGGCTGTCGAGCCCAACGGCACGGGGCTCCCATCTACACCTAGCCCACCCAAGCTTGGAGCGTGGCTCCCATTGCCTAGGCGGGCTCGGACGAGGAGATTAACACATGCAACTACGTCTCTGTGCCAGAGCTCGCCGCCTATACTGCACCTACCGATCCTGCTGTCATTGCTGTAGACTATCGGGGCACCGTGTACTGGGCAGAGCTTAGAGGTGTTCCTCGGGTCAACGTAGACTATTGGGACTCCATGCTCCCTCGTCTTCTCCTCGATAGTCCTCTGAACACCTCTAAAGCTAGCCTGGTATATTCTGTGACGCAGTTGATCATCCCTCACATGGTTGATCATCTCCTTAGCGGGGTTCTTGCCGAGCTTCTCCAAGACGATAGCGTACTGCTTCTCCTTAGCAACTCTCACAACAATGTTCGCGAGCTT
>Ga0185307_1000244_pt1 | contig 36243 bp, 55 predicted proteins | sample LHCtaG_FD_128010 | JGI IMG/M metagenome (GOLD analysis project Ga0185307, IMG submission 128010) | Hot spring microbial communities from Little Hot Creek, USA to study Microbial Dark Matter (Phase II) - LHC4sed_matched (SPADES... | ecosystem: Environmental > Aquatic > Thermal springs > Hot... | reverse complement strand
AGCATCTTTGGAGTAAGAGGTCTTATACGAAGAAGCAAGGAGAAGAGAGAGGTCAGTGAGGCGGGTGCTCGTGCGATGGGCACAGCACTGACTGAGGAGCAGGCTAGGGAAAGAGCCAAGGCAATAACTGCCCTCTACAAGGAACTGGTAGCAGCAGGGATGAAAGAGGATGCTGCAATGGAGCTTGTCAGAAGCCAGTTCATCAGTCCAGCAGAACCAGTTAAAGCGCACGCCGTCGAGGAGAGAAAGCAGGAAATCCTGTTCTCAGGAAAAATCCGGCTCGTCAGGATTCTCCTCGGCGTAATGATTCTCCTCTCTGCAATTCTGCCAGTCATTGTTTCCTCGCTCTCCATAATTTTCCCTCTTATAGTAAGCATATACTTGATTAAGAGCAAGAAGTCAAGACTATTCTCCGAAGCAGTCTTAATGTGCTTAAGCATACCCTTATTCATAGGGTTCCCAGAAATCCCACTGACTACTGCGGGCCCAGCTTTGCTTTTAAAAAAATTTCTGCCAGTCACAGCCTTGGACGAGCTGTTCTTAATCATGCTCTACATAACTTCAACACTAACCCTAACAGGGACAATCTTCGTTTTCACGGCAAGCCTTGTGAAAAGATCGAGGAGAATAAGCTTGAAGACAAGCTTCATAATCGTATTAGTGTCAACTTTACTTCCGTTCATCATAGTTATGCTGGCGCCGACACAGCCCTCACCGGGTCCAATGATCTCCGCCTCCATAAGCGCCAAAAGCGGAGTGGGAAATAGGCTTGAATGGAGCTTCTCGTCAAACCTCTATCCTGGTTTTCTAGAGTACGATGAGGCCAGTGGGCTCTGGATTTATCGTATAAGCCTCGCCTCCAAGCTGCAGAACCCAACAATAATAAACAGGGTTTCATTCGACTCCGAGATTTTAGATGCTCCCTTCGGCGAAAACATAGGTTGCGAAGGCTTGGAGAAAACCGTTGAAGGCATAGTTTTCCAGCCGGGAGCGGAAGGTCAGATTATAATAACTCTAGGCAAAGCATTCAACAAAATAACTTTATTCGACAATAATGGAAACATATACAGGCTCATATGGTGAAAATAATCTCAACTGCGAAATTATAGGGAAAAGGTAATTCTAGATGGTATCGAAGGATTAATCCTATACTGATCCATTATTTCCATTATTAAACATTAAAAACTTATGTAAGCTCTGATTCTTAAATACCGGAATACAAAAGTCATCACCATTAGAATTATGAGGATTAACAATTCCTGTCCTACAAGTGGAGGGACAAGGGGCTCGTCTGCGAAGAGCCCGAAGCGGAAGAGCTACTTGGCCGGGTATGTGGGGGAAGAGCTTAGCAGCCTCCTCCTGAACACTCATACCTATGCTAAAGAGCGCAATTATTATTAGAACGCCCTCAGTATAACGGGGAATAAGCGCACCAATCAGCAGGCCGACCCCCATAGCGACTGATTCCCCCGGTAAAAACGCCAACCAGAAATATGTCTGTATCGAAGAAGATTTTCATTATAAATGCGAATGGAATGAACTTACATAAGACTTCGGGCTAAAAAGTTCAAGGATTTGTTTATGATTCCTTTTCCACCTCGGTTCATAATGGGGTAATTCCGTAATCTTGCAAAATCTTCTATCACTCCTTAAGCGAGATTGCTATGTGCCAGATATTCCGGATTCCTATCAGTCAGATGAGATTATTAATCTATAGAAGCACCGGGAAGGAATTCGATTGCCAAAAATTCGCCTTTTTGAAAGAAGAGAAGGGTGGATCTCCTATAAGGCAAGCATGTATCCTGTAAACTCAGACAGGTCAAGTTTTCTTTTAGCCAGGTCGAGTTTGATCATGTAGGCTTCCATATCTAATGCTCCGAAAACGAGCGGGACTGGTAGTTTATCGACTAGAAATGCTTCAATTCCTATTCTTTTTCCTTCAATTTCAACAATTAAGTCGCAGAGAAAATTGCAGGTGATTTTATCTCCGTTAACTACAGTAAGTTCCCTTGGGATAAGCAATTTCCTCGGAGTGGAGAGCTCCATTGCAACATCACTCCTAATAAGGGACCTAGATGCACCGCTATCAAATAGAACGCTAAGCTTTTTCTCCCCTTTATCACCTATAACAAGTAACTCTTGCTTAATTACACCCAAACTAACTTACCACCTTCAACATCTAATCTTAAAACATCCATTTTTAAGCATATCACTTTGACTCGCTCTGCAAGCTCAGACCCTAAAGAAGGCAGATATTGCTTTCTTTTTCTGAGATGGTATCTTGATAAACGATATTCCTATCTGGAGTAAAGGTTGGGTATTGTTTTCCATTGTAATATGGCCATACGGTTTGGAATGGCATTTCAGGATACTCGTTTCCTGTTAAAATTTTTTGAAAAGCTCTTCGTATCAAATCTTGTCTTACTTACTGTATTTAAAGACAATCCATTTTCTTCCATCATTATTTTTATGGCGTCTTCACACCTTATAGTTGAGAGAGATAATAGACGCCGGGGAAGGGATTCGAACCCTTGCGGCCCTCATGGGCCACTGGCTCTCAAGGCCAGCGCATTACCGCTCTGCCACCCCGGCATGGGAAAATACTTTCTTTCTTGAATAAAAAGATAATGTTTAAAAAACATGTTGTTCCCACTAGGGGACGGGGATACTGGTTGTCTGAGGACAAGGAGCTGGAGCGTATACTAGAAGAGAAGAGGAAGCGCTTGATGCGCAAGCTGATCCTGGAGAAAAGTAGCAAGAGTAATGATACGAGCTTCGACGAGGAGGTTAACAGGGTTGTACTCGGCCTGCTGGATGATAAGGGTAGGGAGGTTCTCACGCTTGCCGAAAGCGAATTCCCCCAAGAGACTAGGAGAGCCAAGCTTATTCTCTACGCCTTGTTTAAAAAGGGTTTTGTCGAGGGCCCCGTGGACGCCGGGGACTTCTACAGGTTTCTCAGATACCTGGGTATTCCAGTGAGATACGAGTCGAAGATACTGGTTGCCAGCAAGGGTGAGAAGAAGCCTCTTTCACAAATTCTCTCCGAGAGAATATCTGAGCTGGAGTAGTTGTTTTAGAAACCCATAATAATGAGGGTAACAAGTCTCTAGCAGGCTTGCAGATCTCCATCGCCCTCCCGGCTTCACTAATAGGCGTCTCAGAAGACCTCAGGGTTAAGACCTTCAGGGCCGGGCTCGTCGGGAGGGCTGCGGCAATATTCATGGTTGACGAGGTAATCGTATACTTGGATGATTATAGCAGGAGGTCTCTGGAGAACCAGAGGGTTTTCTCAAAGCTGCTGAATTACATGGTCGTGCCCCAATACCTCAGGAAGATAGTGTTCAGGAAGGAGGAGGAGCTTAGGTTCGCAGGCCTACTGCCCCCTTTGAAAATCCCTTCCCACACAGTGCCGTCTTCGCTCAAACACGTGGCCCCAGGGGGCTTCAGGCTCGCAGCCGTGGTCAAGGAGTCGGCGAAAAAGATTGTTCTGGAGGCTGGGCTCGAGAAGAGGCTTATCGCTCCAGTCCCTGAGTCTCCTCTCCAGCCGCGTGTCGGAGACATTGTTCTAGCCAGGGTTGAAGACCCCCGTAGGCTCCTCGCCACCATAGTCTCCCCGACTCACTCGCCTTTCTACCTGGGGTACCGCGTCTCCTCTCCGAGAGCAACCCTAGGGGAGCTTTTGAAGAAGGCCGAGGGGGTTAAAATAGGCACTTCGAAATACGGGGGTCTTTTCTGGAGTAGGCTGCGGGAGCTTAAGGCGCTGGCTTCCCGCGGCGGGAGGATGCTAATAGTATTCGGCTCACCCTCCATGGGTATTAGGGAGATGCTCGCCAGGGAGAACATGAGGGTTGACGATGCTTTCGACATCGTCGTCAACACTGTGGGTGAGCAGGGTACTGAAACAGTCCGCACTGAGGAGGCTCTATACATCACCCTCCCTCTAATCGCCTCCCTGGTAAGAGGATACGTCGGGCTTGAAGCCGTTTAACAAGGCTTCAAGAGTGTTGTTGGAAAAACAGGGGTTAGGAATTCCTACAGGGGCGATTTCTCAAGGAGAAAAGGTTAAAACGGGCTCGTTCCACCCTCTGACCAACTACGCTGGCTGAAAGGGGATTATTGAAATGGGCCATAGGAAGCAAAGCGCTCCGCGGCATGGTTCGCTCGCATTCCGTCCTAGAGCACGTTTTAGAAGACTGACTCCCAGAATAAGGTTCTGGCCGGAGGTTGAGGGCAGGGTTAGGCTCCTCGGCTTCGCCGGCTACCGCGTCGGAATGACTCACGGTTTTACGATAGATACTTCGGAATCCTCCCCCTTGAAGGGCAAGGAGGTTTTCACGCCCATCACGCTCATAGAAACGCCTCCCCTAAGCATAGTCGGGGTTAGGCTTTACGGGAACAGCCCGCAGGGCCTGAGAATCCTCTGGGAGGGCTGGGCGACAAAACTTCCCAAGCATATTGAGAGGAGGATAACCTCCTTGAGGAACAGGGGGGAAACGTCGACGGAGGAGCCTCCTAAAGAGCTCGTCGAAGAAACGAAGGAGGTTAGGGTCATCGTCTCGACACAGCCCTACAAGACTGGGATAGGGAAGAAAACCCCCGAGGTCTTTGAAATCGCAGTGGGCGGGGGCAATAGCGTTGGCGAGAGGGTTAGCTACGCGCTATCTCTTCTCGGGAAGGAAGTCGGCGTTAAGGATGTTTTCCAAGAGGGAGGCTACGTCGACGTCTTCGCGGTTACGAAGGGTAAGGGCTTCGAGGGTGTTGTTAAGAGGTTCCGCGTTAAAATACTCGACAGGAAGAGCAATAAGACCCGTAGGGGCGTGGCGACGCTCGGCCCCTGGAAGCCTTCTGGAGTAATGTACACCGTACCCAGGCCCGGGCAAATGGGTTACATGCAGAGGCTTGTGAGAAACCTTAGGATACTCAGGATCGTTGAGAACCCCGACGAAGTCAATAAGCCGGGAGGGTTCCACAAGTACGGTGTGGTGAAGAATACTGTAGTCATGCTCAGCGGAAGCGTCCCCGGGGCTCCCAAGAGGCTCGTGAAAATAAGGGTTTCAGCAAGGAAGGCAGAGGCCAAGGCTGAGCCGCCGGTGTTGACCTACGTTAACATAAGGAGGGCAGCGGCAGCATGATGAGCCTACAGCAGGAAATGAAGGTAAGAGTCCTAAAGGCGGACGGTGAGGAGGACGGGGAGACGTCAATCCCCTCCTTCATAACACAGCTCGAAGTCGAGGATTACCTGGTGAGGAGAGCTTTCCTCGCCCAACAGTCTAGGAGGCTCCAGCCCCAGGGCAGGGACCCGATGGCTGGAAAAAGAACTACTGCTGAGAGCTGGGGCGTGGGATATGGCATCGCCAGGGTTCCGAGAACGGAGAGGGGCGTGGCAAGGTTCGCGCCCATGGCTGTCAAAGGCAGGCTGGCCCACCCGCCCCGCGTGGAGAAGAAGATAAGGAAGGAGATAAACAAGAAGGAGTATAGGAAGGCATTTCTCTCAGCGCTTTCCGCAACATTCAACAAGGATGCTGTGGAGAAGAGGGGTCACAGGGTTGGCGAAGCGAAGATCCCGATAGTCTTCACCGAAGACGTTGAGAAACTATCTAAGACGCGTGAAGTAGTCGAGCTGCTGGAGAAAATAGGGCTGAGCCAGGAGGTTGAGAGGATATACGGCAGGCCTAGGATAAGAAGCGGGAAATCCAAGTGGAGGGGGAGGAGGCTCAGGAGGAGAGTCGGCCCCCTGATAGTGGTCTCAAACATGAGGGCGAGCATAGTTAAAGCAGCCTCGGGAATACCGGGCGTAGACGTCAAGACACCCGACAGGGTCTCAGTAATGGACCTCGCGCCCGGCGGGCACCCCGGCAGGCTTACGATATGGAGCCTCCCAGCCTTGAACAAGATGGTGGAGAGGGTGAGAAAATATGTCGCTTGACAACGTGGTGATAAGACCAGTATCGACGGAGAAGGCTTTCAGAATGATAGAGAGGGAGAACAAGCTCATATTCATCGTAGACCCGAAGGCTGATAAGAGCAAAGTCAAGCAGGCCGTCGAGAAGCTCCTCAACGTGAAGGTTGAGAAAGTGAACATAGTAAGAAGCATAACGGGAGAGAAGAAGGCGATAGTAAAACTCGCTAAAGAATACAACGCGATGGACGTGGCGAGCAGGCTTAAGATAGTGTAAGGAGGAGCGTGGAAAAATGGGTAAGAGACCAATAGTAAGGAGGCGCGGAAGATCTCCGAACTTCATGGCGCCAACCCACAGGAGAGTAGCGCCAGCGAAATACCCGCTCTTAACACAGGGGGAGAGGGCTGAGGGAACACTAGTGGCACTGCACCACGACCCGGGGAGAGGAGCGCCGCTCGCGGAAGTAAGGCTGGACGACGGGAGAACATTCCACACGGTTGCAGTAGAATCAATGTACGTAGGACAGAGGATCTCAATAGGGCCCGGGAGCCCGCCGGCAGTGGGAAACATACTCCCGCTCGCGGAGGTACCAGAGGGGGCAATAATATCAAACGTTGAACGCAGACCAGGAGACGGAGGTGCACTATTCCGATCATCAGGAAACTACGCGACACTAATCGGCAAAACAAACGGGACAGCGATACTGCAAAACCCCAAGGCCAAAACATTCGTAGTAGACGCGAGAGCACTGGCAACAATAGGAGTAGTAGCAGGAGGAGGGAGAACAGAAAAACCATTCCTTAAAGCAGGCACCAAGAGAAAACTGATGAAAAGCAAGGGGAGAAAATACCCGATCGTAAGGGGAGTAGCAATGATAAGCGTTTACCATCCCCACGGTGGGGGAAGGCACCAGCATGTTGGAGGCTCTACGTCTGTCAGCCGTAATGCTCCGCCCGGTGCTAAGGTCGGCTTAATCGCTCCGCGTAAGACTGGTAGGAAGAAGGTTAGAAAGATATCAGGGTAGCAATATAAAAAGATTTTAAGAAAGCAATAGTTGAATGCAAGCATGGCGATGAAACTATTAGTAAGATGGATCCGGCAGATAAGTATTTTGAAAATTGCTAAGGAAAATGGCTGGAAACTGATTTACAGCTTCCTACATGCCCCCAGACTCCTCAGGCCGAGGAATTGCTTAATCACCTGCTTGAGCTTATGAGCAGTATCTTGGAATAGTGGAGGTTTTTATAGGAGGCGAGAAATACAGAGGATAGAGGAGATGGCTGACTACCGGATGGTGATCAAACCTGCGCCCAGAACTCCAAGAAGGATAAGGGAGAGGCTGAAACACATATGGATAGAGGCAATAGGATCTTGGCTTATGAAGAGTAAGGGATTGAAGTATATTCCTGCAATCATCATCATTACAGCTAGAAATTGCTCGGCCAGCTTGTTGAATATATTGAGTGATTCATAATGCTTGAGAAAACACTTAACTGGTAGGAGGAGAATTAGGAAGTCTGAGTGAATGTTGACTTTAACGAGGAGTAGGCCCGCTTTACCTTAATCTCTGTCCTGTTTCCCAGTAGGGCTTCGTCCCCGCTTTTTGCTAGGGGAAAGATTCTTATATCCCGTCTCCCCATAAAGTGTTCAATGTCTACTATTCAGACGTATAGGGGTAAGACGCTTGAGGAGCTGAACGGTCTTTCGATGAACGAGCTGATGAGGCTTCTCCCAGCCCGTATTAGGAGGACTCTGAGAAGGGGGCTGCATCCTGAGAACAGGAAGCTACTGGAGAACATCAGGAAGGCTAAGGCTGAGATGGCTAAGACAGGTACTCAGACTAAGAGGATAAGGACCCACAGGAGGGATATGCCTATACTTCCTGAGATGGTTGGGTTAACCATCGAGGTCCACAACGGTAAGGATTTCATCCCTGTCGAGATAACTCTCGACAAGGTTGGACACTACCTGGGGGAGTTCGCGATAACGAACAAGAGGGTTGTCCACGGTAAGCCTGGTGTGGGCGCTAGCAAGTCCTCTACGTACGTTCCGTTGAAATAGGAGAAATAGAAAAAGGGGTTTTGTTAACGCGCTACTTGCCTGTCTCCTTCCAAACGTAGGTTATCCTATCGTCGATAACAAGGTATTCCCCGCTCTCCTTAACGGAGACCATTGGCTTCTTCAGTATTGTAGCGATCTTCCTCAACCCCTCTAGCGACTTCACGTGCGCAACATAACCGTCTGGGGTTTTCTCAAGCCTGTCAACGTTAACAGCCCTACGTATACTGGGCTCGGTTTCAGCCTCCTTGCTCATTTTTCATCGTTGAAAGGGCTCTTCCTGGGGATTTAAGCATTCCCTATAAGGAGGCAAAATATTTAATAATTGGTGTATGTTTCTGTCTCGCTCCCGCGAGCTAACTGGTGTTAAGTTTGCCAAGCTTCAGGTATAGTCTGGTGGAGGCGGATAAGTCGCGTTCGGCTAAGGCTAGTCTCAGAGAGGTTAGAATATCTCCTAAGCACGCGGTTGAGGTCGCTAGGTTCGTCAAGGGGCTTAGGATCCCGGAGGCCAGGGAGAGGCTTGAGGCCGTGGTTAAGAGGGAAATCCCAGTCCCTTTCAGGAGGTATAGGAAGAAGGTTCCCCACAGGCGTGGGGTTGAGGGCTTCGACTCCGGGAGGTACCCTGTTAAAACCGCCCGGTTCTTTCTGCGGCTTATCTCGCAGCTTGAGGCCAACGCCGAGTACAAGGGCTTGTCACCCGACAGGATGAGGATAACCGGGATTGTTGTGCACAGGGGTAGGAAGTTGAAAAGATACATGCCGAGGGCCTTCGGCAGAGCTACTCCAAGGTTTGAAACCCTTACGCACGTGGAGGCCCTGGCTGTGGAGGAGGCTGGTTGAATTGTCCGCTAAGAGGAAGCTAATATTCTACAAAAGGGTTCTGGACCTGGGCAAGCTGCACCAGAGGGTTGACGATTTCCTCAAAGAGTACTTGAAGGAGGGGGGTTACATGGGCGTTAAGGTTCTCAACGTCCCGATGGGCCTGGTGGTCACTATATACACGAGTAAGCCTGGCCTCGTCATAGGTCCAGACGGGAGGAACATCAGGGAGCTCCAGGATATTCTGAAGGAGAAGTTCAACTTGGAAAACCCGCAGGTCAACGTGGCTGAGGTTGAGAACCCCGACTTGGAGCCCCAGCTTGTTGCTCAAATGATATGCAGGGCCCTTGAGAAGGGTGTTAAATACCGTAGGGCTGCTAGGGTTGCTCTACGCAGGATGGTTGCCGCGGGTGCGAGGGGTTGCGAGATAAGGATAGCTGGGAAGCTTGCCACCGACAGGGCTAGGTTTGAGAAGTTTACATACGGCTATATGCCTGCAGCCGGAGACCCTGCGATGAAGTATGTTAAAGTCGGAAAGGCGAGTGTTCTTCTGCCGCAGGGCATTATAGGTGTTAAAGTCAAGATTTTGAAGGAGCTTGTTTCTCCAGACGAGGTCCAATTAGTCGAGGTCCCGCAGGAGAGTGGTGGAGTTGGCAAGGCTGAAGGCGAGTGAGATAAGGGGGATGAGCAGGGAGGAGAGGCTTAAGAAGCTCCAGGAGCTTCGCAACGAGCTTATGGTAGCGAGGATGAGAGCCGCCTCGGGCCTTGAGGAAAACACTAAGGCTGTTAGAGAGTTGAAACGCGCCATAGCTAGGATACTTACCGTGGAGAAGGAGGAGAAGAAATGAGAACACCCGGCAACCTTGCCTACCACGAGCTCATAGGGCTGCCCGTGAAGGTCTTGGGCTCTGAGAGCGGTCCCGCCCTCTTCTCGGGAAAGGTTGTCTGGGAGACTAAGAATACTCTCGTGATAGTTTCTGAAAAAGGGCGGCGTCTCACCATTCCGAAGAAGCACAGGTTTTTCGTCTTCAAGCTCGGTGATGAAGAGGTCGTGTTAAGAGGCGAATCCATAGCCTTCAGGCCTGAGGACAGGACGGGGAGGATTGATCCTTGAGCTTCCTTAAGAGCCTCGGAATAAGTCCTCCTGAGAATAAGTGTGAGGATAAGAAGTGTCCCTTCCACGGCGATGTGAGAGTCAGAGGGAGTGTTTTCGAAGGAGTAGTGGTCTCGGACAAGATGAAGAACACGGTGATAGTCATGAGGGAATACTTGCACTACGTTCCGAAGTATAAGCGTTACATGAGGAAGAGGAGCAGAATCCCGTCCCATAATCCTCCCTGCATCGCCGCGAGGACCGGGGATAGGGTTATAATAGGGGAGACGAGGCCATTGAGCAAGACTGTGCACTTCGTAGTGCTGGGGAAGGTGGGCTAGGATGGCGATGAAGAAATCTAGGGCTGTTTCCGCTAAAGGCATCTTAGAGTATAGGCTGCATGGTTCCCGAGGGCTGCCTGTTGGCGCCAACCTGGTTTGCGCAGACAATTCGGGTGCGAAGGTTCTCAGAATAGTCCAGGTCTACAGGACGGGCAGTAGGCTGAGGCGCAGGCCCTCTGCTAAAGTCGGCGACCTGGTTACGGTGGCTGTTAAGAAGGGTACTCCAGACCTTAAGAACAAGCTTATGAAGGCGATAATAATCAGGCAGCGCTACCCTGTTAGGAGGAGGGACGGGCTCAGGGTTGTTTTCGAAGACAATGCTGCCGTGCTGGTGACTCCTGAGGGCGATATTAAGGGCACTGAGGTTAAGGGGCCTGTGGCTAAAGAGGCTGTTGACCTGTGGCCTAAGCTTTCCGCATTGGCCTCAATGGTGGTGTAGAAGAGGCATGGATCAGAGGCACTTGGCTTACAAGTCTTCCTCCGCCCACCTGAGCCGTGAGCTGAGAGCTAAGTATGGTTTCAGGAGCCTGCCGGTAAAGACTGGGGACAGAGTCCTCATAATAAGGGGTGACTACAGGGGTGTTGAGGGCGATGTTAACAGGGTTGACAGGGAGAGGGGCCGCGTTTATGTTTCAGGCGTCTACAGGGAGAACGCACGCGGTGAGCAGCGCTTGGTCCCAATACCGTTAAGCTCAGTCGTACTGGTTAGGATCGATGAGAAAGACAAGTGGAGGCAACGCATCCTAGAGAGGAAGCGTAAGCAGGCTGAGGAGGGTTCCCAAGGTGGCTCGTAAAGGAGGGTCTAAGAGCCTTAAGAGGTATGCTGCCCCGGCCCCGATGCAGGTCGTAAGCGTTAAGGAGAGGAAGTTCATCACTAGACCTGAGCCGGGTCCACACCGTTTTAAACTATCCCTGCCCCTGCAGGTTGTTGTAAGGGACCTTTTGAAAATAGCTGAAACGAGTAGGGAGGCTAGGAGCATTATAAGCCGTTCCCTAGTCCTCGTGGACGGTATCGCCAGAACTTCTCACAAATTCCCCGTGGGCTTGATGGATGTTGTAAGCATAAGGGAGCTCAACAAGCATTACCGGATGCTTGTTGACAATAAGGGTAGGCTCGTACCCGTCGAGGCTCCTCCGGAAGAATCCTCTATGAAGATATGTAGGGTAAACAGGAAGTATCTTTACCGGGGCAAGATTATGCTTGCAACAGAGGACGGTAGGACTTTCGAGACTGATGATAATTCTCTCAACTCAGGCGGATCGTTGCTCGTGAAGATTCCTGAGGCAACCGTAATCGACAAGGCCCCGCTTGCTCAAGGCTGCGTCGCCTACGTGTTCATGGGCAAGCATGCTGGCAGCATCGGCGTCGTGAAGTCGATTAGTGAATCGAGCCTGCTCCGCGACAGCATTGTCACGCTGGATGTTAACGGTAAGGAGGTTAGCACGGTGAAGGATTACGTCATGGCCGTCGGGAGGGAAAGGCCTTGGCTGAAACTGTTTTAGAGAAGAAAGAGCAGAGTCTTGAAAACCCGATGAGGAGCATAAAGATAGAGAAGGTTGTGGTGAACATATGCCCGGGTAAGCCCGGGGACCCGTTGGAGAAGGCTAAGCAGGTTCTAACAATGCTTACAGGCATGAAGCCTGCTGAGAGAAGGGCTAGGAAGACTATAAAGGAGTTCGGAGTCAGGAGGCGTGAAGCGATCGCCGCAGTGGTCACGCTCCGGGGGAGTAAGGCTGAGGAGTTTCTCTCCAAGGCCTTTAAAGCAATAGGCGGGAGGGTAAAGGCCTCAAGCTTCCAGGACGGCGTGTTCAGCTTCGGAGTCAAGGAGCATATTCAGTTCCCCGGGGTCAAATACGACCCTAAGATTGGGGTCTTCGGGATGGATGTTTGCGTAAAGCTTTGTAGGCCGGGGTTCCGCGTCATGTACAGGAGGCGCCGCAGGAGCAAAATAGGCTCGTCTCATAGGATAACGAAGGAGGAGGCGATAAGCTTCATAAGGTCGAAGTTCGGCTTGGAGGTTGTTTAAAATGGCTCGTCAAACACCTAAGAAGAGGACTTTCGGAAAGGGCTCGCGGCCATGCATTAGATGCGGCTCATACGGTCCGATAATAAGGATGTACGGCTTGAACTATTGCAGACACTGTTTCAGAGAGGTTGCTCCAACGCTCGGGTTCAGAAAGTATAGTTGAGGTGTGTAGGCATTGACCCTAAACGACCCTCTGGCGAACGCGTTGACGACGCTTCAAAACTGCGACCTCAGGAGGAAGAAGGAGTGCATAATCTCGCCCGCCTCCAACCTGATAGGGCACGTCCTTAAAATACTGCAGCAATCCGGCTACATAGGAGAGTTCGAATTCGTAGACGATGGTAAGGCAGGCTTCTTCAGAGTACAGTTGATAGGGAGAATAAACAAATGCAGAGCTATTAAACCTAGGTTTCCAACGTCCTATCGAGATATTGAGAAGTTTGAAAAAATGTTTCTTCCAGCATACAATGTAGGATTGTTAATCATATCGACTCCCAAAGGGTTGATGACGCACAAAGAAGCTAAGAACAACATGATCGGAGGGAGGCTGATAGCATATGTCTACTAGCGTTGTGAAAGCTGTCTACGCTGAAAGGGTTGAGGCTTTAGAAGGAGTCAAGATAATGCTGCAAGACTCTACTGTAACGGTCGAGGGCCCTCTTGGAAAGCTGTCGAAAGACTTTTCGCACACCGGGTTGAGACTGGTGCTTGAAGACAATGCGTTGAGAATACTTTGCTTCAAAAAGGGCAAGAGGTTTAAAGCGCTCGTCGGGATGGTCGCTAAGCTTGTCAAGAACATGATGGAAGGAGTGCTCCACGGCTACATGGTTAAGCTCAAGATAGTCTACTCGCACTTCCCCGTGACCGTTAAATACGATAAGTCGCGCAACACTGTCTCGATACACAATTTTATGGGTGAGAAGTCTCCCAGGGTTTTCGAAGTGCCTTTCAAAAACGTCGACATAAGCGTCTCCGGCCAAGACATAATCGTCACAGGCCTGGATAAGAACGAGGTCACTCAGGTTGCTGCAATATTCGAGCTGGCGACGAAGATTAAGGATAAGGATCCCAGGATCCACATAGACGGGATATATGTTGTGGAGAAGGGGCTTTGGAGGCGGGAGGCTTGAGCACTGGGAATAAGAAGCTTCTTGCTTTAAGGAGGAAGCGTAAGAAGGCTAAGCCGGATTTCATGAGGCAGGAGAGCTGGAGGTACGTGAGGCTGGATGAGAGCTGGCGCAGGCCCCGGGGCAAGGATAGTAAGATGAGGCTCAGGGTTAAGGGATGGCCTAAAACAGTTAACGTAGGATACGGTTCCCCCAGGAAGACTAGGGGCTTACACCCCTCTGGATTAAAGCCTGTCCTAATATCTTCCAAGAAGGATCTTGAGGAAGCCGGCTCCCCGGAGGGTAAGATACTCGTGTTCTCTTCGAAACTCGGGAGGAGGCTTAGGGAGACTCTTGCGAAAGAGGCTTCTTCAAGAGGCTTCGCAATAGCCAACTACGAGGCTAGGGTTGTTGAGAAGACGGAGGCGTAATAGCGTTGGGTGTTAAAACAGTCAGGAGGCTCGCCGCCGACATCCTTAAAGTGGGAGAGTCGAGAATATGGATAGATCCTGAGAGGCTTGAAGATGTTGAGAACGCTGTGACTAGGGCTGATGTCAGGAGGCTTATCAAGAGCGGCATAATTAGGGAGAGGCCTGCTTCAACGCCCAGCAGGAGTAGGGTTAGGGCGAGAAGCGGTAGGAGAGGCCCTGGAAGCAGGAAGGGTGCGAAGGGCGCCAGGGTCTCAGTCACGTGGGTTGAGAAAGTAAGGGCGCAGCGGAGGCTGCTCAAGGAGCTGCGCGACAAGAAGATTATTTCCAGGAGGATGTACAGGAGGCTCTACCTCATGGTTAAGGGAGGCGCGTTCGCCAGCAGGAGGGCCTTGATGAACTATGTTGTATCGCTCAGGGAGAGGGGTGAGGCTGCTTAATGGCGAGGTCAGCGTCTTACAGGGTTAAGTTCAGGAGGCGCCGCGAGGGCCTTACGGACTACTACCTTAGGACTAAGCTCCTCAAGTCGGGCCTGCCGAGGGTCGTGGTAAGGGTTTCGAACAAGCATGTGAGAGTGATGATTGTTTCAAGCAAGCCCTTTGGAGACATCACTCTGGCATCCGCCTTCTCACAGGAGCTGAGGAAGTTCGACTGGCCTTTCAGTCTCAACAATACTCCCGCTGCATACTTGACGGCCTACCTCGCGGGCCTAAGGTGTTTGAAGAAGGGTTTTTCCGAAGGCATTTTAGACATCGGCTTGCATAAGCCTGTTAAAGGAGGCAGGGTTTACGCTGCCTGCAGCGGGCTGTTGGACGCAGGCTTCAAGGTGAGGGTTAACGAGTCCATGCTCCCCGAGGAGAGCAGGATAAGGGGCGGGCACATAGTCAACTATTTTAAGGCTTCCGGGGGCAAGGGTTTCTCAAAATACGTGAGCGAGGGCTTGAAGGTTGAGAACATGCCTAAGATATTCGAGGAGGTTAAGAACAGGATAGGGGAGGCTGTTGAACATGGCTGAGGACGAGGCTGAAGAGCCTGAAGAAGTGCTTGAAATCGCTGTGGAGACGCCGCTCATCAGGATGATTAAGGAGGGCAGGGTTTCCACGCTCGAAGACGTTTTCAACATGGGGCTAAAAATTAGGGAGCCTGAGGCGGTCGACCTGCTTCTCCGCAGGATAAGGGAGGAAGTCATATCGGTCAGCCCTGTTCAGAAGCAGAGCGACGCAGGTGAGAAAACACGTTTCAGAGCGCTCGTCGTAGTAGGAGACGAAGAGGGGCATGTGGGAGTAGGCTCCGCCAAGGCTAGGCAGGTCAGGGACGCCATAGAGAAGGCTGCTAGAAGAGCTAGGCTGAACATGATTCCCGTGCCCCGGGGATGCGGCTCTTGGGAATGTAAATGCGGCGAGCCTCATTCAATTCCTGCGAAGACCTCCGGTAAAACAGGCAGCGTAGCAATAGTGCTCTACCCGGGGCCGAAGGGGCTTGGCCTCGTAGTAGGGGACGCGATTAAGCCTCTTCTCAGGCTGGCGGGAATCAGGGACGTCTGGTCTAAGACGAAGGGCTCGACTTCCACGAGCCACTCATTCATAACAGCCACCTACGCCTCTTTGAGGAAACTATTCGTGACAAGCTTCTTAACCACGGAGGCGGGTCAAGTTGGATCCTAAGGAGAATGCTCCACTCATCGCTGTAGTGAGGGTTAGGGGCACAGTCAACGTTACTAAAGAAGTGGCAACCACCCTCAGCAAGCTCAGGCTCCTCAGAGTTAACTCGTCGACGCTAATCAGGCTAACGCCTTCCGTAGAGGGGATGTTGAAGAAGGCTAAGGACCACTTGATGTGGGGCAGGATAGATAAGGGAACGCTTAGACTATTATTGTTGAAAAGGGGTAGGCTGCCGGGGGGTATGCGTTTAAGCGACGAGAATCTTTCAAGGTTTACGCGCTACAAGTCTCTGGACGAACTTGTTGAAGCAGTATGGGCAAGCGAGTCTCCGAGCCGGGTGCTCAAGCCGATTAAGCCGGTGTTCAGACTATCCCCTCCCAAAGGAGGCTTCAGGAGGAGCGTTAAGAAGCCTGTTAAAAAGGGAGGGGTCTTGGGAGACTGGGGCGATAGAATAAGCACAATATTGAAGAGAATGATATGAGTGCAGAACGTTTAAAAACTCCAATACTTCCACGTGACGAGGGTTGCCGACGAGGCTGAGAAAAGTCAGGAAGATGCGTGGAAGCAGGACCCACGGCTGGGGGCAGATAGGGCAGCATAGGAAATCAGGCTCTAGGGGCGGTGTCGGAAGAGCAGGGAGCATGGGCCACAAGTTCCTAAGCTTCTACAAGGAGGAGAAGGAGAAGGGTTTTGTCAGGAAGGTTCCGAGGGCCGTGGGTAAGGAGATAAACGTGGGAGAGTTGGATGAGATGTATCGTAAGATAGGTTTTCAAACCCCCGAGGGGGAGAGGGTGTTGGACCTTGCTGCACACGGGTACTCTAAGCTCCTCGGCGCCGGGGAGGTTTCATCAGCCTACGTCGTGAAAATCTCTCAATGCAGCGAGAGAGCCCGGGCTAAGGTTGAAGCCAGTGGGGGTAGGATTGTCAAGCCTGGTGTAGCGTAATGGGCTTCTTGGAAGCGATGGAGAAGATTGAGCCATACGTCTTCCAGATCGAGGCACCTACTCGAAAAGTAAGTTTCACAGTAAGGCTGGTTTGGACTGCTCTAGTGCTCATCCTGTACCTGGTCATGGGCTATATTCCCCTCTACGGCATAGCTAGGGAGCAGGGTGCAGACCCCTGGGCTGCGATGAGGATCATAATAGGGGGGCAACAGGGTTCTCTTCTCCACCTCGGCATAGGCCCGATAGTAACCGGCAGCCTGCTTGTGCAGCTTCTCGCGGGCTCAGGCCTCATCGGGTTCGACCCCGGCTCAGAATATGATAGGAGGATGCTACAGGTTGCGACCAAGGTCTTCACAGTAATACTGATACTCTTCTCAGCCGCCTCTACTGTTTTCAGCGGGACACTGATAATCTCTGATTTCAAGGCTAGGGTAATAGCGACCACGCAGCTCTTCCTAGCCTCCATGCTCCTTCTCATGATGGATGAGATTCTTCAAAAAGGATGGGGCCTCGGAAGCGGAATAAGCCTCTTCATACTAACTGGGGTTGCTAAAGAGATATGGCTGGAGTGTTTAAGCCCGCTGGGCCCTGCGCCAGACGGCTACTCGTGGGGCGTGTTAGTTTTCTTCTTCCAGAGGGTCTTCACGTTAAGCAATCCTCTCACAGGCTTCTTCTATCGAGGTGCGCCAACTGTTCCAACACTATTCCAGCTTCTACTAACCGTTATATTCATACTTATCTTAATATACTTGGAGAGCGTGAGCATAAACGTCCCTATTTCCCACGGGCGTTTCAGAGGCTTCGCGAGAGGCTTCCCCATTAAGCTCTTATACGTTTCAAACATCCCTGTAATACTGACTGCAGCAATATTCTCGAACATAATAATGATAGCCACCTTCTTGAGTAATACTCAGCTTGCTGAGACCCCTCTGGGTGATATAATAGGGAGGGTCGAGGTTGTTAACAATACTTACGTCCCTGTCTCCGGCTTGGCGAAACTGGTTTCAGCACCCAGAGGTATTACGCGTGTTGCTGAAGACCCGCTGCACGCACTGGGCTACGTAGCCATACTCACTCTCTTCAGCATCGGCCTCTCAATGGTCTGGCTCTCAGTATCCGGCATGGATGCGCGCTCACTCTCATCGCAGCTCGTCGACTCAGACATATTTCTGAGAGGCTTCAGGTCTACTCCGAGCGTGATAGAGAGCAGGATCGCCCCCTACATCAACACTGTAGCGTTTCTCGGAGGAGCACTCATAGGCTTTATCGCCGGCGTTGGAGACGTGCTTGGAGTGTTGGGCGGGGGAATGGGGGTGTTGCTGGCGGTGGATATTGTACAGCAGTACTACCAGCTCATAATCCAGGAGACGCTGGAGACCTACCCAGGGATAGCAAGGTTCCTGGGAGAATAGTTGTTGGAAAACATTTTATCCACCTTTTTACAGCGATAGGCAGGATGTCGCTCTTCAACATAATGGTGGTGACAGTGGTTTCAGCTGTTTCCTCATTAGCAACGAATCTAGCTACCAAGCTTGTTCTCCACCCGGAAAAGGTGAGGGAGAAGGCTGAGGCTTTGAAAGCATTCAGGATGCAGCGAGCCGCCGCCCTCAAGCTTAAAGACCAGAAGCTTCTCAAGAAGCTTGATAAGCAAAAGCTATACATGGCTCAGCTGGAGAAGGAGGTATCGTCTTTCCAGTTGAGAATGGCAATGCTCAACATGATTCCCCTAACAGGTTTCATCGTCCTAGGATACTTTATTCCTCTTAGCGGGCCCGCAGGCTACTACCCAGCGTCGATCGCGTACGGCGGCAATACTATACCTGTGCCGCTGGCGGTATGGTACTCTATCTGCATGTTTTTCTTCATGCTCCTCTTCAGGAAGCTGCTGGGGGCTGGTGTTTGAGTTGCCAGCTTTAAAACGCCCGAAGCGGCCGATAATAATATTGGCGGGCCTGCATGGTGTCGGCAAGTCTACTTACGCCAAGCCGCTTGCGGAAGAATTTAATCTCGAATACGTTTCAACAGGCTCGGTCTTCAGGAGGATAGCTAGGGAGAAAGGGCTGACTGTTTCGCAACTATCTGAATTATGCATGAAGACCTCTGAGTTCGACAGGGAGATAGACAGCGTAACGCTTTCACTACTCGACTCCGGAGGGGTTGTCCTCGACAGTCTTCTCGCAGGTTGGTTCGCCAGGGACGTGGAATCTTTCAAAATATTCCTGAAGGCTTCTTTCGAAACCAGGTGTATGAGAATCGCCTCCAGGGAGAACAGGCCGCTGGAGGAAGTAGTCTCGGAAACCGCTGCCAGAGAGGATTCTGAGAGGAGGAGGTTCATGGAGTACTACGGGTTCAACATAGATGACTTGGGCCTTTACGATATGGTTTTGGATACCGGGGTCTTGTCGCAGGGGTCTGTGAGTAGAATACTTAAGACGGCTGTCTCAGCCTATTTGGAGGAGAAGTGGTGAGGAAGAATGCCTAGAGACGTGCTTCGTCCAGGGAGGATATGCATGATAACAAGGGGTAGGGATAGGGGTAAGAAATGCGTCATAGTCGGGGTTGTCGACGACTCCCACGTGCTGGTTACGGGGCCGAAGGAGCTGAACGGTGTTAAGAGGGGTAGGAAGAACATTATCCATCTCATGCCTCTTGATGAAACCGTTAAGATAAGAGTAAACTCTAGAGACGAGACTGTTCTGGCAGCGATAGAGAAGAGCGGCTTGAAGCAGTTTATGACGGAGCTGGTGAGAATTGAGAAACCTCGTTGACGTCCTAAGGCTCAGAACCATTGTGAAAGAGGATTATGAGACCGATCCTAATTACGGCGAGTACCCTGAGAAGAGGAGTGTTGAAAGGCTCCTCAAACTAGGAGTTGTGAACTTGGATAAACCGCAGGGGCCGTCGAGCCACGATGTTTCATCGACTGTAAAGAAAATACTTGGGGTTGAGAAAGCCGGTCACGCCGGGACCCTTGAAGAAATGGGGAGATCCCGGCGTTTCCGGTGTGCTACCGGTTTGCCTCAATGACGCCACTAAGGCCGTTGAATACCTGCACATGATGAGCAAGGAATACGTGGGTGTTTGCGAGATGCACAGGGAGTTCGACGAGAAGGATTTGAGGAAATGGGTTGAGAAGCTTACTGGAGTAATATACCAGAGGCCTCCTTTGAAATCCTCAGTTAAAAGAGCCTTGAGACGCAGAACGATACTCAGGTTTACGGTAGAGGATATTGCTGGAAGGAGGTTCGTGTTCAGAGTCGTCGCGGAGCCGGGTACTTACATAAGAAAGCTCATACACGACTTGGGCCTGCTCACAGGTGTGGGCGCCCACATGGTTGAGCTCAGGAGGACTAGGGACGGGTTCCTGAGCGAAGAATCCTCGTCGACGCTGCTAGAGCTATACGCCGCCTGGCACCTGTATTCTAAAGAGGGTGATGACAGCCTTCTTAGAAAAACAGTAAAGCCGGTTGAGGATGCTCTCAAAGGCTTTCCGTCGGTATACGTTAAGGATAGCGCTGTGGCCGCTGTCGCGCACGGCGCCCCTCTCGCGGCCAAGGGGGTTTCGAAAATAGACCACCCTCTCGCTAAAGGCGATACTGTCTGCATAAAGACTTTGAAGGGCGAGTGCGTAGGCTTCGGGGTTTTAACAATGGATTCGGACGAGGTTATTCACGCGAAAAGCGGCGTGGTTGCGACGGTTGAGAGGGTCGTAATGGAGAGGACGCTTTATCCTAAGACATGGGGTTAAACACTTTTTAAAGACGCTTAGTGGTTTTCCGCTGTAAAAACTTTTAAGACAAGCCTCCCTAGATACGTCTGGCTGGGGTGGCCGAACCTGGCTAAGGCGCAAGCCTGGAGAACCCTTTCTCCAGCAAGCTTGTGGCGCTTACGCGCCGTAGGGGTTCAAATCCCCTCCCCAGCGTTCTCGGAAAAACGGGCATGTGCTCAGCTTTCCCCGGAAGATGGGGCTTCAAAGCTGCCCGGGGCCTTGAAGCAAGCCCATTGAATAATAACGTTTATAACCTTCTCCGAAGAAGCCTCTGAAGCCTGTTGAATGAGCAGTAGGGAGTTCAGAGAAATAGTTAGGATAGCCGGTACGGATTGCGATGGTAAGAGGAAAGTATTGGACGGGCTCTCCATGATCAAGGGAGTAGGCTGGTCCTTGGCCAGAGCGCTCTGCATAGCCCTCAACATACCCATGGAAACTAGGCTGGGGTACTTGACGGACGAGGAGGTTGCGAGAATAGAGGCTGCTCTGAACAATCCTAAGTCGCTTAAGATCCCGACTTGGATGTTCAATAGGAGGAAGGACATCGTAACGGGCGAGGACAAGCATCTCATAACCTCAGAGTTAGAGCTAACTCAGAAGATAGATATTGAGAGGATGATTAAGATGAAGAGTTGGAAGGGAGTCAGGCACTCCCTGGGGTTGAAGGTAAGAGGTCAGAGGACGAGGACAACGGGTAGGACGGGCCCGCCAGTGGGCTTCCTGAAGAGTTCCTCCCAGGCCGGCGGCAAGAAGTGATTGAGCCATGGGCGATCCGCGAAGGATAAGGAGCAAGATTCTCCACCCGAAGCATCCCTGGGTTAGGGAGCGCCTCGCCGAGGAGCTTATACTAGTGGGAGAGTACGGCTTGAGGAATAAGAGGGAGCTCTGGAGAGCAGCATCCTTCCTCAGGGGTGTAAGAGCATCAGCGCGCTCCTACCTAAGCCTAACCGGAGAGGAAAGGGTGAAGAGAGAGTCTGAGCTCATATCTAGGCTGCATAGACTCGGCCTCGTGGAGAAGGATGCTAAGCTGGATGACGTTCTCTCCCTGACGGTTTCAAACGTTTTAGAAAGGAGGCTTCAGACGATAGTGTACAGGAAGGGGTTGGCTAAGTCGATTCACGCAGCAAGGCAGGCAATAACACACGGCAAAGTAATGATTGGAGACCAAGTGGTTAGGACCCCCGGGTACTTTGTAAAGAAGGATGAGGAGCCTCTGATAAGGCTGAAAATAGCTGAGGAGACGAAGGCGGCTTAGAACCTTCTTCCCCTTCTCCCACCGGGCTTCCTAGTCCCGTCAGTAGGTATGGGAGTAACGTCCTCAATCGATATTATCCTGAGCTTAGCCCTAGTCAATGCTCTGATAGCTGCCTGAGCGCCTTGGCCAGGTGTTCTAGACTTGATCCCGCCCGGCGCCCTAACCCTCACCTTTATCGTTTCAATACCCTGCTTCTTCAAAGCCTCTGCAACAGCGTTAGCCGCCATCATAGCCCCGTATGGTGAGCCTCCCAGCCTGTCAGCCTTAACATGCTGGCCTGCTGCGGAAACGGCGAGAGTATATGATCCACTCGGGTCGGTGGCATGCACTATAGTATTGTTGCTGGAGGAGTATATTCTTACGACAGCATATTTCTCAGGCCCGGTGCTCATGCTAAGCTCCTGGCTCAAGGAGGTTAATAAGCATTCCCAGCCTTTCCCTAGGCTCCGGGCCCACTAACCCTTAAATACTTTTTAAGATTAGGGGTCTTCCAGCAGAGTTGAAAGTTGAAGTGCTTAGGCTGAGCGAGGATTATCTAGAGGCTATGATAAGCGGCTGCTCCGAGGCATTGGTGAACGCGATAAGGAGAACGATACTCGAAGAGGTTCCGGTGCTTGCAATACATGAAGTATACGTCTTCGAAAACCCTGGACCCATGTTTGACGAAGTGCTCTCTCACAGGCTTGGCTTAATACCGTTGAAAACCCCGGTGGGCAAGTATCTCCCGATGGATTCCCCGGAGTGTGCAGAGGGCTCTGGCGAGAAGTGTTTCACCACGCTCAGCCTCGACGTTTCAGCTAGAGACGAGCCTCTCACAGTGTATTCCAAGGACCTTGTTTGCAAAGACGCTGACGTATACCCTGTCTATGGGAATATTCCGATAACCAAGATCCCTCCTAATACTAGGCTTAGGCTGGAGGCCATAGCCAGAATGGGGAGGGGAAGAATGCATGCTAAATGGCAGCCCGCCTCCCTAGCGACTTACAGCTTCACTGAAAAACCGGGTGTCTTCGTCTTCAAACTGGAGTCGACAGGCGCTCTACCAGCCCTGGAGGTCTTTAAGCAGGCTCTTCAAATACTGAGAGATAAGTTTAAAACGCTTATGGATTCTGTCTCGCTCCCCGAAGTTGAGGAGCGTGGCGGCGAGGAGAGTGCTGGTGGCGGTGGAGAAGTCTGCTAAGGATTCGAGATTCTGGAGGAGCGTGGAGAAGATATTGTCAAGGCCTAGGAGCAGGAGGGTTGAGGTCAACCTGGATAAGATAGCACGCTTAACCAAGCCGGGTGACAGGGTCATCGTCCCCGGCAAAGTACTGGGTAAGGGGAGTATAGAGCATAGTGTGACGGTTGCAGCACTCTCCTTCTCATCCGCCGCCTTGAGCAAGCTTAGGGCTGCCGGATGCACCGTTATGAGGATAGATGAGTTCGCGAAGGCTGAGCCAAAGGGCTCTGGGGTGAAGATAATTGTCTGAGAAGGTTCTGGTTGTTGATGCTACGAACCAGATCCTGGGGAGGATGTGCTCCGTGATCGCTAAGAAGCTTCTGGAAGGATACAGGGTCCACGTGGTCAACGTTGAGAAAGCAAGGATATCCGGCGATAGGCGTAGTTTCACGAGAGAGTACGTTAAATTCCTTGAGATAAAGAGCGTGAGAAACCCGAAGCACACGCCTAGGCACCCTAGTAATCCAGCGACTTACGTTAGGAGCGTCGTCAAGGGGATGCTTCCCATGGATAAGAAGAAGGGTAGGAATGCCTTCAGGAGGCTTAGAGTCTATACGGGTAACCCGGGTAACCTGGGTGGGCAGCCGGTAAGGTTTGAGGAGGCTGATGCTACGAGGCTGGGCGGGAGGTCGTTCGCCCTCTCCGAGCTTAAGGATGTTTTCAAGATTCCGGAGGCTGGTTAGGAATGCCTGCTCCAAGAAAGATGCCGTTAATAATAACGGGTTCCGTGAAGACATCGGTGGCGAAGGCTGTAGTGAAGCCCGGGTCAGGCAGGGTAACGATAAACGGGTTCCCCGCCGAGAACTGGCTCTACAACCCTTACAGGATGCTCGCTTTAACGCCCCTGACACTGGCTCCGGAGCATTTTAAAGAAGTGGATATTGACATCAAGGTCGAGGGCGGGGGGCATGCGTCTCAGGCCAGGGCCGTTATGCAAGCTCTTGCAAGAGCCGTAACAAACTGGACTAGGAGCGCTAGCGTCAGGAATCTTTTCAGAGAGTTCGATAGGCACCTGCTCTCAGGGGACCCGCGTAGGAAGGAACCTAAGAAATTCGGCGGAATAGGGGCTAGGAGGAGGTTCCAGAAGAGCTACAGGTAGGTGTTTTCAGAATGATGTTCCCAGTCAGGTGTTTCACATGCGGCAAGGTGATAGGCCACTTGTGGGAGGAGTATAAGAGGAGGGTTGCTGCAGGCGAGGAGCCTAAGAGGGTTCTGGACTCGATGAACGTCACCAGGATATGCTGCAGGAGAATCTTTATCTCCCACGTAGACTATATCGACGAGCTCATATCGTACTCGGGAGGAGTATTGCTGGGGGAGGAGTATAAGAGATGAGCGCGACGGGGAGAAGCGGCGAAGGCCTGTTAATACTTAGGACGGAGTATATCGCGGCCGGGGTTCACATAGGTACCAAGGTTTGCACGACGTGCATGAGGCGCTTCGTCAGGTTCACTAGGCCCGATGGCCTCAACCTGATCGAGATATCCCAGACGGATGAGAAGATAAGGGTCGCCGGCAGGGCGCTCGCCAGATACGAGCCGAGCGAGGTGGTTGCAGTATCGGGGAAGGACTATGGGAGGACGCCCGTGTTGAAAATGTGCGAGTACACTGGTTTCAAACCGATTGTCGAAAGGTTTCCGCCAGGCATATTCTCCAACCCGAAGTACGATGGTTATATTTCTCCAAAGATACTTATAATCTCAGACCCTAAGGTTGACGAGAAGGCTATTCGGGAGGCGACTCTAATCGGCATACCGGTAATAGGCATATGCGACACCGATGACTCCTGCTCCTTCATAGACCTTATAATACCTGCGAACAACAAGGGGCGTAGCTCCCTCGCCCTGGTGTACTGGCTTTTAACGAGGGAGGTTCTAAGGAATAGGGGGGTGATTTCGCCCTCGGAGAGCTTGAGCGAGAACTTCCACGCTTTCGAAACCAGGCTGGAGGAGGTTGAGGAGACGGTATAGGGGATGGCTAGGGTAAGGAGGCCCGCGTACGCAGGAAGCTGGTACGAGGGCTCTCGAGACAGCTTGCTCAAACAGATGGAGGCTCTTTTCAAGGGCAGGCTGGGGCTTGGAGAGTTGCCTAAGCTCGGCGGATACGACCCTAGCCTTATAGGCCTCATCGTCCCCCACGCCGGCTACGTTTACTCCGGTATGGCTGCGACCTGGGCCTACGGGGAGGCTGCTAAACACGGTTTGAGGGACACGGTGGTGGTCATGGGCCCCGACCACCATATGGCTTCCACAGGCTTCGCAACCATGAGCGAGGGCTTTTGGAAAACCCCGCTGGGCGATGTTGAAGTAGACAAGCAGACGGTCAGCCTGCTACTCAGCTACGCGCCCTTCGTCGAGGACAATCCCTACGCCCACGCCTTCGAGCATTCTATCGAGCTGCAACTCCCTTTTCTGCAGTTGGTATACGGGGATTCCTTCAAACTGGTCCCGATAATAATTCACGACTTCGAGTTGAAGAAGAACATTGAGCTGGGCAAGGCCCTCGCCAAGGCCTTGGAGAGCAGGAAATCCATCGTGCTTGCAAGCTCCGACATGAGCCACTATGTCCCTGCGAAGGAGGCTGAGGAGAAGGATATGGCGACCATTAGAGCAATAGAGTCCTTGGACGAGAGGCAGGTACACTCAGTAGCCTCAGCCTACGAGTCCCTATGCGGCCTCGGGCCGGTTGTAGCGTTAATATCGTGCGTAAAGGAAATGGGCTGTTCAAGAGCCTCTTTGCTGAAATACTACCATAGTGGGGAGGTTTCCGGAGACTACAGCGGAGTGGTCGGGTACTCCTCCATAGCTTTCTACAAGTGAGAGGGCTTGAGAGTATCCTGCAGGGCTCCTGCTAAAGTGATAATCTCCGGCGAGCACTCTGTGGTCTACGGCTACCCTGCTCTCGTCGCTGCGGTGAACGTCTACTCCAGGGCTATTGTGGAAACAGTAGACGAGTTCGGGCCGCACGAAATATGCTCCGAGAAATACGGGATTGGCAAGGTGATTGGAGGAGCATTATCTGGGCCAGCTGCCCTGAAGCCTCTGGCGAAAGTGGTGAGCGCATTCTGCGAGTCGGAATCCTTCAGGGGGAAGCTGAAGATACGTGTGAGCTCAGAAATACCGCCCGCCTCCGGAATGGGCTCCTCAGCGTCGACCTCAGTAGCATTAGCATACGCTTTGCTGAGAACAGTCTACGAGAAGCCTCCTGAGGAAAAAGTTTTCAAGCTGGCGATGGAAGGGGAGAGAGTTGCGCACGCCAATCCTAGCGGCGTCGACGTTGCGGCAGCTCTAAAAGGAGGCTTAATACTCTTCGTTAAGGACAAGGGTTTTGAAAGGCTTGAAGCGGGTAAAGGACTGTTCCTTCTAGCCGACTCAGGAATGGAGCGGAGCACTAGGGAAATGGTTTCTAGAGTCGCGTCCCTAAAGGAAAAAGAGCCAGACCTGTTCAACATAGTAATGACGTCCATAAGCGATATTACGAATAGGATTAGCAGACTGTTGCAGAGCGACGTAAGCGAGGCCGGCAGGCTGATGACGCTAAACCACCTCCTACTCTCCTTACTGGGTGTTTCAAACAGCAGGCTTGACTCCATCGTCTGGTCGAGCATATCCTCGGGCGCGTACGGTGCGAAGCTTACAGGTGCCGGGGGAGGGGGATGCGTCCTAATCTTGGTTGACGAGGATTCTTTGAAGAAGATTGAGGATTCTTTGAAGAACATCAACGCTCAGTCGAGAGTGCTTAAAACGGTGGAGGAAGGAGTTTCAATAGAGGAGCTGAGCTGAAAACGCTGCCGACACTCATTGGGAGCAGACCACAGTATTGCGGATTAATCAATGCCCATAGTTGACAAGAGTTAAAAACACTAGGGCAAAGTATGAACCGTGGCCATAGAGAGCAGGAAGGCTGAGCATATTCAAATAGCTCTTACGAAAGACGTTTCCTCAAGAATTAATACTGGGCTTGAGGATGTTGAGCTTATTCACAATGCTGTGCGTGAAATCGAATTGGAGGAAGTCGATACGAGCGTCGTTGTAATGGGCAAGAGGCTTAGGATACCCTTGATCATAGAGGCCCTCACCGGCGGGACCGAAGGGGCTAAGAGGATAAACATGGGCCTTGCGGAAGTCGCTGAATCGGAGGGCATAGGCATCGGGGTTGGAAGCGTTAGGGCCGCGTTGGAGAACCCCTGCTTGACAGACACCTACTCCATAGTCAGGGAGAGGGCTCCAAACGCTCTCGTCATCTCCAATATTGGAGCAGTCCAGGTTGCTAGGCATGGCTCAGAATATGCTCTGAAGGCGGTGGAGATAGTTAAGGCTGATTCATTGGCTGTGCACTTCAACAAGCTTCAGGAGCTCGTCATGCCGGAGGGCGAGACCTGTTTTAAGGGATACGGGGAGCATATCGTAGAGCTCTCTAAGAGGCTTGGCGAGAGGCTTTGCTTGAAGGAGACTGGAGCAGGCTTCAGCGGCGAGGCTGCAATGCTCGCGGAATCCTGGGGGGTTAAGTGGATCGATACTGCTGGCGTTGGCGGCACAAGCTGGTATGCAGTAGAGTATTACCGTGCGACGAAGAAGGGGGGTGATAGGGCGAGCTTACTCGACGAGAGCTTCTGGGACTGGGGTGTTCCGACTGCTGTGAGCATAGTTGAATCCAGGCTTTGCACGAATCTTAAGATAATCGCCAGCGGGGGGATAAGGACTGGTGTCGACGCTGCCAAAGCCATCGCGCTGGGCGCGAGTTGCACCGGAATGGCATTGCCCTTCTTGAAAGCATTCTCGAAGGGCGGGGTTGAAGAGGCTAGGAGGCTCGTGAAATCCTTCGAGCTAGCGCTCAGGTTCACAATGTTCCTCGTGGGCGCGAGGAAAGTCGAGGAGCTTGCTAAAGTCCCGCTCGTAGTAAGGGGTAGGACTGCGGAATGGCTGGAACGGAGGGGGTTGCTCAACAAGCTTCTGAAAGAGAGGAGGCTTTTAGATGAGTCTGGAAGAAATTAGAAGCTTGATCGAGAGGATGGCCCTAGAGAACGCTGTATCCTTCAACGGAGTAGCTAAGCCCGAGGCTGTTCTCGGGAAACTGCTCGGGGCAAACCCTGGCTTGAGAAGCCGCGTTAAAGAGATTATTCCGATCGTTCAAGAGATAACTGAGAGGGTTAACAGTCTTTCCCTCGCGGAGCAGGCTGAGCTCCTCCAGAGACTGGGCGGTTTTCAGAGGGTTGAGAAAACCGTTAGACAGGAGCTACCCCCACTCCCCAGGGCGGAGGGCTTCACTCAGACGGTCTTAAGGTTCGCGCCCAATCCAGACGGTCCCTTAACGCTCGGGAACGCTAGGCCGGCTGTGCTATGCCATTACTACGCTAGGAGGATGAGTGGAAAGTTCATACTGAGGTTTGAAGACACCTCGCCCTCCGTCAAGCCCCCGTTGAGGGAAGCCTACGACTGGGTCTTAGAAGACTTGAAATGGCTCGGCATAGAGCCAGATGAAGTTTACTACCAGTCTGAGAGGCTTGGAACATACTATGAACATGCTGAAACCTTTCTCGAGAGGGGGTTCGCGTACGTCTGCCTCTGCAAGCCCGAGGAGTTCAGGGTTTTCGAGCGAAAGGGCAAGCCTTGCCCCCATAGGGATCAGGGTCCTTCCGTCAACCTTAGCCTATGGGATAAAATGCTCAGCGGGGGCCTCGGCCCGGGCGAGGCTGTTGTAAGAGTTAAGACGGATATGAAGCATCCGAACCCCGCTGTGAGGGACTGGCCTGCCCTCAGAATAGACTTGGCGGAGCATCCTCGGGTAAGGGGTTTCAGAGTCTGGCCGCTCTACAACTGGGCGTGCGCAATAGACGACTACGAGATGAAGATATCGCACGTGATAAGGGGGAAGGAGCATATGACTAACGAGGTGCGCCAGTCATACGTTTTCCAATACTTGAAGGCTCCCCAACCCGTTTCAATACACATAGGGAGGGTTGGGCTGGAGAAGAGTGTTCTCAGCAAGTCTAAGATTATGAAAGGCTGGTCGCAGGGGCTCTACGAGAGCCTCGACGACCCGAGGCTGGGGACACTGAGGGCTTTGAGGAGGAGAGGATTCAGGCCGGAGGTTATCAGGAGGGTCATACTGGACATGGGGCTTAACATAACTGAGGCCATGGTTAAGTGGGAGAACCTCTACGCCTACAATAGGGAGGCTGTGGACTGGGATGCTGAGCGCTACTACTTCGTGAAAAACCCGTTGAGGATGATCGTAAGGAACGTGCCAGGGGAGGTTGAGGCGAGGCTATCGCGCCACCCCAGTAGGCCTGAGCTCGGCTTCAGGCTGCTCTCAGTGAAGCCGTCGCGGGGAACTGTTGAGCTATTCGTCTCAGCTGATGATGTTAGCGATACGTCTCCAGGCTCAAGGATTAGGCTAATATCCCTCTTCAACGTTGAGATAGAGAGCATTAACCAGGAGGCTGGGCTCGTAGAGTCTTCTTTCAAAGGCACCGATGTCCCTGGGAGAACGGCTGGGGTGAAGCTGATCCAATGGGTACTGCCCGACGACGCTGTTGAAACGCGTGTGCTAATGCCTGACGCAAGCCTCGCCGAGGGCTTTGGAGAATCCGAGTTGACGAAGCTCCCCCCGGGCAGGATGATCCAGCTGGTTAGGTTCGGGTTCTGTGTCGTTGAAAAGGCGTCTAGCAGTATGGTTGAGCTCGTCTTCTCCCACCCGTAGCTTATTCAAGTAAGTTTTTATACCCCTTGGTGGCGAGGTGTGGACGGTAGAGGTGCTTAGCTGAAATGGTTAGGATTACAACAGCCGATTACGAGCCGACTAAGGAACTCGTAGAGGAGGCGTTGGAGCTGCTGAGGCTAGTAGCAAAGACGGGCAAGGTTAAGAAGGGCACCAATGAAACCACTAAGGCGCTTGAAAGAGGCGTTGCGAAACTAGTGTACGTGGCTGACAACACTGACCCGGTTGAGGTTGTTCTACACATACCGTTGCTGAGCAGGGATAGGAAAATCCCCTACATCGTCGTGCCCGACAAGAAGCAGCTGGGGGAGGCCGCTGGATTAGCGAACGTCTCAGCCGCTGCGGTAGCGATAATAGACCCGGGGGAGGCTGCTTCAATGCTTGAAAGCATTGTCAAGAAGATAGAGGCCCTCCGAGCATCAGCGGGTGGGAAATCCTCTTGAGCGAGGAGGCTACTCCGGCAGAAGTCGTTGAGCTCGTCGCAAGGTCGGGGGCGTCGGGAGAAGTTACTCAAGTCAGGGTGAGAATACTCGCCGGCAGGGACAAGGGTAGGGTCATACTTAGGAACGTGCGCGGCCCCGTCAAGGTTGGGGACATACTGATGCTCAGGGAGACTGAGAGAGAGGCGAGAAGATTCGCAGGGTGATGAGCCACGCCCACGTTCTTCCAGTGTAGCTTCTGCAACAGAACGTTCCCCAGCGGAGAAGGCATAATATACGTTAAGAGGGACGGGAGCATATTCAGGTTCTGCAGCTCAAAATGCTTGAGGAACTTTAGGCTCGGCAGGAACCCTAGGAAAGTCAAATGGGTGGTTAAGGCTAAGCAGGAGGCTGCGAAATGAGGATAGTAATACTGGGCCCCCCAGGCTCCGGGAAGGGAACATATTCTTCAAGGCTTTCAGCAAGGCTGGGCATACCGCACATCTCCACGGGAGACATTTTCAGGGAGGAGATTAAGAGCGGGAGCGAGCTGGGGCAAAGCATATCGGAATACGTTTCAAACGGCAGGCTTGTCCCAGACGATATCGTTAACAAAGTTATGGAGAAGAGGCTTTCCAAGGAGGATTGTGGAAAAGGCTTCATACTAGACGGCTACCCCCGGACAATACAGCAGGCGGAGTTCCTAGACAAGGTTTCTAAGATAGACGTAGTCATAAACCTGAACGTTCCGGACGAGGTGATTGTTAGAAGGCTTTCCTCAAGGCTTGTCTGCAAGAAATGCGGCGCAATATACAACAAGCTAACATTGCCGCCTAAAGTCAATGGTGTTTGCGACATTTGTGGCGGAGAGCTCTACCAGAGGGAGGACGATAAGCCGGAGGTCGTTAGAGAAAGAATAGGGATCTACAAGAAGGAGGTTGCTCCAATACTCGAATACTACCGTAAGACGGGAGTAGTATTCGACCTCTTCTATGAGCCAGACGAATCCGGTGGAGACGCTTCCCCAGACGTGGTTGTAGACAAGATAGTTAAAGCCCTGGAAGAGTTCTCGGATTAAAGTTAAACAAGATATGCATGAAAAGCGTATTGTTTCAGTTAGCTTTATATGTCTTTTCTCTTGTTTTTCGACGTGAAAAACGGGTGTAAAGTCCGTTGTATGTTAGTGATATTGTTTATCATAATACTGTTATCTCCAAACATCTCTCCGTTTTTGACACGTGCCTCGTCCTCAGGGCAACAGCCTTGAATTCTCATGGATTTCTACCACGGCGGCTGGGATGGCTACTCCGATTACACAGCCGTTAGCGAGTTGCTTTCTAATGAGGGCTATGTCGTCGAAAAGAACTATAATAAGCGTTTGAACGAGATCGACCTTTCAAGCTATAATGCGCTCCTCCTCACATACTCTTGGAACGACTTCAGCCGAGACGAGCTTAACGCAATAGAGAACTATGTTGAGAACGGTGGAGGACTGCTTGTCACAGTAGATACCCAGATATGCTACGGTAGGGAGGCTCCGAACCAGGTTGCCGAATTATTCGGAGTCCACTTCTACGGAGACTTCGCTATGAGCTGCTCAATAGTCGACTTCAACCATCCGATAACCATGGATAAGAGTCAAAACGACCTATTCCAACCATTCCTCCTGTGGGATGCTGCGATAGACAGGTATCCTAGTGATGCAGTCGTTCTCGTTAGGGCGAGTAGCGCACCGTTCAACGCACTTAACAGCACAAGCATTACATCCCCAACCTCAGAATCCTCGACAGCCAGCGGAATAGCAGCGATGGTAGCACTAAGCTACGGCAGGGGGAGAGCAGTATTCGGATCGTTAAACGGATTAGTGCAACCATGGAGAATGCTTTGGTGTTGCATAAACGAGCCTAACAAGATGCTTCTCAACACCGTTAAATGGTTATGCGAATATACAATTCCTACGGCGAAACAAAAATTAGGCAAGGCTCTCCAAGACCTTATGGATGCAGAAAAACTTTTAATAGAGAAGCTTGCTAGGGCTAAGAGCGATGCTTATGCTAAATGTTGTAAGGCACTGTGGAATAGCTACGACTGTATAACTAGTATCATTTCCGTTCTACTCTCGAGCGGGGCTTCGCAAAACAAGAGTCAAAGCGAGTTTATCATGAAGCATTTAATAGACTTCGGTGGAAAGACTGCTCAAGACCTTGCATTCGGAGATAAGTCGGAGGAATATATTCGTGAAGAATACTACAACTGGTTGATGAACGAATTCTATGATGAAGGAGGCTTGAATGGTATAATGGAAGCCATGGGGAAAGAATATGGAGAATTTATGTAAAATGTTCCAGATGACCTCAGAGACACACAATCCTTAAACTCGTTCATCTCTTCGCTGGAGAAAACAACGTCAAAAATCAATGATATCAGCGAGACATTGAAGCCTGACATAGTACTCTGGATTTCCGATAATGATGCTTATGAAGCAATCCTCGCATACACATTCCATTACAGTAAATCTGTGACTATAGAGTCGCTTGAGGTTATAATGGGTGGAGCCAAGTACATATTGTTAAAAGTAGCCTCACTACTTGTAACATTAGGATTCCGTAGGTTAGCGGCAGAAGGGATTTTAGGAAATGTGTCAAGAGCAGCTGGTGCCACGAAGCTTGATAGTGCGATTATGGAATTAATTGCTGACACTATCTTAGCGAGATTATATATAGAAACACAATTCAAGATGATTAACGACATCGAAATACTAAAGCGGATCTGGAGCGATTCGATTAAGGCCTCTAAAGCTGCTATTCAGAAAGCGATTCCCAGTGGAAGCGGTGTGATAGAAAACGTGGGAGTCAATATCCAGCTTCCAATCACCGACTGTATCGTTGCTCGGAAATCTATGACTCTTGTTAACACTGGTGCCGAGCCTGCAAAAATAACAGTATTTATAAACATTTATGATGAGAGTGGAAATCCTATAATGTTCGTCAGATCACCTGAGAACGGTTCTGAAATCTTAGGGCCAAGCGTGGCCACAACATTTTCTTCTCCTGAGTTCTCGGTCTGCGACTCCTACTCATCGTTGCAAAAATATAGGGTAGAGGTCTATGCTGTAATCGGATGCAACATAATTGGGCCAGTTATCACCGGCTTAGTTAATAATTTACGCGCGATAACCTATTATGGTGCAATAAATCAAGGCGATGAAATACTTATCAGTTACGTAGCGCCGGAGGACACCCGTGGGCTGAGCCTCTTCCTGTTCTATCTTGGTGGTAGGCTTGACCTCCATGTCTACGATGAGCATGGTAATCATGTTGGAGTAAACTATGAAACCGGCATGGTTGAGGAGCAGATAGAGGGCTCATCACACTCAGGAATATATAATTACCCGCAGGTCATCAAAATCGGCGGTGATCTATCCAACAAGACATTTACGATTAAAATCGTTGGATTCCAGACTTTTGGCGAGGAAAACTTTACCCTAATAATTGAAAGGACGCCCAGCCTGCCGCCAATATTGGATGTATTCCCAGGCGAATTATGCTTCAACAACCGCATCGACCCCCTGTCTCCATTTGCTACAACCTTCCTCCTCGTAGGGGAAGCGGGAGGCCAAGAGGCTTTAGAAAACGTGAGAATAAACATAACTGATCTAACGGATGGCGATGGACACAGGATACCGTCAAGCAGTATCGCGATTGAGCCCAATTCCCTCAACATTTCAGCAGGACAATGGGTAGGTATAGTCTTAAACGTGACAATTCCTCAATCAATCTCTCCGGGAAACTATACAGGAACGATCTACGTGTCTGCATCAAATCAGACGATTATCATCCCAGTCAGGTTTGAGTACGTGACGCTACAATATTTGATTTCAGAATCCTTAAGAAAACTGAAGGATTATGTCAACTCATTGCCTCCCGAAGACTTTTCAGAGAAGCAAAAGGTTTCAGAGATGAAGAGAGCATTATCCAACAAGATCGATGCCGTGATTAAGATGGTTGAGGAAGGTGCTTACAACGGTGCTATAAATAAGCTGGAGAATGACATACTTGCTAAAGTAGACGGAGACCCCAATCCAAAAGACTGGATCATAGAACCAGATGCTCAAACAATACTTAAAAACTGGATTGGTTGGATTATCATGAATATCAAGAAGCTCCTGTAAAACCATACTCATTCCCCCAACTTTCTTTATTTTATTAGGTAAGAGTTAAATAGCTCCATAAACATTTTGTTTAATAGGCTTGTCCGAAAGAAAGCGCGAAGAGGAGGAGAGCATAATATACACCTATACCGGTCTGGGGATTTTTTGCGGGGTCGTCATCCCATTGGGGAACAGAATTGCCAGGAAAAGACACGAATGGGATAAGAGGAAAATACCTGCGGAAAAACAGAAGGCATTCGACGAGATATGTGAAATAATGGTCCACGGAGAGAAGAAGGAGGAAGAGGAAGAAGGGGAAAGCAGCTAGCAGGAAAACCCCGCTAAGTAAAGGCTTAGCCTTAAATAACATTACAGAAATCACCGGTAAAGGAAGTGCATGTAACAAGGCTCAACATCTTGCCCCCACTATTATTCATGCTAATCATGCTTGTTCCTATCGCTCTCCTAAGGATCTCAGCAAATCCAAGATGGCTCGCGGATTCGCCTTGGCCTATGTTTATGCATGACCCGCAGCGCACCGGAAGGTCAAAATACCTTGGTGCTCAAACAAACAGCAGTAAATGGAGGTTTCGGACAGGAGGCTGGGTCTATTCTTCTCCGGCCATTGGCTCAGACGGAACAATATACGTAGTAGCTTTGATGGTTGTCTCTACGCTATTGGAGATAATGTCTATGAAGGAGGAGTCCCCATCTTTCAACAGATGCTTATAAAGCGTTATTCTAAAAATCATAATTCCCATTTTATTAAATTTTTTTATAATTGAACTCGTCTCTAAAGCTACGCCTCAGTCCTTAGGAAGTAAAGTTTTAACGAAAGCTCATTCTTCATTAAGCTCTAGGAATAAGTCTATTCCCAATAAGATTTAAATAATCTAAAGATGAGATTCTCTTTTCAGGAATGGATGAGAAGACTGAGGCTTACTTCACAGTTGTTGGAGCAACCCTACTTTTCATACTTGGAGGGCCGCTTCTCATCTTCGCTCTCCACAGGAGTTTTTCTCAAGTAGATTGGATAATGACCTTTTGTCTTTGCATTCCCCTGGGTCTAATCGTGTTTATTTATCTTTTCTGGGGTTCAAGGAGAAAATATGGGCCGGAGTGGTATAAGGTCTGGTTCAGGAAGACTGTTGAAATCCCGCCTGAGGCTAGTGGGAAGGCAAGAAAAATCAAAACCGCTGGTTTGCTAGTTTTCATCTTAGGCATAGCCTTTGGAATAGTAATCCAGATAGCTGAAGTTGCAACATTATTCGCGTTAATAGGCTACTCTATCATTTTCCTGGGTGCTCGTGAGGAGGCTAAGCATCTCCCGCCGGAGGCGAAGAAAGAGTTTGAAAAAGTTTATGAAGACAAGTTGAGGAAGATGTGGATAATCCATATTGTAACACGTGCAATATTAGTAATAATCGGGGTGATAATCACCCTGCTAATCTTCTGGCAGATACAAAATTTCATGAAACCTATTTTATAAAATATGGACGATAAGAAGAAAGCATATTTGATTCTCGTGGCGGCAACCTTATTCCTAGCATTTTCACCTGGGCTCTTCCTCTTCGCTTTCAAAAGATATTTCTCCTTGAACGAGTTTATAATAGGCTTAGCGTTCACAGTGCCACTTTCCCTAATCGCTCTCTTCTACGCCCTCTGGAAGATGAGGAAGACTTTCGGGCCGGAGTGGTACCGCGTTAAGTTTAATGTTCCGCCTGAGGTCAGCAAGTCTCTTAGGGTGAGGGTCTTCAAATGGGCGGGCATGGTGGTGGCTGTTCTGGGAATAGCCTACGGGTTCCTCATTCATGGCATCATGGTCGCATTCTTCCTCGCCGCAACGGGCTATATAATCATGTATCAGGGCGCCCGCGAGCAGATTAAGCACCTCCCCCCGGAAGCGAGAAGAATATATGAAACGGGTTTTAAGATAGTGTTCTTCATATGGCTAAGTCTCCTGCTGGGATTAATGATCTGGCTTCTCTCAACGATTAAATCAGTCTGACAGCTCTGAGAATTTCCGTCGGATGTCTCTGTAAATCCTTTAAAATAAATCTATTATCTCAGACCGTTAATAGACAAACCTCAAAAACTGAATTATCGAATTATCATGAATATCAAAACCCCTGCAAACCCATACTCGTTTCCTTTTTTTATCTTTTTACAAGAAATGGTTAAATAACTCTATAAACATGTTGTTCAATAGGCTTGTCAGAGAGCAAAAGCGAAGAAGAGGAGAGGAGAAGAGAAGCGATAAGGCTGGCGGAAAAGTGGAAAAGGATTAAGGCTCCACTAGCTGTAACAGCGGTTTTCCTTAGCATTATTGCGGGT
>Ga0185307_1000243_pt1 | contig 36350 bp, 33 predicted proteins | sample LHCtaG_FD_128010 | JGI IMG/M metagenome (GOLD analysis project Ga0185307, IMG submission 128010) | Hot spring microbial communities from Little Hot Creek, USA to study Microbial Dark Matter (Phase II) - LHC4sed_matched (SPADES... | ecosystem: Environmental > Aquatic > Thermal springs > Hot... | reverse complement strand
ATACGCCTTTAAAATTTACAATATGCTCCGTCCAGAGCTTTCTAATCAAAATCAGCGACTCGGTCATGCGTCTCCCCCTATCCTTCATAGGTGTTTGGAAGAGGCTATACTCCTCCTTCACGTAGCCCAAGCCTACACCCAATATCAACCTTCCACCAGATATCACATCCACCATCGCAGAATCTTCAGCAACGTGAACGGGGTGGTATAGGGGCAGTATAAGGACGCATGATCCAAGCTCTACACTTCTAGTCGCCGAGGCTAAGCCAGCAAGGGCTACGAGCGGGGAGGGATAATACATATCCTCCCTTCCATGGTGTTCTAAAATCCAGATGGAGCTAAAGCCAAGCTTCTCAGCGGTCAAAGCCTCTTCAACCGTCCAATCCCAATACCAATTCCACTGAACTGGCGCTACTCCAAAACGCATGGAAACCCCGTTCAATATAGCTCAGTAGGTTTTTAAAGTTTTAGCGAGGGTTTTAAGAATAGATATATTTGAATCATGTAAGCTTTAGTTCAACGTATAGGGATGTTGAGGATAGCGGTGTTAAAGGAGCAATACTACCCATCGGCAGTCTTGAACAGCACGGTGTAAATCTACCTTTAGATACAGACACGATAATAGCGTCTCAAATAGCTAAAGAGGTTGCCTTAAGACTCAACCTGTTCCTCTTACCCACCATTCCAGTCAGTTGCTCGGCAGAGCATAGAGGAGTAAAGGGAACAGTATACCTTAGACCTGAAACTCTAACTTCGATTTTAAGAGATATCGCTGATTCTCTTAGAGGAGAAGGCTTCAAGTACCTAGTAGTCTTAAGCTGGCACGGTGGAAACTTCATCCTAAAACCAGCTGTGAGATACTTAAACCTCGACTACCCAGACTTTAAGGTAATACTAGTCCCAGAGCAAGTATACGGAGACGCTGTGAAGGAGATCTTTAAAACAGCCAACGATTTACATGCAGGTGAACAGGAGACGTCTCTCCTCCTATACTTTAAGCCAGATGCCGTTAGAGGGATTTCAGGAGACTACGAGCCGAGCGTAGGTAGGGAGATGTTAGACTACCTACCTATGCTTAAAATATCTCCAACAGGCGTGTGGGGCGCCCCATCTAAGGCGAGCACCAGTAAAGGCGAGGAGGCTTTCAAAGCCATAGTGGAAACGGTCGTCAGATACGTTGAGAGCGTGGTTGAAACGTTAGGTATATCACATTAAACCCGACTCTTTAAGAGCATTCCTCACGGCTTTACGCTCCGCTTCCGAGATCGGGGTTAAAGGCGGTCTAACGTAGGCCTTCTTTAAAACCCCTAGCATTACAAGCGCCTCTTTAAGCCTAGCTCTGTAGTTTCTAACAGGAGGCATGAATATAGCATCCGCCAGAGGACTTATCCTTCTAGATATTTCAAAGGCTTCATCATAGTCTCTACGCTTAACCCTATCCATAATCTCTACTTGTAAATCCGTGGCTATTGTTCCGAAACCGAGCAAACCTCCATCAGCACCCAGTATGAATGATTCAAGGATGAAATTGTCATTACCCGTAAGCACGTAGACCTTCCTCTTCAGAGAAGATACGAGTCTAAGCGTTTCCGTAAACTTCCTAGCGTCGAAGCTCGCTTCTTTAATAGCGGCAACACCTTCAACTTCAAACAGCCTTCTCAAAGCCTGTTGAGAATATTCAACACCTCCAAGGGCTCTTTGAAGCTGAAAAGCTATGAGAGGTATCTTAACGGCTTCAGAAATGGCTCTATGATAATTGTACGGGATTTCAGGGTCTAAGGGGTCACCGGCATAGGCTGGTATTGGGAAAACGAGCAGAGCATCTGCACCAGCCTTCTCAAGCATCTTAGCATTTCTGACAGCCTCATCGGTAAACCTCGCCGATAAACCCGCAACTATGGGTATACGCCCCCTAAGCTCCTCCCTGTAGATTTCAACGACTTTAAGCTGCTCCTCAAAGTACAGGTGTGGACCTTCACCAGTATCAACGTTTACCGCCAAACCGCTCACCTTAAACCGGGAAATCCAGTCTATATACCTCCTAAGCTCATCCTCATCTAACTTGAAGTTCTCATCCATAGGTAGGACGGTTGCAGGTATAAGCCCCTTGAAAAGCCCAACTTCCAAAAAGACCACCACACAGAAGTTATAACCCAACGACCTCTTAGCTTTTAACCTCAGCCGGATTTTGCGGAGCTTTAGCTTTAGAGCTTTCCTCAACCTCCTTTAGAAAACTTTTTAAAACTTCAACATTATCCTTTCTAACACTTCGACGCCTAACGTCAACATATAGGCCCAGTGTCCTGGCTTTTCCAACGGATAAACCAGCCTCCTTAAGCTCACCTATACTGAAGCCTCTACCCTCTCTAAAACCGTAGCCTGCCTTAGGGATCTTGACTATGGGTTTAGGCATATTCCTACTGGATACGTTCATGTATGAACACCCGCAACATTAAATACTCAGCATATTGTCTGAGAAGCCACTATTAAACTTGCAGTTAAATATCGGTTAAAGGAGCGAGGCCGCCTTCCTATCCACTATAAAGAGGCAATCTGGATGGTCTTGAAGCGCCGATGCTGGAACCATAACTGTTTTAGGCCCTTTAATAGCCTTAGATACAGCCTCGGCCTTAGCCTCTCCAGAGGCCAGTAGAATTATACGCTTCGCCTCCATTATCGTCGCAATACCCATGGTTATAGCATGTGTTGGAACCTCATCTAAGGATTTGAAGAACCTCGCATTGTCCATTCTAGTCTGCTCTGAAAGCTCAACTACACGCGTTCTAGATTCGAACGGTGAGCCAGGCTCGTTGAAACCTATATGCCCATTCCTCCCTATTCCAAGAAGCTGGAGGTCTATACCGCCAGCCCGTTTAATTGAATCCTCATAACTGAGGCATTCTTCATCCAAGTCTTCAGCCGTACCGTCAGGTATGTGAATGTTTCTCATTTTAATATCTATATGGTTGAATAGGTTTTGAAACATGTAGTAGTGGTAGCTTTGAGGATGATCGGGAGCTAAACCGACGTATTCATCTAAATTGAACGTTGAAACCTTTGAAAAACTCAAACCCTCCATTCTATACATCTTAATAAGCTTCCTATAACATCCAATCGGAGTACTACCCGTGGCGAGCCCTAAAACGGCGTCAGGCTTAGATCTAACGGTTTCAGCTATCCTTAACGCCGCTTCGCGACTAACCTCTTCATAACCCTTAACGACTAAAACCCTTATCATAAGCCCACCCACTTAAGAGAAAAGCTTGGAGAATGTTAAAATTTTCTAGCGAACAAAGCGTAGCTGGTTAATATCAGCCACCCAACGGCTAGAAGTTCAAGAGTTTCCAGCCCTACCTGAAACATTGTGTCTTCGATAAAACTTAGGTTACTAAGTTAACGTTTTACTTACATAGGGGCCATCATCAATATAACCAAGCCGTTTATAGTATCGTTTAACACCCAGACCACTAATAACTAGAAGCTTACGCTTATCGAATTCTTCAACAGCTATCCGCTCAGCCTCTCTCAAGAGGCTTCTTCCGTAGTTTTTATGTTGCCATCCATCTTCACGTTTGAATCCGACCGGAACCATAGGACCGTATACGTGAAGCTCCCTCACGACTGCGGCGTTTTTCACTTCTGGTCTGTGAGCTTTTTCAGAGGGTATTCTCAACCTTAGTAGAGCGATTAAGATATCGTTCTTCACATCTTCAAAGGAAAGAAAAATCTCATAGCCCATACTCGCTTCATAGTCTGTTCTAAGAAGCTTCACGTTTGCCACGTCTGGCTTAATCCCATACTTCATGTATACGTGGCCAACTTCACGGCATCTTATGCATCTGCATCTTAATCCTTCGGATTCAAGCCTCCTCTCAATAAGCTCCCGTAGATTGCTATGTTTAACACCGTCAACTATTAGGGGAGCTGGGATATCTCTCTGAACCCTTTGAACTCTAACGTATCTTGGGATTTTTTTAAGGGCTTCTGCTAAGACCTCTACAACGACTTTCTCCTCGTACGGCTTATACAGCCCTTTAACCCACATATCGTAGAGCTTCGTACCCTCTATGACGAGACACGGGTATATTTTAAGGGCATCCGGTCTGAAAGACGGGTTCTTAAAGACTTCTCTAAACATTTCTAAATCTCTATCGAGATTAGACCCGGGCAAATTTGGCATGAGATGGTATGTAACTTTCAAACCGGCATCCTTAGCTATTCTCGTCGCTTCAACAACCTCTTTTAGACCATGTCCACGATTTATAATCTTATAAACATCTTCGTAGACGGTTTGAACCCCAAGTTCGACTCTTGTAACGCCGAGGTGGAGCATTTCATCTACATGGCTCTCCACACACCAGTCTGGGCGAGTTTCCACGGTTATACCTGAAACCTTTATAGGTGCCTTTTCAGCCAGTTTTTTAGCTTCCTCAAGGTCTTGAGACTCTACGCCATTTAACGCGTCGAGGCAACGCTTCATGAACCAAATTCGATAGTCTAATGGTAGTGCCGTATGCGTCCCACCTAGCACTATCAGTTCAACCTTATCCACAGGATGACCTATGGCTTTAAGTTGATTTATACGACTGTTCACTTGCCTATAGGGATCGTAATTGTACTGTATACCTCTAAGGGTAGCTGGCTCACGTCCGGTATAGCTTTGAGGGGAGCCTTTACCCGGACCGCCTGGACAGTATATGCAGGGTTCCTCTTTTGGACATGGGAATGGTGCGGTCATCACGGCTATAACCGTAACGCCGCTTACAGTCCTCGTCTTCTTACGCTTTAGCACTTCTAAGAGCTTCTCTTCGCCGGGCTTTAGGCTCTTTATGAGTTCAGAGTTGCTTAGAATTCTATCTAAGTTTAAAATCCTGCAGACTTCAAACTTAACCCTTTCAACATCTTCTCTAGAGGGGCTTCTCATAGTTAATAGCCGCTCTATTATGAGCCTTGAAGCTTCAGCCATCTCCACAATCTAATACTGAAGACTTTGAGAAAAACCTTCCCTCACCCTTGTTGGGACGGTTAGAATTGGACCTTTAAAAGTTAAACTTTTAAATAAGAATATAGTAAGTAGTCCTGTGGAAAATTGAAGGCGCTGGAGGAGCATATTCTCCCAAGGGAGACTAGAAAGTTCATATTCTTCGGTGGAAAGGGTGGTGTTGGTAAGAGTAGTCTAGCGGCTGCCACCGCTTTCTGGTTGGCTGAGAGGGGGTTTAAGACTCTACTAGCATCCACGGATATTCAAAAGAGCCAGAACGATATTTTCCAGCGAGACATAGGTAGTGAGGAGGCGCAGATTCCCGATGTTGGAAAACTCTGGGTGGTTAATGTAGACCCTAAGGAGAGTATAAGAAAACATCAGCTTGAGGTTTTAAAGCGTATAGAGGAGCTGGGAGATTTAACGGCTGAGAAAATCAGCGAGTCTGAAATAAGGTTTCTGAAGGAGTATTGGGAGAAAAACCCCATTCTCCCATGTGAAACGGCATCCTACAACGTTTTCATACACTACATGAACACCGATGTATACGACGCCGTCGTATTTGATACGGCGCCTGGCCAGCATAACCTCGAAATGGTGAACTATCCGTGGCGTTACGTCTACAACCTTGAAATGTCTATAGCAGCGAAAAGAGAAGTGGTAGATTTAACTGGTAAAGTAGCTGAGCTTAAACTTCTTGAGAAGCTTAGAGATGAAAGCTACTTAGCCATAAAGAAGCTGGCTTCAGATCAAACAGTCTACTTCGTAGTTACACACCCTGAAATGCTACCAGTCTACGAGGTTAAAAGGATTCAGGAGGGGCTTACTCCATACGGCATTAGAGTTAAAGGCGTTTTCATAAATTCCGTGCTTCCCGAAGAACACTGTAAAAACGGCTTCTTCCTTAAACGTAGACTTTTACAGGAGAAATATATAGATTTGGTTAAAAAAGAGTTCAACAATATACCCGTGGTCGAAGTGCCTCTCCTAGATACAGAAGTCGTCGGCTTAGAAAACGTTAAAAAGCTTGCATATCTAATATATGGTTCACGTAGAGGGTGAAAAACATGGGTCAAGTTGTTTTAGAGGTCTTCCCAACTGGGCTTTGCGGCTGCGGAAGGAGAAGAGAGGAAAACGAGAAGCTCTTCGCACTTTTAAGGGAGGTTAAGAAGGACTTTGGTGAACGTGTAGATATACGCGTAGCTGAATATGGAGGAAATCTCCTAGAGGCTCAGAAGAGGCTGGCTGAAATACTTGAAGCAAGTGGAAAGAAGAGAGTTGTTGAAATGGGTCTTGGACCTCAAGTCATGCGAAGCCTCATACCTATAATAGCTATAAACGGTAGAATAGCGTTTGTAACAAGCGTCCCTGCAAAAGAGGAGCTTTATGAAAAAATACGCGCCAATCTTCAATAACCACTAAACATCTTGAAAACCGACTTAATCGAGGCTTAAGTAAGTTTTAAACCAAAAATCATCCCATTTTTCAATTCCATAAATGAGCTATTGTTTTTACATATGGACATGCTACAAGGGTTAAAAATCCAGATAGAGATACTTTAGGGAAAGAAAAAGAATGTGGTGGAAGACGCTCTAAATTTAACTTGGGAAGAGGTCTGGATAGAGTTCTTTGGCCTTTTCTGTAAGGTAGTAGAGTTTAGACCCGACTGGTCGTCCGATTATGCCTTGAGTTATCAGGAATCTGTAGCCAAGCCGTTTGAGACCCATTTCCCCGGCAACTTCTCGGCTAAGCTTAATCAATACAGATCTCCTAACGCAGTTTCTCGGAGATTTGAGGAGCTCTTTGATTATACGCCTTGCCAATTCGACTCTAGCCTGTCTAAGTTTAACTTTGGCATGTCTTACACTTACAACTTCAGAGACATCAACCCATCTGCCTTGATAATATACTTTAACACCCGGTGTTAAACTGGCTTTAGTAGATTCGGTTGTCATTCTTATCATTTCAATTAGAAATGAAATGTTTTATATAAAATTTTTCTTCAAAGTGATCATAAAAAACTGTAAGAAGATTACATAGTATTAAGAGTTGAGAATTTTAAAATCGACACTAATGTAAACAGCGTTCTTTAGCAGAGCGCAAATACTTTTCTACGCACCATTCAAATATAAAAACCTTTAGTTTAAACTCAAATACATTAAAGATTTTTAGTATTTCTCAAAACATCACACGACGATCGATGGAATTTTAAGGGATGAGTTAAACTCTAAAAACCACGCCGCTAGATTTAGAGAAATTGTAACGTACATGAAGTAGTATTACCTTTAACTCTGCCAAATCGGATGGAGGGGATAAATTTAAACCAGAGTAAGCTATCTTATCTATATAGATAGGTGAAATGACTGAAGTAGCCATAGAGATTATAGACCTTATCAAACGATACCCCGTAAGCCTCAAAAGTATCGCTGGGGGGAGGCATTGGGATTATTGGGGTAGAGTTGGAGGTTTTAAAGAGCTATTCGCGCGTAAGAAGGGATTTATTCAAGCCTTGAACAAAGTCAATCTTAAAGTTTACCATGGTGAAGTTTTCGGCCTCCTAGGACCCAATGGAGCTGGAAAAACTACACTTATAAAAATCCTATGCACACTGGTGTTACCTGATGAAGGGGAGGCCTACGTAAACGGCTATAATGTTGTAAAGCAATCCGGTAAAGTTTTAAGAAATCTCCAAGCCGTTCTAGGTGAACAGCATAGAGGTTTTGAATGGAGGTTAAACCTTAAAGACAACTTAGAATTTTACGCGACTCTCTACGGGTTGCCTAGGAGCTATGCCAAAAAACGCATCGAAGAACTCTTAGAATTCATGGGGTTAAAAGATAGGGCTGGTGACATGTATCAACGTCTATCTACAGGTATGGCTCGTAAATTGCAACTGTGCAGAGCTCTTCTCCTAGACGTACCCATCCTACTTTTCGATGAGCCCACGGCTGGATTAGACCCCACGGCGGCCACGGATTTTAGACAGCTATTGAAAAGACTGGCTAAATCTGAGGGAAAGACCATATTCATATCTACACATAACATGTGGGAGGCGCAATCCATATGCGACAGAGTGGCCATAATAAATAAAGGTGAAATCATAGCATGCGATACACCTGAAAACTTAAAGAGGTATGTAAGCCCTGAGAAACATTACAGCCTAATCTTAGACGGAGAGCCTAATGGAAAACTAAAGGACATTATAGGTGATTTTGAAGGCCTGAACGGTGTTAAAAACGTAAGTCTAGAATTCGGCTCGCCGAACAGGATAATAGTTAAAACCGATGAAAACTTCAGGTTTCTAGATATGATAAATCTTATAGCTAAACATGGTTTAAACGTGAAGGATATAGAGACCTATGAGCCTAGTTTAGAAGAGGTCTTTATAAAATTGGTTAAACGGTGAGAAAATGCGTAGAATGGGTTTGACCACCAGTATAAGGCAGATATTAGCTTTTGCGGAGAGAGACTTTAGAGGATGGAAAACATATAGGATGCAAGTTACAACCCAGCTCATAACAATAGCTATTGGAATTTTAAGCTGGTCTATTAACGCGATCTATAGGAATAGACCAGTCCCCGAATACGATACAGACTACATATCCTTCCTAGTGGTGGGATTGGTTATAGGAAACCTCGTTATGCCAATATCTCAAGCATTGGAGAGACATCTCAATCCTTGGAGCCTAGAAACCATAGTAATGACTGGTATACAAGTACCCGTATTCGTCATAGGGCGGATAGCATGGCCATATATTTTCTCGGTTATAACATTCATACCTCAAATACTGGTTGGAATACTGTTTTTCGGAGTAAAGCTTAAGATAGACTGGTTTTCAACATTCCTAGCATTCATAATATCCGCTATGATACTACTCGGACTATCTATGATAAGTACAGGTTTTAGACTGGTTACGAAAACCACAGACCCGATAACATGGACTATAAACGTTTTACAGCAACTCCTCGCCGGCATATCTTTTCCAGTTCAATTTCTAGATAGCTTTATGCCCGGCATATCTATGATATCTTGGTTTCTACCTCAGACTTGGGTTTACCATCTATGGCGTCTATCCATGCTTAAAGCCGCATCAATATTGGATCCAACAATCCAACTAGAATTTCTAAAGGGAACTATTTTTGGTATAGCTCTTCTTCCAATCGGCTACAAGACTTTTAAATGGAGTTTAGACAGAGTTAGAAAAGACGGTACACTTGGATGGTTCTAACACCTAGAAGACTTGAAATAAAGTTGACGATTAACGGTTAGACTTTCAGATGCTTTTTAAGTCTTTCGATTTTCTCTTCAACGTTTTCAAAGCCGAGCTTTCTAAACCCGATTACAGCTGAACCTATGATAGGCTGAAACCCTACGAGGGGCGGTTTAAACTCAGCTCTTCTAAGTCTACGTTCAAGCCAACTGTAGAAGACGTCTCTAACTATTTTAGATTTAAATACGCTTCCAACAGCCCCCACCACTATGCGCTCATCAACCATGCCGAGTTTTAAAGCCGTAGAATAACATGCGAGGGCCAGCTCAACACCAGCTTTTTCAAGAATACTTATAGCAACTTCATCTCCATTTTCAGCAGCCCTATCCACAAGAACTGCTAAATCAGCTATTCTCAATGGATCGCTCCCCATGTTTCTATAAACGACTTCAAGCATATCAAGAGGGTCGTTTATCTTAAAGTTCTCCATGAAAACATCGACGAGTGAAGTTTTTGGTCCACGACCATCAGACGCCCTGGCGGCGGCTTGAAGAGCTTCTTTGGCTATCCAATACCCACTACCCTCATCTCCGAAAAGCCAATTCCACCCCCCAGACCTAGCTCTTTCACCAAGCCTATTCATACCGAAGGCTATGCTACCCGTCCCGGCTATAACCGCTACGCCCGGAGCCCCGTATGTTACGGCATAGTAAGCTACAACAGCATCATGTTCAACCACTGTGACGACGGAGTTAGGTATTGGAAGTTCCCTGATTAGTGAAGACGCTCTTTCAACGTCACGTTTAGTATCGATGTCTGCCAATCCTATGGAGAGAACGTTTACGTCCTCTATACATAATTCAGCCTGAGAAAGAGAAATTGATATGGCAGTCCACAGATTCTTCTTAACGGTATCGCTCGGAAGCAGTAGTCCGCTAGGGCCGGATGAAGACGTGGATATAACTTCACCCTCTTCATTAAACACTACACATGACGTTTTAGTTTTACCACCGTCAACTGCAACAATTATCAAGATAAACCCCGATCCTAAATAATATATTTTCCGGACTTTAAAATTTCTAGAGATGGTTTAAACTGCGCACAGACGCGTCAAATGATAACGGGTGGCCCACTTGAAAATGTATAAAAGTATAGGTAACCCCGTTAGACCTTTAAGGTTGTTCATTGGAGGGGTGCATGGCAAAGAATGCCGTACAACCAAGCTATTACTCGAGAGGCTCGTTAAAACCGGAAGACCTATGAACGGCTCGGCAATAGTAATACCGTGCCTCTACATGGGTAAGTACGTGACGACTTTAAGCTTAAACTACTTGAATACGAAAGCATGTAAAAGGCTCGTTAAGATAGTAGAGGCTTTTAAACCGGACATGTACGTTGAAGTACACTGCTACAAGCCGTCAAGCTACAATAGTCTAATAAGCCCGAGCAGGATTAAAGTGAAAGGTGTCCCTCCCCTCGTAGAGCTTGAAGGCGGCGTTTTAGTAGGTTCGATATCTCCCCTTCTAAAGGCTAAACTTAACCTTAACTTGCCAGTCCTAATTGAAACACCATGTGGCAAAAGAGAGAACTTTAAAACAGCCTTAAGAATACTATACGTTTTCCTGATGGCGAATTCGACTACAGAAGCATTGGAGACGCTGGGCTTTAAACATAGATTAAAAGATGCTTAGGAGATGCGTGTAGCCTTCAGCCCACCTTATTGGATTTTATTTTTCCAAGCTTATCTTCAATTATCTCACGGACAAGGTTCGGGTCTGCTTTACCATGTGTCATACGCATAACTTGACCAACTAGAAAATGAACAGCTTTCTCGTTTACAAGGGCATCTTCAACGGCCTTCGGATTCATAGCGAAGACTTGATCAACCAGTTCATTAAGCATATCCATATTGCTTATCCGATGAAGCCCTCTCTTCTGAACTATAGAATCAGGGTCTTCACCCGTAATTATCATCTCCCTCAGGACTGTTTTAGCGGAAAGCCCAGTCAATACTTTATCGTCGAGAAGCTTCAGAAGCCTAGCTATTTGACTTGGACTGGCTTTAACGTCTTTAACAGACATATTTAAACTGTGCAACTGGGCTAGAAGGTCTCCGACGAGGAGTGAGCTGAGCCCCTGAGCATTACTATAGTGTTCAAGACACTTCTCAAATAAGTCGGCTAAAGCCTTATCGCTTACGAGGACGTCGGCGTTCTGCTCAGAAACGCCATATTTCTCTACGAATATACGCCTTCTTTCATCTGGAAGCATGGGAAGCTTACGTTTTATCTCATCTAGAAGCTCGTCGGTCAACAGTATGGGTGGCAGGTCGGGCTCCGGAAAATACCTATAATCCTCTTCTGTCTCCTTGGTTCTAAGGGAGACCGTTATCCTCCTACGCTCATCCCAAAACCTCGTCTCTCTAGCTATTTTGATCCCTCTCGATAGTAGACTGCTCTGCCTTGTTATTTCAAACATCAAAGCACGTTCAACCTCCTTGTAGGAAGATATGTTTTTAATCTCAACTCTAACACCGCCCTCAAGAGAAATATTTGCATCACACCTCATAGCGCCTTCAAGCTCACCATCGAATACACCCAGATGTTCAAGTATCGACCTCAACTTTTGGAGGAAAAGTCTAGCTTCTTCAGGTGAAGACATATCTGGTTCCGTGACTATTTCGACGAGCGCAATTCCATGCCTATTATAGTCTACAAGCGCTGAGGGGGCAGTATCTATAGACCCCTCGTAGACAAGCCTAGCAGGGTCTTCCTCAAGCTGTATCCGTCTGATTCTGACTATTTTACCGTTGTTTAAAACGACGTATCCCCCTTTAGCTAAGGGAGCTCCACCAACACCATCATACTGAGATATTTGGAAGTTTTTAGCCATATCTGGGTAGAAGTAGTTTTTACGTGTAAAATACGTAAACTTTGAAATATCCGAGTGTAGAGCTAAAGCTATCATAACAGCGCTTCTAAGAGCCTCCTTGTTTAAAACTGGCAGAGTCCCGGGTTCACCCATACAAACTGGGCATACATTCGTATTTGGAGGCTTACCTCTGTAGTCTGTAGGACATGGACAGAAGAGTTTACTTTTAAGGCTTGTAAGCTGACAGTGAACCTCAAGACCTATTTTAACCGTTTTAAAAGCCATCAGCTATTATAAGACTCAAAGCAGATATTTATACCTTCATAGATGGGGTAACTTAGAATCCGAAAGGCTTATAACTTTTCAGCGATCCATCCTATGCTTAAAAGACGTGGCTTTCTCGCCGAGGAATTTTACGGCTTCAATGTGAAACTCCATTTACCTAAACTTTCATAAGAGTATGAAACTTTAAACAGTCGACTTTCCTCCATAGGAGGTGCGATGAGTTGCAGACCGACAGGTAGGCCTTCAGATAGACCACATGGTATTGATATGGCTGGTAAACCAGCTAAGTTGGCAGGCACCGTGTTCACATCGCACATGTAGAGTTCAAGCGGATCTTTTATCTTCTCACCTATTCTAAAAGCAACCATAGGCATTGATGGGCCAGCCAATACGTCAAATTCTTTAAAGGCTCTCTGAAAATCCATCAACACCAGTGTTCTAACTTTTAACGCCTTTAAATAATATGCTTCATAGTATCCGGCGGATAGTGCAAATGTACCTAAAATTATTCTACGCTTCACTTCCTCACCAAAGCCTAAACGTCTATTTTTAGCGTAAGCTCTACTCCAGTTCAAACCTTGATCTGGAGCTCTAAGACCATATCTTAAACCATCATATCTAGCTAAGTTTGAGCTAGCTTCAGACATCGCTATCACGTAGTACGCTGCTAAAGCATACTCCAAACTTTTGAGGGAGATTTCACCTACAGATGCGCCCAGCTCCTCTAAGCTATATATTGCATCTAAAACCTCACTAGCGACACCTTTCTGAACACCTTCACCTATAAACTCTTTAATCACACCTATACGTACACCTTTAAGATCATGTGGAGCATTTAACTCCTCAAGATAGTCTTTAGGTTGAGTCGTAAGCGATGTACTATCTCTGGGATCATAGCCGGCTATGACGCTTAAGGAGAGGGCGCAATCCCTAACGTTTCTGGCAATTGGCCCTATCTGCTCTAAACTATTCGCATAGGCGATAAGCCCATATCTGCTAACAAGACCATACGTCGGTTTTAAGCCAACCACACCGCAGAAGGCTGCCGGACACCTTATAGAGCCGCCCGTATCAGATCCAAGTGCTAATAACGCCTCACCTGAAGCCACAGCCGCAGCACTACCACCGGAGGAGCCGCCTGGAACCCTCTCTAAATCGTATGGGTTTCTAGTAACTTTATAGGCGCTGAATTCAGTAGTAGAGCCCATAGCAAATTCATCCATGTTTGTCTTACCTATGATAACCGCATCTTCCATGTCTAGTTTCTCAACAACCGTAGCGTTGTAGCTTGGAAGGTATCCCTTAAGAATTTTTGAACCGCAAGTGGTTTCAACACCTTTTACACATATGATGTCTTTAACAGCTACTACAACACCCGCAAGCCTACCTACCTTCAACCCTCTCCTCACACGCCTATCCACGTCTTTAGCCTTTTCATAAGCCCTATCTTTAGTAATGGTTATGAACGCGTTTACCTTAGGCTCCACCGCCCTTATCCTCTCAACAACCTCATCTAAAAGCTCTACAGCCGATATTTCCCCGCTTCTAACAGCGGAGGCTATACGTTCAGCCGAAAGATGTAGAAGCTTCAACGTTAGACAATCCTCGCAGCTTTTACAAACCTATCCTTCTTCTTAGGAGGATTTTGAAGCACAAGATCTGATGGAAACTGACGCGGTTCATCTTCTCTTAAGACGTTGTATTGTTTAGCTACATGAAACGTGGGTGGAAGGTCTTCGACATTAGCTTCATCGATCTTACTGAAGTACTCTAAAATCTTCGAAAGCTGACTTCTAAAAGTCTCCTCCTCTCTCTTAGAGAGCTCTAGCTTAGCCAGCCAAGCCAAATGCCTAATGTCTTTAGCGGTGATATTTCTCTTCTGAGGCATATTCATCGCCCGTTAAGGTGTAAGCCTACTCTGATCTCTAGGGAAAAGCGCGACCTCCCTTATATTGGAAACCCCGGTTATAACCATCACAAACCTCTCAAGCCCTAGACCGAAGCCGGCGTGAGGAGGCATACCATAATCGTAAATCTTGAGATGATAATCGAAAAGTTTAGGGTTTAAACCCTGCTGTTCTAAACGTTTAACGAGAAGCTCACGCGAAGATACTCTAGACCCGCCTGAGGACAGCTCTAAAGACCCATACATGAGGTCGAAGCTTTCAGAAACCTCAGAATTGTCGTCTCTAGGCTTAATGTAAAAAGGCTTGGAAACAGTAGGCCAATCCGTTATAAAGTAGAAGCCTCTGTTAACCCGTCCAAGCCTTCTAAGAGCCAGCGTAGAGAAGTCTTCACCCCATGACACTTCAACCCCTAGATCTCTTAGAGTGTTATAGGCTTCGTCGTACGTTATACGTTTAAAGGGCAACTTCGGTTTCTCCAACTTCACTTCCAAAAGCTGGAGCTCTTCAGAGCATTTATCCACCAAGTCTCCGATAACGTAACTTATCATTTCTTCGAGAAGACTCATTACGTCTTCATAGTCTGCAAAAGCCATCTCAACGTCAACGGAGGTTATCTCACTAAGATGTCTAGGTGTTTTAAACTTCTCCGCTCTAAAGACCGGCCCTATTTCAAAAACCCTCTCGAAGACTGAGGAAAGCTGTTCCTTGTAAAGCTGAGGGCTTTGAGCTAGGAAGGCTTCTTTATCGTAGTATAGTAGGGGAAATAATGCCGCTCCTCCTTCCGTAGCGGAGCCTATGATTTTAGGCGTATTGACCTCTATGAAGTTTCTCTCAATCAGAAAGCCTCTAATACTTTGTAAAACCTGGTGTTTAAGTTTAAATATAGCTTTAGACTTAGGTCTACGTAAATCTACGGCGCGTATCTCTAGCCTTTTATCTAAGCTGGGAAGGGTTTTAGCAAACATTTCGAATGGTGGAAGCTTTTTGGGCTCAGAAAAAACGTATAGGTCTTCCACCTCTACTTCAACTCCTCTAGGGGCTTTTTCAATGGCCTTCACAACCCCTTTAACGCCTATATAACTGTGAGGTGTAAGTTCAACCATTTTATTAAATACCCGGGTAGGCGCCTTATCCCTATGGGCGGTGACCTGTACGACCCCGCATCCATCTTGAATTATCATAAAGCATAATCCACCCTGTTTTCTAACAGTTAAAACCATACCTAGCACTACGACCCTAATGCCGCTTAAAGAGGCGGTTATTTCCTTTGAAAAATGACTTCTCTTCCACTCTGAAGGGATGGTCAAAGCCTCCCACCACTTAGACAACTTTTAGACATCAATAACTCCATAGAGAAGCTGTTTAAAAAGTTTGTAGGAGGCGGTTTTATTCTTCGTTTAAAACCCTCAATTTTCCAAATCTACCTATATTAAGCTGGAGAACCCCTCTGAACGCGATCGTATAGCCGTTACTTATCTCGACCAGCGATCCTGGAGAGACCTTATCGATATCTTCATTCCATAGAGTGAGTTTAACGGATCCAGAGTCGTCTTTAAGAGTGGCATTAGCTACTTTAGCAGTTGTACCGTAGCGGGTAACCACTTCCCTTGCTTCAGAGACTTCCGTGATTTCTCCTCTAACGTTGACACCACGCATACCCTTCCTAAGGTCTGAAATTTTCAACATATATCAGCCTCTAATAGGGAGACTATACCTATTAATAAGCTTATTTATCATAGTTGAGTGGTTGGCTGGGTTTGATACGAGACGCCGTAATCAGCAGTTTCAAAATAGATAAGCTTAAACAATAGTATGTTTCCTAATATTTCCCTGATGTCTTATGAAGAACTAATTACTCCTAAGGAGGCTAGGACTATGCTTAAAGTGAGCAACAAGACTTTATGGTCTTGGTATAAGAAGGGGCTTATAAGGGCTGTTAAGCTTCCGAGCGGGAAGCTCAGATACTATAAGAGCGACGTAGAGAGGATTCTGAAGGGTGAGGTTAGAAGTGGAAGCGGTTAAAAGCTACAGAATCCCGGTAGAGGAACCATTAGACCTGATAGAGGCATACTTTGAGGTTAAGAGAAGAGCGTTGGAAGCTATCCTCTCCTATGTTAAATCCAATGGGAAAGCCCACTTAGACTTCAAAAGTAATGATAGACGAAGACTTAGAGATGAATTACTGAAGGATTGGCGATACTCGAAGCACTACGTCGATTCAGCAATAAACTCAGTCATCGGACTGGTTAAGGGATGGATAACACTCTACAATAGAGGGAGAGCTGAGAAGCTCCCTGAGATAACGAAGCGGACGGTTTATATCAAGAGCACGCTCTTCAGCTTAAAGAACGGGGTTTTAAAGATAAGCATTGAGCCGAATAAGAGGTATCTTGAAGTTGATTTAAACAGGTATTTTTGGATACCTAAGGATTTTGATAGGATTGGAGGGTTGATCTTAACAGAGAGGGGGCTCATAATCACAGTCAAGAAGGAAGTTGAGCCTAAAGCAGATAAATGGGCTTCATTCGACGTAAACTTAACGAATGTAACAGCATTAATCAACGGAAGGATTGAGCGATATGATCTAAAGGAGCTCTACCACATCCATAGAGTCTATGAGGCTAAGCGTCAAAGAATACAGAGACTTTCAAAGTTCAAAGCTAAAGCTTCTAGGAAGTTATTGCAGAAGTATTCTAGTCGTGAAAGAAATAGGGCTAAAGACTTCACACATAAGCTAACGACTGAGATAGCGAGAAAACTTAAAGAATCCAGCTCTGGAGCAATAATGGAGGGGCTTAAGGGGATAAAGCATAAGGTTCTAAACGGATCTAGAAAGCAGAACAGGAAGCTCTCAAAATGGAACGCTAGAACATTCCACTCCATGTTGGAATACAAGCTTAAGTGGTTAGGCTTACCAGTAAGATATGTTAATCCGAGAAACTCTTCTAAAACCTGCCCCCTCTGCTCCGGCTACCTAGTAGCCTATGAGGGCAGGTTGATGAGGTGTGAAAAATGCAGTCTTGTAATGGATAGAGACGTAGTAGCCGTTTTAAACCTTCAGATGCGGGGAGAAGGGTTCCCCCAAAGAGCCCTCGATGAGCTGATCGAGGGGGAAGGATTAAGTAGAGGTAACGAACCACCACTCATCTCTACTTAACTCAGAACCCGATAAACACCATCTCACGAAGAACATCAGTCAACACTTAAAAATACAGTAGAACAGCAGTAGTAAACTTTTTAAGAACGAAATATTTCAAGAACTTTCGATAAAAATGAAGACGTTAAAACTTAAACTCTACATGATTGGAACCATAACGTTTCTAGTGGCTCTGTCTACGCTATTCTTCACAATAATACTGAGCTTAGCTGGAGCGCCTCTACTGCTCTTAGCACCCATAGTTGTCATATTCAACTTGATCCAATGGCTTATAGCGCCTTATATGATAGATGCATTATACGGCGTCCGAGAGGCATCTCCATATCAATATCCAAGGCTACACGAGATCGTTGAGAGGCTTAGCCGTAGATCAAATATAGCTAAGCCTAAAGTGATGATATCTCGAATACGCATACCTAACGCTTTCGCTTATGGTTCTCCTCTGACCGGGTCGAGGGTTGCAGTTACGGAGGGCCTCTTAGATGTTCTTGAAGAGGAGGAGGTTGAAGCTGTTATAGGGCATGAACTAGGACATTTAAAGCATAAAGACGTACATGTAATGATGTTTGCCTCGGTTTTACCCGCAATATTCTACTACGTGGGTTATTCTCTTATGATGAGCGCATACTTCGGCGGATATGGCAGTAGAGATAGGAGAAATAACACCGGTGCTTTAATATTAATAGGAATGCTATCCCTCGTCGTCTACTACATAGTTTCACTCGTAGTACTATATCTGAGCCGTTTAAGGGAATACTACGCAGATGTGCATAGCACATCCATAGTGGAGGAGGGCGCGAGAAAACTATCAGAGGCTTTAGCTAAAATAGTGACGTTTACGGGGAGGTACGCGGCTAGGAGGGGCTTAACGCCAGATGTAGGGGCATTTAAAGCACTATTCATATCCGACCCAGACACGGCGGCAAGAGATACCGCCTATTTAGCTAGATACGGTATCACGAGGGATTCTGAACTAGTCAGATCAGTAGCTTCACGTGAAATAACCTGGTTTGAAAGGCTTATGGAAATATTCTCAACCCATCCAAACGTCGTTAAAAGGATTAGAGCGCTACTGGAATTGCAGTAAATTTATGATTCACCTTTTATTTGAGTTTTTTCTCCATGAAAATAACTGAGTAGTTTGCTTTTTGCAAAATTCAATATTGCGATTATAGGGCTTCCAGTAATGGGAATCACTGATAGCTGTAGAATATAGTCTAGACTGTAGGAATTCAGTAAATCATATATAGATATGTACGTGATAACGCTTCCATCACTTCTTATACCAAGAACACCGCCAGATAATATTATTATTGAGGCCGTTAAGAGAAAAATCGTGAAGACTGTCAAATATATGGAGATTAGACTATACATAAAATAGCAAACAATCCTGTACATTTCACCGCGTTTCTCAAGCTCAAACCACCTAGGTATCAGGAGGCTGCTCACACTGAAAATACAGCCTACGACGGCCCCCGAAGCGATGGTTAGCATAAGGTTTGAGGGGTCGTAGTCTTTTAAAGGTTGAATCAGCGCCCAGAAAACGCCGCCAACCATATTGACCGTTAAAACTTTCAGGAAGATCTCCACCTCATCACTATAAGCTTTTAAACCGCGGTTTTTAGTATTGTCTGTACCGGTCAATATTACGAAATGTTTAAAACTCTACTTTTAACATTTAAGTTTTAAGGTGTCCTCTATGCCTGAGGAAGTGTTCGATGTTGAAAAGTTTCTAGGGATTTCAGCAAGAGCATCCGAATGCCGCGTTAAGAAAATCAAGGATGGAGTTAAACTTAAACTTAGAACCAAGACGATGCTATACACGATTAAACTTCCAGCTGAGAAGGCTGAAGACGTTCTAAAGAGAATCAAATGTAAAATTGTAAGACTCGATTGATGCGGCGGCAAAGTTTATGAGCATGAAAATACTCATTCAGAGGGGGATCATGTACAGTGCACTTGCTGAGGCTTGGAGAGATCCTGGGAAATCCTATATAGCGGAGCTTATGCGGGAAAGAACTATAGTGTGGAGGAGACAGCCTACAGTTGTCCGTATAGATAAGCCGACTAAACTTCACACGGCTAGAAAGCTTGGTTATAAAGCCAAACCGGGCGTAATCGTTGTAAGGGTTAGAGTTAGAAAGGGGTCTGGTGAGAAGCCTAGACCAAGTTCTGGACGTAGACCCAAAGCATTGGGTGTTGAAAAACTTAAGAGGGAGATAAGTAAGCAGAGGATCGCCGAGGAGAGAGTGGTAAAAAAGTATCCGAACTTGAAACTCGTGGGAAGTTACTACGTCTGGGAGGATGGAGTATATAAGTGGTATGAGTGCATATTATACGACCCTCAGATTCTCGGACAGTCGAAAACGACTTGAAAGTTAAACACATTATTTAAATATTGACTATTTTCAACTTTAGACGGTGATTTAATATGAGTTTGTTTCTAGAGGAGATGTTTGATCAACCTAGAGCCGTCCGAGATACTACAGCATCGTACTTAAACGTTAGAGGAGAAGTTGAAGGCTTAGTTGAAAGATTGAGCAGGAGAGAGTTTAGAAGAATAATAATGACTGGTATGGGAAATTCATACTACGCGCTTCTACCGTCATGGATTAAATTGAATAAAGCTGAATTCAACATTCAAATGGTTGAAACATCTGAACTCTTATACTATATGCTTGACGCCTTAAAGGGCTCTGTAACGGTTGTGGTTTCAAGGTCCGGTGAAACAGTTGAGGCGGTTAAACTTGCAGAGGCTGTGCCTAAGAGCACGTTCATAGTAGCTGTGACAGATAATCCGAAGAGCACTTTAGCCTCTAAGAGCAATCTAATAGTTCCCACCAAAGCCGGAGAAGAGCACTTAGCCGCTTCTAAGAGCCATTTAGCATTATTAACGGCATTACACATGCTGTCTGCAGACTTCGCAAGAGAAGATGTAGACTATGAAAGGGAGAAACTGTTGAAAGTGGCGGATATTATAGAGAATTATCAACGTAGAGGTTTGAACGAGAGCAAATATATAGGCGAAAGACTAGCTAAATGTAGTTCAATAGTAATCGTAAGCAGAGGGCCAACGGTTTCATCCGCATACACGGGAGCGCTGATCATGAAGGAGATGGCTAAAATCCACTGTGAGGGGTATTCCGCGGCGCAATTTAGACATGGACCAATGGAGATACTCGGCCCAACAACAGGCGTCATAGTTATGTCTGGCCCTAAGGAGACAAGGAGGTTAAACGTTAAAATGGCTTCAGATGCAACAGAAATCGGCTCGCCAACAGTTTTAATAGATTACGGCAAGGAAGGCCGCCTCGAAAACTGTATGCTGATTGAAGTCGATGAGCCTCCAGACAGCTACACCGATGCTTTAGTAGAGCTACCGCCAATATATGCTTTAACCTACCATATTGCTTTGGAGAGAAAAGCTCCTCTGAAATTTATTAAAACTGGTAAAGTGACATATGTCGAGTAGAGGACTAGTAAAAGTTTAATAGCAGTGATGGGAGTCTTTTCATGATGCCTCAGAAGATCGTTTGTAGCAGTTGTAAACGCTTATTGTACTGCGGAGATGAATTAGTAAACCCTGAAGAAATAATCAACAAGTACAACCGCGTCTGCCCAGAGTGTAACAAACCTTTGACACTGAACCCTGAGAGAGTAGAGGTTAAGAAGATCCAGAGTGATAGACCCCCCAGGTAAACCTCTGCATAAATTGCATGGAGGGATTTGATGCTTCGAGATGGATTGACTAAATTAGGTGAACTTTTTAAAGTTTTTAGGAAATTTAAGATAACACGTGAAACCCTTAAAATTTCGATTGTTCTATCCACTTTATGCTTGATCCTTGTATCTGCATTTATCATAAGGGTGTTGCCGGCAAAATGGGGGGTTTACCTCCACGAATTCGACCCATACCTACAGTTTAGAGTGACCGAGAGGATAGTTGAAAAAGGATTTTTATCTTGGCTCAACTGGGTAGACTATAAGTCGTGGTATCCTAACGGTAGAGATATGACGAAGACAATATACCCAGGACTACCTATGACTGCCGCGTTTTTCTACATGATTGCGGAAACATTTGGCGTATCGATGACCTTGTACGAGTTCCTATGCTATTTTCCAATAATAATGTCTGTTTTAACTTGCATAGCCATCTTCTTTCTAGGTAGAGACTATGGCGGTTTATCGGTGGCGTTACTATCTTCACTATTTATGGCTATCTGCCCAGCCTACATATCTAGGACACACTTAGGATGGTTTGATGATGAGACTGTTGGAATATTCGCCTTGATTATACTATCTCTATTCTACGTTAGAGCTATGGATCCGGAGCGGGGACTTAAAAACTCCATAGCATATGCACTTTTAACCGGAGCGACATTGGGGTATCTATTTGCATCATGGGGTACGGCGAGGTATGCTCTAGGACTTTTAGCTCTTTCAACATTCTTCATAGTTTTAAGAGACTACAGAGCAAAGTACGTGATCGCATATGGAGTAATGGTATGTAGCGGTTTATGTATAGCCGTTAACGTTCCGAGAGTTGGTTTAGGCATAATCAGAGAGATAACAGGCACAGCTGCACTGGGTCTTCTCATAGCCTTAGCCTATGGTCTTATCATCAAGAGGAGGGTCGAGAAGGTTAAAATGCGTCTAGCCGCTGTGGTCGCGTTCATAGCGGTTTCAGCCATAGCGTTATACGTAGCTTGGTCGTTGGGATACGTGACGGGAGTACCTACCAAATACTACGCTGTTTTAGAGCCTTTATACAGAGCACTTATACCTCTTATAGAGTCTGTTGGAGAACATAGACCTGCAACTTGGATAGGCTTTTTCACAAGCCTAGGTTTTCTAATAGTCTTAATACCGGTCTATGTGCTGATAGCTATTTATGAACTTGACAATAAACACATTTTCCTACTTATACAACTTCTAACAACCCTATATTCAGCGGCATCATACGTCAGACTCATGTTAATACTAGCAGCACCGGCATGTTTAGCAGGAGCATACAGCATTAGTAGAATCATTAAGTCTCTAATCAAGATGTCTGAAGTACAGCCTTCAAGAAGAAGAGAAATACCTCTCGGAAAAGAGTTGGTAGCGGTATTTAGCGTAATACTAGTCTCACTATCGATAGCTCCGCTCGTATACTTTGGCATACAGACAGCTGATAACCCTGTTACAATAGCATGTTCATCGGTTCCAGTTAACGAATTCAGAGGAGATTGGATTGAAGCCTTAAAATGGCTTAAAGAGAACGCCCCAGACGATTCAGTGGTGATGGCTTGGTGGGATTACGGGTATTGGATAACCATATTAAGCAATAAAACAACATTAGCAGATAATGCGACGTTAAATTCTACCCAGATAGCTGTAATAGCACACACCTTCCTATCGCCGGAAGAAGAAGCGATACAGACGATGAAGCAGTATAACGTGAGCTACGTGGTAGTTTTCGTAGACTTCGTCGTTAGAAGCTATGGAGGCTACTACTATTATCAACCGGAGGGATATGGTGAGGAAAACAAGTTCATATGGATGATCAGGATAGCGGGTTTAAACGAAACCGAGTACATTCACAATGGAAACCCGACTGCAAAGTTCTCAGCATCCTTAATCGGAGAGCTAATACCCTTTAAATTCTACCCCCTTGATAGCGGAGGGATATTCTTAGGTCCAGTATTCTACGAATCTGATTATATAAAGCCTGTTTTCTACTCAAGCAGTCTAGCTTCAGGTGGATACAACGGCAGAGTTACAGGCGTAGTGATATACAGAGTTTACTATTCCTCTGATGATGGAGACAGAGTTTAGATTCTTTAATCCAACAAATGTTTTTCATACACTTAACTCACAGCTCTGAAGCATACGTGTTGCAGTGCAAGGTGGAGGGCGTTAAAACTTTAAAAGCCTCAGCATACTCACAGCCAGCCTTCTCACCCATGAGCCTGAAGACAGACTTCAATAGGCTTATCATACCATCGGATAATTGAGAGGCATGCTCCATAATCGCTTTGAACTTTATGTCAATCCATTCGGTAATATCGACGTAAACGTTTGGCTTTTCACTCCAATAGTAAGCTATAAAGTTAGGAGTATGAGGCTCCAACCCGTTTAATAAGTCTACATGATTAACGTTTGGGAAGCCGCTTAAGAGAGAAGCCTCGGAGACGGCAATACCAGTAACCCTATGGTCAGGATGTGCTTCATAGCGAAGCCATGGATCTACTGTCAATACGACATCGGGTTTAAATCTTCTTATGAGCGTTATCAATTTACTTCGAAGCTCCATTGTTTGTTCAAGCTCCGAATCTCTATAATTGAGCCATACAAGTTTAGATACTCCAAGTATTCTAGCGGCTGACTCCTGTTCTTTACGCCTGATGCCTGCGACGGATTCCCATGAAAGACTTCTCTCAGAGGTACCGGCTCCTCCGTCTGTAACAGTCACATATACTATTTGACAGCCGTTTCTCGCAAGTTTGACCATGGTTCCACCAGCAGCAATATCCGTATCGTCTGGATGCGGTTGAATTGAAAGTACGGTGTTACATTTTTCGAAGACTTTTTCGACGTTTGGTAGTAGAAGCCTTTTAATATTTTTCAACTCTAAGTCTGAAGCATTCATAACTGATAAATTGTAAAATGGAGGAGGCTTTTATGAATTGCTATGTAATAACCTGCAACGTTCATTGAAGACGCCTTAAAAATTATTAAAGTACGAAGCTATTTTAAAGAGAAAATACCGTTTAAACCGTGGCTGGAAAATTGAGTAAACATACGGCTTGTAAACATGTTTTTGACAAGGGTAATTGTAATAATCCTTATAATAGTCTTCATCCATTCTACTTTATGAACGTGGAGGTGTGGGGATTATATGGTTCTACGTTTGACAATGACTGAAGCTAAAACTCTGAGAAACATCCTTACATCACTTTCAGCATTGGTAGATGAAGCTTGTATAATAGCTGATGAAGATGGGCTTAAAGTTAAAGCTATGGATCCGAGTCACGTAGCCATGGTGGATTTTGAGTGGAGTAAAAGCGCATTTGAAGAATTTGAACTAGATAAACCTACGACTATAGGGTTAAACCTCGAAGAGGCTTTGAAGCTTCTGAGAAGAGCTGGTGATGAAAACCTCGAGTTAAATTTTGACGAATCCGTAGGTAAACTTGAGATGAACCTCACTGGAAGGTATAAGAGACGACTGGCCATACCGACTTTACAGCTTACAGGTGAGGAAATACCTCCGTTGAAGATTGAGTTTGATGTCGTAGCTAAGATAACTTCCAGCTGTCTCACTAAGACCGTTGCAGACGCCGCAACCATTAGCGATATATTGAAGTTTAAAGCTACCACCGATAAGTTGGTTATGGAGGCTAGTGGAGAACTAGGGGAAATATCAGTCGAGCTTGATAAGACAAGCGAGGCTCTTCTAGACCTGCAGGTTAAACAACCCAGTAGTGCGAGCTACAGTCTAACGTTTTTAGAGGATATTGTTAAATCGGCGTCGAATCTAGCTGGAACCGTCGGCTTAGAATTTAGTACAGATAAACCTCTTAAGTTAAACTTTGATATTCTTCAAGGTAAACTCGTATACTACATAGCGCCGTATGTTGAGTAGTACGAGTGTTTGAAAGGGATCGCATGGAAGAGTCTATAGAGACCCTAGCAAAGTATCCTTTTATACCCGAGGCAAGTGAGTACTTTAAAGTTAAAACTGGAACTGGAGACATTCTTTTAGCAGATTTCGAAAAAACGGAGTTTGAAGATGTCGTCATTAGAGCTGAAGAGAGGATTAGAGAAGCTCTTGATAGAGAAGAAGTAAGCTATAAAAGCAATGTGTACGTTGAGCTTTTATCATTTCCATTGTCACTTGCCATAGTAAAGGCTGTTGGAGACTCATTCTTAAGCCAAAGATACGCTTCAGCAGAGGCTAAGAGGCTTATAAAACTCCTCCAAAATGAGAAAACTCAAACGATTTTCCTCAAGATAGCCAATGAGGTGCTCATGTGGAGGGCTGAATATGTTTGGCAAAAGGCACCTTACGATTATGCGTTAAACGTCAGAGACTACCTTCAAATAGCCCCAAACTTCCGCGATAGAAGCTGGAAGCTTATAAATAAGCCTATCAGAGACGGCTACGTATATTTAACAAGGGGGGAATTCACCAGACTCATGGCTGAAGGGATTAAAAATATGATTGAAGATGAGCTTGAAGATAGATTCGATAAAGAACTGCCCGGCAAACTCGGTAAAGTAGTCAATAGGATTAGACTCCTCGTATCCGAAAAGAGGCCTAAAGCGGAGGGTTTAGAGGAGTTCAAGGGCAGGATCGTTTTAGAAGCCTTCCCACCTTGTATCGGAGCGTTTTACCAGGCACTAGTCAATGGACAGCATCTACCTCATACTGCTAGATTCGCCGTAACAAGTTTTCTACTGAATATAGGTGTTGACCCAGAAGATATCGTTAAGCTATTCACTAAACTTCCAGACGCCAATGAAAGGATAACGCGCTATCAAGTTGAGCATATAGCTGGTTTAAGAGGGTCTAAGACAAAATACACAGCTCCTAAATGTGAAACCCTTAAGACACATGGCTTATGCGTTGAAGATGGGAGGTTTTGCGGAAGAATTAAACACCCGCTCTCCTACTATAGGAGAGCCATAAGGAGGGTTGGAAGGGTTGGAGAGGGAGAAAAATCTGAGGTTTCTGAAAAGCCTATTCAAGAGGTTTTATGAACAGGAGGCGCTGTTTGAGAAGATAAGTGCAATTAAGTATAGGGAATTCGGATTCTCAACGTTAGAAGCGCGTATGATGATTAGACATTTAAGCTTTGAAAATGAAAATAGCCTAGTCAAATTTTTAAGCGAAAAAGTGCCAGCTGATTGCTACCGTTCAACCGCATACTACTTAAACCCCTCAGCCATGAATATGGAGGAAAAAGAGTGGCTTGGAGCAGACTTAGTATTTGATATCGATGCAGACCACATACAGACCTCCTGTAAGAAGAGGCATGATAGATGGAAGTGTTTGGATTGTGGAGAAAACGGATACGGTTCAGCTCCTGAAAACTGCCCCAAATGCGGTTCTAAGAGGATCGATGAAAAAGCTTGGTTCTGCTCGGAGTGCCTTGAAGCGGCAAAAATGGAGACAGTTAAACTCTTAGAATTTCTCGATTCAGACTTCGGTTTAACCGATCAAGAGATTTCCATATACTTCTCCGGGCATAGAGGATACCATGTACACGTTGAAAGTGAAGAATTTAAAGTGCTTGACCAAGACGCCAGAAGGGAAATAGTGGATTACATCACCGGGCTTGGACTAGATCCGTCCCTTCATGGTTTAAGGGATGTGGGTGGGGAGGAGTATTTGACTAAGATTTTAAAGTTTTCAGCTTGGGCTGAGAGGCTTATGAGAAATGGATACGATATTATACTTAAATACGGTTTGGAGGATCTTCTGAGGATTGGAGTTAAAGATAAAGTTGCCTTAAATATAATTAAGAACAGGGAGAGAATAATTGATTTATGGTGGAAGGGGAAGTTTAACCAAATAGTTGGAGTTGATGGGAAAACGTGGGATAGCATCTTTTTAGAGGCCGTGAGAAAGGGAAGTGTCTTAATAGACACCGTTGTTACAGCAGATGTTCATAGGCTTATAAGACTGGAGGGAACGTTACATAGTAAAACAGGTTTTAGAAAGGTTAAGGTATTAAAAGCCCTTGAAAGCTTTGACCCCCTTAAAGAAGCTGTGGTCTTTAAGAAGGGTGAGGTGAGGGTTCATGTTTATGAGAGCCCAGATTTTAGAGTTGGAGATTCCGTTTTCGGCCCATATAGCGACGTGGATGTGGAATTGCCCATTTCCGCCGCCGTCTTATTGATATGTAAGGGTTTAGCTCACATAATTTGAGGCTGAGCAAAATGTACGATGAAATTCTTAATGCTTGGAAGATTGAAAAAGCCCATGAAGATTTACAGCCACTTCCTAAGGATTTCTATAGAAGGGTGAGCATGTACTTTAAACAGTTGGCGGAAAATCTTAGAATAGTTGATAGGGAGAGCGTATCCGCAGAACTTCTCAAGAGTGAAGTAGAATATGCCACCATGCTTTTTACAAGACTCTACAAGTTGAGGATCGATAAAATGATTTCTAAAATCGTTAAAAACCAGGAGGTGGCTAGATCAAGCCTAACGGATGAAGAGGATGCGCTTATAAGATCTTTAAAACTTTTCAAAGAAGAAAGCGATACGATTGTTGAAAGTATTTTAAACGGTAGGGAGCCCCAAATAATTCTTCCAGAATTCGGAAACAAAGTGACATTTGTCAGGTTTTTAAAGGAGAGCCCAGCCATAGTTGGAATGGATTTGAAAACCTATGGACCGTTTAGACCTGAGGATCTAGCATATATGCCTGAAGAGAACGCTGAAATATTAGAAAAAAGAGGGATAGTTGCTAAGATTAAGATTAAGATGACTTGAAGGTTTAACGGAGTTTTCTACGGCATCTTCCGCATATTATTGATCCGCTTGGCGTTTTAGTGAGGTTTGTGCTTCCACAGTATGGGCAGTACATGAGCCCCGGCGCCTCCTCGGCTGGTTTGCGTCTAGCCGCTCTTCTAGCTGCTGGTGCTCTAACGCTTGGCATTGTGACTTTAGGCATTTTAAGCTGCGTTAGTACGAAACGTATGTCTTCAAGCTTCCTCGTGAGTTCATCAAGTCTAGTTTTCAGAGGCTCTGCTGAGGCCTTGTAGTCTTCCTCAGACATCTCTCCGAGCTTGTAGGCTATGTTGAGCTTCTCCATCTCAGTGTTGAGCTTTTGAGCTTCACTATTGAGTTGCTCATACAACGGCTCAAGCTCCAATCCAAGCCTCTTTATAGCCTTATTCAGCCTATCGGCTTGGGCGGCGTATTTAGCCTCATAGTCAGCTAAGAGCTCAGATGGTGTTGTGGCTCTAAGCTTCTCTATGGTTTTAAGCTTACTTGTGACTACGTGTAGCTGTTCCCTGATTACTTTAACGTCTCTTAAAACGTCGTCTACGGTTCTAACCCTTGTCACGGGTTGAACCCTTGTTATATCCAGCCTTATACGCCTCTCTCTCCAAGACGGGTAGTTGAGCGAGGTTTTCTCAAGCTCGTATATGAACTTGTGGAGGTCCATAGCGTCCGAGTACTCAGACGGAAACTCTAAAACCGGGTATATCGTATCACCCCTCCTAACACCTCTAAGGACGCACTCTGTGAGGACGTTTCTAAACTGAAATGTGAATTTGAAGTCGAATGTCCCATCCTGGTAGGCGCTTCCAGAGAGCTTCTTAACCTGGAAAGCCCTTGTGAAGAAGTTGTCTTTCAAGTACGTGTACAATGCTTCACCGTCTAGAGGCGTTGCTCTAATGGGAAGCACGTACTCAGCCATGTCGCCGCGTCTACGCACGTCGGCGCCTATGTTACGCCTAGGAGTCCTACCCAGCAGGGTTAAACCTTGGGCTTTAACGCATGGGATGTAGCTTCCGATCAGCGGAACACCTAGACCTATGAGCACCATCACCAGGATGGATGAAAGTTCGAAACCTGAAACCATCCTCATCTCAGCGAATATACTGAACAGTTCAGGATACCAGCTACTTATCGAGGGCGCGATGATGCTAGATGATAGGTAGAAGCCAGTGTAGAATAGGTATCCTATCGCGGTGGACAGAAGCCCGGTTATGAAAGCCTCCATTAAAAACATGTTTGTTATAGAGCGGGGGTTACCGCCTACAACGGCTAAAGTCCATATCTCCCTACGTCTCTCATAGATTATGGAATTCATCATTAAAACTATGATTGAAGTTACTATGAGAATCGGCGGGATAATCGATGAAAATCCCACTATATTTAGAATGTAAAGTTCTTCATATGTCTTACATACACCGTTTGAATATGCGAAAACTCTACAGCCTGTAACATCTAAAAACTCTTTAGCCTTCTCATAGACATCTATGTGCGACTTCTGATCTGGGATTATGAAAGCGCACTTGACCTTGAAAATATCTACATAGTAGGGTTCATTCTGTGAAATCCCTAGGGAGAGCCTAGGTAAAGTTACCCTCAAGTTGCGGGCATCGATGGAGTCTGGGAGGAGGGCTTCAGAAACTATTATCGTCTTATATGGATATTCTACTAGTGGAGAACCATCTGGGAGTTTAATTTCCCCAACAGAATCGGGATTGAAGAAGCCCTTCACTATGAAGTCACCCAAATCATACTCGGCAACATCTACCAAGTTGTTAGCGATATTACTTACTATCACAAATCTAACTCTAACCTTTTCAGAAAGTCTTAAATAGCTGCTTAATGAAGAGGGTGCCAATATCGCACTTTCATTCCCAGAGATATAGCCACCTCTCACAATATTTGGAGAAAACTTGAAATAGTCATTTAGAAAAGCAGGATCTATACCAATTATATCGAATCTCTGATCTAAAACACCTGAACTTGGAGAAGTTAATCTTATAGCGGTAAAACCTGAAAGTGGACCTATTGTAATGGTATCGTAGAGAGATTTGACGTAATAGGATGAGTTGACCCATTCTATAGATTTTACGAAAACTAGATCATTTTTGACTATGATGTTTTCTGAAGTAGATTGTAGACATATGACGTCTGTTTTGAAAGACGTTTGAGTTACTTTCTCTGATAGAATATGACTATAAGATATTTTGAATACCGCTAAAACTGAAGCTATTATAAGAGAAAATGCTAAGATTGTTAGGAGAGACCTCATTAAATGTCTCTTGACGTCTCTTATACTCAAATCTAAACTTAAACTTATAATCGGTGGAGAATATAGAGAGATTAATGTGGGTATGAGAATACCTAGACTTCCAAGAGTTGAACCTATAACTACGATTGTGAAATTATCTAGGTATTTAATGTCAGTGAGGAGGAAGTTTGACGATAGTATTGACAATGCTATTTTAAATTCATTATGAGATAGTAGAAAGATGAAGAATAGAGAGAAGTATAGTATGAACCTCAATAGGAATTTCTTCCTAGCATCATCTGTTATTAAAGTTGAAGTGAGTGAAGAGAATGCGTATATGAACACTATAACTATTACGCATGATAGTGTTAGTGATATGTTTAAATTAGATAGATTGGATTGAAGATTTGATATTTTTTTAGCTAAAAATCTTAGTTGGGTTAATGCAGCGTCATAGCTCCTATTTTCCACCAAGCGCAATATATTGGTATTCTGGTTTACGATTTTTGTAAGAAGTCTTTCTTCATCGATCATTGGAAGTCCAAGGATTTTTAAAGTATCTATTTTTTCTATAATAGGTGATAGTGTTTCATTTATTCTGAAGTGTAAAACAGGACCCATAATGTTAACGTAAGATGTATTTTCAGTCACCAGTGCTTTAACTGGATATGTTTCAGGTAGAAATCTAAACCTGAAAATTCTCACTTTAACTGTAACAGCGTAGTCTATTGGGAAAAGATATAAGCTTTCATATCTATTCAACTGTCTATCTACTGGTACGGCTGGTCTGGCATCTAAAACGAGTTTATCTCTTCTGAATTGTATTTCACCGTTTGGAAGAATCTCCATAGTTGAGACGTCTAGATCACTTACATTGACAAATTTACTTTTCAACGTATATATGTAATAGTATAGGAGCGTTTCCTTCTCAGTACTTACTATTTTCGGCCTCACTTCTAAACCAGTATAGGTTAAGATGTTTTTTGAATAGGTGACGTCATATCTTAAATCTTCCACCATGTAGTCTTGAATTTTCACAATGGTGAAGTTCCCATATACTGACAGACTATTCAATAAAATGCTATTAGCCAAGTCTTTAGATGCGTTGAAAGAAGATTTTAAAGAGCCGAAATCATCAGCTAAACCCTTCACGGTAAAACCGTTTAAAACCAATGTGACGTTTAAACGGGGCACAGGGGAATTTGTTAAATAGTCTATGAAATAGCTGATTAAAGTATATTTGACATACGGAGTTGAAGCCGTGGACACCTGCTCGGCTTTTACAAGTGTATTAAACGTATAGGCGGATGTAAGTATTGTAAGAGAAAGTATAAATATGGCTATTTTAGCTATTTTCAAGAATTTAACCTCCCTCAAGAAGCTTATGTAATTTATCCTCGTACTCTCTTTTAAGTTTTCCGTAGAGTGATGCTTCCACTTCGCCACTACGGTAGAGCTCATCAAGCTTAGATAACATGCTCTTCAATTTCAAGACCTCGACTGAGAAGACCCTGACTCTTCTTCTCCAACTATATATCACGAATATCCAGAAGAAGACCGTCAACCCAGGCATGAAGACGGCTGAAATCCTTATAGACGCTTTTAAAATAAGTCTGGTAGATCTTCTAAGAACCATATCCGAAGAACCTTCATACAAGCCGCTTGAGGCTCTAATGGTGCATGAAGACCCTTCAGGCAACAGCAGTGATATTGGCTTTTCAGGGCTCTTGAAAGAGCTGGTAAATGTCTGATAGGTGTAAGGTGTTGGTCTGAAAGATATCGTGACATCAGACCCTATCAATGGGTTATTCCACGGGTCTACTGGAATGACTTCTAATTTGCATACGCGGCAGGGTATCTCTAAGACTTGACCTACAATAGGTGCTTCAAAGTACTGATAGCCGACCATTACACCGAGGTATTCAACTCTAACGCTGTAGTTTCCCTTAACTAAACCACCTAAAAGAGCGAAACCATCCTCATCTGACACCACGGCCTTTATCTGCGTCATGTTTTCGTCGAGCAGATACACGGATGCGTTTGAAACAGGAGCCCCATCTACATCTAAGACCCTGGCTTTAACAACCCAAGCCTTGGCTACAGCTGTATGATACAGCTCGTCTTTCTGAATCATTACAGTTGTGTTTTCAATAAGTTCACCTTGCCAACCGAGTATTTTAAGGTTGTAAGACCCGTTGATGATGTCACTGAATCTTATTAAGCCGTTTGAACCAGATAAGCGGACATATTCTTTAGATATATTCATGTTTAGAGCCTTAAGAATAGCTAAAACCCCCGCCAATGGACTGCCATCGCTACTTAAGACCATTACATTGAAGTCGTACAGCCAAGTCCTTAAAGTGATGTTTTCAGGACGGAAGATGTCCACTATGCCCTTTCCTATTGTCTGATTCCCATCATACGCATACCACTCATACCGACCCATTTGAATTTTACTGGACACATTACCGGAGGGGCCTATGGGTAGATTCAAAGCTATACCAGCCGGACTTAAGAGTTTAAGCGTGACATCTCTGATGATGGATTCACCGTCGTAATCCGAGACAAAGAACGTTACATTAACCGATGGAGCTATAACAGGTAACAATACTTTCACGGGATAAACTACAACGAACGTTTCATTCCATGTTGTTAGTGTGAATTCTATGTTGTATAAGCCTTCGGCTTTACCTCGGAATATCCAGCGAGTGGTCCAAATGCTTCTAGCCGGTAGAGCACTATGGTAGACGGCTTTAGAAAGACAATCCAAACCAGAACCATATGAAGCATTTAACATCAAGTCGCTTAGGTCCTTCAAAGCAACTACGTCTAGGTTTATCGTTAAAATGTTGCCTAGAATCGTTTGACTAGGCCCCTGTGCTCTAATTAGGGCCATTGGAGTTTTAACCTTAACAATAGGGGATGTTTCAAACCGTAGAAACTCGTTTTCCAGAGTTTTCAGATCAAAGTACTCTGGGAGAAGCATAATTCTACCTTTAAAGGCGAAATCTTGACCTTTAACAAGCCTCATATGGTCAGCGATATATGTTATCATGTAGTAGCCCGGTATATCTGTCTGCACTATCAGATGCGTCAAGGCATCCCTCGGCTCTATTGACAGCCATATTCCTCCATGAAAGCCTTCTAAAGCAGACCAATTTCCAGCCTTAAACGATCTGGCATAAGAAATCGAAGTCAACGGCAGAATAGAGCCATCTGACAATATCACCGTCTGGTATGATTCCTTTCTGTACATTGTGTTGAATGGGCTTAATGCTGTGATGTCTGAGCCTTCCGTAGGTTTGAATGTTGTTTCAAAGTCGAAGAAGCGGCTGTTCGCGTAAAACCTGAAAACCCTCTCAACCAAAACACCAGGATAAGACCCCTTCACACGAATCTCAACACATAATGAGCCGTTGACCGAAACCGTTGTATTTACTTTACCCATATCAATTGGTGTAAGCCAGGTGTTGTTTGTCATTACGCATGGAGATGCGAAGCTCCAGGAAGACGGTATTAGAGATTCGTTTAGACCAGATGCAAGGTCGTAGAGAGCATAAAGGCATAATGGAGAATTTTCTACGAAAACAGCCTGAATATAGTTGTTTTTAACGATTAAGCGCGTTTCGTTTCCGACAACCACTCTCAACAGCTTTAAATCTGACTTTTCAGTGTAATTTGGTGGAATAGCGGCTTCGGGGGAGTATTTGAGTGTGTAGCTTCTATTCATACTGCTTGCGACGTCTGTTAGGATTAAGATTTTAGCATAGCTGTAGTATTGTGTGTTTGGATAGTACTGTGCTTCAAGTATTTGATACGGTACCTCCACGCCGCTCTCATCTAAAAGCCTTAAAGAACCTAGAGCAGCCTCACCATAAGAGAAGTTTGCGGAAAAAACAACAGGCTCAGAAACATACTTGATATCCTTAGGGGCAGATACTATTATTTTCATAGGCCATGCGTTAAACACAGTTCTATATGTAAACTCATCGCTTTGAACACTGACGGTCGTGTTTTCAACCAATTCATCCCTCCAGAAAATCTCTAATACATACGACCCGTTGAACACGTCTTCAAACCTTGCTATGCCACTAGAGTTTGAGGGGGCTCTATACCTAGAGCTAGTAGAATCGTTTAAAGGCTTCAGAACGGCTAAAGCTCCTATGGCTGGTTTACCAGTTTCATCTAACATCATTACGTTGAAATCGTACAGCCATGTTTTCAGGGTTATGTTTTCATACCGGAAAACGTTAATGTAGTTGCATCCTATTAACTGCTCATTTTTATAAATGAGAATTTTATATCCGCCCATCTGAAGTGTTGTCGTCACATTTCCAGCCATATCCACGTATAGTTTTTTAATGGGGCGATCAAAATTGTCAAATATCTCAAGCAGGGTATCCCCCAATACAGCTTCACCGTCAAAATCGGTGACTCTAAACGTGACGTTAACTGTAGGAGTTAAAATCGGTAGAATAATTCTAACCGGGTAGTTAACTGTGAACGTTTCATTCCATGTTGTTAGTGTGAATTCTATGTTGTATAAGCCTTCGGCTTTACCTCGGAATATCCAGCGAGTGGTCCAAATGCTTCTAGCCGGTAGAGCACTATGGTAGACGGCTTTAGAAAGACAATCCAAACCAGAACCATATGAAGCATTTAACATCAAGTCGCTTAGGTCCTTCAAAGCAACTACGTCTAGGTTTATCGTTAAAATGTTGCCTAGAATCGTTTGACTAGGCCCCTGTGCTCTAATTAGGGCCATTGGAGTTTTAACCTTAACAATAGGGGATGTTTCAAACCGTAGAAACTCGTTTTCCAGAGTTTTCAGATCAAAGTACTCTGGGAGAAGCATAATTCTACCTTTAAAGGCGAAATCTTGACCTTTAACAAGCCTCATATGGTCAGCGATATATGTTATCATGTAGTAGCCCGGTATATCTGTCTGCACTATCAGATGCGTCAAGGCATCCCTCGGCTCTATTGACAGCCATATTCCTCCATGAAAGCCTTCTAAAGCAGACCAATTTCCAGCCTTAAACGATCTGGCATAAGAAATCGAAGTCAACGGCAGAATAGAGCCATCTGACAATATCACCGTCTGGTATGATTCCTTTCTGTACATTGTGTTGAATGGGCTTAATGCTGTGATGTCTGAGCCTTCCGTAGGTTTGAATGTTGTTTCAAAGTCGAAGAAGCGGCTGTTCGCGTAAAACCTGAAAACCCTCTCAACCAAAACACCAGGATAAGACCCCTTCACACGAATCTCAACACATAATGAGCCGTTGACCGAAACCGTTGTATTTACTTTACCCATATCAATTGGTGTAAGCCAGGTGTTGTTTGTCATTACGCATGGAGATGCGAAGCTCCAGGAAGACGGTATTAGAGATTCGTTTAGACCAGATGCAAGGTCGTAGAGAGCATAAAGGCATAATGGAGAATTTTCTACGAAAACAGCCTGAATATAGTTGTTTTTAACGATTAAGCGCGTTTCGTTTCCGACAACCACTCTCAACAGCTTTAAATCTGACTTTTCAGTGTAATTTGGTGGAATAGCGGCTTCGGGGGAGTATTTGAGTGTGTAGCTTCTATTCATACTGCTTGCGACGTCTGTTAGGATTAAGATTTTAGCATAGCTGTAGTATTGTGTGTTTGGATAGTACTGTGCTTCAAGTATTTGATACGGTACCTCCACGCCGCTCTCATCTAAAAGCCTTAAAGAACCTAGAGCAGCCTCACCATAAGAGAAGTTTGCGGAAAAAACAACAGGCTCAGAAACATACTTGAGTTTTAATGGTGTCTCCACGTATACTTTTATCGGACTGCTTTTAGACTCGGCCGCAACATGTTTAGGACTAGAAATAGCAGATAAAACAGTTGACAATAGTAAGATTCCTATTAAGGCGCTAACCAGCCTCCTCAACTTCCTCAGCTCCTATCACGCTAGTTAATTCGATTATCCGCTCATCGATAGTATCCAACCTATCTCTAAGCTCTGTTATGCGTGTATTTATGGAAGATAGATCTTCTTCCAGTCTAGACCTTTTGGCATCATATTCGCCTCTATCGTATTCACCGACCATAAATCTAACCCAGAGCTCTTTAAGCTGCTCTCTGAGATTGTTAGCATCCTTCTCGAGGTCTGATAGCTCTGATTCTAGATCTGCTTTATCTACAAGCCAACTCT